>Ga0153956_1003060_pt1 | contig 11322 bp, 12 predicted proteins | sample TSFL040MetaG_FD_104704 | JGI IMG/M metagenome (GOLD analysis project Ga0153956, IMG submission 104704) | Attine ant fungus gardens microbial communities from Florida, USA - TSFL040 MetaG | ecosystem: Host-associated > Fungi > Mycelium > Unclassified | place: USA: Florida, Wekiwa Springs...
CCGCGATGTCATGTCCGCCGCGAAAAATATCCGCCCACACTTCGACAGGTTCGCCCGCGACGCGCTTGACGGGAAAGCGGCCATCATCGACGCGCGGAAAAACATCCTCGATGTGAAAAACGCCATGGCCGGGAGTGGTCGCCGGAATGATGCCTGATTGTTGTTCAACTTTTTTGATGGGCGGAAGCACGGACATCCGGAGCGCCTTGTCGCAATCAGGTGGGTGTGCCGTACCAATGGCGCAGGCGGCGAATGGTTCCGCTGGAACGGATTTAAACGCGGGAGGTTAGGCGTAAGCTGAAACTATGCGTCAGACCTGCTCGATCCCCGGTGAGACAGAATGGATTTGTCCGAAGAACTGTCCCGATACGGGATCGAAGCGAGCTTCACCGACGGCAACGGACACATCCATACGATCGACGAACAGACTTTCCATCATGTCGCGGAGGCGCTGGGCGATGCGCCGTCATTGTCCACTCCTATTGTCATGCGCTGTGCGGATGGTGCGGACAGGCATCATCTCGTCACACGCCTGTCGCATCTGCATGAGTGGCGGATTTTCGATGCCGATGGCCGTCTGATTTTATCGTTCGCCGATGCGCGCGATGCGCGGCTTTCCTTCGGGGTCTATCGTTTGCGCGGACAGCACAATGGCGTCGTGGAATCGTCTCTCATCGTCGCGCCGGAGCGGGCCTATGACGCTGCGTTCGAGCGCCGGTGGTTGCTGGCGGCGCAGCTTTACGGTGTTCGTTCGCGCACGAATTGGGGGATCGGCGATTTCTCGGATTTGCAGACGTTGCTGCGATGGGCGGCAGGTCTTGGGGCGGCGGGCATTGGTCTCAATCCGCTGCATGCCTTGTTCGACGACGAAGCGGAAGATTGCAGTCCATATTCGCCGAACAGCCGCCTGTTTCTCAATTCCATCTATATCGATGTTGCGGCGCTGCCGGAATTGCCTCAACATTTCGAGGCGGAGAACCGCGACGAGATCGAACGGCTGCAAAATTCCGAACTGGTGAATTATGAGGGCGTCGCGGCACTGAAGCAGCGCGCGTTGAGGCTCGCTTTTGAGCACTTCAAGGCGCGCACCACGCTCAAGCGCAAGAGCGCGTTCGATGCATTTCGCAAACAGCGCGGGCGAACGCTGTTGCGTTTCGCCTGTTTCGAGGTGCTGCGCCGGAAATACCGGGTCGCGTGGTGGGAGTGGCCGGAGCCGTGGCGGCGGCCCGACGATGCCGCGCTGGCGGAGTTTCGACGTGGCGAGCATGCGGACGCTGTCGCGTTCGTGGAATTCGTGCAGTGGTGCGCGCACGAGCAGTTGCAGGCCTGCGCCACGCTCGGCGAAGACCTCGGCCTTCCCATCGGGCTTTATCTCGATATCGCCGTCGGCGTGAAGTCCGGCGGCTTCGATGCGTGGAACGAGCAGGCCGCGATCTCGCGGCGGCTGTCGGTCGGCGCACCGCCGGATCAGCTCAACACGGCAGGGCAGGATTGGGGCCTCGCGGGCTTCAATAGGTCGGGGCTGGAAGCGCGCAGCTTCGCGCCGTTTCGCGACATGCTGTCGGCCGCGATGCGTTATGCCGGGGCTGTGCGTCTCGATCATGTGCTCGGGCTCAACCGCATCTATGTCGTGCCGTCCGGCTTTCCGCCCGATCGCGGCGTTTATGTCCGCATGCCGTTCGAGGCGATGCTGGCGAACGTGGCGATGGAGAGCGTCGCGCATCGCTGCATCATGATCGGAGAGGACCTTGGTACGGTGCCGGACGGCTTTCGCGACAGGATGGCCGACTGGGCGGTCTGGTCCTGCCGGGTGATGGTGTTCGAGCGCGGCGAGGGCGGAGCGTTCAACGCGCCCGATTCTTATCCCGCGCGTGCGCTGGTGACGTTCGGCACCCATGATCTTGCGACCTATGCGGGCTGGCGCAGCGGGCACGACATCGCGCTCAAGCAGGCGCTGCATATCGATCCGGGTGAGAATCCCGCTGAACGCGAACATGCCGTGCATCACCTCGATGCGGCGCTTCATGGCCGGAGCGGCTTCGCGGCGCTGCTGTCCCAGCTCGCGCAGACCCCGTCGCGCCTGCTTGGCGTGGCGATCGAAGACCTGCTCGGCGTGCTCGATCAGGTCAACGTGCCGGGCACGACGGTCGAGCATCCGAACTGGCGTCGCAAGCTGCCGTTGCCGCGCGAGGCGTGGGATGCTCACATCGATATCGATGGATTGAAGGAAGCGTTGCGATTGAGGATCGTATCGTATTGATGACGAACGGGCGGTTGCATTCCGGGAACGTAATTTCTGATGGGCTGTTGGGCTGACGTCACGGGATTGAGGAGATCCACATGTCACTCGGCACCATTATTCTGATCATCCTGATTATTGCACTGCTTGGCGGGTTCAGCGGCGTCGGCGGCGGCCCGTTTTACGGCACAGGTTATTACGGCGGCGGCGGCCTCGGCCTCGTCATTATCATTCTTGTGATCCTGCTGTTGATGGGACGCATCTGATGCTTATCGGATTTCAAAAGCCCGCCTCTCCGGCGGGCTTTTTTCTGGTGTCCCGAATCCGAAGTTCGCCTTATCAGGCAGCGCCTTCCGTAGCGGACTTCGGATTCGAAAGGACACCAGAGAATCCATGATTCCAGTGTGGTTCAGGTTCAGAAGCTCGCTCGAAGGACTCGCGGAGAAAGCGAAGCGAACTTCTGAACCACCACACTGGATGCGCGCAATGTCGCAGCCCCGGCCGCTCCCGGGCAGTTGATTTGGCCGGGGCTATGCGAGGTGGTTGATTTCCCGCGCCGGGACAGGCTGGATAGAAACAATAACCGGCAAGGCGACAGCGCCACAGGGAGTGCAGCATGACATCGAATTCGGGATTGGCTTCGGACGAAATCGGCCTGACCAAGGTCGCGCCCTTCACGCGGCGCGGATTCATGACGGCCACTGCTGCGGCTGCCGCGGGCTACACGCTGGCCGCCGGGCCGGTGCGCGCGGATGCCATCGTCACCGATACCACCGGGCTGGAAACGGGGACTGCCGCCATCAAGGTCGCGGGCGGCGAGATGCCCGGCTATTTCGCCCGGCCCGCGGGGGTGAAAAATCCGCCGATCGTTCTGGTGGCGATGGAGGTGTTCGGGCTGCACGAGCACATCAAGGACGTGACGCGCCGTCTCGCCAAGCTCGGTGCCCTCGCGGTCGCGCCGGATTATTACTATCGCGCGGGCGTCGACCTCACCAAGATCACCGAAATCCCGAAGCTGATGCCGATCGTCAACGCCAAGCCGGACGCTGAATTGCTCTCCGACCTCAACGCGACGGTGGAGTGGGCGAAGGCGCAGGGCGGCGATGCGAACCGGCTCGGCATCATCGGCTTCTGCCGGGGCGGACGCACCGTGTGGGAATATGCCGCCCACAACGGTGGGCTCAAGGCAGGCGTCGCGTTCTACGGCTCGCTGATCGATCCGCCCAATCCGGCCTGGCCGAAAAGCCCGATGCAACTGGCGGGCGAGATGAAAGCGCCGGTGCTCGGGCTTTACGGGGCGGAGGATCAGGGCATTCCGCCCGTGCAGGTCGAGCAGATGAAGGCGGCACTGGCGGCGGCCGGAAAAACGGCCGAATTCCACATCTTCCCCGGCGCGCCGCACGGCTTTCATGCCGACTACCGGCCGAGCTACCGCAAGGAGCAGGCCGAGACGGCGTGGGCCGAGATGCAGGCGTGGCTCAGGAAATATAAGGTTCTGAGTTGATATCCGGCGGCTCTGGCGAAGCCAAAGGATCTAGCCTTTGATGGAAATGAGATGCGTCATTGCCGGGCTTGACCCGGCAATCCATCTTCCACAAGCGACTTTTTAGGTGGATGCGCGGGCCCGCGCATGACGATTCCGAGTAACCTGAGGGATCTATTCGTCGGACACTTCCGTCGAGGGACGGTCGCCGCCGCGCGCGGTTTCCTCGTGCCATTTGCCGTCCGCGTCCTCATACTGGATGACCTCGGTGCGTCCGGGCACCCGCTGCTCCAGCGCGGCCGCCGTCGCCGCGTCATAGGCCGCCTTGCGGGTGGGGTAGGTCTCCGAAAACACGCCGTTGAACTTGTAGGCCCAGCCACCGTCGTGTTCGACGATCTGGTAGACGACCTTGGTCATGTCCTTGCCTCTTGTCTTGCCGTTGGGAACTCAACGCACGACTCCAGTTCCGGGTTCGCGCGGGATCCGGCCCTGTGAAACAGATGGGAGGCCGCGTGCGCGCCTCAATGGGGCGGCGTTAAGACTTTCGCGCTTGATGGACCGGAAAATTGCCTTCGCGGGTGGCTGAAATAGGCGCGCCACGCGCCCACGACACCACATCTTGTCGCATGAGAAGTGGGTCGTGCTATGAATCGCCGATTCGGGCGCGTTTCGTTCCGCGCGTGTTCCAAAGGTTAAGGCGCGTTGAGATGTCCGTCGCAAAATGGGGCATCGCGCGCCCGAGACAACGAGCCGGGAGAGTCGGATGCTGAAATGGGCCGCTGCCGTCGCGATGACGCTGACATGGATCGGGCATGCTGCCGCGCAGGACGTGCCCGGCATCGAGATCTGCACCGCCGAGAAAACCATGGAGCGGCGCACGGGCTGCCTGCAGAGCAACGTCAATTTCCTGATGCGCTCGATCGCCAGGCTGACGCAGGACAACCAGCAGAAGCTGGAGGCCGCCAACCGGCAGATCGACGCGCTGAAGGCATCCGTCGTCAGCCTTCAGGCCAAGGTCAACGAATTGCAGGCCGCGAGGTCCGTGACGCCTCCGGCCAAGCCGAACGACAAGCCGAATGCACCGGCCGCAAAGTAAATGAGCGACGCGCAGGCCGGGACCAGTTTCGTCTACGTGCTAGGCTGCCTGCACAAGGGTCGCACATCCACCTATGTGGGCTGGACCAACGATGTTGAACGGCGGCTCGCGCAGCATAATTCCGGCACCGGCGCGCGCTCGACGCGCGGGCGCTCATGGACGCTGTTGCATGTCGAGACGTTCGCGACTCGCAGTGAGGCGATGAGCCGCGAATGGCATCTCAAGCGCGACCGCGCGTTCCGGAAGAAGTTGGCGCAGGGGAGCATGGTGTCCGCCTGAGAGGCCTCCACGGAATCCCAATTTTGATGAAAACGAGACTTGTCATGGCCGGACTTGACCCGGCAATCCATCTTCTTGAATCGACTCATTTTTAGATGGATGCGCGGGTCAAAAGGGCGTGCACGCCCGTCTTCGACGGGCTATGCCCGCGCATGACGATTCAGGGTAAGTCTGAAACATTCCAGGAAGATCAGCTCTCCCGCCGATTGAGGAACGCGACGCGCTCGAACAGATGCACGTCCTGCTCGTTCTTCAACAGCGCGCCGTGCAGCGGCGGGATCATCTTGCGCGGATCGCTCTCGCGCAAGGTCTCGGGCGTCACGTCCTCGTTGAGCAGCAGCCTCAGCCAGTCCAGCAGTTCGGAGGTCGAGGGCTTCTTCTTCAGGCCGGGCATGTCGCGCAGGTCGAAGAACAGCCGCAGCGCCTCGTCCACCAGCCGCTGCTTGATGCCGGGGAAATGCACCTCGACGATCGCCTTCATCGTCTCGACGTCGGGAAACTTGATGTAGTGGAAGAAGCAGCGGCGCAGGAAGGCGTCCGGCAATTCCTTTTCGTTGTTCGACGTGATGATGATGATGGGCCGCTGGTGTGCCTTGATGGTCTCGCCGGTCTCGTAGACGTGGAATTCCATGCGGTCGAGTTCGAGCAGCAGGTCGTTCGGAAATTCGATATCGGCCTTGTCGATCTCGTCGATCAGCAGCACCGGCCGCGTGGCATGGGTGAACGCCTCCCACAATTTGCCGCGCTTGATGTAGTTGGCGATGTCCGAGACGCGCGGATCGCCAAGCTGGCTGTCGCGCAGGCGTGACACCGCGTCGTATTCATAAAGGCCCTGCTGCGCCTTGGTGGTGGACTTGACGTGCCATGTCAGCAGCGGTGCGTTGAGGCCTTGCGCGATTTCCTCCGCGAGCACGGTCTTGCCGGTGCCCGGTTCGCCCTTCACCAGCAGCGGGCGTTGCAGGTAGATCGCCGCGTTGACCGCGATCTTGAGGTCGTCGGTTGCGACGTAATTCTCGGTGCCGGTGAATTTCATGGAGCCATTCTTGAAATGAAGGATTCTGGATCGAGGAGGGAGGCGGATTTTCGCGGGCGGATAGGCCTTCTCAATGTAGGCAAAAAGCCGCCTCGGTAAAGCGCAAAGCTGCCACTTCGCGCGCTTGACGGACAGGTGGCCTTGCGCGAACGTCATGCGATGTTTCTGCAATTCTTCACATCGCTGCGGCAGGCCAAGGTGCCGGTCACGCTACGCGAGTACCTCACTTTGATGGAGGCGCTCGACGCAGGGCTGGCCGGATACAGCGCCGAGCATTTCTATTATCTGGCGCGCGCGGCGCTGGTGAAGGACGAGCGCAACCTCGACAAGTTCGACCGCGTGTTCGGCGAGACCTTCAAGGGGCTGGAGCAACTGTCGGACGCGGTCGAGGAAACCGCGATTCCGGCGGACTGGCTGAAGAAGCTCACCGAGAAATACCTGACCGACGAGGAGAAGAAGAAGCTCGAGGCGCTCGACTGGAACAAGCTGATGGACACGCTGCGCAAGCGGATGGAGGAGCAGAAGAAGCGCCATCAGGGCGGCAACAAATGGATCGGCACCGGCGGCACCTCGCCGTTCGGCGCCTACGGCTACAATCCGGCGGGCATCCGCATCGGGCAGGACGGAAACCGGAATTTCCGCGCCGTGAAGGTCTGGGACCGCCGCGAGTTCAAGGACCTCGACGGCAATGTCGAACTCGGCGTGCGCAACATCAAGGTTGTGCTGCGCCGGTTGCGGAAATTCGCGCGCACGGGGGCCGCCGACGAACTCGATCTCGACACCACCATCAAGCAGTCGGCCAATCGCGGTTATCTCGACGTGCATCTGCGGCCCGAGCGGCACAACGCGGTCAAGGTTCTGATCTTTTTCGATATCGGCGGGTCGATGGACGCATATATCGCGCAGGTCGAGGAATTGTTCTCGGCGGCGCGCACCGAATTCAAGCACATGGAATATTTCTACTTCCACAATTGCCTCTACGAGAGCGTGTGGAAGAACAACCGCCGCCGCTACAACGAGCGGACCCCGACCTGGGATGTGCTGCACAAATATCCGTCCGACTATAAGGTGATCTTCGTCGGCGACGCGGCGATGAGCCCTTACGAGATCGCGGTGCCGGGCGGCTCGGTCGAGCACGTCAACCCGGAGGCGGGCGCGGTGTGGTTGCAGCGGGTGCTGCGGACCTATCCGAATGCCGTCTGGCTCAACCCCGAGCAGCGGCGCTACTGGGATCATTCGGAATCGACGGCGATGATCCGCAAGCTGTTCGAGAACCGGATGTATGCGCTGACGCTCGAAGGCATCGAGGAAGCCATCCGCGAACTCGTGCGATAAAACGATCATCAGGGAGACGACATGGCTCAGACAATTCATCGCGGCATCAAGACGCTGCTCATTGAGGCCAATCGCGAGGTCGAGGCGATCAAGGCGCCGGACCTGATCGCGTCGGCGCAGGACGAGAGCATCCTCATCGTCGACCTGCGCGATCCGCGCGAGATCGAGCGCGAGGGCCGCATTCCCGGCGCGTTTCACTGCCCGCGCGGCATGCTGGAATTCTGGCTCGATCCCGAAAGCCCCTATGCGAAGCCTGCCTTTCAGCAGGACAAGAAGTTCGTCTTTCATTGCGCGTCGGGCTGGCGTTCGGCGCTTGCCGCCAAGACCGCGCAGGACATGGGATTGAAACCCGTCGCGCATCTCGACGGCGGCTTCACCGCGTGGCGCGAGGCGGGCGGGCCTATCGAGAAGGTCGAACCGCGCAAGCCCAGAGAATGATCAAGGAACAATCACAGTATGAGCACGAACGATCCGCTGGTCTCGACCCAATGGCTGCGTGAGCATCTCAACGATCCTGATGTCAGGATCCTCGATGCGGCCTACCGGATGCCCGCGATGCGTCCGCCGACGGCGGCGGAGGACTACGCCGCGCGGCATATTCCGGGCGCTGTGTTTTTCGACGTCGATCAGATCGCGGATCGCTCAAGCCCATTGCCGCACATGCTGCCGTCGCCGGAGCAGTTCGCGCATGATGTTGGCGAGCTTGGCATCGGCAACGACGACCTCGTGGTGATCCACGATCGCGGTGACTACATGGGCGCGCCGCGCGCATGGTGGGTGTTCGGCGCGTTCGGCCACGCGCGGGTCAAGGTGCTGGACGGCGGATTGAAGAAGTGGCTCGCCGAAGGCGGCGCGGTTGATGCCGCCGCCGTCACGCCTGCGCCGAAAACCTATCAAGCGCGGTTCGATGCGGCGCGTGTCCGTAGCCTTGAGGACGTGCGGAAGAATATTGAGGTGCGCGCCGAGCAGGTGATCGATGCGCGTTCGCGCGAACGCTATGAAGGCGCCGCGCCGGAGCCGTGGCCGGGCCGCCGCTCGGGACGCATTCCCGGCAGCCTCAACGTGCCGTTCACCGATGTGATCGATCCGGCGACCGGCGAGATGCGCTCCGCGAGCGAACTGCAAAAGATTTTCGCATCGGCGCATGCCGATCTTGGCCGTCCGATCGTCACGTCCTGCGGCTCGGGCGTCACGGCAGGTGTATTGTCGCTCGCGCTGGCGCGGCTCGGCGTGGACAGCGCACTCTATGACGGCTCGTGGGCGGAGTGGGGATTGCCCGATGGTCCGCCTGTCGCAACCGGCAAGCCCTGAGAGTTCAGGCCTTGATCGTTCAGGTCGTCATGGTTGGGCATGGCTCGTCGAAGACGGGCGTGAACGCCCTTATGTCCCGGCCATCCACGTCTTTGTTTGCTTCAGCCGGAGCTTCTAGGCGTGGATGCCCGGCATGGAGCCGGGTATGACGAGCGGATGATTCCGTAGCGCGCGAAATCCGCTCTATTGCCGCGGCGGAACGGTGCTGGCGACAGTCGGTGCGGTCGTTGGCGTGGTTGTCGCCGGGCCGAACAATGAGAAAAAGCCTTGCTGCGCAGGCGGCGGCGCTGGCTGCACGATGCGTCGGCGATAGTAATGATGGGCACGGTGGCGCGCCCGCGCCTTGGCGCGCATCGCGGCCCGCTTTCTTGCAAGGGCTCTGGTTTTGATCGCAGAGACCGGCGCGGCCACGGGCTTGGCGGCGGGTTGAGGCTGGGCATCGAGGCTCGCCACGGTGGTGGTGGCGTCCGTCAGGGGAATCGGTGGAGGGTCCGGGATGGCGATCCGGGGGATGGCTGCGTCGTCCTCGGACGCGGCTGTTTCGGCCTCCGCGAGCGGGGCGGGGGTCTGGGCCGGGGCAGGCTCCGCCTGCTCGGGAGCGGGGGGCACGGCGGGAGGCGGTTCGACAATCGCCGGCTCCACCTGCAGCACCGCCAGCGTCGGCGTTTCGACCACGAAGTTGGAGGCGGGCGTCTGCAGATTCCGCAGCGGGACGGCGGCGAATTCCTGATGGGTCGCGCGCAGAATCGCCGCCGCGCCCAGGCCGAACACCAGCAGGGATGCCGCAAGGGCGACCGTGATTGCCAATAGCCGGAACCCGGGAAGCATGGTGCAATCGTGTCCTGACTGGAAACGCGGAGAGGAGCCGAAAACCTTGTCCCCGAATGACAGATCGGCAGGCCACGGCGTCTGTGGCCTGAAAACCACCGTCGAATCAGGATGATCCAAGAATCGCTGAAGGATAGCCCCGGATCGGCGGGCGCGCCGCTGAAAACCCTTCGCGGGGGCGAATTCACGGTGGATAGCGATTTTGTGTTCCCGACTGTCGCAAAAAAGTCAGCACTGGGCGGCTTTTTTGGTCCATGTCTTGAATGCGCCGCGATCGTGAGCGATTGCATTAACGATACGGTGTCCGCTTCGCACTATCATAGGGGCATGATGTCCAATCGCCTTTCGACGAGCCTTCTGGTTCTGGCCGCTACCATGGCCGGAGTTCCAGCCGCACGGGCTCAGACCTACCAACAGCCCGGCTATTATGGGCAGCAGCCAGCGCCCTATTCCGACCGCTACCAAGAGGACCGCGCGCCGGACTTCGACCGCGTCGGGGAGCGTGGCGATGGATCGTTGTCCGCGCCCGGTTTCCAGCAGGCGGGTCCGCCGCAGCCGGGTTATCAGTCGTCCTCCGCGCAGCCTGCCTATCCGCAGGGTCCGATCCTGTCGCCGGACGATCCGCGCTATGGCCGTCCGCCGGATGCGCCGCCGCTGAATTATTCCAATAACGGGCAGGGGGCACCCCAGCCGCAGAACGCCTCGGGCTACGACAGTCCGCGTCCGCCGGGTGGCATCGATGCGTCCGGCGCGCCGCGTCCGGCCGTCGATTCGCAAGGCCGTCCGATGACGGTCGCTGTGCTGCCGCCGGACGATCAGCCGGAAACCGGCCCGCGCCAGGCATTGCCCGAGCGCCTGCGCCGTCAGGAGGTCAACTACCAGACCAAGGAGCCCGCCGGGACGATCGTGGTCGATACCGCGAACACCCAGCTCTATTACATCCTCGGCCATGGCCGGGCGGTTCGCTACGGCGTGCGCGTGGGACGTGACGGCTTCACCTGGACCGGCGTGCAGAAGATCACCCGCAAGGCCGAATGGCCCGATTGGCATCCGCCGCCGGAGATGATCGAGCGCCAGCCTTATCTGCCGCGCTTCATGGCGGGCGGCGATGGCAACCCGCTCGGCGCGCGCGCGATGTATCTCGGCAATACGGTGTACCGCATTCACGGCACCAATCAGCCGTCGACGATTGGCAAGTTCGTCTCCTCGGGCTGCATCGGCATGCTGAACGAGGATGTCGAGGACCTGTTCGACCGCGCCAAGGTCGGCACCCGCGTCGTGGTATTGCCGGGCCATGCGCCGCCGGCGATGGCTGCGGCGCAGCCCGCCATCGATTCGGCCGGTTATGGCCGCTCCGCCAATGACGTGCCGCAAGGCTCGGCCGGTCACGCGCCCGGTGGTCAGGCCAACTTCGGCGTTCCCAATCAGGGGCCGACGGCGGTGCCGCCGCTGCCAAGTCCGGTGACGGTGCACTGAACGCAACGATCTGAATCAGAAAAGGGCTGGCTCGATAATCGAGCCAGCCCTTTTCTTTTGGATGATGCCGCGGCAGACGTGACGCGTAAGTAATGGATATTTCAAACGCGATTTACGGGCGGTCTTCGGACGTGACCTTTGGTGCGGGCGTCGGTCCACACCTGCACGTCCTCCTCAATTTGCTTTCTCCTGGCGCGCCATCGCCATCTGCGGCCCCGGCGCGTGTTCATCAGAACGAAGGC
>Ga0153956_1003061_pt1 | contig 11320 bp, 7 predicted proteins | sample TSFL040MetaG_FD_104704 | JGI IMG/M metagenome (GOLD analysis project Ga0153956, IMG submission 104704) | Attine ant fungus gardens microbial communities from Florida, USA - TSFL040 MetaG | ecosystem: Host-associated > Fungi > Mycelium > Unclassified | place: USA: Florida, Wekiwa Springs...
CCTTGTTGCCGGTGGTGGTGACGTAGATGTCGCCGCGGCCGAGCGTGGATTCGACCGTGTTGACCTCGAAGCCTTCCATCGCGGCCTGCAGCGCGTTGATCGGGTCGATCTCGGTGACGACGACGCGCGCGCCGTACGCGCGCAAACTGTGCGCGCAGCCCTTGCCGACGTCGCCGTAGCCGCAGACGACCGCGAGTTTGCCGGCCAGCATCACGTCCATCGCGCGCTTGAGGCCGTCGGCTAGCGATTCGCGGCAGCCGTAGAGGTTGTCGAACTTGCTCTTGGTGACCGAGTCGTTGACGTTGATCGCAGGGATCAGCAGCTTGCCGGCTTCGGCGAGCTGGTACAGGCGATGCACGCCGGTGGTGGTTTCCTCGGACACGCCCTTCCAGTCGGCGACGACCTTGGTCCAGTAGCCCGGACGTTCCTTGGCGACGCGCTTCAGCAGGTTCTTGATGACCTGCTCCTCGTGGCTGCCGGAGGCGCTGTTGACCCAGCTCTCGTCGCCCTTCTCGAGTTCGTAGCCCTTGTGGATCAGCAAGGTCACGTCGCCGCCGTCGTCGACGACGAGCTGCGGACCGAGGAAGCCGCCCTTGCCGTCGGGGAACGACAGCGCTTCGAGCGTGCAGTCCCAGTATTCCTCGAGCGTCTCGCCCTTCCACGCGAACACCGGGGTGCCGCTTGCCGCGATCGCGGCGGCGGCATGGTCCTGCGTCGAGAAGATGTTGCACGAGGCCCAGCGCACGTCGGCGCCGATGTCCTTGAGCGTTTCGATCAGCACGGCGGTCTGGATCGTCATGTGCAAGGAGCCCGTCACGCGCACGCCCTTGAGCGGCTTGGCGGCGGCATGCTTCTTGCGGATCGACATCAGGCCTGGCATCTCGTGCTCGGCGATGTCCAGTTCCTTGCGGCCCCAGTCGGCCAGCGAGATGTCGGCGATCTTGTAGTCGCCTTCGGTCGAGAAGGTTTTCGGTTGTGCGTTCATCGGTTGCTCCGGTTCGAGATCGATTGCGCGAAAGTCGTGAAGAAAGCCTTCGGTGTCGATCGGGTTGTCCGGGCGCCGTTGCTGCGAATTCGCCTGCCGAGCCTGGGAAGAACCGCGCGAATCGCGATCCAACGTGCAGCGCCCCTCGGCAGTTAGCCGCGCAGTATATCGCTTGTTCGCGATGGAACGATGAATGGACGGGACGGCGGATGCAAAAGACGCGTTCGGGGAATCGCTGCGGAACCGCGTACTGAAACTGCGCAACTTCTTCTTTCGGAGCTCGTGATGGACCTCGCAGCGACACGTCGTACCCTGCTTTCCACCCTGATCCTCGCCGGCCTTTCAACCGTGCCGGGCCACGCCAGAGCCGATTTCATCTATGCCCGCCTCGTGCCGGGCGCCGGGCTGGAGCCCAATGGCGCGTCGACCGCCGTCGACGTGTCGTCCGGTGGTCGGACCGTGGTGTTTTCCAGCGACGCGAAGAACTGGGTCGGCGACACCTACAACGGCACGCGTGCCGTGGCCGTCGATCTCGACACGGGCACGGTCGAAGCCGTGTCCGCACTGGGGAGCACGGTGTTCCGCGGTGAAACGCCGGTCGTATCCGGCGACGGGCGCTATGTCGCCTTCCTCACCGTGAACCCCACGTATGGCCCGAACTGGCAGGTGCTGCGAAAGGATCGCCAGACGGGTGCCCTGGAACTGGCCAGCGCCAACGCCGCCGGCCAGCCAGCCAACGTCGGTACCAACGACAACACGGTCTCGATCTCGGCCGACGGGCGCTACGTCGCGTTCCAGACCGATGCGAACCTGACCTCCACCGCGGAACGTCCGAATGGCGCTTCGTCTCCGACCGGAAGTTCAGGCGGCATCTACGTCAAGGACATGGCGACCGGGCAAGTCGAGCTGGCCTCGATCATGTCCAACGGCACGTCGGTTGGCGGTTGCTCGCTGCAGCCGCATGCGTTGTCGGGTACCGGGCGTTACCTCGCGATGCTCTGCAGCGATGCGATGGTGGCCGGCGCCACGGGCGGACAGGCTTACGTGCGCGACCTGCAGGCGAACACGACCGAGCTGATCAGCCGCAGCGCGTCCGCCACGAACGGCTCGAGTGCATTCGCGTATCGGCCGGCGATCTCGCCGAGCGGCCGTTTCGTCAGTTTCCAGAACCGCAGCTACGGCGGACTCGGCTATGCCGACGGCGCGGCCGCCCAGAGCAACAGCGGCATCTACCTGCGCGACCGGCAGGCGAACACGACGATCGCGATTCCGCGTCCCGCGATTATTCCCGCCGGCAACTACGACAGTTGCGCCGTATCGGCCGTTTCCGACGTGGCCAGCATCGTGTTCCATTGCAATTACGCCTGGAGCGGCGCGGGCTCGTATCCGCAGGTGTTCCTGTTCGTCCCGGGCGCCGGTGCGCCCGAAATGCTCAGCGTGACGCCGGCCGGTCAGCCCGGCAACAGCGCGTCCGGCTACACGCTCGCGGTGAATGCCTCGGGATTGTCGATGGCGTGGGAGTCGAACGCGAGCGACATCGATCCGGACGATGGCAATGGCAAGAGCGACATCTTCGTCTTGGTGGACGAATCGGTGATCTCGGACACGATCTTCGCCAACGGCTTCGAATGAGCCGGGGTTGATCCGGTCTTGCGTGGCCACGGCATCGACGCCGTGGCCACGCATCATGCATTTGCTGCGGTGAGACCGCAGTGGAAGATTCCGGGCGGACGACTTGGCCCATAGATGCGCCAGTTTCGTGTGAATTCGCATCGGGCCGGCCGTATCCGCCACCGGGAACATAGGTACGCGATACGTGTCGGGCATGAGTCGCCCGTTCCGTGAATGGGACGAGGCGCAAAAAAGAACGGGCCGCTTTCGCGGCCCGTTCTTTTCCAGCTATCTCAACTCGTCGTGGTTACTGACAGACGTCGACCTTGACGTTGTCGATGTGGAAACCATTCGGAGCCGCCGCGGCCGTGTTGGAGTCGCTGACCGCGCGGAAGCGTACTTGCACCGCCTGGCCTTCGAAGCCGTCGAGGTCGACGACCGCATGGGTCGGCGTGGAGGTCGGCGCATGGCACCACGACGCCGCGCCCGCGTTGGTCTCGCCCGGCGAGGCGATGCCGTCGTACGGGTCGGTCAGCATGCGCGTGCCGTCGAGGTAGTTGAACGCGCCGCCGTCGGCCATGACGTCCAGCGTGGCGTTGTCCCAGCACGAACCCGGGCCGTTGTCCTCGAACTTGTGGAACGCGTCGTAGGTGAGGAACACGGCCTGCGCATCGGCCGGCACGTTCACCGTCGGCGAGACCAGGCCGCGGTCGCTGGTCACGGTGTTGTTCGGGATCGACCACACCGTGGTGGTGAGGCCGGTACCCGCCGTCGCGGGCTTCTGCGCCCACGCGGTGCCACCGGTGCCGCTCAGGGTCCAGCCGTTGACGCCGCTTTCCATGTCGTCCTGGAACAGCGTGGTGCGCGTCGTGCCCGCCGGGCATTCGCCCGGGACGCCCGTCGTGAACGTGAACGTGTCCGAGGTCGGGCCGTCGCCGCAATGGTTCTGCGGCGTCACGCGCCACCAGTACTGGGTGGTCGGGTTCAGCGCGACATCGACGGTCCACGACGTGGTCGGCACGATCTTGCTGGCGACGATCGTGCCGAAGCCCGCGTCGCTGGCGACTTCGACCTTGTAGGTCAGCGCGTCGGTCGGCGCGCCCGGCAGCGGCGGCAGTTCGGTCGCGTCGAAGCCGTCGCCGAAGATGCGGTCGTTTCCGCCCGGCAGCGGACCCCAGGTGAGCAGCGGATGATTCTTGGTGCCGGTGGCGGTGTCGATCGGTGCGACCAGTTGCACCGACGTCGGCGCGGCGGACGACAGGCCGAGTTCGAGCGCGATGCTGCGCGTGGTGGCGCCGCTGGTGCCGGTGGCGGTGAACGCGTATTCGCCGGACGGCAGCGAGTGGCCGCCGAGCAGGGTCAGCGTGCTGGTGCCGGCGCCGGTGACGGAGGCCGGGCTGAACTGCGCGGTCGTGCCGGCCGGCAGGCCGCTCTCGCTCAGCGCGACGTTGCCGGTGAAGCCGTTCAGCACGCCGACGCGCAGGTTGTAGCTCGGGTCGGTCGTCTGCGTCGCGCCGCACATCTCGACGCGCTTGGGCGAGTTGGCGACCAGCGCGTAGTCCGGCGAGCCGCAGTTGTCGAACTTGAACGAACACACGCGCGTGCGCCAGGACGCGCCGGCGGTCGTCGCGTAGTACTCGCTGGTGAAGTAGAACGTGCACTGGTCGACCGGATCGACGCTCATCGACGAGTAGTCGCCCCAGCGGTTGCTGCTGCTGGTCTGCGAGCCGTTGGCGACGCCGTCGGTGCAGTTCTGCTCGTCGCGCAGCATGCCCTGCGGATCATCGAGCGTGCGGCCGCTGATCTCGATCTGCGGGTGCATCGTCGAATCGGACTTCGAGTAGCCGACGCCGATGTTGGCGCTGCCGTCGATGGCGATGCCGCCCATCCAGCGGTTGGCCGAATCGGGCGCGAAGATGCCCTGGTCGACGATCGTCTTGGTCAGGCCGGTCGGCGTCGCCGGAGCGGTGCCGCCATTGTCGAGGTTGAAGTGCACCCAGTTGATGGAGCCCTGCTGCACGTCGCCCTGTACCACGTGGTTGACGACCAGCGACATGCGCGTCGGCGCATCCGCCGGGAACACGCGCGCGTTGGCGCGATACATGATGTGCGTGCCGAAGGAGTTCAGGCCGTTCGCCGTGCCCTGCTGCGGCACGTTGTCGAAGTACGGCACGAACGGCTGGCCGGCGATGCGGATCGGGCTGGTCTTCGGCGTGATCGTGGTGTTCGCCGGCGTGGTCCAGTTGATGCACATGTCCCAGAACAGGTAGTCGCTGGTGTCTCCGTCGTAGTGCACGAACGACGGACAGGCGTTCGCGGGCGCGTTCAGCGTGCCCATGATGTTGACCGGCTCGACGCCGTAGGCGTCGTAACCCGGGTAACGGATCATCTGCGCGGCGGCGCCGGTGAGCATCTTGTCGCGCTCGAACGCGATCAGCGACGCGCCCTGGAACGCGCTGGCGCTGTTGAACTCGTGCGTCGTCAGCAGGTAGGCGTCCTGGCCGGTGCTCTCGTCGGTCCAGACCGACATGTGCGGATAGTCGCCGAACAGCGGGAAATTGAATTCGTAGCGGTTGTACGTGCCGAACGGGTCCGACGTGGTCGACACCGCGACGCACTGCGCATACGGGGCCGAGACCACGAACTGGCTCATGACCCAGCGTTGCGCGCGCGGATCCCACAGCGCGATCGGGTCGCCCGAGTTGGTCGTTTCGCACTTGCCGCCGAAGCCGGTGAAGAACGAGCTGCCGGGCTTGGGCGACGGCGTCAGCGGATCCGGCGCGCCGGTCGTCTTGTCGAACGCCTGCCAGGAGGAGTTGACCCACTGGATGTAGTGCTGGTCGCTGACGTCGCCGTTGGTATCCGGCGGCAGGCAGCCGCAACCGGAGGTGGTCGAGCTGATGCCGTCGAACGAGCCGTCGACCGCCGGGGCCGGCGTGTTGATGCCGTGGCGCTGCATGCCCGAGTAGTCGCGCACGAACGCGCTGGTGTGGTCGAAGCGGTTGACCGGCTTGAGCAGGATGTTGTAGCCCAGGAACGGCTCTTCTTCCGTCCCCATCGGCGCCTGCGGCGGCAGGTTGCGGAGGATGTCGCGCATCGGTGCCGACACGTCGTGCCGGGCTGCAGTGGTGACGGTGGGCATGGCGTCGGCGGCCTCGACCGCCGTACTGCCCAACCCCAGCAAGGCGACCGCACCCAATGCGGCCGGCAGGTAACGCGATAAAGCCATGATGACGACTCCCCAGTAGTGCATCCCGCGCGGCGGGACAACGGCGTCTTGGTTCTTCGATCGGCGTGCGGCCGTGACACCGCCATCGAGTTTGCGATCAGCCGGTTCCGTCCTTCCGCGCCTTCGAACCGGCATCGAGTCGGTCCAGGCGGCGCAGATGATCGCTGAGGAACTTGCGGGTCCGGTCCGGCAGCTTCGGATCGGCCAGCGCTTGCTGGATGGCCGATCGCTCCATTGCCGGCGATTCCCGCCGCAACATCAAACTCGCCCGTTCCGCCAGCAACGGGGTTTCGCCGCTCACCCAGCGCTTGAGTGTTTCGGATGGAACCCTGACCGCGTGCTTGTCGAGCACTTCGAGCGCCAGCAGGACCAAACCTGATGGGTCGGAAGCATCAGGAGTGTATCCGCCTGTAGGCGTAGTTGCCACTATCCCCAAGGCGACGTCCTGCCACCAGCCGCCAAAGTCGTCCGGACGCGTGGCGGCGGCCAGCAGCAAGGTCGAGCGGACGTTCAAGGGCGTGGCGGCGGCGCGCGCCACGCGCTCGACCACGGCGCCGTTCTCGCGCACGCGCTCGCGTACCTCGCGGTCCTGGGCGACCTCGCCCGCGGCGAGCGTTTGCAGGGCGGGATCGTTGCCGGCCAGCGCCTGCATCAGCAGCTCGAAGAAACGTCGCGACTCGCGCCCGTGTTCGCTGCGTCCGGCTTTCAACAGCGCGCGCGTCTCGGGCGTGTCGCGAAACAGCGCCGGCTCCAGGCCGATGCTGGCCAGCAGCACCGGGCCTTCCGGGTCGAGGACCCTCCGGGTCGGGTTGCGCGGATCGCTGCGCGACGTGGCGTAGCCGAAGATGTAGCGCTCGCCGCGCTTGACGGCAGCGAGCGTGGTCTTCGGCGCCCGCACGTCGATCTGCTCCGGCGGCCGGCCCTTGCCGCCGAGGACGTCCTTGCGCTGGAACACCAGCCGGCCGCTCGGGTCGATGTCGAGCAGCGGGCCCGCGACGAGCTGGTTCTCCGGCTGGTACAGCAGTTCCAATGGCGGTTCGATCGGCCCCGCCGGCGCGGTGATGGGGCAGGTCGCAAGCGCGAGGATCGCGACGGACAGGCAAGCGCGCGCGGTGCGCGAGAAAGGACGGATGGGCATCGGGAGTCCGGCTCGGTGCAGCGATGGAGTTCCGGCTGGCCAGGAGGCGGGCGCCGGGCGGACCTCTAGGCTACTTCAGGCGGACGAGCGCCGGAAGCCAGACGCGCGCCGCGCTCGCGATCGACGGCGCCGGGGGCATTGTCCCGTCGCACATCGGCGGCCAGGGCGTGCGGGGAATGTCCGCGAATCGATCCCGCGGGAGACGTGACGTTCATCGCGCGGCGGCCGGTCGGGTTCCGGGAGGCAGGACCAATCGCAAAAGGAAAGGGCCGCATGACGCGGCCCTTTCCGGGGTCGACCTGGAAGGCCGATTACTTGATGCCGGCGGCCTTGCGCAGCTCGGCGGCCTTGTCGGTCTTCTCCCACGAGAACGTGGTGAACTTCTCGCCGTTGGCCAGCTTCACTTCCTGCGGCGCGCGGCCGAAGTGGCCGTAGCTCGCGGTCGACTGGTACATCGGGTGCACCAGGTCGAGCATCTTGAGGATGCCGTACGGGCGCAGGTCGAAATGCGAGCGGATCAGCTTCTCGATCTTGTGGTCGTCGATCTTGCCGGTGCCGAACGTCGTCACCGAGATCGAGGTCGGGTGCGCGACGCCGATCGCGTACGACACCTGCACCTCGCACCGGTCGGCGATGCCGGCCGCGACGATGTTCTTCGCCACGTAGCGCGCCGCGTACGCCGCGGAACGGTCGACCTTGGACGGATCCTTGCCCGAGAACGCGCCGCCGCCGTGGCGGGCCCAGCCGCCGTAGGTGTCGACGATGATCTTGCGGCCGGTCAGGCCGCAATCGCCGACCGGGCCGCCGATGACGAACTTGCCGGTCGGGTTGATGTGGAACTTGGTGCCCTTGTGGATCCACTTCTTCGGCAGCACCGGATCGATGATGTGCGTGCGCACGGCCTCGATCAGGTCCTTCTGCTTGACCGACGGATCGTGCTGCGTCGACAGCACGACGGCGTCGATCGCGACGGCCTTGCCGTCCTCGTAGCGCAGCGTGACCTGGCTCTTCGCGTCCGGGCGCAGCCACGACAACGGCGAGTTCTTCTTCTTGCGCACCTTCGCCTGCTGCTCGACCAGGCGATGCGACAGGTGGATCGCCGCCGGCATGTAGCTGTCGGTCTCGTTGGTGGCATAGCCGAACATCAGGCCCTGGTCGCCCGCGCCCTGGTCTTCCGGGTTCTTGCGGTCGACGCCCTGGTTGATGTCGGGCGACTGCTTGCCGATCAGGTTCAGCACGCCGCAGGTGGCACCGTCGAAACCGACTTCGCTGGAGTCGTAGCCGATGTCGAGGATGACCTTGCGCGTCAGCGCCTCGAGATCGATCCACGCGCTGGTGGTGACTTCGCCGGCGACGATGGCGACGCCGGTCTTGACCATCGTTTCGCAGGCCACGCGCGCGCGCTTGTCCTGCGCGAGGATCGCGTCGAGGACCGCGTCGGAGATCTGGTCGGCGACTTTGTCCGGATGGCCTTCGGAGACCGATTCGGAGGTGAAGAGGTAGCTGCTCATCGCGGCAAATATCCTTCTATACGGATGTATGGATAAATCAAGGTCGCGCATCATACACGGCGCGGGTTTCGATTGCAGTATGGCGGCTGAATGGGTCGATACCGTCGGCTTCATCCAGGCCAGGTGTTGAGGTGCGGGCCGAATTCCGTTCGCTGGCGGCGCACGATGCAGAAGCGATGCCCGGTCGGCGCTTCCATGACCCACCAGCGCTCGCGCACGAACGCCATGCGCTTCGCGCCGAGCTTCTCCAGCCGTTTCGCTTCCGCTTCGAGCTCGTCCGTTTCGATGTCGAGGTGCACGCGCGACTCGTGCTCGACCTTCTGCAGCAGGATGATCGGTTCGTCAGCCGCGGTTTCCAGCTCGGCGTACTTGCCGTCGCCATCCTGATCGACGCTCGCGATCTTCTTGCCGAACGCGCGGCTCCAGAACTCGGCGGCGGGCGCGAGGTCATCGACCTTGCAGTCGATCACCAGCGTGCACAGGCGACTGCGATGAGCCATGGCCATCTCCTCGAACCAGCCCCCTGACTCAGGGGGCGATTCGCGCCGAGGCGCGAATCCGGGTGTGGATGCACATAGCAGGACCCGAAGTTTCCGCAGGAAACTTTGGGATGACCATGCGCAGCATGGTCATTGCGCCAGGGCGAGGTCGTCGAGCATCGCTTTCAGGAAGCGGGCAGCCTCGCCGCCGGTCGCGGCGCGGTGGTCGAAGGTCAGCGACAGCGGGATCACGCGGTGCGATTCAAAGCCGCCCATGACCGGCGTCATCTGGTGGCGCCCCTTGCCGGCCGCGATGATCGCGACGCATGGCGGCACCACCACCGGCGTCGCGTAGCGGCCGGCGAACACGCCGAAGTTCGACAGCGAGATCGTGTAGCCGGTCAGCTCGGATGGCGGGATCGAACGCGACTCGACTTCGCCGCGCAGGCGGTTGACCGCCGCGCGCACGCCGGCCGCGTCGAGCTTGTCGGCATTGCGCAGCGCCGGCACGAACAGGCCGTCGTCGGTGTCGACCGCGATGCCGATGTCGACGTGCGGATGCAGCGTGCGCGTGAGGCTGTCCCCGTCGAACCACGCATTCAGTGCGGGCACCGCCTTGCAGGCGCGCACGATCGCGCGGACGAGGCGACCGGTGATGTCGTTGCCGGGCAGCCAGGCGTGGATGTCGGCGTCGTCGCTGAGCGTGGTCGGCACGACCGCGGCATGCGCGGCCGCCATCACGCGCGCCATGTTGCGGCGCACGCCCTTGAGCTGCTCGGGCTGGCCGGTCGCGGCGATCGTCGGCGGCGTCGTGCGCATCGGCTTGCCGGCGGCGGACAGCGTCGTGCGCTGCGCCGCAGCGGCGGATGCCGCGGGCGCGAGTGTCGCAGGAGCGGCGGCGCCCGCGGCAGCGGGATTCGCTGCCGGCGCAGCGCCGAACTTCGCGGTTTCGGCCGCAGCGGCGCTTTTCACGTCTTGCAGCGTCACCACGCCGCCGGCACCGCTCGGCTTCACGCGCGCGAGATCGACGCCGAGCTTCTTCGCCAGCGCGCGCACCGCCGGTACCGCCTTGGCGCCGCCGACGCTCGTCGCCTGTTCCGCGTGCACGCGGTCGCTCGATTGCATCGCGCCGACCACTGTGCCTTCGTCGGCACGGCCGGCGTTGTCGTCGGTGACGACCTCGCCGCCTTCGTCCGAGGCGACCACGCCGGCTCGATCGGGCGCCTCGCTGCCGACGCTCCTGCTCGGCGTCGCGGCGGCTTTCGGCGGCGCGTGGTGATGGCCGGTCGATTCGGCTTCCGCGCGCTGCGGCGCGCTCGGGTCGATCTCGAACTCGGCCAGCGCGGCGCCGGTCGCGATGATGTCGCCATCGCCGCCGTGGACCTTGACCAGCTTGCCCGAGAACGGCGAAGGCACCTCGACCACGGCCTTCGCGGTTTCCATCGAGACCAGCGGCTCGTCGAGTTTCACGGTGCCGCCTTCCTTGACCAGCCATTCGACGATCGTCGCGTCGGGCAGGCCTTCGCCGAGGTCGGGGAGGTGGAATGTCTTGATGTCAGCCATGGTTGAACGCGTTTCCATTCAAGGTTGGACGGAGCCGAAACACAGCGGCCGCAAGCATAAGAGTGACAAGTACGCCGATGGCGAAGTAATCCATCAGTGGGACCGCTGCGGCGGTCGCAGCGGAAATTCGAAGCGGCACCTCGCCAGAGGCGCCGCCGACCAAACGAATGATGTAATCGCCTTCTGGCAGACCCGGCTGATCCACGTGAAATGTAGTCAGGGTCGGAATGGATGGGCCCGGGCAGAGCCATCCACAAAAATATTCGAACGAGATCTCGATGGTCCGAGTAGCAGGGTCCATCAAGACGCCCCAAGGCCCGATAGTGCCTGCAATCGCCATGGTCTCGATCGCAATCTGAAACGGCTGATCCGCTTGAACTTCCGCCGGGATGGTGTAGATGCGTGGCGGTGTGGTTGGCGGGTAAGCCTGTGCATGCGCGCCTCGACTGTTGCCGAGCACTCCGAGTGCGGCGGCGAGCAACAACAGGACCAGACGCGAGCCACTCATGACACCGCCAACGTCCGCTTCGCCGCGGCGACGATCTTGTCGACGCTCGGCAGGTACTTCATCTCCAGCCGGTACAGCGGGATGTGCGTGTCGTAGCCGGTCACGCGCTCGACCGGCGCGAGCAGGTCGTACATCGCCTCTTCGGCGAGGCGTGCGGCGATCTCGGCGCCGAACCCGGCGGTGCGCGGCGCCTCGTGCACGATCACGCAGCGGCCGGTCTTCTTCACCGATTCGTGGATCGTGTCGAAGTCGAGCGGCGTCAGCGTCGCCACGTCGACGACCTCGGCGCTGATGCC
>Ga0153956_1003062_pt1 | contig 11320 bp, 10 predicted proteins | sample TSFL040MetaG_FD_104704 | JGI IMG/M metagenome (GOLD analysis project Ga0153956, IMG submission 104704) | Attine ant fungus gardens microbial communities from Florida, USA - TSFL040 MetaG | ecosystem: Host-associated > Fungi > Mycelium > Unclassified | place: USA: Florida, Wekiwa Springs...
AACTGTTGATGAGCAAAAAAATCCGGATGGTAATTTCCCAACAGTCGATTTTCCCAATCCAGAAGAACCCTCTACTTTAGAAAAAGGGGTTCAGATGATGGAAAAGGTGAAAGGAGATCTTCTCATTGCTACGGATCCCGATGGAGATCGGATGAGAGTGGCTGTAAGAACAGGCGACAAAATCACCCTTTTAAACGGCAATCAGATCGCCTGCCTCCTTTTACACCACATTTTATCTCACCTAAGTTCTCTCCCTAAAAATAGTGTCGTGATCAAAACCGTTGTGACAACCGACCTTTTCCGGAAAATCGCAGAAGATTTTGGTATTGAATGTGTCGATGTCTTAACTGGCTTTAAATACATTGGAGAATTGATCCACCAGTATGAAGATGGTTCAAAGTCTTTTATTTTTGGCGGCGAAGAATCTTATGGAACACTTCTAGGAACTTCTGTCCGAGATAAAGATGGTGTTATGGCCAGCTTATTGATCGCAGAAGCGGCCCTCGCAGCCCATTTAGAGGGGAAAACGTTGTTGGATCGTTTAGAAGAGCTTTACCAAGCTCATGGCTATTATGCCGAAGGGATTAGGTCTGTCACCTATCCAGAATCTAAAGAGGGACGTGAAAAGATGGGTAAAATCATGAATCTATTGAGGACAGAACCCCCCCGTGAGATTCAACACATAGAAGTTATAGAGATAGAAGACTACCTCAAAAAGAAAAAGACCGATCTGAAAACAGGAATAGAGACACCTTTAACGCTGCCAACCTCTGACATGCTCATTTTCCGCTTAAAATCTGGCGCAAAACTTGTTATCCGTCCATCCGGAACAGAGCCTAAGATCAAAATTTATGGCGAGGTGATCGGTTCTGAAGAAGAGTGTCGATCTCTTTTAGAAAGCTTGACCCTCTAACATTGATCATACTTTTACACAAATAAATTAGGATAATCTGCACATGTCTAGTTTTGAATTAAAGTTAAACACTACTCTACCGTTAATTAATTGGACCGATTCTTCGACTGAAGAAAATCCAGTTGTCAAAAACCAAATCTCAGATATTGCTGCAGATGTACTGCGAAGCATCGAAATAACAAGGGACATACTAGAAAAAAGGCCCCTCTCTTTAAGGGATGCCTCACCGATAGTTGGGCACACCTTGCTGCATATCCCCGATTCACCCGATCTTTTTGAAAATTTGCCTCCTGAGAAAATGAGAATGATTTCTCATGTTTATCAGCAAGTTTTTCCACAATGTACAACTGAAGATCCTGAAGGTCTAAAATATGCCACTCTAGTATTTGCAATAACGGCGATTAACCGTTTCAATCGTCCTATAACCCCAGAATTTACTGCGTATGTGTTAGAAGCACAGAATAATTTTAAATTATTGACAGATGAAAAAACTATCCATTTATCTCGAATGAAATTAGATGTTTTGCTAAACCGTTCTCTGATAACTCTCATTGAAGTAGAGGCTTTTGCGATACAATGTCTCCTGCAGTTAACAATCAATGCTCAGCAAATGAATCAAGATGATGTAAATCGTTATGAACAACAAATTGAAGAAGGTTTAAAAGAAATCAAAATGTATCAAGCAGAAGAAATGGCAAGATCTACTCCTATCCTGTAAAGTTTAAGAGCGACAGGTTCTTTCTACATCTGACATGCTTATTTTCCTGTAACCTTGTTGCATAATTCAAAATTAATACAAACAAATGAATTTTAAATGTTTAACCACAGAGAACACGAGAGATCTCAGAGGAGTTGCGAAAATTTAAATTAGCTTTAGCCTTTTTTAAAGGCTTTTTCATGTTTTTTTAATTTCTCTCTGTATTTGTTAATCTTATAAATGAGATATTTACGATAGAAAGAATTATGTAATAAGACTTTTTCCGCTTAAAATCTGGTGTAAAACCTGTAATTTAAAAAACAAAATCTCATTCATAAAATGAATTTAAACAAATAAGACTTATTTGCCATGTCTAGTCTCGCTTCAAAAATAAACGCAATTATACCAACTATCCATTGGGAGATTCCTTCAGCAGTGGAAAATCCGGTTGTTGAAAAAGTTATTTCAGATATCGCTGAAGATGTCATACGACACATTGCAGCAACAAAGATGACGCTACAACTCTTTTTTCTTCCATTTACAGCGTGCACATTGATAGTTAGAAGTACTTTACTCAAATTGTCCGATTCGCCTGATTTTGACAATTTAACTCCCCAAAAAATGAGATTGATTTCTCAGGTTTATCAAAAAGTTCTCTCTACATTAGACAAGGAGAACGTTCAAAAATTAAAATTTGCTACATTTGCATTTGCAATAGATGCAATTACACGTTTCAATCCTCCTGTCACCCCAGAATTTACTGCGTATGTATTAGAAAAACAGAAAAAGATTCCTTCTTTGAAGGATGAAGCTAAGACGGATGAAGCTAAGATTGATGCAGCTCGCATAGAATTAACGGTTTTACTGTTTCGTCCGCTGATACATTGCATTGAATTGGAAAAAAAAATAATAGCCGATATTCAAAAATTAAAAGATGATTCAAAAATACCTCCTGATGCTTTTGTCGAAGATGTTAAAAGAGGATTAGGTAGAATTAAAATGTATCAAGAAGAAGAAACAGCAAGACTTAACAATTTGTGATATTGAGTTAAGGATTTTAATGTCTACTGCTAGCTCTTCTATTTCCCTATCAGAAATTGCAAATGGAAATATTGAAAAGTTTTCCTATCTTTTGGGTTCAAAAATTGATTATAGAGGACTTTTTCAAGAAATTAAAGAAGCAAGAAAGAATTCACCTCTTGCAACTCTTCTTATCATCGAAGAGTTAATTTGCCCTCTTTTAAATGCACATCCTCAAAAAACTCCGTCGATTGTCGTTGGATTACGAAAAATATCCTTGCGTATTGTCAACAGCCTTGAATTTCCTCCCCACGAGATTGCAAAAAGACGCCTGAACTTGGGACGCGCTTATTTAGACCTAAAAATAAAAGAATTAGCAAAGTGGCATATACAATATGCATCTCGTCTAGAAATGGAAGAACCTTTTGACCCCCATCTACGTCTTGAGATCAAGAAGAGTCTTTTAGAGCTTGCCCAATTTGGAATGGAATCTTCAAAAACATCTCATCTACCCATCCGTTAATAGAAGAAAAAAGCCTAACCATTTTGGTTAGGCTTTTTATTTTTGTTTAATGTGTAAGCGCAACTGCTGACCAATCCAAATCCCCTTTCCCTTCTTTGATAGATTTTTCAAGAAGAGACTTTAGCAGCTCTGCAAGAGGTTGATGCAATTTGGCTTTACTTGCTGTTTTGCAAAAAAGATCGATATCTTTTAGCCCTAAAGTCATCTTAAAGCCAGCTGGTTCAAACATCCCTTTTGCGATGATGTTTCCATATCCCTTATAAACAGGGGATGGAAATATTGTTTCTGCAAAGAAATTAATCACTTGCGAAGAATCGATTCCATTTTTTTCAGCCACTTGGCTGACTTCTCCAAGCGCTTTAATGGCAGAGAGAATCAAAAAATTACCGCATAATTTAATCACATTTGCCGTTTGAGGCGTCTCTCCAAAATCTTCAACTCGCTGCCCAACTTCCTTTAAGAAAGGCTCTACCTTTCTCTTTGCTTGAGCCTCTCCTGCCATACAGATCCAAAGCTTAGCTGCTGCAGCTGCATCTGGCCGACCAAACACTGGAGCTGCAATCCACATTGCCCCTTTTTCTGCATATTGTTTAGCCAATTTTTCCGTCGTATCTGGAGAAACAGTGCTCATTGATACATGGATCACACCTGACTTTACCCCTTTTAAAAGAGCATTCGAGACATCTTCAAGGGCAGCATCATTTGAGACCATGGTGAAAACGATGTTGGCTTTAGCAAATGCCTCTTCAGGGCTTGCAAGCCACTTTGCCCCCTCTTTAATGAGTGGCTCCCCTTTTTCCTTATGTCTATTGTAAACATAAAGAGAATGGCCCCCCTTCAGCAGGTTTCTAGCAATAGGTAACCCCATATTACCAAGTCCAATAAAAGCGATTGTTTCTGACATGTATCCCTCCACTTGTCGCGTTTGGCTGTATCAAACATAAAACAAAGTAGAAATTTTGAGTTCAAAACAAGACAGCTTTACCAAAAAAACATAATTTTCTAGGATCTAAAATCTTGAGCTTGTTCATACTGATTAACAAAAATCTAGATATCCGTACTTATGTCAACAAATCTGAACACCTCTATTCAATATCCCACGGTACATCAGCTCACAGTAGAGCTACCAAATGACGATATTACATTTAACAAAATCGATTGCGGCAATCTTTTAAATGAAATTCATGAGCTTGCAGAAAAAAATCCAGAAGAAGTTATAGATCTCATCCAAAGAAGAATCTTTCCTGAACTATTCTTAAAGATGGACGAAGTTAAATATAAAGAATTTTATCTTCGTTTTAAATCTATACTTGTACACCTACAACATGATGAAAATTCTGAAGAAAGAGCTGATAAAGAAAGCAAAATTGCCACTGCGTTTGCAAAACTTGAAAAAGACAATGCTGCCATCGTGCATGCACTTTCAGCTGTCAATTTTTATCAAAAATTCGGAGAGCATTATGCAGGAAAACTTTGGAATCTATACGTTTTATTATCAAATAGCTATTCACGCTTAGGCAAGAAAACCGAAAGTGAACAATTCCAAGAAAAATACTTTGAATTATATGCTACTGTCTCTTTTCAAGAAGACAAAGAAGAACCCCCTTACAAAAAGAGACGAATCTCTCCCGAAATGCCCCTTCGTTAAAAAACATTTATCTCTTTTTAAAAAGAGGTCCTAAAAAAGAGATAGGCAAAAGATTAGAGGCAATACGGGTCAAAAGGGAATATTTCCAATCAAAGAGAACTTCCCGTTTTTCAGTCTTAATTTGACGTAAAATAGCCTTCACAGCCACCTCAACAGGCATCCCCATTCTTTTTGAGAGAGAAGTAGCATTTCCTTTTGCTGCTCGACTAGCAAAATTGGTGACAACAGCCCCTGGGCATGAGGTTAAAATTTTAATGCCTGGATGCTCTTCTCCCTCAATAGAGAGAGATAGATTCCGAACAAAAGCTTTTGTCGCTGCATAAAGAGCAGAATAGGGGTATGGGAAATGGGCAACGACCGAAGCAACATTTACAATCACTCCAGCCTCTCCCTGCTGCTTCCATCGATGGATAGCTTGGCGCGTTTGAAGAGCAAGGGCTATGCAATTGGTATGGATCATCGCCACAACTTCTTCATCCGATAACAATTCATAAGGGCCTTTTAAGCCATAACCTGCATTGTGTATTTGTAAATTGGGATTTTTTTCATCAATCCACTCTCCAAGCGCTACTGTATCAGCTGCATCTGAAAGATCGGCTCTGAAAATTTCGCCACCGGTCTCTTCTTGCAATTGCCTTAGCTCATCTTCATTGCGCCCAGTTAGCAATAGAGGCACTTTCTGTTTAGCCAATTCTAAAGCTAACGCCTTCCCGATGCCAGATGTGGCTCCGGTGATCAAACAGCTTTTAACATCTTTAAGATCCACTTGGGTCCTCTTTTGGATACTTGATCCGGACGTGGCTTGCTGCCACTAAAGTTTGCACTAAAGTCTTTTTCACTTTAGCCATCTCTTCAAATGAAATGGGGCATTCATCAAACTGATGATCTCTATCTTTTGATTCGACAATCTGATCCATAAGAGCAGTTAAAGTATCCTCGTTCATGACATCAAGCGAACGGGAAGCTGCCTCAAATGCATCGGCTAGCATGATAATGGCTGCCTCTTTGCTTTGAGGTTTTGGACCTGCATAGCGGAAAAGAGAGGTATCCCCTTCACCTACTTCCAGCCCCATTTGGTCGATGTATCCCTTATAGAAATACCAGACTAAACTTGTGCCATGGTGCTCTTTGATAATATCGATAAACGGTTCAGGGAGTCCTGCCTTGCGAGCCATGGCAACCCCTTCTGTCACGTGAGAAATGATCGCCTGAGCAGATTCTACAGGGGTCAAGAGCTTATGCACATTGACTTCACCCATCTGGTTTTCAGTGAAATAGTGAGGCATTACCATCTTACCGATGTCGTGATAGAGTGTTGCCACGCGACAAAAAAGACCGTTTGCTCCAATAGACAATGCCGCCGCTTCTGCCAACGTCCCCACAACAAGAGAGTGTTGATAAGTACCTGGCGCTTCCATAGAAAGGCGTCTTAAAAGAGGATGGCTTGGGTCTAGATACTCCATCAAAGTGACATCGGTGACCACATTGAAGGTGCTTTCAAAAAGAGGCAAAAGACCTAAAACTAAAAGGGCTGTGCCTAAAAGGAAGACAAAAGCAGAGAGGAGATCGCCCAAGATCGTGATATCAAAAACAGTATTTTGGTAGAGATGGAAAGCAATGATCACCCAAATGCAGCCCAAAAAGGCTTTGAAAGCGACACCAAAAATCTCTTTTCTGTTTTTTAGGCTTCTTGATTCTAAAATGGCAATCAACGAAGCGACGATGTTAAGCAACATCCCTTGCAAATCAAGCGTTTCAGAGATAGTTAAGGCAACGGTAATCAAAACTGCAGAAAAGGCTGCAATTTTGGGCCCCATCAAATAGCAGGTCAAAATAGCTGCAAGAGGGACAAAAAGAGGATACAAGAGCCAATCGTGCAGGCGGCTATCAGTATTGAGCTGCCATAAGTCAAAAACTCTAGAGAAAAGGAGCGGGATGATGGCCAAAGTGACCAACAAAAACAGCTGACGATTAGAGGCAAAAACTTTTGGATAGTTGGTCCGGATAAATTGCCCTGCAATGAAGGTGATCAATCCAGCTAGAATCAAACTGCCCAAAATAGTGGCTGGAGACCATAAATTTCGGTTTTCGTTCAAAGCCCTTTTCATTGCTTGCAACATCGCCACGTGGCGAGGCATCACCCTTTCCCCTTGATCGATGATACGATCTCCGGCACCCACTGTCGTAAACTGTTCTTTAACTTCTGACTCAATCTCATACCGGATCTTACGCATGAGAGCTGTATCTTCTTCTAATTGCCAAGAGTGTTTACTGAATTGACTGACAACAAAATCTCTAAATGGCTTTGGAACAGGATGTTCTTTGAAGATGGTGTCGGCCTCTTGTTCCCAAATATAAGTAGGTAAAAAGAGGACTGTCCCCCCTTGTACCCCTTCAAGAGGTTCAAACTGATCTGTTTCGATGTTGTGTTTTTTCAACATCTCCAACGTTTTTTGGTCGGTAAAATGGAGATTTCTGATACCACGTTGGAAGGTATCTAAAGTGAAGTGGAGTTCTCCTAAAGAGGCCTCCGGCAACATCTTTTTCAACTCCCCATTTTCTGAGTGCTCATTTTCAATGTCGCGGATCCGCTGTCGAATTTCCCGTTCAGAAAGACGATAAATTTTACCTAAATCTCTGACAGCTTCTAGACGTTGCAATTTCGTTGCATCGTGATCAGAAAATTCAAAATCTGTCTGAGCAACGACATACTTTTTGGCTAGAGTATCTAGCTCAAGAGAATCGACCCGTACCTCTCGGAAGTGGAGAGACAAGAATAGTGCCAAAACAAACAAGGTCCCAATCCCCCATTTAATGGGGAGACTTTCATCAAAATAGCCAGAACTTCTTGGCAAAAGAAGATTTGGCCCTAAGGACCGTTTTACCTCATCAGACGACATATGTTAAAACTATAGCACATCATAGTTCACAATAGAAGGTTTCGGGAAATGAGACAAACTCTCTTAATCACAGGGGCGGCGGGATATATCGGTTCGATGGTTAATAAACTATTCTGCCAGCAGGGATATCAAACGATTATTCTCGATAACCTCTCAAAAGGGGAAAAAGAGCGTGTTGTCGGAGGAGAATTGATCGTTGGAGACTTTGGGGATCGCCCCCTTTTGCAACAGATATTCAACAAAAAAATTGACGGCGTCCTCCACTTTGCTGCCTTAACAAATGTGGGAGAATCGGTCAAAAATCCGTTCCTTTATTACGAAAATAATGTTGTTAAGAGCCTTATTCTTTTAGAAGAAATGGCAAAAGCTGGGGTCAAAAAACTAATTTTTTCCTCTTCTGCAGCTGTTTATGGTCTTCCTGCAAAAGGATTAATCTCTGAAACCGATCCACAAAACCCCATCAATCCTTATGGTGAAACAAAAAGAGCTGTCGAAGAGATGATCCGCTGGTCAGGCCTTGAGGCCATCTCTCTCCGTTATTTCAATGCAGCTGGCGGAGATCCAGAAGGGACTGTCCTCTACCGCTCTTTGAGCCCTACAAATTTGATCCCCATTTTATTGAATGGTTTAGCTGACAACCGCTCTTTCACTTTATTTGGAGATGATTATCCTACAAAAGATGGCACCTGTATCAGAGACTATATCCACCTCTCAGATCTTGCAAATGGGCATCTTTTAGCCTGGGAAGCTCTGAATAAAGGAAAAACTGGCGCTTTCAATTTGGGGAATGGAAAAGGTTACAGTGTGCTTGAAGTTATCGCTGCAGTAGAAAAAGTAACAGGGAAAAAAGTTAATCTTCAAAAAGGGCCAAAAAGAGAGGGAGATCCTGCTATCCTTCTTGCAGACGCGACAAAGGCTCAAAAAGAACTTGGGTGGTCGCCACACTCCCCTTCTCTTGAACAGATGGTCCACGACGCTTGGTTGGGGTATCAATAATTCCATATCCAACGACTTCTCCTATCGCTCAAGATCAGTTCATTTCTCCGAATTCTTTGAAATAAATCGCAGCAACTGCTTGAACCACAAAAGGGAATTGTAATTCCTATTTCAGCCTGTATTCTATTTTTAAAACAGCAGTCATGTGTATCAACAATAGAAAGGTTGAAATAATCACAAAAGCAAGCAGAAAGTCGGTATCTAGCTCCGTATAAGTCATCTCTGCATTTGTTACCTGAATAGTAGTAAGACCCAATTGCAAGATAAATATCTGTGCAACAAATTCTACCGATTAATCCCTCTACTTCAAAATCTACACCATACAAACTATTGAGATAGTCTTCTTGTAGAACAAAATATCCAGCATCAAATGAAGTGATTGAAGACGATTCGAAAAGCTTTTTCCTACCTATGGGCAAATAGGAATTCAGACGAAAATTAAAGCACGGACCCAGCAATTCAAACCCAAGACCTAATTGATTAAAATTGCCGTGGCGATGATTTCTAAAATCATAGAAGGCATTGAATCCAAAAATCTGCTCACCCCACTCAGGACAGACTCTAAACCCAAGACCAACATTTCCAGCATATTTACTTCCATGATCAAACCGATGGATTTGTAAGTCTAAAAATGGCCATATATTTTGATAATGAAAAGGGAAAGCAAACTCTTCTAAAGTAGTATAACTATAAGGACTTCCAAGAGATCTTCCTTGATTTCTACGAATAGAAAAAAGATATTCCTGATCGATATAAATACACATAGGATCAAAGTCCAGAATATATTCTATAAATTCTTCTGCAGAAAGAAACGATTGCAAATAAAAAAAGGTTAAAATCCAAAAACGTCTTTTCATTCGGGATCGATTTCTTGTAAACAGGACATAAATTCTGAACTTACAAGTAAAAAAATAATTTTAAAACAGTGAAAACCTACTTTTCAGCAGGATCAAATGACCTAAGCTTAGATTAAATATCGATCAAGTTAATTTTTAACGATTTAACTTTTGAGAATTGAATAATTTTTTTAAAAAATCTGGCATCACTGGATAAAGGGGTCGACTCCAGTTTAAAGACTCATCTTCTAAAAATAATTCCTCTACTACTTCATTTTGTGGGGTTTGAATGTAATCTACAAACGCAAGCTGGTATAAACCTTTTTCCCAAGAGGAAATTTCATTTGGAAATTTAGGCATGATGTGATGGATGCAAAGTTCATTTGAACTTACCTCAGCCACACTTTGAAACGGCTTAAAACGGCACTCATATGGAGGCCACACAAAACCAGCACATTGATCTGGCTTAAAGATCATTTTTATCGAAGATTCTTCAGAAGATCGGTCGAGCTTTTTGATTTGACGGTCTTTTCCTGACAAGTTTGAAGAAAGCAAAAGCCCAGCACAGCTATCGTACTTCCTTAAGCACTCAAATAAATCCCCTTCAGGGCATACAAGAAATTCGTTTACATCGATAAAAGCAAGCCATTTTGTTTCATCTTTTGCTACAAAATTCACCGCATTTTCATAAGCAGGAACCAAAGTAGAAAGGGCCCAAACAGGTGAATTATTCTTGTCGTTTTGCACGACAGGCCAATTCACTAATGTGACAATGCCTTCTCTCATATAAGGCTTTAAAACAGGATAAAAAGCGCTTTTATCGCCAAGGTTATAAAGAAAAAAATGATCGACACCTAAATTGTAGTGATAGTCTATCCATTCCTTTAAAGAATTCGATTCATCCTTAAAAACAGCACAAAGGGAAATGGTATATTTTTTTTCTTCTTCGTATGAATTCAATGAATCATCAGAGTTAAAACTGAGCGATGGACCTGCAGCCATCAGAAACAAACTTGCTATTATCTTGCTCATCACCTTTTCTCCAAAGATTTTCACCTTAATTGCTTATTTTAATAATCGTTGCATAGGCAATAGGACCTCCAGCGGTAGTTCCTGTACCATTATTCAGAGTAATTGCTGAATCACTTGGATTAATCACTTGGATTAAAGTGGGATTATTAGTGGCGTGAACAAGAACCGTCTCACTGATCAAGAATCGGCCTCCAAGAAGTGAGGCGTTGATATCGATCATAGCAACGTTTGGTCCTAACGGAACTGCTGTATAAGAACTTCCTCCGTTCACACTAACTTGGGCTTGAAATTGCGCACTTGATAATCCGTTTGCAAAGCAGATTCCATAAGTAAGCTGATACCACCCTGTATCTGCAATTCGGATAGTGCCAGTTGCCGACATCGAAATCTTAGTTCCAGTTGCACTAGGGTTAGGATTTCCTGATGTTGGGAATGGAACCTCTGCTCCTGCAGCCACTGATAATCCTTCAGAACCCGGACTTGAAAGTGCAATACTAGCAAAATCTGTAGCTAAAGATCCTGTTGCTCCCGTTGCCCCTGTGAACCCTGTTGGTCCTGTTGCGCCTGTAGAACCGGTATGACCTGTCGAACCGGTTGGTCCTGTTGGTCCTGTAGGACCAGTTGGCCCTGTATTTCCCATAGGGCCTGTATTTCCTGTTGGTCCTGTCGCGCCTGTAGAACCGGTAGGTCCCGTTGAACCAGTTGGTCCTGTCACACCAATTGGACCAATCGGTCCTGTGTTACCTGTAGGACCT
>Ga0153956_1003063_pt1 | contig 11318 bp, 10 predicted proteins | sample TSFL040MetaG_FD_104704 | JGI IMG/M metagenome (GOLD analysis project Ga0153956, IMG submission 104704) | Attine ant fungus gardens microbial communities from Florida, USA - TSFL040 MetaG | ecosystem: Host-associated > Fungi > Mycelium > Unclassified | place: USA: Florida, Wekiwa Springs...
AGGCGGGCTTGCCGGATTGACGGCCGATCTCGAACACGCGGCCGATATGCGGCTGGACCGCCGAAAGGTTCTGGCCGAGCGCGGCGTCGACCGAGATCGCCAGCATCGTCTCGGCCGACCGGTTGACGATGGTGATGATGCCATAGGGATCGACGCCGATGACGCCGGAGGTGACGCCGGCCAGCACCGCTTCCGAGAAACGCCGGCGTTCGTCGATCAGGTCCTTGGTCTGGAGAAGCTCGTTGCGTTGCGATTTGAGCTCCAGGATCATGTTGTTGAAAGTGTCGCCGAGCGAGGCGACGTCGCCGTCGGAAGCCCGCACGGGCACCGCGACGTCGAGATTTCCGGTCGCCACCTCGTCGGCGGCGCCGATCAGTTGGCGGACGGGCCGCACCAGCCGGTCGGCCACGGCGATGCCGGTCCAGATCGCCGACAGGATGACGATCAGCGTCAGCGAGAGATAGGGCAGCGCGAAGGCGACCTGGGACGTGCGGCGATTGTCCTCCAGCCCGCGATATTCATCGGTGTTGGCGCGCACGATCTGCCGTGCCTTGATCACGTCGGGATCGACGAGGCGGATCGTATAGAGGTAGAGCCCCTCGATCTCCCGCAGCTTGATGATGGCGCCCATGATGTTGCGGGTGCGCGGCTCGATCAGCACCGGCTTGCCGTCCGCGGCGGTGTCCACGGCGCCCGACGGCGGCTCGGGCATGGCGAAGTCGGCATCGGTCTTGGCGCTCATGACGAAGGAGCCGTCCGGCTTGATCAGCGCCGCATGCGCAAGCCCCCGGCCCACGGCCTCCTTGCTCAAAAGGTCCAGGAAGCCGGTCCGGTCGAGGCCGTAGAGCGTGCGCGAGGCATCGAGGTCGTAGGCCATGGACAGCGTCGTGCCCTGGAGGTTGCGCGCGTTCTCCTGGACATAGGCGTCGGCGATCGACAGCGAGGAATTGACGATCGTCTTGGTGCGTATCTCGAACCAGCGGTCGAGGCCGATATCGAGCGTGATGGAGGCGATGATCGCCACCATGATTGCGGGAATGGCCGCGACGAGGGCGAACATCGCGACGATGCGCACATGAAGCCGCGAGGCGGCGCGGCCGTGCCGGCGCGCCATGACGATGCGGTGGACCTCCCGTCCGATAAGGGCGATCAGGAACAGGACGAAGGCCGCGTTGAGCGCGATCAGCACCCGCGTCGTATCGACATTGGGCGCGATCGGCGTCGCGCCGACCAGAATGGCGAACGAGATCGCGGCCGTCACCAGCGCGCCGGCTATGGCGATCACGCCCGGCAGCGCCAGCAGGCGGCGGCCGTCCGGCTTGTCCGATCTGCCGAAAAATCGCTGGTTCAGGGTTGGTGCCTGCGAGGTCATATCGCCATCTAGAGTCGCTGATGCGTTGGATGTATGCAACGCATTGTGGCGATTATGCAACAAGTGTGGCGGCGACCGAAATCTTTCCCCCGCTCCTTGCCGCCAGCACGGCGGCTAAGCCTGCCTGGAAGCCTTGTAGACGTTCACGCCGAGCTCGCGGATTTTTTTGCGGAGCGTGTTGCGGTTCAGGCCCAGAAGCTCCGCCGCCTTTATCTGGTTGCCACGCGTCGCCGTCATCGAGGCCAGCACCAGCGGGTACTCCACCTCGGCGAGGATGCGCTGGTAGAGCCCGGCCGGCGGCAGATCACCGGCGAAGGACGCAAAATAACGCTGCAGGAAATGCTCGACCGCCTGGCCGATCGAAAGGTCGTCGGGAATGAGCGGGCTGTTTCCCGGCACGACCGGTCTTTCGCCGGTCTTCAGCTCGGCCTCGATGATTTCGGCCGATATCTCGTCCTGCGCATAGAGCGCGGACAGCCGGCGCACCACATTCTCCAGTTCGCGAACATTGCCCGGCCAGGGATAGCGCTTCATCAGCTCGATGCCGCCCGCCGCGATTCGCTTGGTCTGAAGGCCCTCGCCCGCGCCCTGCTTGAAGAAGTGCCGCACAAGGTCGGGAATGTCCTCCGAGCGTTCGCGCAGCGCCGGCAGGCGCAACGGCACCACGTTCAGGCGATAGAACAGGTCTTCGCGGAACAGGCCCTGGTTGATGAGGGTGCGCAGATCCTTGTTGGTGGCGGCGACGATGCGCACGTCGGTCTTGATCGGCGTGCGGCCGCCGACGGTCGTGTACTCGCCCTGCTGCAGCACACGCAGCAGCCGCGTCTGCGCCTCCATCGGCATGTCGCCGATCTCGTCCAGGAAGAGCGTGCCGCCTTCGGCCTGTTCGAAACGGCCGCTGGATCGGTTCTGCGCCCCGGTGAAGGCGCCCTTCTCGTGGCCGAACAGTTCCGATTCGATGAGGTCGCGCGGGATGGCCGCCATGTTGATCGCCACGAACGGCCCGCCGCGGCGCCGGCCATATTCGTGCAGCGCACGCGCCACCAGTTCCTTTCCTGTGCCGGATTCGCCGCTGATCATGACCGTCAGGTCGGTCTGCATCATGCGCGCCAGCATGCGGTAGATGTCCTGCATGGCGGCTGAGCGTCCGACCAGCGGCATCGTCTCCGGCTGTTCCTCGGCGCGCGCATCGAGCTTCGGCCGCTTCGGCTCGGCCAGCGCCCGGTTGACGATGTTGAGCAGCTCGGTCAGGTCGGTCTGCATCATGCGCGCCAGCATGCGGTAGATGTCCTGCATGGCGGGCGAACGGCCGACGAGCGGCATGTTTTCGGCCTGCTCTTCGGCCGACGGCATGCCGGGACCTTTCTTCGGCTCGGAAAGCGCTCGATTGACGATGTTGAGAAGCTCGGTGAGATCGAAGGGCTTTGGCAGATATTCGTACGCGCCGCGCTCGGAAGCGCGGATCGCCGTCATGAAAGTGTTCTGCGCACTCATGACGATAACCGGAAGGTCGGGCCGCGCCTTCTTGATCCGCGGCAGCATGTCGAAGGCGTTTTCGTCGGGCATCACGACATCGGTGATGACGAGGTCGCCCTCGCCGGCCGCCACCCAGCGCCATAGCGTCGAGGCGTTGGAGGTCACGCGCACATCGTGGCCGACGCGCGACAGCGCCTGGTTGAGAACGGTGCGGATGGCCGCATCGTCGTCGGCGACAAGGATGTTGCCGCGAACCGTCATTTGCGGTCTCCCTCTGCTTCGTCACCGGCGCCCGGGGAAGTCTCCTTCCAGGCCGGCATCAGCACGCGGAACGTGGTTCCGCGCGGCGTCGAATCGCACTCGATGACCCCGCCATGTTCGCCGACGATCTTGGCCACCAGCGCCAGCCCGAGGCCGGAGCCGTTCGGCTTGGTGGTGATGAACGGATCGAACAGGATCGGCAGGATGTCTTCCGAAACCCCCGGCCCGTTGTCGTGCACGCAGAATTCCAGCGGCAGCGAGACACGGTCCTGCGTTCCCGGCACCGAAACCCGGATGCCCGGCCGGAAGGCCGTCGACAGGACGATCTCGCCCTGGGGATCGGCGCCGATAGCCTCTGCCGCGTTCTTGATCAGGTTGAGGAACACCTGGATCAGCTGGTCGCGGTTGGCATAGACCGGAGGCAATGATGGATCATATTCCTCCAGTATCTTGATTTTCCTGGCGAAACCGTTCCTGGCGATCGCCTTCACATGATCGAGCACGACATGGATGTTGACCGGATAGCGCTCGATCGGCCGCTCGTCGGAAAACACCTCCATGCGGTCGACCAGCGAGACGATGCGGTCGGTCTCGTCGGTGATCAGGCGGGTCAGCGCGCGGTCTTCGTCGGAGGCGGAAAGTTCGAGCAGTTGGGCGGCGCCGCGGATGCCGGACAGCGGGTTCTTGATCTCATGCGCCAGCATGGCCGCGAGACCGGTGACCGAGCGGGCCGCGCCGCGGTGCGTCATCTGCCGGTCGATCTTGTCGGCCATCGACCGTTCCTGGAACATCACCACCACGGAGCCGGGGAATTCCGGCACAGGCGCGACGTAGAGATCGACCATCTTCTCGATGCCGAGGCGTGGCGAGGAGACGTCGACGCGGTACTCGTTGACCGGCGCATGACGCTCGCGCACCTGGTCAACCAGCGTCAGCAGCGGGCTGCCGAACGGCACCAGCTTCGCCAGCGTGTTGCGGGCGAGCATCGTGGCGCTGGAACGGAAGAAGTCCTCGGCATCGGCATTGGCGAAAGTGATGAAGCCGCCGGCGTCGACCATGATCACCGGCCGGCGAATCGTGTTCAGCACGATGTTGGCGGCATCCGCCATGTCGGCTGTCTGCGGGATGCTCGCCGTCATGCCGCGCTCCGCAGGTCCGTCGACCGGGCCGTCTCCAGGAAGGCGGCGCGCAATTCCGCGACGACGTCCGCCGGCTCGAACGAGGTGAGAATGCGCTTGCGCCGCTCGGCGGGAACGTCGCTCGCATGCCTGTCCAGATACCAGCCGAGATGCTTGCGCGCCTGACGAAGCCCGCTTTCCGCTCCATACAACGAGAGCATGTCTTCGTAATGCGCCGCGACATAGTCGGCGAGCGCCGCCGGGGTTTCGGGAACGCCTTGCCCGGGGCCGCCGGCGGCGGCCGCCGCGATGCTGCCCGCGATCCACGGCGCGCCGTAATGGGCGCGGCCGATCATCACCGCATCGGCGCCCGACTGGTCGAGGATCGTCGCGGCTTCTTCCGGAGAGCCGACATCGCCATTGGCCACCACCGGGATCGAGACCGCTTCCTTGACGCGCGCGATCGCGCGCCAGTCGGCCTTGCCCTGGTAGAACTGGCAGCGGGTGCGGCCATGTATGGTGACCATGCGCACCCCGGCCTGCTCGGCGCGCCGCGCCAGCATGGGCGCGTTGAGCACGCTTTCGTCCCAGCCGAGCCGCATCTTGACCGTCACCGGCACCGAAACGGCGCCGACCACCGCCTCGATCAGCGACAGCGCGTGGTCGAGATCGCGCATCAGCGCCGATCCGGCATAGCCGCCCGTCACCTTCTTTGCCGGGCAGCCCATATTGATGTCGACGATGTCCGCGCCCTCACCCTCGGCGATCCGCGCGCCCTCGGCCATGTGGGTCGCCTCGCGGCCGGCAAGCTGCACCATATGGACGGGCAGGCCGGAGTGACGGATGCGCAGATCGCAGCCCGCCCTGCCCTTGGCCAGTTCGCCGCTAGCCACCATTTCGGACACGACCAGCCCTGCGCCATGCGCATGGGCGCGCCGCCGGAACGGCTCATCGGTGATCCCCGACATCGGCGCCAGGAAGACGCGATTGCGAATCCTCGCATTTCCGACATCGAGCGGCGAAGCCAATGTGGTCAGTTCAGCCATGCACAAAAACCAAGCATGCGTGATTGATGCACATTCTCTAGCCAGATACGGGCCATTGTGCAACGCGCAATGACGCCACATCGAGGCGCATTTTGGAAAAGGCCGGCGTTCGGCTTTCGCCCGGCCTGTCTCCCTGTCTTTTCGCCTTTCCCCCCGGCCGCAAAATGCTCTAGGAGCGATTGGCATGATCGAGGGAAGCGACAATCCGACGACAAGGCCAGGCGAACCGATCGGTGTCGTCGTCGTTGCCGCCGGACGCGGCGCGCGTGCCGGTCATGCCGACGGGCCGAAGCAGTACCAGCGCATAGGCGGGCGTGCCGTGATCGCCCGTACGTTGGAGAAATTCCTGTCGCATCCCGGGATCGGCCCGGTCGTGGTGGTGATTCACCCCGACGACAGGGAACTCTTCGAGCGCGCAACGGGTGCCGATACTGGGCGCGTGCTTGCCGTCACAGGCGGGGCGTCGCGCCAGGATTCCGTGAGGCTGGGGCTTTTGGCGCTCAGGGAACAGGCCCCGGCCAAGGTGCTGGTGCATGACGCCGCGCGTCCCTTTGTCGACGCCGGGCTCATCGAGCGCGTCATCGAAGCGATCGGAGAAGCCCAGGGCGCGCTGCCTGCCCTGCCCGTCGCCGATACGCTGAAGCGCGAATCCGCCGACGGCATGATCGAGGCGACGGTCCCGCGGGCCGGCCTTCATGCCGCCCAGACGCCGCAGGGCTTTCCCTATCAACCGCTGCTCGACGCGCATCGACAGGCGCACGATCTCGGCTTGGCCGAATTCACCGATGATGCGGCCATCGCCGAATGGGCGCATATTCCGGTCAGGATCGTCATGGGTTCGCCGGACAACGTCAAACTGACATGGGCAAGGGATATAGCGATGGCCAATGAGCGGCTTTCCGGCGCATTGCCGCGCTTTCCGGATATTCGCACCGGCAACGGCTACGACGTGCACGCCTTCGAAGCCGGCGACCATGTCACGCTTTGCGGCGTCGCCATTCCGCACAGCCGGAAGCTCTCGGGCCATTCGGATGCCGATGTCGGGCTGCACGCCCTCACCGACGCGCTGCTCGCCACTTGCGGCGCGGGCGATATCGGCACGCATTTCCCGCCTTCCGACCCGCAATGGAAGGGTGCCGCCTCGAAGATCTTCGTCGAGCATGCCGCCAGGCTCGTGCGCGGGCGCGGCGGGCGCATAGCCAATGCCGACATCACGCTGATCTGCGAGGCGCCTCGCGTCGGGCCGCATCGCGAGGCGATGACCGCCGCGCTCGCCGCGATGCTGGGCATTGCCCCCGAACGCATATCGATCAAGGCTACGACCAATGAAAAGCTCGGCTTTGTCGGCCGTGGCGAAGGCATAGCGGCCATCGCCACCGCCAGTGTCGTGTTTCCCGGTGAGGTTCCACAATGAGCAATGCCCAACTCGCAGACGCCCTGCTCCAGGCTTGCCAGCGCCACGGCATCATGCTGGCGACCGCCGAAAGCTGCACCGGCGGCCTGATAATCGCCGCGCTGACCGATATCGCCGGCTCGTCGGCCGTGGTCGATCGCGGCTTCATCACCTATTCCAACGAGGCCAAGATGGAGATGCTCGGCGTTTCTCCCGCGACGCTCGAGGCGCATGGCGCCGTCTCGGGCGAGACGGTGGTCGAAATGGCGGCGGGCGCCCTGGCGCATTCGCGCGCCCGCCTGTCCCTTGCCGTGACCGGCGTTGCCGGCCCCGGCGGCGGCTCGGCGGAAAAGCCGGTCGGCCTGGTCTGGTTCGGGATAGGGCTTGCCGGCCAACCGGTCGTGGCCGAGCGCCAGTTGTTCGGCCAAAAGGGCCGCGAATTCATCCGCCACGAGACGGTGCGGCACGCCTTGCAGCTTGGGCTTCGCGCGCTCGGCGAAGATCGGCGGGATAAGATTCAGGCGGGCTTTGCGCCGTAGACCTGGTCGGCCCGCTTCTCGAAAGCCTCGGAGAACATGCGGAAGGCGCGATCGAACATCGTGCCCATCAGCGCGCCGAGGATGCGGCTCTTGAATTCGTAGTCGATGAAGAAATGCACTTCGCAGCCGTTGCCGGCGGGATCGAAACGCCAGATGTTGCTCAGATATTTGAACGGGCCGTCGATGTATTTGACGTCGATGGCGTTCTCGTCGGGCTTCAGGAGCACCTGGGTGGTGAAAGTCTCGCGGATCGCCTTGTAGCCGATGCTCATGTCGGCGACGAGGATGGCGCGGCCGTCGCGCTCCTTGCGCGAGCGCACGGCAAGCGCCTCGCAGAGCGGCAGGAACTGCGGATAGGCTTCCACATCCGCCACCAGCGCGAACATCTGCTGCGGCGTATGGGCGACGCGGCGGGTGGCCTCGAACTTCGGCATCCGGGCGGTCAGCTGGCTTTCTTGAGCTGTGCCTCGCGCGCCGCCCGCAGCCGGGCGAAATCCTCGCCGGCGTGGTGCGAGGAGCGCGTCAGCGGGCTCGACGCCACCAAAAGGAACCCCTTGGTCTTGCCGATCGTCTCGTAGGACTTAAACTCGTCCGGCGTGATGAAGCGGATAACCGGGTGGTGCTTCCTGGAGGGCTGCAGATACTGGCCGATGGTCATGAAGTCGACATTGGCCGACCGCAAATCGTCCATAAGCTGCAGCACTTCGTTCCGCTCCTCGCCGAGGCCGACCATGATGCCAGACTTGGTGAAGATCGACGGATCGAGCTCCTTGACCCGCTGCAGAAGCCGGATCGAGTGGAAGTAGCGCGCGCCCGGACGAACCGTGAGGTAGTTCGAAGGCACGGTTTCGAGATTGTGGTTGAAGACGTCGGGCCTGGCGGCCACCACGACCTCAAGCGCGCCCTCCTTGCGCAGGAAGTCGGGCGTCAGGATCTCGATGGTCGTGGACGGGGCGGCCGCGCGGATGGCGTGGATGACCTCGGCGAAATGCTGCGCGCCGCCATCGGCGAGATCGTCGCGGTCGACCGAAGTGATGACGACGTGGCTGAGGCCCATCTGCCTGACGGCATGCGCCACCCGCGCCGGCTCGTCGGGATCGAGCGCCGTCGGGATGCCGGTGGCGACATTGCAGAAGGCGCAGGCGCGCGTGCAGATCTCGCCCATGATCATGAAGGTGGCATGCTTCTTGTCCCAGCATTCGCCGATATTCGGGCAGCCGGCCTCCTCGCACACCGTCACCAGCTTGTGCGACTTCACGATCTCGCGCGTCTCGGCATAGCCTTTCGACACCGGCGCCTTGACGCGGATCCAGTCAGGCTTGCGCAGCACTTCCTGGTCGGGCCGGTGCGCCTTCTCCGGGTGCCGCGGACGCGGCTGGTTGGCGATCGTGTCGAGAACGGTGACCATCTCAAACCCTTCGCGGCCGCTTCGCGACCATTGCATCCGTCATCTAGGACTTTTGGGACCAAAGAAAAAGGCCGTGGCGACGCAAGCCGCCACGGCTGTTTTCGCATAGCGGCTTTCGCCGGAGCCTAGCGGCGTACCAGTCGCCCGGCGAAGATCAGCAGGCACGCGCCGATGAAGCCGGTGATGAGATAGGCCAGCCAGCCGATGCCGAAGGGTTCGACGTTGAGCGCCCTCAAGATGGCGTTCAGCACCACAGCGCCGGCAATGCCCAGAATGATGTTCATGAAGATGCCGGTGTTGCTCTTCATGACCATTTCGGCGAGCCACCCGGCCAAACCGCCGATGATGATGGCTGCAATCCAACCCACGCCATTCACGTCCATATGCCAACTCCTCCTGTATCGGGTGAAAATGCATCCGGAAACGAACTGCCCTGCGGTCGGGTTCCTCCGGCTGCCGCGTCTGAGTCTCGCGCAGACAATCTATCATGCGTTCAAAGCGCGGCCATAGGCGTCGAGCACGCTCTCCTTCATCATCTCCGACAGCGTCGGATGCGGGAAGATCGTGTGCATGAGCTCTTCCTCGGTGGTCTCCAGATTCATCGCCACGACGAAGCCCTGGATCAACTCGGTCACCTCGGCGCCGATCATATGCGCGCCGAGAAGCTGTCCGGTCTTCTTGTCGAAGATAGTCTTGATGAAACCCTGGTCCTCGCCGAGCGCGATGGCCTTGCCGTTGGCGCCGAACTGGAAGCGGCCGACGCGGATGTCCTTGCCCTCGGCCTTGGCCCTGGCTTCCGTCAGGCCGACCGAGGCCACCTGCGGGCTGCAATAGGTGCAGCCCGGGATCTTCAGCTTGTCGATGGCGTGCACGCCCGGCACATTGGCGATCTTCTCGATGCAGATCACGCCCTCATGCTCGGCCTTGTGGGCGAGCATCGGCGGTCCGGCGACGTCGCCGATCGCATAGACGCCCGGCACGTTCGTCCTGCCGTAGCCATCGACGACGACGCAGCCGCGATCCGTCTTCACGCCAAGCGCCTCCAGGCCGAGATTTTCGATGTTGCCCTGCACGCCGACGGCCGAGATCATGCGGTCGGCGGTGATCTTCTCGACCTTGCCGTCCTTCATCTCGACATGCGCGGTGACCGAGTTGGCGCCCTTCTCGACCTTGGTCACCTTGGCTTCGAGGATGATCTTCATCCCCTGCTTCTCGAACTGCTTTTGCGCGAATTTCGAAACCTCGGCGTCCTCGACCGGCATGACCTGCGGCATGAGCTCGACCACGGTCACGTCAACGCCCATGGTACGATAGAAGGAAGCGAACTCGATGCCGATCGCGCCCGAGCCCATCACCAGCAGCGACTTCGGCATTTCCTTCGGCACCATCGCCTCGAAATAGGTCCAGATCAGCTTGCCGTCCGGCTCGATGCCGGGCAGCGCGCGCGGCCTGGCGCCGGTGGCGAGAATGATGTGCTTGGCGGTGTAGGTGCCCTCGCCCTTGACGCCTTTCGGCACCGGAGGCTGCGGCTCCATCGGCTTCTTGGCGGTCTTCGAAACGACGACCTCGCCGGGCTTCGAAAGCTTGGCCTCGCCCCAGATGACGTCGACCTTGTTCTTCTTCATCAGGAAGCCGACGCCGCCGTTCAGCCTCAGCGATACCTTGCGCGAGCGGTCGACCACGGCCGCGGTATCGGCGCTGATCTTGCCGCCGTCGAGCTTGAGGCCGTAGTCCTTGAGATGGTCCGAATAATGCATGATTTCGGCCGAGCGCAGCAGTGCCTTGGTCGGGATGCAGCCCCAGTTCAGGCAGATGCCGCCCAGATGCTCGCGCTCGACGATCGCCGTCTTGAAGCCGAGTTGGGCGGAGCGCACCGCCGTGACATAGCCGCCGGGGCCTGAGCCGATGATGATGACGTCGTAGTTCTCAGCCACGGGTTTTCTCCCTGATCTTTCTCGGGGTTAGAGTGAGAGCATCACACGCACGAGCGGCGCGAGTGCCTGGCCGATGCGTCGCGTGTTCTCGACATCGAGATGGACGCCGTCGAGCGGCGTGGTGGTGGCGACCGTGCCGGCATCGAAGAAGCCGCATCCGGCCTCGTCGGCCAGCGCCGAATATTGCGGCGCCAGCCGCTTCGAGGCTTCGTCGCCGCCGGCGAACATCTCCTTGAATTCGGCATTGTCGGTGCGCGTGACGGCGGGCGGCGCGACGATGAGGATCTGCGGCGGCGCCCAGTCGAACGGGTAGTCATGGCCGCGCACGATATCGATCAGGCGCTGCATGCCCTGCTTGGCGGCCACCGGATTGCCGTGGATCCAGGGCTTCATGTCGTTGGCGCCGAGCATGAAGACGACGAGGTCGAGCGGCGCATGGGTCGTGAGGATCGTCGGCAGCAACCTGGCGCCGTTGCGGTCCGCCCCGGCTAGGTGGTCGTCGAAGGCGGTGGTGCGGCCGTTCAGCCCTTCGGCGATGACCTCGACGCCCTCGCCGAGTGCCGCCTCGAGCACGCTCGGCCAGCGGTCTTCCAACGCGTGGCGGCCGAGGCTGGCGGCGTCGTAGCCCCAGGTCAGCGAGTCGCCGTAGCAGAGAATTGACTTCATACTGTTGCCTTGCCTCTACCAAACCCCGCCTCGGCGCGCCCACGCTACGCAGCCCGTCGGATCTCGCCGGCGAATACCTCTTCATACAGGCGATAAGTTGTCCTG
>Ga0153956_1003064_pt1 | contig 11315 bp, 14 predicted proteins | sample TSFL040MetaG_FD_104704 | JGI IMG/M metagenome (GOLD analysis project Ga0153956, IMG submission 104704) | Attine ant fungus gardens microbial communities from Florida, USA - TSFL040 MetaG | ecosystem: Host-associated > Fungi > Mycelium > Unclassified | place: USA: Florida, Wekiwa Springs...
AAGCAGGGCTATGCGATTGCCGATGCCCTCGCAAAAGCTGGCGCAGAGACGACGCTGGTGTCCGGTCCCGTCGAACTCGTCGCGCCGAACCGCGTGAAGCTGGTGAAGGTCACGACCGCGCGCGAAATGCTGGCGGCCTGCGAAAGCGCCCTGCCCGCAGACGTCGGCGTGTTCACCGCCGCCGTCGCCGACTGGCGGCCCGAGTCTATCGCGAACGGCAAGATGAAAAAACGCGAAGGCGGCAGCGCGCCCGATCTCAAGCTCGCGCAGAACCCGGACATCCTCGCTACCATCGGCAACGGTCCCAAGCGCCCGCGCCTCGTCATCGGCTTTGCCGCCGAGACGGACGACGTGATCGCAAACGCAAAAACGAAGCTTACCAAGAAGAATGCCGACTGGATCGTAGCGAACGACGTCTCCCCCGCCACCGGCATCATGGGCGGCGATAGAAACACCATTCATCTCGTCAGCAAGACAGGCGTCGAAGACTGGCCCGAACTCGACAAGCGCGAAGTCGGCACGCGCCTCGCCGCGCGCATCGCGGACGCATTGAAGGGTAAAGCCGCGTGAAGATCGAAATTCTCCGCCTGCCGCACGCGAAAGACCTGCCGCTTCCGGCCTATGCCACGGAAGGCTCGGCCGGGCTGGACCTGCTCGCCGCCATCGATGCCGACACCGAACTGAAGCCGGGTGCGCGTGCCGCGATTCCCACCGGCATCGCGTTGGCCGTGCCGCATGGCTTCGAGGCGCAGGTGCGACCGCGCTCCGGCCTTGCGCTCAATCACGGCATCACCTGCCTCAACACGCCCGGCACCATCGACAGTGACTATCGCGGCGAGATCAAGGTGATCCTCATCAATCACGGCGACGCCCCCTTCCCCATCAAGCGCGGAACCAAGATCGCGCAGATGGTGATCGCGCGCCACGAACACGCAACATTCGTCGAAGTCCGCGAACTTGGCGCCACGGAGCGCGGCGCGGGCGGCTTCGGCTCCACCGGAATCCACATCAAGCAGAACTGAGCAAACCCATGTTGAAACTTTCCCGAAAGACCATGCTGGCCCTCGAGGCCGTCATCGACATTGCCTTCAATGCCCGGCCCGAGCCCGTGCAGGCGAAGGAGATCACCGCCCGCCAGGGCGTCCCGCAGCGCTATCTCGAACAGGTCATGCAGCAGCTCGTGCGCGCCGGCGTGCTGAAAGGCGTGCGTGGACCCCGCGGCGGCTATCGCCTCGCCCGCGAGCGGCGGCGCATCTCCATCGGCGACGTGGTGCGCGTCGCCGAAGCGATCGACGACGGCGAAGCGGAGAATCCGGAGCCGCGCTCCGAGCTCGGCACGCAAGTGGTCGTACCGCTCATCGCCCAGTTGCAAGATGAAGTTATGAAAAAGCTCGATGACATATCCATAGAGGATCTTTGTGCACGGGCCCGATCCGCCGGTGTCGATTGCGGCGCCTCGCGCCCAACAGCCGACTTCACGATTTAACAGGAGCACGACATGGCAGAGCGCAAACCCGGCCGCGGACGCATCTACAATTCCATCACCGACACGATCGGCGACACACCGCTTGTGCGCCTGCACCGTCTGACCAAAGATGCCGGCGTGAAGGCGGATGTTCTGCTCAAGCTGGAATTCTTCAATCCCATCGCCAGCGTGAAGGACCGCATCGGCGTCGCCATGATCGACGCGCTGGAAAAGCAGGGCGTCATTACGCCCGGCAAATCGCTGCTCGTGGAGCCGACCAGCGGCAATACTGGCATCGCGCTCGCGTTCGCCGCGGCCGCCAAGGGCTACAAGCTCATCGTAGTCATGCCGGAATCGGTGTCGATCGAACGCCGCAAGATGATCGCGCTGCTCGGCGCGGAAGTGATCCTCACCGAAGCCGCCAAGGGCATGCGCGGCGCCATCGCCAAGGCGCAGGAAATCGTCGCTGCGAACAAGAACGCGATCATCCCGCAACAATTCGAGAACCCGGCCAACCCGGACATCCATCGCCGCACCACCGCGGAGGAAATCTGGAACGATACCGACGGCAAGGTGGACGTTCTCATCGCCGGCGTCGGCACCGGCGGCACCATCACCGGCGTTGGCCAAGTGCTGAAAGAGAAGAAGCCGTCCGTGAAGATCATCGCGCTGGAGCCGGAAGACTCGCCGGTGCTGTCCGGCGGTCAACCCGGTCCGCACCCCATTCAGGGCATCGGCGCGGGCTTCGTGCCAACGATCCTCGACCGCAAGGTGATCGACGAAGTCATCACCATCGGAAACGAAACCGCGTTCGACATGGCGCGCCGCGTCGCGCGCGAGGAAGGCATCCCCGTTGGCATCTCTTCGGGTGCTGCGATTGCCGGTGCGCTGGAAGTCGGGAGCCGTCCCGGCATGGAAGGCAAGACGATCGTCGCGATCATCCCGTCCTTCGCCGAACGCTATCTTTCGACGGCGTTGTTCGAGGGCATCGGTTAAGCCTTCGCTTCCGTATCGGACTCGTCCATTCCCGCCTTGCGTCCCACGCGCTTGAGGAAGAATGACGCGGCGAGTCCGAGCGCAAGCGCCACGCAGCCGATCAGCAAGCCGCCCTCGCCCGCGAACACCGCGCTGCCGGATGCGCCGATCTCGACCTGCACGAAAGTGATCGGCAGCATGCCGATGAACGAACCGATCAGGTAATCGCGCCACGAAAGCTCCGTCAGCGCGAGCAGCGTGTTGATCCCGCTATGCGGCGGGCCTGGAATGAGGCGCAAGATCGCCACTGCGCGCCAGCCGCCCTCCTCCGCGCGCTGGATCATGCGGCCGATGCGCGGCGAATGATCGAGCACGCCCTCGCCGCCCATGAACCGCGCGAAGCCAAATCCGGCGGCGGCGCCCAAAGTCGCGCCGACAATCGCCCACGCAAGTCCCCAGGCAAGACCGAAGATAAGTCCTGCCGCCAATCCAAGGATCGTGCGCGGCACCCACAACAGGCTGGCAGCGATCTGCAATCCGATGAAGATCAGGGGCGCCCAGGGATTGCCAGCGATCATGTCGCGGATGGTCAGGGGATGAATGTCATGGCGATAGAGGATGCCCAGAACGATGCCCGCCACGATCAACAGCAGGGCAACGCCGCGCGCGATGATTTTCGTCACGTTGATTTTCGAACCTCAAATCGCGGTGGTGAACCTAGCCGACCTGCGCGCCCTGGTCCTCCCGGATTTTGTTAATCCTGAAGAAGCCCCGGCTCCTTCCCGAGCCGTTTCGGGCGCCCTTTGAAGGCATTTCGCGGAAAATTGCAAACCATACCCAAGGCCCGCGGTGGCGTTTCCCGGAATAGTCGGCAACATGCGGAACCGACGCATCGCGGAGATTCGCATGGACGCGGAACCGATCAGGCCGGCGCGCATCGGCCCATGGACTGCCATCGGCCTGCTGATTGTGACATTCGCAATCCTGGAAGTTGTGCTGCCGCAGCTTCGCGCCGCGATCGCCCCGCATTTCACCATCGTTACCCCGCGCGACTTGGTGGCGGTGCAGGCGGTGAGCAGCATCGTGCTGGTATGGGCGCTGTTCGGTGCGTCTTATCTGCTCCTGCGATTGCGCGGCCAGAACCTGCAGAGCATCGGCTGGAATGTTTCATCGTCGATCTGGGGATGGCTGCTCGGCTTCGTGGTCGGCGTTCTGTATGCGGGGTTCGTCGTCATGGGCATGATCCGCGCCGGCGCGCCCGTGCTCACCGATTGGTCCATGTTCCGCATCCTTGTCGCGCTCGGCATCGGCATCTCTGCGGGCGTTTGCGAGGAAGGCGTCTTCCGTGGCTTTGTGATGACGCAGGCGCGCGACGGCGGCGCGCACTGGATCGTGCAGCTTCTGATTTCCGCGATCCTCTTCGGCCTCGCCCATGTCGGCTGGGGTGGCTTGAGCGGGCATGTCGACGTTGGCCAGATGGTTGGCGCCGTCTCCGCCACGGCAATTCTCGGCCTGCTGCTCGGCATCGTCTATCTCGCCAGCGGCCGCAGCCTCATACCGCCGCTCATCGCGCATGCGACGATCGATTTCGTGATCGAGCCATGGCTGCTGCTCTACGCCATCACCGGCGGACATTTCTGAGTTCCCGCGTTAGCATCATGGAAAAGCAGAACAGATTGCGTTGACGCGCGTTACTCCTTCAAATGGCGCTCCGCCATCGAGGGAGATTTCACATGAAGCTTTATTATTCGCCGGGCGCCTGTTCGCTCTCGCCGCATATCGTCGCCGCAGAGGCGGGCATTCCGCTGGAGTTGGTGAAAGTCGATCTGAAGACACACAAGCTCGAGAACGGCGATGACTTCTACAAGGTCAATCCCAAGGGCTATGTCCCCGCGCTGAAGCTGGATGACGGCAACATGCTCACCGAAGGCCCCGCCATCGTGCAGTATCTCGGCGATCTGAAACCCGAGACCGGACTCATTCCCGCCGCCGGCTTCGGCCGCTACAAGGTCGCCGAGTGGCTCACCTTCATCAACGGCGAAATTCACAAAAGCTTCGGTCCGCTCTTCGGCAATGCCTCCGATGAGCTGAAGGCTGACGCGAAGGCCAAGATCGCAAAGCGCTTCGAGTATGTGGATGCCGAACTCGCCGGAAAGCACTTCCTGACCGGCGACGTGTTCACCGTGGCCGACGCCTATCTCTTCGTGATGACCACATGGGCGCACCACATGAAGATCGAGCTTCCGGAAAACCTGCGCCACTTCTTCCAGCGCGTTTCCCAGCGTCCTGCCGTGCATCAGGCGATGAAGGAAGAAGGGCTCGTTAAATAACGGGGAACGAAGATCACCTGCAGGTTGGGAAACCGTATAGCGCGCGGTTACACCGCATTCAGACCTCGCGCCTAGCCTTTGCGTGCGTCCCTCAAAAGGAGAAACGGATGCAAATCGCAAGCGTAGGCTCAATGCAGCCGATGATGCAGATGGCCAAGACGTCGGAAGCCACCGAAGGCCCCGGCCCTGACCATGATGGCGATGCCGACGACGGCGGCGTGACAAGTCCCACCTTGTCCGCCACGGCGCCCGGCGTCGGCAGCTCTGTCGACATCACCGCCTGAGCCATGGGTGTCCGTCTGCCGAACGCTGGCGGACACCTGCTTGCGCATTCGTGCGTTGTCTAACGCCCCTTGAGCCAGTGCGCATATTGCGGCGGCAGCACGTTTTGCGGATCGGAAACGCCCAGCGCCTTCGCCGCATGGTAGGGAAAGTGCGGATCGTCCAGTTCCTTGTGCGCCAGCATGACGAGATTGGCTTGCCCTTTGGAAACAACGTCTTCGGCCTGCTGCGGCTCGGTGATGAACCAACCCACAGCCGTGAAAACCGCCGCCTCTTCCTTGATGCGCGCGGCGATGGGCGCCATGAAGGCCGGGCCCCACGGCACGCCGGAGATATCCGGCGTGTTGAAGCCGAGACTCACATCGATAATGTCCATGCCCTGATATTTGAATTTTTTGACGAGCTGGACGGCCTCCTCCATCGGCTGGCTATCTTTGGTGAAGTCGTTCACGCCCAGACGCACCATCAGCGGATATTGCTCCGGCCACACGGCGCGCACCGCCTTCAGCGTGTCGATCAGGAAGCGCGAGCGGTTCTCGAAGCTGCCGCCATATTCGTCGGTGCGCTTGTTGGCGATGGGCGAAAAGAAGCTCTGCGCCAGATAGCCATGCGCGAAATGCATCTCCAGCCATTCGAAGCCCGCCGCCAGCGCGCGCTTGGCCGCCGCCACGAAGTCGCCCTGTATACGGACGATATCGTCCTTGCTCAGTTCGTGCGGCACGCGCGGCAGGTTCGCGCCGAACGCCACCGGCGACGGCCCCAGCGGATCCCACGAGCGCGGATCGCTCGGCGGAATATGATCGTCGCCCTCCCACGGCCGATTGGCGGATGCCTTGCGCCCCGCATGCGCGATCTGGATTCCGGGCACCGCGCCGTGCTTCTTCACAAACCGCACGATTGGCGCCCAGGCTTCCGCCTGCTTGTCGTTCCACAATCCGGTGCAACCCGCCGTGATGCGCCCTTCCGGAGATACCGCCGTCGCCTCCGCGATCACCAGCGCCGCGCCGCCGACAGCCCGCGTGCCCAGATGCACCATGTGCCATTCGTTCGGCACACCATCCTCCGCCGAATACTGGCACATCGGCGAAACCACGATGCGGTTCTTGAGCGAAACGCCTTTGAGATGGAATTCGGAAAACAGTTGCGACATGCTGTAGCCCGCTGATCGACCCGGCACCATCATTGCCGCGTCTGCAAAAGGAACCAAGCATGAAAGTGGATGGCCAGTGCCATTGCGGAAAGATCGTTTATGAGGCGGAGGTCGATCCGGCAAGCTCCGTCATCTGCAACTGCACCGCCTGTCAGGAATTGTCCGGCGCGCCCTTCCGCGCCAGCGTCGCGGCCAAGGCGGAGGATTTCCGGATCACGCGCGGCACGCCGAAGGAATATGTGAAGACCGCCGACAGTGGCAACAAGCGCGCGCAAGGTTTCTGCGGCGATTGCGGCTCGCCGATCTATGCGACCTCCGCGGAGAATCGCACCAAATACAATCTGCGCCTCGGCGCGGTGCGCCAGCGCAAGGACCTGCCGCCGCAGCGCCAGATCTGGTGCCAGTCCTCGATCGCATGGGGCCAGAATGTCAGCGATGTCCCCGGCGTTCCGCGCGACTGACTAATTCAGCATTTCATCGAGGACATCTGGGCGGTCGGTGCAAATTGCATCCAGCCCGCAATCGATCATGCGCCGCATGTCAGGTTTCGTATTCACCGTCCACGCGCCGACCTTCAAGCCCAGCGCCCGCGCGAAACTCACGCGCATCGGATTGATGTCGCCATAGGGCGGGAACCAGCCGTCGCCGCCCGCCGCCTTGATCGCTTTGAGGATCGAGCCGTCATATTTCACCGCGTCGAAGCCGCCGGCCCAGGGCGAGCTGCCCGTCTTGGCCCAATGCCGCAGCATCTGCAGCGCGGGTTCGGCAGGAGGATCGTCCTCCGGCGGCACGAGACCATCCGAGAACCAGCTCTGTGCCAGCGTGGTGAACCAGCATTCCGTTTTGGGCGCGAGCTTTTTCGCGTGCAGCAGCGCAGGCCAGTCGAAACCAACGAAGATCGTGCGACGGAGGTAATCGCTCTCCCGCAGAACCGCGACCACCCGTTCTGCCAGCGCCACGGGATCTGGTCCTTCCTCACGATTGGAAAAGGACGTCTTCAACTCCACCTGCAACCAAAAATCTTTTTTCGCCGTTTTCGCCACCGCGACGACGTCGGCGAGAGTCGGGATGTGTTCGCCGTCCGCCGGCTCCACAGCAGAATGCGTGGCAGCGTATTTGGATTGGGGGTCACAGCGACCAATATCGAAGCTCTCCAGCTCAGCTAACTTCAGATCTTTGATGCGCGGCGTAGGGCGCGTGAGCCAATGTCCATTCAGTCGCGTGATCTCCGGCTTGAGCCGATGATCGTGATAGATGACGACGCGGCCATCCTTGCTCAATTGCACATCCAGTTCCGCGCCGTCGGCGCCTCGCACTACCGCATCACGGAAGGCTGCCAGCGTGTTTTCGGGACGCAGTCCGGCGCCGCCTCTATGGGCGATGTTGAGAATTTTCGACAAATCGTCTCCGAACTGGTTGTGGCTGAAAGCTAACCCGTCATCGTCAATTCAGCCAGCGCCTGTTCCAAAAGGACGTGACCAATACCTGGGGAGTCCGTGCGTCTGATGCCAGTACCGGCAGACAGACAATTTCCCGTTGCAGGACGATTTCACCGTCGTGACGCAGCTGAGAAAGCGACAAGCTTGGCTGTCCCTGCAGCACTCGGTTCAAGATCGCATAGCGCGCTCTGTGCTTCTCGCCGCTGTACAATTCCCCAAGGCGCCGACCGCTGGGATCGAAGCCATAGAAGCACAACATGCCGAAACCAGCGACGCGAATGCGAAAATCCCGCGCGCGCTCTAGTTTCTCCAGAAGCAATATGTTCGGCAGCAGTCCGGCGAATTTGCGCGACGGAAAGTGCTGGCCCAAGATCATGCCGCCGCGAGCCTTCAACTCTTCCCATGTCTCGATGAGAGACAGCGCGCGGGGGGTGGAAATCTGCTGCAATTCCTCGATGGTATGTTCGAGGTGCGCCTGACGACGTGGCGATCTTTCCAGCACAAAGCCGAGCGCCTGCGTTTCCATTCTGCCAATCCCCAGCCAGCGAATGTTTATGCGAAGCGCGCTGTTCGCGCCGTCAACGCGGGCGCATGACAACCAATCACGCAGCATAAATCAATGCGCGTTCGAAAAGATTTTTCCGAAAATGCGTTCTCAATTCTGGACTGGATGCAAATGGGACAAATGCACATTTCGCATTTGTCCCATTGCTCGAAAACAAAACAGATTCTGTCGCAAAACTTATCAATGTTCGCGCGGACGGTTCTTTCCGATGAAACCGAACATATGACCGGCGACATTTCGAATTTGAATCTGATCGCTGCCTTCCGTGATTCTGTAGCGGCGATGGTGGCGGTAAATGTGCTCGAACTGCTTGTGGCGCGAATAGCCCCAGCCACCATGGACCTGCATCGCCCAGTCCGCCGCGTTGCACACCAGGTTGTTGCCCTTGTAGTTGCACATGCTCACCTTGTCGGAGAGATAGAGCTGGATTTCCGGCCCGGTCATGCGATCCATCTCCCAGGCGGTGCGATAGATCAGCCAGCGCAGCATCTCCGCTTCCGTCTGCAGTTCCACCAGCGGCCACTGGATCGCCTGATTGCGCGAGAGCGGCTTGCCGAATGGCTTTCGCGTATTGGCGTAGTCCACACTTTCGTTGATGCAGTATTGCGCTGCGCCCAAACCGCTCGCCGCCTGGCGGATGCGGTTCTCATGCACGAAATGCCGTGCCAGAACGAGACCGTTATCCACCGGTCCGAACACCGCGCTGTCGGGCACCCACACATCCTTGAACGACACGCGCGCGTGGTCGGTCGGCATGTTGAACGTCCACATATATTCTTCGATCTTCACGCCCGGATCGTCCATCGGTACGATGAGGCAGGTCAGCCCGCGCGCATCGCCGTCATTGCCGGATGTGCGGCAGAACACCATGTCGTGCGACGCGACATGCACGCCCGTATTCCACATCTTCTCGCCGTTGATGCGCCAGCCATTGCCGTCCTTCACCGCGCGCGTTTCCATCCACGTTGCGTCGGAACCGTGCTTGGGTTCGGTCAGCCCGAATGCCAGCCGCACCGTGCCGTTCAGCATGCCGGGCAGGATCGTTTTCTTCTGCTCCTCGGTCCCGAAATCGCGCATCATCAGGATCTGCGGAAAGTTGCCGACCACCGAGGTCTCGTTCTGCAGATCGTTGAAGAGGCCAAGCCCTTTCGTCGCCAGATGCTCGCGAATGATCGCCATGGCGAGATTGCCGATGTTTTTGCCGCCGAATTCTTCCGGGAGCGCCAGCCGCAGGAAGCCTGCTTTATCCGCACGGCGGCGCATCTCGCCCAAGAGTGCTTCCCAATCCTTGCGCGGCAACCCGCCATGCTCGAAATCGGTGCGCGCCCATTCGCGGCGATGATCGAAGAAGCGGTCGTTATCATCCTGATGCTGCAGCGGCATGATCTCGCGATCGATAAACTCGTCGATCTCGCCGAGAAGTTCGGTGATGTGCTTGGGGATTGAAAAGTCCATAGGCGTGCCTCCAATAGCGTTTTTCCGACTCTAGCGCCGGACGCGGCGGAAGGCACAAGCACGGATTATTTGTCAGGAGCCTCCAGCGTTTGCCGCATCGCAACCGAGCCCTGCTCCATCATTCCGCGAATGGCGGGCTCCGCACTGTCCGGCAGGATGTCCGCCACCCAGATGATGCGCGTTCCGTCATTCTCCGGCTGCACCTGAAGCGACGCATTGTGATGCGAAAGCCGCTCGCTGCCGCTCACCGCGTAGGCCAGCCGCCGGTTCCTGTCGTCGATATCGACGATCAGTTCCTTCGCCACGAAGCCATTTGAGAAGGTGACGATGCGGGCACTCTCCTCAAGCCGGCAATCCGTCACGAACCCGCGCGCAAGACGAATGTGGACAGCGCCGACATCACGAAACGCCGCCCACGCCTTTTCCGGTGAGACGGCCACAGACGTTTCAATGCGGATGGAAGCCATGATCTTCTCCAATGTCGGAGCGCGATCATGCGGCGTGCGCTGCGACCCGTTCTTGGAGAATCTTGCGGTCGCCGCGCGCCGCCCTGCGAAATTCGCGCGGCGAGACGCCGGCAGCACGCCGGAAGCTGCGCACGAAATTGGAAAGGTCCGCGAAACCGACGTCCAGCGCGATATCGGTGATGGCGCGCTCCTCGTCCGCGAGCAACCGCGCCGCATGTTTCAGCCGCGCCCGCACCAGATATTGATGCGGTGTCACGCCAAGCACGTTTGCGAAAACGCGCAGGAAATGAAATGCGCTCAAGCCCGCCCGCTTGGCCACACGTGCGAGATCAATCTCTTCGCTTGAATGCGCTTCGATCCATCTCGCAGCATCTACAGCACGCCGCCGTTCCACCACTTGCGTGCAGATCGCCTGACGCGTCTTACCTGAGATAACATTCGCAAACCGCGCGGCAAAAGCGAGCGCAGCTTCATCAAGGCCAATATCGCTTTCCCCACGTGCAACCGACTGAGTCAGTTCGCCAAGGACCATAGTTTCGGCCAAGGGCGGGATTCCGACGCCACGCCACAAATCGATGCTGTCGCTGACCGCTTCGGCCATTTCCGGCGCGAATTGAACGGACAGACATTCGTCGCCGCAGACGTGATGGTCATGGGTACAGACATATTCATCTCCCGGATGGCCGATGAACAACGAACCCGCCACCAGATCGAATGTCCGCCCGCGCGAGCGCACCGCGAAACTGCCCCGCCGCACATAAGAAATCGAGTGGCGCTGGTGACGTTCGACAAAAGGCGGTGTATCCGGCCCCGCCGTACAGCGGTAGTCGATCACCGAAAGTCCATTGCGCGAGAACAGTTCAGCCTGTGCCATCGACGAACACTACAGCAGCTGCCTGCGCCGTCACAGTTGCGTTGCAGCATGTGCGTTCCGCGCAACAGGGCCATGACTTTTAACCAACTCCGTTGACTTGTCTGCGAGGCGGGCGTACGCACGCTGCGCTTCGCGGCATGGGGCCGTGAATGTGATTCTCGCGCGGGAAATCCGGCAAAACATGAATAGTCGATTGATCATGAAGGTTTGCACGGCCGCACCGTCCGGACTCCCGGGCGGCGATCGCGCCGTATCGGCTCGCGAGGAACGCGCGCATTAGGACACCCTGATCGCGCAGTTTTCACCCCTCCCG
>Ga0153956_1003065_pt1 | contig 11314 bp, 12 predicted proteins | sample TSFL040MetaG_FD_104704 | JGI IMG/M metagenome (GOLD analysis project Ga0153956, IMG submission 104704) | Attine ant fungus gardens microbial communities from Florida, USA - TSFL040 MetaG | ecosystem: Host-associated > Fungi > Mycelium > Unclassified | place: USA: Florida, Wekiwa Springs...
CGCCAGGCACCCGCCCCCAACGAGCACACCGACGATCACCCAACGTCAGCGCCCCAAGCCGGGACGCCAATCCACCACGGCCGCATACCCACTTGACACGACCTACAGCCAGCTAACCGCCGGCGAATGGCGGCAGTACGTCGACCGTTTCGCCGGTCTGCAGGGCCGCCTCCGGGTCGCGCACCGCGACGCCGTCGCGCAAATAAGAGCATCGGCTCAGCACCGCCGCCAGTCGCTCATTTCGCGCGGCGAGGGTCTGGGCCAAGGCCGCTACTCCGCCCCCGAGCGGCACGCTGACGGTCTCCGATTCGGCGCCCGCCGCGGCTCGTGCCGCAGCGAAATAGCGGACCGTCACCGCCACGCCGGCGTCGGTGGCGCCGGTCTGATGGGTCATGGATCAGCCGCCGATCGCGCTCATCGGGCGGTCCGGCTGGATGAAATCCGGATCGTTGATGCCGTGGCCGGCCTTCTTGGTCCACATCGCGGCCCGCCACGCCTGCTCGATGGCGTCGTCATCCGAACCGTCTCGTAGTAGGGCGCGCAGATCGGACTCCTCGGTGGCGAATAGGCAGTTGCGGATCTGGCCGTCGGCGGTGAGTCGCGTCCGGTCGCAGTCTCCGCAGAACGGCTGCGAAACCGACGCGATGATCCCAAACGTGCCGGCGGGGGTCACCGGACCCTCGTCGACCAGCCAGAGCTCGGCCGGCGCAGAGCCGCGCGGCTTCGGATCGGGCCGCAGGGTGAAATGGCCCTGTACCGTCTCCAGTAGTTCCTCGACGCCGAGCCCGGTGTCGCGGTGCCAGTTGTGGTCGGCGTCCAACGGCATCATTTCGATCACCCGCAGGTGGTAGCCGTGGATCAGGCAGAAGCGCAGCAGGTTGATGATGTCGTCGCCGGTGATCTTGGGATCGAGCACGGCATTGACCTTGATCGGCCTCATCCCGGCCTGTGCGGCGGCGTCGAGGCCGGCCAGCACATCGGGTAGGCGGTCGCGGCGGGTGAGCTCGGCGAAGTGGGCGCGGTCGACGGTGTCCAGCGACACGTTGATGCGGTCCAGCCCGGCGGCCACCAGGGCGCCGGCCCGCCGGGCCAGCCCCAGGCCGTTGGTGGTCAACGCGATCTCGGGCCGCGGACGCAGGGCTGCGGCGCCGGCAACCACGCCTTCGAGATGGCGGGCCAGCAGCGGCTCACCGCCGGTGAACCGGATGTCGGTGATGCCCAGTCGCGTGACGCCGATCCGCATCAACCGGATCAGCTCGTCATCGCTCAGCAGGTGCTGGCCGGGGAGCCAGTCCAAGCCTTCTGCCGGCATGCAGTACGTGCAGCGCAGGTTGCAGCGGTCGGTCAGTGATATCCGCAGATCGGTGTGTACGCGCCCCAACGTGTCCAGCAGCGGCCCGGTGGTCGGCATCTGGGTGGCGACGGCACGCTCCACGGCGTCATGGAAGGCGGCCTTCCGGGCCGTCTCCTGGTGGTCCGCGTCGGCGGCATCCGCGTGCGGTGCCGGAGTGCGCAGACCCGCTTGCCTCAACGTCATGTCCGTATCCGATTCAGTCGGCCGGGGAGCGACCGCGTCAACTTCGGTGTCCCGTCCAGATCTCCTCCAGCGGCGTCACCAGCCTACCGAGGAAACCTGGGTGTTTTGCGGGTCTATGTCCTAGTAAGATCGGCTGCTACGCGTCCTGCGCAGGCGGGACGCTTCCTTTATGTCCCCGAGTACGTGATCAAGCAAGACAAGCAGGTGAGACCAGTGCCGACCGGCAAGGTGAAGTGGTACGACGCCGCGAAGGGCTTCGGCTTCCTGTCCCAGGAAGAGGGTGAGGACGTCTACGTCCGCGCCGCGGCCCTGCCGGACGGTGTGGAGGGTCTCAAGGCAGGCCAGAAGGTCGAGTTCGGCGTCGCCGCCGGACGCCGTGGACCGCAGGCGCTGACGGTGAAGTTGATCGACCCGCCGCCGAGCCTGTCGCGGACACGCCGTGAGGCGGCGCCGGCTGTCGAGCATCGGCACACCCCCGATGAGCTGCACGGCATGGTCGAGGACATGATCACCCTGCTCGAAGGCACTGTGCAGCCGGAACTACGCAAGGGCAAATACCCGGACCGCAAGACCGCTCGGCAGATCTCCGAGGTGGTCAAGGCCGTGGCGCGCGAGCTCGACGCCTGACCTGAGCGCGGTGCTGGCGATCCCACCTCTGGCGCTGATCGTCGCTGACTGATTCTTGAAAGACAGCAGCGGCATCGCGTTGGCGGATCAACTGGTCTGACCACCAGACCTCAGGCCAATTTCGTGCTAGGGTTCAGCCATGACCCTCCAGCCGATCACGCGGCAGTCGATACCCGACGAGATATTCGCCCAACTCGCCGGCCAGGTGCTCTCGGGTGATCGGACGCCGGGCGACACCCTGCCGAGTGAGCGGACCCTGTCCGAGGCTCTGGGGGTATCGCGTGCCGCCGTCCGGGAGGCGCTGGGTCGCCTGGACCGTGCGCGCCTCATCCAGGTCCGTCAGGGCGGCTCCACCGTGGTCCGCGACTTCCGTGCCGAGGCCGGGTTCGACGTGTTGCCGCTGCTGCTCGTGCACGGCGGCGACGTCGACCGTGCCACCTTGGCCAGTGTGATCGAGGCGCGCGCCATCATCGGTCCGCAGGTGGCCGCACTGGCGGCGGACCGCGCCACCGACGAAGCCCGCACCCGGCTGCGCACCATGGTGGACGAGTTGGCGATCGAATCAGAACCCGTGCAACGGATGTGGCGGGCTCTGGGGTTTTGGGAACTCATCGTGGACAGTGCCGAGTCCATCGCGTTTCGGCTGTTGTTCAACACGCTGAATCAGGCATACGTGCCTGTACTCGATGCGCTTGTCAACGTGATGGCTGCCGAGGTCAACGACATCGAGCACTACCGAGCGCTTGCCGAAGCCATCGCTGCTGGTGACGAAGCTGGCGCCCGTCTGGCCGCTGCGGAGCTGCTGGAGTTGGGCAGCGCTGCCTTTGCCGAACTCGCCAGCCAGTTGGAGGGCCCGCGATGAGTCGCAAACAGCGGACGTTGCGGGAGGCCTTGGCGGAATTCATTCGGCACCCCAGTCCCTGGATGCTCGTCACGTGGGCGGGCGCGCTGTGGGCGGCACGCCTAGATGTGGGCGGCTGGTCGATCGGCGACGCGGTGATTGTCGTTGCACTCCTTGCTTTTTCGCCGTTGGGCGAGTGGCTGATCCATACCGGAATCCTGCATTGGCGACCGCGCAACGTTGCGGGCATCACGATCGACTCGCGCTTGGCCCGTGATCATCGTCTGCATCACCGCGACCCGCGTGACATCCCGCTGATCTTCATTCCGTGGCCCAGCCTGATTGTGATCATCGCCCTGACGCCGTTGGTGTTGCTCGCGTTCGGTAGCGCCGGAAAAGGTCTGACGTTCGTGCTCACCGTCGCGACGTTCCTGGTGCTCTACGAATGGATTCACTACCTCGTCCACACGGATTACAAGCCCCGCCACGCGATCTACCGTGCCGTGTGGCGCAACCACCGGTTCCATCACTTCAAGAACGAAAACTATTGGTTCACCGTGACCAGCTCGGGCACCGCCGATCGACTGCTGGGCACCTATCCGGATCCGGCCGCGGTGGAATCGTCGCCGACGGTACGAAACCTGCACGCGTCGACGCCAACCGGCTGACCCGCCGTGCCGCCCGTCGTCGCGGCGGCACGACGGCGTTTGGTTTGACACCAACTGGTCAATCCTCCGAAGGCAGCGGTTCTTCGGCGGTGACCGGTTCAGGAGGTGTCCGATGACGCAGCAGATACAGGTCAGCGAGGAGCAAGCACGCGCCGTTGCCGAGGAGTCCCGTGAGAGCGGCTGGGATAAGCCTTCTTTCGCCAAGGGACTGTTCCTCGGAAAGTTTCCGTTGCCGCTCATCCATCCGTTTCCGCGGCCGGCCGATGACCCGGATGGCCAAGCCGCACGCATCACCGAGTTCCTGGGCAGGCTGCGGGAACTCCTCGACACCATGGACGGCGCGGTGATCGAGCGTGACGCACAGATCCCCGACGAATACATCAAAGGACTGGCCGGACTCGGCTGCTTCGGGCTCAAGATCCCCGTCGAGTACGGCGGACTGGGCATGTCGCAGGTCGCCTATAACCGGGCCCTGATGATGGTGTCGAGCGTGCATCCCAGCATCGGGGCACTGCTGAGCGCCCATCAGTCGATCGGAGTGCCCGAACCACTCAAACTGGCCGGCACCGACCAACAGAAGAAGACGTTCCTGCCGCGTTGCGCGGCCGGGGCGATCTCGGCGTTCCTGTTGACCGAGCCGGACGTGGGCTCCGATCCCGCGCGGCTGGGCTCGACCGCGAGACCGATCGAGGACGGCAGGGCCTACGAGCTGGACGGGGTGAAACTGTGGACCACCAACGGCGTAGTGGCCGAGTTATTGGTGGTGATGGCGCGCGTGCCCAAGGGTGAGGGGAACCGGGGCGGCATCAGTGCCTTCGTGGTGGAAGCCGACGCACCCGGGATCACCGTCGAACGCCGAAACACGTTCATGGGGTTGCGGGGTATCGAGAACGGCGTGACCCGGCTGCACCGGGTTCGGGTGCCCGCCGAGAACCTGATCGGGCACGAGGGCGACGGCCTGAAGATCGCGCTGACCACGCTCAACGCCGGACGGTTGGCCATCCCGGCGATGGCCACCGGATCGGCGAAATGGGCACTGAAGATCGCTCGGGAGTGGTCCCGGGAGCGGGTGCAGTGGGGCAGACCGGTCGGCGAGCACGAGGCAGTCGCCAAGAAGATCGCCTTCATCGCCGCCACCAGTTACGCGCTGGAAGCGGTCCTGGAGCTGTCCGGCCAGATGGCCGACGAGGGCCGCAACGACATTCGGATCGAGGCGGCGCTGGCCAAATTGTGGTCCAGCGAGATGGCATGCGTCATCGCCGACGAGCTGTTGCAGATTCGTGGCGGCCGCGGATATGAGACCGCCGAGTCGCTTGCGGCGCGCGGCGAACGTGCGGTACCGGTGGAGCAACTGATTCGAGATCTGCGGATCAACCGGATCTTTGAGGGCTCCAGCGAGGTCATGCGGCTGCTGATCGCGCGCGAGGCCGTCGACACGCACCTGAGTGCCGCGGGGGATCTCGCCAACCCCAAGGCCGCGCTGGGCCAGAAGGTGAAGTCGGCCGCCGGGGCCAGCGGTTTCTACGCAAAGTGGTTCCCGCAACTGGTATTCGGGGAAGGTCAGCGTCCCATGGCGTACCGGGAGTTCGGCAGGCTGGCCACGCACCTACGTTTTGTCGAACGCCATTCCCGCAAGCTGGCGCGCAACACCTTCTACGGGATGGCCCGGTGGCAGGCCGGCCTGGAGAAAAGGCAGGGGTTCCTGGGGCGCGTCGTCGATATCGGGGCGGAACTGTTCGCGATGGCAGCGGTGTGCGTGCGCGCCGAGTCGCAACGGGTGGTCGACCTGGGCGAGGGTCAGCAGGCCTATCAGCTGGCCGACGCATTCTGCGAGCAGTCCCGGCTGCGCGTCGAGGCATTGTTCGCCGCGTTGTGGACCAACACTGACCGCGCCGATGCCCGGTTGGCCGACGGGGTGCTGGCGGACCGCTACCTCTGGTTGGAGGACGGCATCCTTGACCCGTCCGAGGGCACCGGGCCGTGGATTGCCCGCTGGGAACCGGGAGCCTCCACCGAGCCGAGCGTGGCCCGCCGGTTTCTGCCCACTGCGTAGATCATCAGGGCCTTCATCGAGCACTTCGGACCGTCTGCGGAGCTCCAGTCGTGGCACTCTGGTAGCCATGGCCAGCTACCTCGCCGGCGGCGAATTCACGCGCGACACCAATTACATCTCCACCCGGATCACCGCCGACGGCCGTGATGGGTATCCCGTCGAACCGGGCCGTTACCGGCTCGTCGTCGCGCGGGCCTGCCCGTGGGCCAATCGCGCCATCATCGTGCGGCGGCTGCTCGGGCTGGAAAAGGTTATCTCCATAGGGTTTTGCGGTCCCACCCACGACCAGCGCAGCTGGACCTTCGATCTGGATCCCGGTGGCGTCGACCCGGTGCTGCAGATCCCGCGGCTGCAAGACGCGTACTTCGCACGTATTCCGAACTATCCCAAGGGGATCACCGTTCCGGCACTGGTCGACGTGCCCACCGGTGCGGTGGTGACCAACGACTTCGCTCAGATGACCCTGGACTTCTCCACCGAGTGGACCGCCTTTCACCGCGACGGGGCTCCGCAGCTGTACCCCGAACCGCTGCGCGACGAGATCGACGAGGTGGCCCGGCGGATCTACACCGAGATCAACAACGGCGTCTACCCGCGCTAATCCCATATACAACACCGCTCAACCATTGCAACTGGAACTTGGACTAAGGAGTCTTTTGTGAGCCAGCCGTACAGGAATCCTGACACGCTTCCCACCAGCGACGACCCAAGCGGCCAGTGTTTGCGGTGTGGCCGGACCTCGAACTTCGACGTGTTGAATTGCTGGCCGATGCTTACGTTGAGAAGCGCAACGCCGCCGCCGGGCGAGGGTATTAGAGGCAGAGACGTTGAGGTAGTAACAGTCCTGCAGTGCCAAGGCTGTAGGCGTCAGTCAGTTGTGGTCGAAGCTGAAATAAATAATCAATACGGCCTGAAGCCGGTGATGTGGTGGCCGAGCGACCACGTTGCCGACGTGCAGTCTTTCGCAGACGCCGTTCCGTCGGGCGTCTTGGAGGCCTTTAGCGAAGGATCGCGTTGCCTTGCTGTTCAAGCGCCGAACGCGGCTGCCGCTATGTTCCGCACCACGATTGCTCAGATCATCCTGGACAAGGGGAGCGACGAAGCGCAGGCGAAGCTCCGTAATTCAACCCTCAACGCCGCCATCATTCAGATGGAGGAGGACGGCACTATGTGGTCCGAGTTCGGTGATTGGGCGCACCATATCCGACACACTGGCAACGCTGGCGCGCATGGCGAGGCATACCATCCGCTCGACGTAGAGCAGGCCGCGGAATTGCAGACGTTCATCCAGCAGATCATTGAGTTCTTGTATGTCCAACCCGCCAGGCGCGCAGCGGCACGGGCAGCGACGAGAAGGACTGCGCCACGGCCAGACGACGAAACAGCTAATCCCGCGGGTGTGTAGAGGCGTATACACCCACATGACACACATAGACCAGATGGCGGCCTGAACAACGTGACAGATTTTGCGTCCGAATTCCCCAATCGCCGTGCATATCTCGAACAACTGCCAGGCAAGATCTATCACGAGTTGGGCGAGGCGTTGAATCGAGCGGCCAAGTTGTTCGGCAGAAACACTGAGGAGCTCTGTAAGCATCTAGCCCAGTTCGTGGGCCAGGGAATCCTTGTGAACGAGCTACCGGAGGCATACGACTCCGAGGCGGCTCGGCTGTTGCTCAACTACTTGGCGGCCTTGGCCGGATTGCGCGACGCGCAGCGCGTGGCGCATCGCACGCTGTGGCCGGACGCAGGCGGTGAGGTCAGCTCCTGCAAGGAATGCGGTCGGAGTGGCTCGAAACGAACGAAGTGGGAGATGACCGTCTGGGATCCAAAGCGTGAGGAGCTACTTGGCGACGTACGGATCGTGTTCCTTACCAAGCTGCGAGACTACTCGCTGCACTACGCGACACCCGTCATGACGGTGGCAACCAGCTTCGAGTCCAAGTCTGTCAGCGGAGCGGGTGGGCCGATGGAGATGACGAATACGGTGGGGATAGCACGAGACGAGCTTCTGAAATGGAGTGGCTGGACCGCGAAGTCCCGCGCCTTTATCGACGGACATGAGACGGATACCATTGATCTGCTGCCTCTGGTGCTGTTCTTCTCCCAACGCGTTAGCGCGTTTGTCCAGTGGTTCGGCGAGCAGATTGACGGCGAGGTCGGCCGTGAAACGTTCGAATACGTCGATAAGTACAATGACTTCTGCAACTGGTACAGGGTCCATGAGGCATCCTCCCAGTACGCGGCCGTTCGGACGTCCGAATACCTTCGCCGGCGGGTCAAAGCGCGACTAGAGCGCGCGGCGAACAAGACGGGCGGGCTGGCGCATCATCGCGCCGGATGAAAACGGCGAATGGGTGGTGGGCGAGTCTGAATGGCCGCCTCTCCCTCCAGACTGGCGCTGATGGGATAAATGATGGGCCGTGTTACGCCCGGCTAACGTGTTACAGCTCGTCGGTACGAATTGCGTTGTGGTGCAAAGCAACACACACAAAGTTGGGTAGTGGTTAACCGCGCATAACCGCGCTAGACTGGGCTGAGGCAATGCGTGGACGCGTTGCCCCCTCCTCGGACTGATCGGTAGGTCCGGCACGCAGAGCCGCAAGAGGTCATTGCTCCTGGAGTGGTAGATGACCTAACCGGACTTTTTGCATGGCTATGAAGCGGCCAGCAAGCTACGGGTTCACCCCGGCGCCGTGACGAAGATGATTCTGCGTGGTGAGCTGCGCGGAACGAAGGTTGCTCGCCGGTGGCGCATTGCACGCGCCGACATCGACGCATTGCTGGCGGGGGAGCAGTGACGCTCGACTCCGGTGCCAGGAGTGGATAGACCGCCTTGTCGCCGCCGCGCCGCCGTTGTCGGAGGCGCAGAAGGACATCATCGCCGCCGCGTTCGCAGGATCAGACCCGCCCAATGGGAAGGCCCCCGCCGGAGTCTCAAGCCGCGCGAACCTGAATTGGGCGCTCGCACTTCCTACCTTCGTCGGTCTCGTCGGTGCGCAGCGCTATCGGCACCCTGGATAGACCACCATCGCCTCGGTTGTCAGCGAGTCCCATTCCAGATCCACGGAGGCATCCGTCCTGACGATCCAGGGACTGTAGTTCTGGATACCGACCTCGTTGCCAACCGGGTGATTCGTCAGGGACTCAGACTCAGCAATCTTTTGAGCTTTGGCTTCGGAAATACCTTCCGCGACCAGAACGCAGTATCTGTGAGCATTTTCGAGGGCCCAATCCGGATTGGAGATTGTGTTGTGGATCGCGATCCTTCTGAGGAACTGCTGATCTTGCTCGGCGGTGAATACCGGCACCGGCTGTGCTGGGGCAGGAGGGGCAGCTTGCACTGTGGGTAGCGTCGGCAGTGGCGCGGCTTGCACGGTGTTTGAAGTCGGCAACGCCGTGATAGTTACTATGCTCGGCGCATGAGTCGGTTTGTTGCTCGACTCGATATTCCTCGACGATCTGGCATTGCCAAAATACGTTGTACCCAAAAAAACCAAGGCAGCAGTGATTCCGACGACCAAGGCAACCAGCGCCGACCACACTAGTCGGCTACCTCGGCGCCAGGGTGCGACCTCAGCCGCGTCGTCAACCGACCAGGCCAGCTCGTGCGTACCTTGCGTGTCGGGCCGCAGCTCTACGGTCTCGCCGTCAGCAGAGGTGGTCGGCACCGCTTCGGTGTGGTCCTGCCCTGTCATGGCATGAACCTACTTCGTTGGCACCTCTCCCGTCTTGCGATGTTTCACCGCAACCCGGTATGCGCGGCCACCGCCCACGCCCTCGATCAGCGTCACAGTCTTGCCGCCCTCCGTGACGGGTCGACCTCCACTTACCGTCGCGCTCAAGCGGCGAGTACGTGCGGTCACCCACCGTCGCGGCCTTACCCGGTCCATCATCCAGTGTGCGCCACCGAAAGTTGCCCGTGCTGGCCGCTGGCTTGCTTGCAGCCGCACGTTCCCGCTTGGTCGGTGGGGTGGGTGGCTTTCTTCACCGTGCCCGCACTGGCCTTGATCGCTGTGGTCATCTCGGTACCTCCCTGGTCCGCTCCGGCCCGGCTGCCGGCCCGGTTGCCGGCGCTAGTTGGCAACGCAGGTTCGGCCTCACCTCACGGGGAAGATGCCTATGAATGTGATTGTTCCGCAGAGCAATTCATGCACTCGGTACGACGAGTTGACTTAGCCGGAACAAGCAGTAGGGACGCCGTACACGCTAGCTATGGATATTGACGGTTCGCAGTGGTAAGTAATCTGTCCATGGAACGAACCGCAACGAGCCGCGCGAGCAAAAGCACAGTGGGCCTCTACGTCATCGCGGTCCTCGCCCTAGCTCTTAGCGGTGTCGCTGTCGCTTATCTCAAGGCCATACTCGACGCTGACCGACAGATCATCGCCGCCGTCCAAGCATCGGAGGGGTATGCGGCAAGCGCCGCCGCGAGGGCGGACAAAGTGGATGCCGAGCGGCTGCGCCGCAAGCAAAAGGTCACCGACATCGAGGCGAGTGTCCAGCAGTACGCCGCCCAGCTGGCGGAGAAGGGCGTGATTGACGGCCCGATCCAGGAAGTGTCCTGTGATCCCGTAAGTGGTCTGAGCGACAGCCTGCTGTCCGAGACGACAGCGTTCAGTTGCGTCGCGTGGAATCACACTGACGATGACGGTACGCGGTCAGGAGACAAGTTCAACGCCCGGATGAATTGGAGCACCGACGAGTTCGTCTACGGGTTCGGTCCCGCGCGGTGAAAGACGATCCTTTACCTCCGGGATGGGAAGAATGGCGCCTAAGCTGGGCAAACGCTACCGTAGACCTACGGTAGGACTAACCTCGAAAGTTCCTGCACGATGGGAACTTCCAGAGGCACGGGTGGTCCCAACGTTCCTATCGCGTAGGAACACCGGGGGTGGTTCAAAGTGTTTCGCCACTCGGAGTCGCCGCCTGCGGAGGAGGTCGATTCTGAAACGCCGATGGAGGACCTTCCGCAATAGGCGTAGCAACGCCCCATTGCGAAACCTCCTACGTTGTAGCGAGACCCAGAGGAACGACCCCTTGTCAGCGACCGTTGCTGAGCGTATCTGGGCACAGTTCGTGCTGCGCGGCCTCCACGCCCACCTGCCCCCATGTGCCGCGATCGATGAAGCTGGCCCCAGCCAGCGGGTCGGCACCGCTGTGAAGGTTGTCGCAAATCATGCGCCCAACCATAAGGAACTTCCCCGGACTGTAGGGGAACGCCGTCGTTGACTGCCCGTGAGACTCTAGGTAATTGAGGAAGCTCTGATCGTCGGCTTGCGCCGTCGATGCCAGCACGACAGATACCGCCGCCGCGGCCGTCCCTATTGCTAGTTTCACTGTGTACCTCCCTCTCCTCCTGGGCACGTTAGCCGTGACAGCAGTCTTGGTGGCACGAATCATAGGCATGCCGGGCGCGGACCGAGGACAAGGTCGGGCATTCTGGGCAACCACCGTGGCGTTAGCCCCAATGCCGCGCAGTTAGTGGTGTGATTGGTGTTGCAAGTGTGACACGCCGGGTGGGGTACCGGGAGGACAGCGGAACTCCCGGTATCGATGGATTGTCCGTCCAAAGACACCATCTCACC
>Ga0153956_1003066_pt1 | contig 11314 bp, 11 predicted proteins | sample TSFL040MetaG_FD_104704 | JGI IMG/M metagenome (GOLD analysis project Ga0153956, IMG submission 104704) | Attine ant fungus gardens microbial communities from Florida, USA - TSFL040 MetaG | ecosystem: Host-associated > Fungi > Mycelium > Unclassified | place: USA: Florida, Wekiwa Springs...
ATGCTCGGGATGACCGACGGCAAAAGGGACTGCTTCGGCGCCGCCGGATGATCCCAAGCCTCGAAAAGCTGGTCGTACTGGCCCACCACGCCGCTCTCGGATACGGGAGCGGCGTGGTGCTGGGCGACCTCGAGTTCGAGGTGCCCGCCGGCGCCAGGGTCGGGGTCCTCGGCCCCAACGGCGGCGGCAAGACAACCCTGTTCCGCGCTCTGCAAGGCGAGATCGGCACCGTGTCGGGAACGCTGGACGTGAAGGTTCCCGCCGCCACGGTCCAGCAGACTGACCGCTCCCGTCTCGACTACCCCGTCTCGGCCCTCGATGTCGCGACCATGGGCACCCTGGCCGGGCTTCCCTGGTGGAAGCGCCCCGGCAGAGCAGAACGCGAACGAGCGATGGACGCGCTCGACAAGGTCGGGCTGGAAGACCGCGCGCGTGATCATTTCGGCAGCCTCTCGGGGGGACAGCGCCAACGTGTCCTGATCGCCAGGACGCTGACCTCGGGGGCTGACCTGTTGCTGATGGACGAACCGTTCACCGGTCTCGACACTCCGAGCGAAGCGCTGCTGGAGAACCTGATCGACCGTCTCGCCTCCGACGGCAAGACCGTGTTGATCGCCACCCACGAGGTGGAGCAGGCCGCCCGCTGGGATCTGGTCCTCTGCCTGAACCGGACCCAGATCTCGTTCGGGCCGCCGGACGACGCGCTCAGCCGGCCCGTGCTGGAGGCGACCTACGGCGGCCACATCGTCGAGATCCCCGGTCAGCCCGACCTGGGTGTGCTCCCGGCCCACCATCACGAGCATCACGCGAAGGACGGAACCCGGTGATCGACTGGCTGACGGCACCGCTCGAGTTCGGCGCCTCGCTGCGGGCCCTGGTCGAGATCGCGCTGATCGGCACGGTCGGCGGGGCGGTGAGCTGCTGGGTGACCCTCTACCGGGTCTCCTACAGCGCCGAGTCCTTGGCCCATGGGCTCCTGCCCGGGCTGGTGGCGGCATCGCTGCTCGGTCTCCCGATCCTGCTCGGGGGAGCGGTCGGCATCCTCGTCGCGGCCATCCTGATCGCAGTGGTCGGCCGGCTGGCGGGCGAGAGCGCCGATACCGCGATCGCGGTCGTGGTCACCACCTTGTTCGGGTTCGGCGTGCTCCTCGCCCTTTCCCCGGAAACCCCGCCGGGTACCGCCGAGCTGCTGTTCGGCGACCTGCTCGGAGTCTCCGGCACCGAGCTCGTCACCTCGGCAGCCATCTCGGCCGTCGTGATCGCCGTCATCTGGCGATTCCATGACCGTCTGCTCGCCAGCGGCTTCGATTCCGGCGCCGGCAGGTCCCTGGGGCTCTCGCCCGGCCTCATGTCAGGGCTGGTTCTGACCCTGGTCGCGCTGACCGTGCTGGTCGGCGTCCAGGGTCTCGGCAACCTGCTCGTCGCGGCCGTGCTGGTCGCCCCGGCCGCGTCCGCCCGCATGCTCACCGACCGGTTCGCCCCGATGATGGTGGCCAGCGTCCTGATCGCCCTCTTGGCTGGGGTCGCCGGCATCTACCTCTCCTACTACGTCAAGGTGGCCGCCGGTGCGTCGGTGGCCATGTGCCTGGTCTTGATCTACTTCCTGACCGCGATCGTCTCCACGGCAGGCATCCGGCTCACCCGACCCTCTAGCCTGAGAGCATGAGCAAGTCCGCCGCCAAATCAGACGGCGCGTGGTCGGAGATCGCCCGCGAGCGAATCGCCGCGGCCGGTCTGCGGCGGAGTGCTCCCAGGCAGAGGGTCATCGACCTTCTCGCCACCCAGAACTGTGCCCGCACCGCGATCGAGATCGACTCCGAGCTCGACGGAGTCGGCCGGGCCACCGTCTACCGGGCGATCGAGCAGCTCGAGGAGCTGGGACTCGCCCAGAAGGTCGATCTCGGCGGCTCGGCCCACGGCTACGAGAAGGTCGAACCTTCGGGCCACCACCATCACCACATCGTCTGCGACGAGTGCGGGAAGGTCGAGCCCTTCGAAGACGAGGCCCTCGAAGAGGCGATCCACGACATCCACCGCAAGGGCTTCGAGCTCAAGACCCACGAAGTGACGCTCCACGGCCACTGCGTGAACTGCACGTCGTCCGACCCTCGCCGGACGCCGACAAGAACCCACCCGCCCACAACGACAAAGAATTGACGGGCGGGCTCCGCCGATCTGATGATCGGCGGTGAGGAGTCAGATCAGGATCTCTGAACCTTCGATCACGGTTCGGGTGGCCGGAAGGCGGAAGAAGGCGACCGGGTCCGAAGCGTTGCGGGCCATGGCGCTGAACAGGCGCTTACGCCAACGCGCCATCCGGCTGCTCCCTCCCGGCATCGTGATCACCGAGGACAAGTAGTAGTAGGCGCCGTCGAGATCGACCGGTTCCCACTCGCCGACCTGGTTGCCGACCTGGAGCAGAGCCGGCACATCGGGATTCTCCATGAACCCGAGATGGGCGGTGAGGTGGATGATCCCGATCGCGGGATCGCTGCTCTCCTCGAGGGTCAGCCGGCGATCGGGGCGGCTGTAGGGCATCCGGGTGGTGAGCACGGTCAGTACCACGACCTGTTCGTGGATCACGTGGTCGCGGATCAAGCCGTTGCGGAGTGCCAGCGGCGTCGTGTGGCGCCGTGAGTTGAGGTAGATCGCGGTGCCCGGCACGCGGGTGGCCTGGTCGGGCCCGTCGCGTATCTCGGTCACGAACTCCGCCAGGGGGCCCTCCTCCTCGACCCGGATCCGGGTGGTGATCTCGTGCCCACGGGCCCAGGTCGCGAGGATGGTGAAGGCTACCGCCGCAACCAGCAGCGGGAACCAGCCACCGTGGAGGACCTTCGTCAGGCTGGCCGAGACGAAGGCGAGGTCGATCGTGAGGAAGCAGGCCCCGCCGATCAGCACCAGCCAGAGCGACCGTTGCCAGAGTGACCGTGCCACGACCAGGAAGAGCAGAGTGTCGATCGTCAGCGTGCCGATCACGGCGATCCCGTAGGCGGCGGCCAAGTTGGCCGAGGAGCCGAATCCGACCACCAGCAGCACCACGGCGGGAAAGAGGATCCAGTTGATCGCCGGGACGTAGATCTGGCCGATTTCCTCGGGCGCGGTCTGGCGGACCGTGACCCGTGGCAGGAACCCGAGCTGCACCGCCTGGCGGGTCATCGAGAAGGCCCCGGAGATCACTGCCTGAGAGGCGATCACGGTGGCGACGGTCGCCAGCGCCACCATCGGCAGATGCGCCCAACTCGGGAAGAGGTGGAAGAACGGATTGGCGATCGTGCTCGGCTGGGACACGATCAGCGATCCCTGGCCCAGATAGTTGAGGGTCAGGGCCGGGAAGACGAGCAGGAACCAGGCCCGCTTGATCGGCTCACGCCCGAAGTGGCCCATGTCCGCGTAGAGCGCCTCCGCGCCGGTGATGGTCAGCACCACCGCACCGAGGGAGATGAAGGCGATCCCAGGATGGGCGGTGAAGAAGCTGATTCCGCGGCTGGGCAACAGCGCGTTCAGGATCGCGGGGTCGCCGATCACCCGAACCAGGCCGGCGAGGCCGATCACCAGGAACCAGACCGCCATGACCGGCCCGAACATCCGGCCGATCGTCCGGGTGCCGAATCGCTGCAGGGCGAAGAGCAGGGTCAGGATCACGATCGTGATCGGCACCACGGCCGCGGACAGGCTCGGGCTGTACACCTCCACCCCCTCGACGGCCGACAGCACCGAGATCGCCGGGGTGATCATGCCGTCGCCGTAGAAGAGGGCGACCCCGACCAATCCCGTGGCGACCAGGATCGCCTTGACCCGGGGGCGTCTCAAGCCGGCCCGTTGAACCAGGGCGATCAGGGCCATGATCCCGCCTTCGCCCTGGTTGTCGGCCCGCATGATGAAGATCACGAACTTGACCGAGACGATCAGGGTGATGGTCCAGAAGACCAGCGAGATCACTCCGTAGACATCAGCCTCGGTCGGTTTTACCGCTCCATGATCCGCCGCGAAAACCGCCTGAAGAGCGTAGAGCGGGCTGGTGCCGATGTCCCCGAAGACCACCCCGAGCGCACTCAGCGCCAACACTCCGATCGCCGGTGCTGCCTCAGACCTCGCTCGATCTCCAGGTTGCAGGCCCATGCCTGAGCCTATGGCCTCCCAGCGGACTCATCGAGGTCGGGATCGTTTCCGCCTCCAGCCGCCCGGGCTGCTGCTATTCCCACTCGATGGTGCCGGGGGGCTTGCTCGTGATGTCGTAGGCGACCCGGTTCACGCCGGATACCTCGTTGATGATCCGGTTCGAGACCTTTTCGAGGACTTCGTAGGGGATCCGGGCCCAGTCGGCGGTCATCGCGTCCTTCGAGGTGACTGCGCGGATGATCACCGGATAGGCGTAGGTGCGACCGTCGCCTTGGACGCCGACCGAGCGGATCACCGGCAGCACGCAGAAGAACTGCCAGAGGTCGCGGTACATGTTGGCCCCGCCGACTTCCTCGTGCAGGATGTGATCGGCCTGGCGCAGGATGTCGAGGCGCTCCTTGTTGACCTCGCCGCCGACGATACGGATGCCGAGGCCGGGCCCCGGGAAGGGCTGGCGCCAGACCATCCGATCAGGCAGCTCGAGCTCGGTCCCGACTGCCCGGACCTCGTCCTTGAAGAGCATGCGGAGCGGCTCGACCAGGTCGAACTGGAGGTCTTCGGGCAGGCCGCCGACATTGTGATGGGACTTGATGGTCGCCGCGTGATCCGAGCCGCCCGACTCGATCACGTCCGAATAAAGGGTGCCCTGGACCAGGAAGTCGGCGCCCTCGATCTTGGCTGCCTCCTCCTCGAAGACCCGGATGAACTCCTCGCCGATGATCTTGCGCTTGGCCTCGGGATCGGTAACCCCGGCCAGCTTCGAGAGGAAGCGCTCCTCGGCGTCGACGTGGACCAGCGGGATGCCGAAGTGCTGGAAGTCCTCGACCACCTGCTCGGCCTCGTTCATCCGCATCAGGCCGTGGTCGACGAAGACGCAGGTCAGGCGGTCGCCGATCGCCTCGTGAACCAGCTTCGCGGCAACCGACGAGTCGACGCCGCCGGAGAGACCGCAGATCGCCTTGCCTTCGCCGATCTGCTCGCGGATCGCCGCGATCTGCTCGGTGACCACGGAGGCCGCGCTCCACTGCTCCGTGCAGCCGACCACCTCACGCAGGAAGCGCTTCAGCACCTCGGTGCCGTACGGGGTGTGGACCACCTCGGGGTGGAACTGGATCCCGTAGAGCTTCCTCTCCTCCGATTCGAGTGCCGCGACCGGCGAGCCCGGGGTCGAGGCGATCGGGGTGAAGCCTTCCGGCGCTTCGTAAACCGAGTCGCGGTGGCTCATCCAGCAGCTCTGCTCGGCCGGCAGACCGCCGAGCAAGACTCCGCCGTCACCGGTGACGGTCAGTTCGGTGCGGCCGAACTCGCCGCCGGACTCGGCGCCCTCGACCTTGCCGCCGAGGGCCTTCGCCATCGCCTGCATGCCGTAACAGATGCCCAGCACGGGGATGCCGAGCTCGGTCAGCCGTTCCGGGAACTCCGGGGCTCCCGGGTCGTAGACCGAGGCGGGTCCGCCCGAAAGCACAAGCGCCTTCGGGTTGCGGGACTCGATCTGGTCGGTCGTGGTGCTGGCCGGCAGCAGTTCGGCAAAAACGCCGCATTCACGGATGCGGCGCGCGATGAGCTGAGAGTACTGGCCCCCGAAGTCGAGGACCAGCACTTCCTCCGTTGTGGCGGCCGACATCAGTCGTCGGCCACCCCGACTCCCGCCGAAACGGCGGCACGACCGTTGGAGCCCATGCCGACGGCCTGCTCGGTCTGGAGCTTCTTGCCCTCGGTCATGAGCGCGGGCGCGATCATCATCTCGGCTCGCTGGAAAGAACGGATGTCCTCGTAGCCGGTGGTGGCCATCGAGGTCCGCAACGCGCCCATCAGATTGAAGGTGCCGTCGTTCTCGTGGGCCGGGCCGAGGAGGATCTCCTCCATGGTGCCGTCCTGGACGGTGGTCACCCGGGTACCGCGCGGCAGCGACGAGTGGAAGGTCGCCATGCCCCAGTGGTAGCCGCGCCCCGGAGCCTCCTTGGCTCGGGCCAGGGGCGATCCGATCATCACGGCGTCGCCACCGCAGGCGATCGCCTTCGAGATGTCGCCACCGGTGCGCATGCCGCCGTCACCGATCACGTTGACGTACTCACCGGTCTCCAGCATGTGCTGGGAACGGGCGGCAGCCACGTCGGCGATCGCGGTCGCCTGCGGCACGCCGATGCCGAGCACGCCACGGGTGGTGCAGGCGGCGCCCGGGCCGACACCCACGAGGACGCCGACCGCGCCGGTCCGCATCAGATGGAGGCCGGTCGAGTAGGAAGCGCAGCCACCAACCACGGTCGGGACCGGGACCTCGGCGATGAACTCCTTCAGGTTGAGCGGCTCGACGGTGGTCGAGACGTGCTCGGCGGAGATCACGGTGCCCTGGATGACCAGGATGTCGAGACCGGCTTCGATCGCCGCCTCGTAGTTCGTCTGGACCGACTGGGGTGTGAAAGATCCGCAGACCACGGCGCCGGCGGCCTTGATCTCGGCGACTCGCCGGGAAATCAGTTCCTTCTTGACCGGGGTCTGGTAGATCTCCTGCATGAGGGCGGTCGCCTCGTCCTTGGGGGATCTGGAGATCTGCTCGAGCTTCTCTTCAGCGTTCTCGAAGCGGGTCCAGATGCCCTCGAGGTTGAGCACGCCGAGGCCACCCAGCTTGTGGACGAGAACCGCGGTTTCCGGGCTGACGACACCATCCATCGCGGAAGCGACCAGGGGCAGGTCGAACCGGTATGGGCCCAGGGTCCAGCTGATGTCGATGTCATCAGGGTCCCGGGTCCGTCGGGAAGGAACGATGGCTACATCGTCGAATCCGTAAGCGCGTCGGCCTTTCTTGCCTCGGCCGATCTCAATTTCCAATTAGGTCCTCCAGGGCTTCCAAGGGTGAAGAGGGGCAGACTACGCGCCCCTGCGGACGTTTGAGTAGAGACTACGCCCCCGCGCGTCCCGGCCGCCCCGAGCCGGAACCGGCAGGTCGTCCGAGCTGCCGTCCACCCCTGGGCTTCAGGAGTGAATCGCAGCTGTGCCGCGGAATGCCAGGTCAGACTTCGGCCGGCATCGGAAGTTGGCGGACCTCGACGTTGCCGAGCAGGCTTTCAGCCCGACCGCGGTCGATCACTCCGGCACCGAGGTGCTGGGTCGACTCGGCGCCGCAGGCTACGCCGTAGGCCAGGCAGTCTTCGGGCGTTCCCCCGTCATAACGGGCCGCGATGTACCCGGCGACGAAGGCGTCGCCCGAACCGACCGTGGAGAACGGTTCAAGGGTTTCGATGCGCGCTTCGAGGATCCGCCGTTCCGGACCTTCCCCGACCATCGCCACGCAGCCTTCGGGCAGCGTGATCGCCGCTTCCGCGGGACCCATCTCGACCAGCTCGGCCAACACCTCGAGCATCTCGTCGCGGGTGTCGAACTCGTGCCCCACCAACTCCTCTGCTTCGAGCTTGTTCGGCGTGATCATGTCCGGCCCGGCCCGCATCCCGGCGGACATCGCCTCGCCTTCGGAGTCGAGCAGGACCGGCATCCCGGCCCGCTTCATGGTCTCGACCAGCCGGGCGTAGAACTCGACGTCTATGCCGGGCGGGAGGCTGCCGGCCAACACGCAGAGCTGCGCTCCACCGGCCAGGTAGTCGAGCCGCTCGATGAACGCATCGAGCTCCTCCGGGCTGACCTTGGGGCCACGTTCGTTGACCTCGGTCTGCTCACCGGTGGTCGGGTCGACCAGAGCCAGGTTGAAACGGGTTTCCTCGGCGATCCCGATGAAGTCGGTCAGGAGGCCTTCTTCCCCGAGTTGCTTCAGCACGCGATCTCCGTTGCCGCCGCCGACCAGACCGGTTGCGATCACCGGGCGGCCCAGGAGACCGAGCGCCCGGGCCACGTTGATGCCCTTGCCGCCTGGAACCGTCCTCGTCTCGACCGAACGGTGACGATGCCCGAGCCGGAAGTTCGGCACGGCAATCGTGCGGTCAATCGCCGCGTTCATGGTCACTGAGATGATCATCGCCTCGACCTGAGCACTCTCTGAAGCCTCTTCCTCGCGTTGGCCTCCTGACGCCGACGCGCCAGGACCCACAGAGCAAGTATTGCGGACAGCGCGAGGAGGAGCAGCCCGACGATCAAGAGGGGGCTGCCCAGCAGGCGGTCGATCAGGCTCGGCTTGGCTACCGACCGGCCCGCGTAGAGCGGGACCTTGCGAAACGACGCACCGTCGAGCAGCACGGTGGCGGTCCCGAGCTTCGCCCCGGCCTGGATCGGCCCCTCGACCTCGTCCGGCAGATCGGTCACCACCTCGAGCTTCTCCCCCTTCCGGACACCGATCCGGACCCTGACCTTCGAACGGACCGGAAGGTCTTCATCCTCGTATCGGACCGGCACCATTGCCACCGGCCGGTCGACCTTGATCGGGACCTGCTTGTCGTAGAGCGAGAAGCCCCAGTCGAGCAGCCTCACCGTCTCGCCGTTCCGGTCCGCCTCGGTCGGCGTGCCGATCACCGCACCGATCAGCTCCGTGGCCTTGCGCCGTCCGTCCGAGGCGAGCGTGTACCCGGTGCCCAGGGTGTGACCGGTCTTGATCCCCCGAGCCCAGGCGTTGTCGCGCAGGAAGCTGTCGGTGGTCTCGATGGTCACCGGCGGCTGGTAGCTGGTCAGCTTGGCGACCCGGCTGCCCGCGATCCCCCGCAGCCGCGGCACCCCCATCACGATCCGGCCGAGCCGAGCCAGATCGGCGGCCGACGTGTAGTGGCTGGGTCCGTCGAGACCGACGGGATTGTCGTAGTGGGTGTTGGCGAGCCCGAGCTGGGCCGCCGTCTGGTTCATCAGCGTCACGAACTTCGCTTCGGTACCCGAGACGGCCTTGGCCAGGGTGACGGCGGCGTCGTTGCCGCTCAGCATCATGAGCCCGTAGAGCAGGTCTCGAACCGACACCACCTGCCCCGGCTTCAGCCCCATCAGCGATTCGGCCGGGTCGGGGTGGTAATCGACCGCTCTCACCCTCTTCTGGAGCGGCAGGCTTTCGATCGCCAGGTAGGCGGTCATCATCTTGGTCGTCGACGCCATGCCGAGGTGGCGGTTCACCGCATGACCGGCCAGCGGCTTGCCGGTGCGGGCATCGATCACGATCCAGGACTTGGCATCGAGCTTCGGTCCTCTCTCGGGCGCTGTCGCAGCACCCGCGACAGGTGCTCCGTGGGCCCAGAGGAACGCGAGCAGGAGCAGCAGCGCCGCCCGGGCACCGGCCCGCCCCCTGGTCCCGCGCCGGGTCAACGCAGCTTGAGTTCTTGACCGACCTGGAGGACCTGCGGATCCAGATCCGGATTCAGCGCCTTGAGCCGTGAGACCGGGATGCCGGTCTTCCGCGAGATGGTGGTCAGAGTGTCTCCCTCCTCCACCTCGTACTTCTTCTTGTGGGTCTTCGGCTTCGTCTTCACCTTGTGCGGCGCACTCTCCTTGGCAGGGGAGTTGTCATCGCCGCCGCCTGCCGACCCGATCGCGACCACGATCACGACGACGGCCCCGATCAGGGCAGCGGCGGCCACCAGACGGGCCAGGATCGAGTTCTTCTTTTCTTCCATCGGGTTCAGAGAAGGTGACTGGAAGCCGGAAACTTACAGCTAGACGATCTGAACGCGCCCGGCCCGCGAAAGTTCGGGCGTGATCATCCGGATACCGCCCAGACCGCCTGGCGCAGTTCCTCGGCGGCGGCAGCGGGATCGTCGGCTCCGGCAATCGACCTCGACGCGGCGATCATGGCCGCCGCCGGCCCCGGGGCGAAGGCGGCTCCCAGATCCTCGGGACGGCCTCCCTGGGCACCCACGCCGGGGATCAGGAACATGGCCCGCGGCATCAGCTCCCGCAGCCGGGCGATGTGCTCGGGCGCCGTCGCTCCGACCACCGCTCCCATCCCGGAGAGGTCGCTCTCCCGACCGGCGAGGCGATCCGCGAAGCGATCGACCATCCGGGCCAGATGCTCGTGAACCGGTCCGTCCGAAGTGGCGAGGTCCTCGACATCGGCAGCGCCGGGATTGCTCGTCCGCACCAGTGCGAAGACCCCCGCCCCATGCGTCTCGGCAGCCTCCACCATCGGTTCCAGCGCGTCCTCGCCCAGCAGCGGGTTCGCTGTGAAGGAGTCGGCGCCCAGACCGTTGATCTCCCCGAAGGGAGAGTCCGTCGTGCCGACCATCGCCTGGCCGTAGGCCCGGGCAGAGACGGGAACGTCACCGCGCTTGCCGTCGGCGACCACGAGCAGGCCGGCGTCATGAGCCGCTTCGCAGACTTCCTCGAGTGCTTTCCAGCCGGGCCAGCCGATTCTCTCGAAGCAGGCCAGTTGCGGCTTCACCGCGATGCAAGAGGGGCCGGCCAGTTCGATGATCCGGCGGCAATGGGCCGAGACAGCAGTCCCGGCCGCTTCGGCTGCTGATCCCGCAGCCCGATCGGCGATCGCGTCACCGAGCCCGGCCGGATCGGGATCCAGGCCGAGGCAGATCTGGCTGCGACGCTCTTCGACGAGCGCCGCAGCCCGATCAATGAAGAGGCTCAGCCCTTGACCTGCTTCTTCAGGGCGGATCCGGCCGAGAAGCGCGGAACCTTGCCACCGGCAATGGTGATGCGCTCACCGGTACGCGGGTTCACGCCCTGGCGGGCGCTGCGCTCGGCGACATGGAACTTGCCGAAGCCAGTGAAGTTGACCTCGCCACCCGCGGTCAGGGTGTCGGTGATCGCGTCCAGGACGGCATCGACGGCGTCGGCCGCGGCCTTCTTGCTCCCGATGCGCTCGTCACCGGCGACCTTCTCAAGAAATTCTGCTTTGGTCACGTCAGTAATCCTCCTCGGTTTAGGGAATGTCGGAACCGTAACACCGCATTCGGATGCCATTTCTACCACCTTCGGCCCCGATGGCTGACTGCAAATTTCAGCCGAGTTCGATAAGGCGACGGGCCGCTTCGGCGATCCGGTCGGCTTCGGGAGCTCCCGCGGGCAGATCTGCCTCGGCTCCGCTCTGGAAGCGGATTCGAACGAATTCCCGTCGATGATGGCGACGCCGGCGCATGAAAGCGGCGGCTTCCTCCGTGTAAGAACTGACCTTGTCCAGCACGACCCGGTGCGGCTTAAGCATCCGCTTCTCCCTTGGAATCGGCTTCAGGACTGGGGTTCAGCGTCGAGGAGGACTCATCTGCCCTGGCTACGTCCCGGAGCGCCATGCGCATGTCGTAGGTGGTCAACGAAGCAAGCA
>Ga0153956_1003067_pt1 | contig 11305 bp, 9 predicted proteins | sample TSFL040MetaG_FD_104704 | JGI IMG/M metagenome (GOLD analysis project Ga0153956, IMG submission 104704) | Attine ant fungus gardens microbial communities from Florida, USA - TSFL040 MetaG | ecosystem: Host-associated > Fungi > Mycelium > Unclassified | place: USA: Florida, Wekiwa Springs...
ATCGAGACAGTCGCCGTACCGCTGCCGCACGCAGCGCCCGCCGTGGAACCGTCGAAGGTCGTCGACGGGCCGGACACCGTCGTGCCGTTGACGGTGACCATTTGATACGCCGCCACCACTGCGGGCATCGCGAGCGTGCAGATCGTGTTCGGCACCGGGTAGTTGATGATGACCGAGTCGTCGGTTGCACTCATCGAACCGACTGCGACCGTCACGTTGCCACCGAACAGTCCCCGAACCGTAGAGTGGTCCGTTGCCACGCGCGAGCCTGCCGCATCAAATGCATGGTTCTGGGCAAGCGCCGAGAGCGTCTCGGTCGAGTAATCGACGTCGTTCGCTGTTGCATCGAGGACGCCGGAATGGAAGAACTGCGCTTCTGCCTTGAAGCGCCCAGCCTGCACACGGTCATAGACATACTTGCCGCCTGCGATCGCCGCGATTGCGAGCACGGCGGCCGCAGCCATGATGCCCGCGCCTTCGATCATCGACAGTTCGCCCGACTGGCGACGGCGTCGCGCCATTTTGAGCAGCAGAGGCCCTGCGACCTTGGCGGTGCTGCCGCGCGTCGCTGCGCTCACGTTCTTTTCGTTCTGCATGATGCTTGTCCTTATTCTGAAATGGATGAACCGTTCACGGAAGGCGTCGGTATGTCGAAACTCGCTGCCCCCGTTGCGACGTACGAGCCGACACCGACTCCAACGAACACCGCGACCGCGATGCCCATCAGGATGTAGTGCGTGATCCGGGCGTTGCGGCGCACCGCCTCGACCACGCGAGACAGAGAGGTGCGCCCCAGAGATTTGATTGCGTCGATGAACTGGTCACGACCCGCCGCGTCGGTAATCTTGTCGACGATGACTTCCGAGAAGATCCCCGTATCCAGCGCGCGCATGGGCTGGTGCGGCGTTGCCGTCAGGCGTCGGCTCATCCGCTCCAGATGCCAGCGCAGCCAGGGGTCTGCGTTCTCCTTCAGCTGATCGATCGCCGCACGCAACGTCAGATTCGAGTCGAACAGGCCCGCGAGCGAAACGATCAAGAGCGCGCCACGCAGATCGCGGCGGTTGCGCCACATGAGCGGCGCGTTGTCGACGCGGTTGCGAAGCTCGCCTGTCCAGCGGCGGATCGTCGCGAAGTACGCGAACACTGCGAGCCCAACGATGGACCCGGACAGCCACCAGTAGTCGTAGCAGAACGTGTCGACCACATACAGCACGCGGCCATAGGGCATCCAGTCATTAAGCGGTTTGACTTCAAGAATCTGCGGGAAAACAGCACCGCCGAAGATCATGCACAGCCCGTATAGATAGACCAGCAGGAACGCCGGATACGCCATTTGCATCGACGTCGTGTCGGAGAGCATCCGCTTCGCATTGGCCGCCATGCCCGCGAGGTCCAGGCCACGCTCGGCCGCATCCTCGCGCGTAGACTTCCCTGCCAGATCCAGCAGCGCGAATTCATCGAGAGGAATGAACGGTTTCATTGCCTTGGCGAACGGCTCCCCAGCGACCATGCGCCGGCCGATCTCGTGATAGACGATCCAGACGATCTGGCTGCGCTCCCGATGGCGCTTTTCGAGCGTGCGCAGACGCTCGAGCAACGTCTCACGGTTGCGCAGCCCCTTCGCTGCAACGTCGAGCTTCGTTTCCTCGTAGAACGCTTCGCGCGCCTTTCGAAAGCGAGCCTTCGCGAACGCAAGGCGGTGTTCGCGGGGGAGCGCCATCAACAGGGAATAGATCAGACGACGGATCATGACGGCATCGCTCCTGCGTAATCCGGGAACACGCGGTAGCTCTCGAAGGTGCGCATGCTCTCGTCGATGAAACGCGGATCGATGATCCCCTGCGACGCCTTGTAGAGTGCGTGCTCGTATATCGTCTTGCCCGTCATGTCCGGATCCTCAAAGCCTGTCCTGCGCTCGTTACGCCAGACCTTCTCCGCACCGCGCCAGTCACGTTCCAGAACACGGTCGAGAAACTCGGGCGTCGGCCGATAGATCTCCATTGCGAGCGTCTGTCCTTTTGCGCCGGCAGCGACTTTGCCAGCGCGAGTGAAAAGGCCCTTTCGACGGCAGTGTTCGCAACCATCGAAGTTCCGGCATGCCATCTCGCGTGTGTCGAGGCCGAACTTCGACCGCAACAGTTCGAGTTGGGATTTCGGCATCACTTGTTCTGCCGGAAGTTTGCAATTCGGACACAGCAACGGAATCAGCTTCTGGTTGCTGACGGCATTCAGGAACTTTTCTGACGCCACCTCGTCGACGGGCAACTGCAAGCGGCCTCCGACCAGCCGCATCACCGCGCCGATCAGGCTGTCAGCATGCAAGGACGAACGGATCGGGTGCCCCGTCAGCGCGAGTTCAACCACGAGCGCGGCGACCACGTGGTCCCGGATTTCGTTCACGGTCACGTCGCACGGGTCCATACGCATCAACGTACGAATGACTTCAGCGTACTTGCGGCTCGCCTCATCGTCGGTCTCGTCAGGCCGACGGGTGATGGAGATGTCCGATAGCCAGGGCATCGGGTACTCCGACGGTTCACTAACGGCGAACTGCTTGCGCAGATCCCGCGCATCCTTGAGGAACGACATCGCGCGCAGCAGCGTGCTCTTCGCCGAACCCGTCTCACCAGTGACGAACGTTGCGCCACCGCTCACGCGTCCGAGCGCCGCGATGATCGCCAACTGGCTCGCCTCCAGGCCCATTTCCTCGGGCAGCAACACTTTCGGATTCTTGAAGTTTCCGTCGAGCATCCGCAGCGCCACGTCATAGCCGCCAACGAGCGGAGAGCTTTGCCAACGCAAGTTGAGCAGGTCGGCCGAGACGACGAGTGGGATCATCGCGGATTGGGGGGCGGTCGGCTGGAAGGTCTCGCCCGAATTCGTGTTGCGCTGAACGAGATCCTGATACGCGGCGGCAAGCGACTTGCGCACCATCTCCTTGCTCAGCTTGCGGAAGGTGTAGAGATCGCCGTCGACGCGGAAGCGAACCTCGACGTCCGACGAAAAATCACGGTCTTCCCAATGCACGTCGCTCGCGCCGTAGCTGTGGGCTGCCTCGATCACGTCCCGGAACGTGCCGATGGCGCGCGATGACTCAGGGACGATCGCTGCAGAACGGTTCCGGTCCGTCGCGTAGATCGCGGCGATCACCTCAGCGCTGGCGAGCAGCTCCTCGTGCACCTTGATATCGGCGTGCTCAAGGTCCATCACATAGGTGGCGTACAGTGCGGATTCGTGAAAACTGCGGGTCGTCACGACAATCGACATACCTGCCTGAATCTCGACCGCGATGAACTCACGGCGCGCCGCGTCATTGATCCGTAGTGCGGCATCGGGCCCACGCTCGCTCAGGATGCGCTTGAACGTCAGCGCATCGGCTGCCGCCAGCTCCGGTAGACCGCGGGCAGCGAAATCAGGCGCACGCTCGGCGATATTGGCCTGCGCGCGAGCCTCATGCACTTCATCTGCCTCAACGGGCGCACTGTCTGACATCTGCGTATGGTTGGTCTCGACCGTGACTTCCGCCGCCGTTTCCACGCGTTTCGCGTGAACGCGAGACTCAACAAACCCGGGCTCGGAGACAGGCGCTTCCGCCAGGGGCTGCTGTGCTTGCGCCGTATGATCGCGAGGAAGCGCGCCGGCGTCGTCGATCACCGGCTCGTCGTCATGAGCGTCCACCGCATCCACGTCGGAGACGTCGCCCATGCGCAAACGCATGCCAAGTGTCATCGGCTGTCCCGGAGGCAGATCCACCGGTTCCGCTTTCACGGGTTTGGTCTTCGCCTTAAGCACCGGCTCCCGCTGGGTATCGGGCTTGCCACTCGCCCCGGCGATCGGCATCGACGACGGAGACTCTTCCGTGAAGCCCGTGCGCAGCGCCCGAAAGCGGCCCAGCAAGCCGCGCGAAGACGGCTCGTCCTTTTCGATTCCAGAAAACATGCTCATGCTTATTGACCTCCGTTCGACGTGAGGGGCGCGGGCAGCGGCGGCGGCAACGCGCCCGACAGGTCATCCAGGGTGCGCGCCGGTCCTGCGTTGTCCTGCGGATCGGCGCTCGCCGCGCCACCGGCGATCGGTTCCGTCCACGTGCGCGGTTTCTTTCCCTCTCCATCGTTGACCGTCACGAGAAAACCGCTGATCTTTGCGACGCGCCAGCCGTTGAGCAGCTTCTCGCCAATGTGCGCGGGGTAGTACGCGCCGCGAAATTCGTAAAGGACCGACGACCCTGTCGCGTCGTTGAACGCGCCAACGAACTTCACAGGCTCAGCACGCGGGCGCGCTGGTTGCGACGGCGCTACGAATACCTGCGCAGGTTGCGGCGCTGGCATTGGTGCGGGCGTGTTCAATCCAACACTATTTGCTGCGCCAGCATCGCCAGAAAGTTGGCGTGCGACCTGAGCGCGGATCTTTTGGTCAATGTCATCAATCGACAGTTTGGAAGGCTGTGCAGCCGGCATCGGAACCGATGCAGGCATCGACGCCACTGCTGCCTGCGATGCGGCAGAAGCCGCAGCCACACCCGAGGCCGAACCGGTCGACGCCGGGGACGTACCCACATCAAAGTCCGCCGTCGGCACGCGGGCGCTGACGGGCTGGACATGTGATGCCGCCGGTTTGGCCTGCGCATGCACAAGTCCCGTCAGCGCGAGGGCGCAGCCAAGCGCCATCAGCCGTTTAGTCGAGAACATAGTATTTCCCCTTCGCGATGAATTGGATGCCAGCCTGTACGTCAGCATCGCTGTTGTTCTTCTTTGCCTGATCCTTGAGCTTCAGCTTGACGTTGATGCTGTCCAGGCCCATGTTCGACGGAAGCCGGGCAAGCAGCGGCGCCTGCCAGCGATAGCCTTGAATCTCCCAGGTGCCCACACGGATCATGTGAGCCGGTTTCTGTCCCGGTGTCCCGGGCGCGATGGTGACGAGCGGCCTCGACGGATCGAGCTTCACCTGATAGCCATAGCTGTCGATCTGGAAGGTCTTCTTTGACAGCTTCTGTGGCGGCGTCTGGACGAGCTCGATGAAGGTCTGTTCGTTTGGCCACCCCTTTGAATCCCGGGCAGTCACCGCGTTGACCTTCGGCACGTCAGGACCGCGCCCGCCAGCGTGGAGGCCATCTGCATCGAAACGCAGCGGATGCATGGATGCAGGCGCATCACGTGCGAAATCTTCAAAGCTGCCGCCGTAACGGCGGAATGTGAGCGAACAGTTCCCGCGCGCCGGGCACGATGCCTCGTCGAACAGCCAGCCTTTTCGCACCGTCTCTTCCATGCCCAGTGTCGACAGGATCGCCGGGCCCAGTTCGTTGGCCCTGGGCATGGCACCGGCAAACGTCTGCTTCACTGCCTGTGCGTACCGCTCTTCAGCGGTCGGCACATGCTGCGTGGTGTCGGTCGAGTCGAAAACGCCGAAGACCTTCATCGCACCCAACGTGACGGCACCCACGAAGACAACGACAGGGACGAGCGTGGGAACGCTGACCGGCAGCTTCTCGATGCGCCCGGTCTTGCGCTGATCAAGCAGCGCGGCCGCACCGAACGACTCGTCGACATCGCCGAGTGCCCCTCCCGTTCCGAGCGTGGCCAGCTTCAGGTTCAGGCGCGAGCATTCCTTCTCGATTTCCTCACGACGCGTGAAGGCCTGCGCAACGGTCAGCACTTCGTCGCTTCGCACGGCGCCGCGCACCACGAAGACCGCGTAGACGCGCTGGTCATCCTGGATCAGGACCAGTACAGCCGGTTTCGACCTGACGCGCTCATGCATGGCGACGCGCGCCGCACCCGAGAAGAGCTTCGCGCCTTTCATGTCAATGAGCACGGGCGCGCAGAATCCGCCGATGGTTTCCTTGCCGGCCTTGTGCTCGGCATAGTGCGTGGCGCTGAAGTCGTCGGCATAGCGGCGACGCTCCGCCCTCGCCTGCTTGGCCGGATAGGCGCGCCAGTCGAGACCGAAAACGAGACGCGCATTCTTCTCGCGCGGCAGCGGATCAGTGATATGCATACCGTTGCTCACATCGAGGGAACGACGGTGGCCGTCAGCATGATCACCTGGAAGGTTCTGCTCTTGTTCCAGAGACCGGTGATACCTGCGAGACCGCCGTTTGTCGTGCTGTCCGAATGATCGGTCATCTCGCCGTAGAGCACCACGGTCTGACCGTCGGAGAGCGCAACTGTCTGGTCATCCTTCTGCCCGATCGTATGAGCAAGCTGGATCGTCTGGGTCGTTTGCCCAGAGCCAACCGATTTCTCAGTGAAAGGGCCGTTCAGCTTCGAACTGTCGCTCCAGTACGCGAGGACGATCTGGTTGTGATCGTTAACGGACGGTAGAATATTCACAAAGTCACCTGTCGTTACCGTACCCGGATTGAGGCCAGGTACTCCGCCGGAGGTTGCAGTCAGGCTACCCGCCGAAGACGTGGTCGAACGCAGATAGTCATCGCTCTGGAACGAAGCAATGGACACTGGAAGACCATTGAGCGTGAGCTTCGTCTGCGTGTTGTCCTGAACCGTGCGGCCATACTGGTTCAGCGCATTGATCACCGCATTCGTGCCCGAGAACGGCGCATTCGGTCGCAGCACCGACAGGCCGACAGAACCACCGCCCGAGGACAGCGAGGTCGGCGACGTGAAGCTGATCGCGTACTTCGCGAGACCGCCTTCGATCGCGTTGAAAACCACGTCCGCGTTCGCACCAGCCTGACTGCCACGATTCAGCGCGATTTGCAGCGTGCGAATGCGGATCGCGACCTGGCGCGTGGAGACCGCGTTTTCGCCCGCCAGCATCTTGCCCATGCGGTCCGCCGCTTCGCGCGTGTCATAGACCATCACGAGACGGCTTTGCGGATTGACGTTCACTCGTCCCATCGGCGAGCGCAGCTTGTCCAGTGCATCCTTGATCGACTGGATCTGGTCGAACTCACCGTCACGGCCCGTCGACGTTTGTGCCGAGAACGAGCCGGTGTCGCCAGTCGAGCCGCCTGTGCCGTTTGACTGGTTACCCGTCGTCGTATCCATGCCCTTCGACATGACCGACTTGATTTTGACTTTGCCCGGAATGGCTGCGATCTGAAAGATGCGCGTGACGAAGCGGCTGACGTTGATCGTCGAGCCGTCGAACGACCAGTCCAGACCGAGATCGTCCGTCATCGCCCGCATGTACGCACCGGCCGTTCCGTTGAAGGGCTGGGCGTACACAGGCTTTTCATAGGACTTTGCGCCAGAGCCAACCGGTGACGCCGCACCCTTCCCGTCGGCGGACGCCGACTCGCGCGGGACAAGCGAACTACGCGGCACAAATACGTCCGGGCTCAGATGGACGGGATAACCCGTCGCAGTGGAGATTAGCGATGCGATCTGGTTGATGTCCATGTTGGCGGGCATGGTCACGTGCTTCTCGCGGAACACGGCGGGAAGCGTTGCTTCATAAGCGACAGGCACCATCCGGTCGCCAAGGAATGCACTCGGCACATCCTCAACGAGAGACATCGAACCCGGCACACCGTTGAGCGCGTCGATCCCGGTCTTGTTCGCCGCGTCATAGGCGGCGTTGACGTCGCTCTGCGTGACGGCACAGCCGGCGACGATGAGCAGCGAGGCTGCAGCGATAGCGGTTCTGAAAATGGACAGGCGCATGCTATTTATTCCTGGCAGTTTGCGGCGCGCGCAACGACGCGGATGACGTTGTTCGTATGGCGACAGACGCGCGTGGGAACGCGCATGTGATTCGTTGCCTTCATCACCTGCACGAGGACCGAAGTGAAGTCGCCCGAGAATGTCGCGTTGAACTCGAGCGGCAGATCGTCGTCGACCTTCCACGCGAGCTGCCAGCCTTGCGTCTGCAGCCAGCGATCGAGTGCGTTGCGCAGGTTCACGTCCTGAGGGGAGACCGAAAAGGTCAACGCCGCCGGCGACGTCGGATTGCCGGGCAGAACAACGGGGGTGACTGCTGTCGAAGTCGGCGCGATCGGCGCGGGCACGGTCGGGGAGATCTGTGCAGAAGCGACGGAAAGCGTCGGCGCGGCCTTCCCGCCTGGCGGGCCGGCGAGAATCTGCCAGCCATCGCCAGCGGGCGTCGGTACGCGTGACTGATCCGGATCGACTGCCGCGTGGGTCCAGCCAGACGCGCCCGCCAGAACGAGTGCAGGCAGCAACCGGCCAATCAGACGGATGCTGTTGTTGTGTTGGGTGGTCAGATTCATTTCAATGCCCCTGCCGCTGCAGGCGGCGATAGATTGCGTTCGCGTAGATCAGTTGCTTTTGAGACGACACGGCGTTGTATGCGCCGACCGCCTTCCACGTCGGCCCGAACTGCTTGATGTTCGAAGCAAGAATCCACGCACCGACGTATGCATTCACACAGGCGTTGAAGAGGTGGTCACGACGCACGCCGTAGCGCGCGAGCTTCGGTAGCCAGGACGAATTGATCTGCATCAGCCCAATGTCTTCGCTGCCGTCCCGGTTGACGTTCATTGCGTTTGCGCGCATGCCGGATTCCTGTTGCGCAATCGCGTGCACCAGCTGGCTGCTGACGTGCTGATAGGCGGCAGCGTCGTCGAGACAATCCGCGCGGGCAGCGCTCATGCAACACAGGCCTGCGATCGCGCCAGCAACGATGAGGGTCATGTTCATCACGATTTCGCCACCGCGGTTGCTTCAGGCTGCGTCACGGGCGCGCTAGGTGCAGGGCGTTCGAAGTACTTCACGTCGTGACGTCGCGTCACGTTCACGGTGTTACCGTCGGCCGTCACGATGAACTGTTCCGACGTTCCGTTGAACATGTAGTAGCGTCCCTTCTGCTCGCCCGATCCCAGGTGCTTCACATCGGCAACATGGATCTGGATTACGGAATCCGCGAATTTGAAGTACGTGTGTCCATCGTTATCGAACACGGCAAGCAGGTGGGCGTTGTTCGCCTGATCGAACTCGTAGACCGTGCCCGCGGAGCGCCCCACCTCGACCGTCTTCGCCCCATCCGAGACGACGATTCGCTCCGCGCCCTCCACGGTCATGACATTCGCGTCGCCATTCCATTTCGGATGCAGTGAACGCCCGTCGGGTGTCTTGAACGTCAGCTCGCGAGCGGGTTTGGACGCAAACCGGATCTGCGTATGCATGTCGTCACCGTCGCGGATCGCCTGCGCGCCGAAGTATTCGGCCAGCAACGACGCGCGAGGCGCTGTCGCGTCCGGTTTTGCTGCGTCCTCCCGCGCCGCGACGGTCTGCGCAATTGCATCGGGTTGCGACTTCTCACCTGCTGCGTAGTTGAGCGCGCCCGACTTCGGCGCTTCGCGATGCAACCGGATATGGCGCGTCGTGAAATCGATGTCCGCGTACAGCGCGCTTTGCGTCATCAGACGATCAAGCGCCTGCATCCAGTTCTCGCCGGCGCGCGTAGCAAACGAGCTCGTGTCGGTCAGGTCGACATCTTTTTGTGCTGCGCCCGTCCAGCCTTGCGGCACCAGCGCCTTGACGATGTTCGCGACGGGCATCGACGCCTTCAGCGAACGCACAGGCTCGAGCGCGCCGTGCGAGCCGATCAGCACGAGACGGTTCGTGAATCCGTCGAATGCGGGTGGCTGATCGTCGCGCAGCGCGGCGAGCGTGCCGCGAGCCCCAGCACCGATGAAGGCGTTCGCCCTCGTCCATCGAGCCGTGGCAGTCCTGCCGGCGACCGTATACGTGACTGACTCAGGCGTACCGTCGACGACGACATACGGACCTTCAGCGTGTCCACCCGTTGCCGTGATGACCTGACCCGCGCGCGGCTGGATATAGGTTTTCGAACCGTCGTTGAAGATCAGCGCCGGGCGCTCCGCGATGCCGCCCGAAATTTCGTAGTCGAAATCGAACGGGTCGGTATTCGCAGCGGGCGCGGCCATCGCGTTGAGCAACGCTAAACAGGCAAGCGCAATACGGGAGACGGTGTGCTTCATAGTCCGGCCTGGATCTGGTTGAGGTGTCGCGCGAAACGCGCGAGGTATGCCTGACCGGGGACCGGGTTGGCGCTGTGGTAGTACGCGATAGCCTTCGCGACGGAGTGCGTCTTGCTGTAGTTCTCGTTGAGAATTTCCTCAGCAACGCGAATGCTCGTCGCGGGCGCGAGCGCGTCCCAGGGCGAGGCAAAACGGCGCGCGTGGTAGCCCCAGTTGATCTGCATGAGGCCTACGTCGAAGTCGCTGCGGCCGCGCGCGATCAGCGACCGGACAACGCGATAGGCATCCTCGCGGGTCTTGAAGAAAAAGCCCTGCCCGCCGATGTTCAGCGTCCACGGCCAGCCGCGTCCGTTCAGACCCGCTTCGTTGAGCGCGATGCCCGCGAGAACCTTGGGATCGACGCTCGTGTGCATCAGTTCGAATGGGACGGTAGCGCTCGCGCATGCCCAGCCGCCACGGCCTTCCGCAATCGCTGCCTGTGCGTCGTCATCAAGCACGGCGGGCTGCAGCCAGCCTTTCGCGATGAGCAGCTGCTCCAGCGACACGTTCTGCGCATCGATTGAAACCGTGACGCCCGTCTCCGGAGTACTCGCAACCGTCTGGCCCACAAGTGGTGTCGCCCACTTTTCGAACGCCTGCAGTCCGCACCAGAACACCGGCTTGCCGCCAAACGAAGCGAGCTTGCGCGCATCGCCCTGGGCGAGCAAAACGCTCGTCGGACTGATCACTTCCGCGATCGTCACAGCATGGGCGAAGCTGAAGTGCGCTGCGAGCGCAGCAGAGAGCACGCCGAAGATCCAGCGCTTTTCCGTACGCTTATTCATCGCGGTACGGCTCCAGCACGATGTCGCGATTGACCTTTAGCATGAAACGCCGCTGGCCGGGGTCCGAGGTAATCGTTGGCGGGATGTTCTTGTAGCGCTCAAGGACCGATTGGGATGTCGTCGCCGCGACCTGTCCCGCCGTAGTGCCAACCTGCGTGACCCCGAGCGGGCCACTGGTAGTCGACGTCGTGCCGTTCTTGTCAAATGCGCCCAGCAGGATCGCCGTCAGGAACGACGTGCCGAAGATTTTCAGGAAGTGGTTGTTGACGTCGCCCGAGAAGCCGGCCGAGCCGTCTCCATCGGCGCCCTGCGCGCCGAAGAGCGGGACATGCTTGCCGTTCGGCAAACGCAGCTCCGTTGCCGCCACCAGAATGCTCTCCTGTCCCGGCTGGATATCAGAGCTATACGGAGCCGTGATAAAGCTGCCTTTCGGGATCATCAGGCAGTCGCCGCGGATACTGTCGAACACGTCCTTTTCCACCATCAACGAGGCAGTCCCGGGACGATCGGAATCCAGTCGCTCCGCCGCGAGCACACCGATGTGATGCGGAGGCGA
>Ga0153956_1003068_pt1 | contig 11300 bp, 10 predicted proteins | sample TSFL040MetaG_FD_104704 | JGI IMG/M metagenome (GOLD analysis project Ga0153956, IMG submission 104704) | Attine ant fungus gardens microbial communities from Florida, USA - TSFL040 MetaG | ecosystem: Host-associated > Fungi > Mycelium > Unclassified | place: USA: Florida, Wekiwa Springs...
CAAAGTCGCAAAAATCATTGGCCTCCCCTACCCTGGCGGCCCATCGATTGCTAAGGCTGCGCAAAGTGGTGATCCGAAAAAATACCGTTTACCAAAGGCTAAACTGCAAAACCCTTATGATTTTAGCTTCTCAGGCCTCAAGACAGCGCTTCTACGGGCTGTACAGGCCGAAACCGGGCATGATTACACATTTCCCTCACACGAGCTTCCTGCGCTGTTAGACGACGCCATGCGGGCAGATTTTGCGGCGAGTTTTCAGCAAATCGCCGTCGAAACACTGGTCGACAAGGCAGAAAAAGCTTTCCACAACTTTTCCCCAGCCTCTGTGGTCATTGCTGGCGGCGTCGCAGCCAATCAAGAACTACGGCGTCAACTACGCGAACGTTTGCCGATAGCTATCGAATACGCCCCTATGCAACTCTGCACCGACAACGCCGCCATGATCGCCACCCTGGGCTACTACGCGGCACAAAAAACGGACCCTGTGGATCCGTATGATTTGGAAGTTATCCCTAGCTTGTCGATGACGAAAACCGCTTGGGCAAAATAACTTTGCTATTTCTTGTGATCCTTGCGGAGTCGCTTGCTGGCAAATCTAGCTGTACTCAACCCGACCCCACCGAGCCAAGTAGCAACCAACAGCTGACCAAAATCGTCACCAGATTCGATAACTGGTACATGCAGGCTATCGAGCGAACCTGACCGCATTGCCGCGTAAGTCGCAGTCGTTATACTAGCAAGGGTAGCAACTTCAAGACCAGTTTTTCCAATCTTAGCAAGTCTGGTAGGTGAACGATCTATCTCGCTAGCGATATCAGACTGTTCAACCGCAGCGGTCTCGGTCACTTCATTTGATTGTGTTATATCGTATTTTTTATTTTCTGAATTCACTCTTACATATTAACATATACATTATAATATGTCAATATTTACCTCTGTTATTTGCGTTTGATGGTGCGAACGAGTTTCTTGCCAAACGGTAATACCCGAGTATAAAGCGTATACAGAGGTGAGAGCGGTTTGTCGTAGGTACCCACCAGTTTGTCTTCATGGTCGGCGAAGCCGCGTTTGAAGTTGCTGACACCGTCAGATACGAGGCCGTTCATGTCGTAGCGCTCTAGGCCCCACTCTTTCATCTTGCGGATGGCGTGCCATTTGAGGGCGTAGTTGGCGCGGAGCTCTTGCCCGTGGTCGTTCATGCCGCCATAGAGCTCAAACGCCGTGCTAGTGCTGATAGCCAGCCACAAAAACGCCACCGGCTCACCGTCGACATAGGCTGCAAACACCGGTGACTGCTCACCGAGGTTGGCAAATAGGTCGTAATAATACTGGTCATCGTGCAGGGCGAAACCAGCACGCCGAGCAGTTTCAGTATAAATCTGCAGACATTTGGCGATGCCTTCCCTGCTTTTGATCTGGCGGATTTCCAGACCTTCGGTTTTGCCTGATTTGCGGATGTATTGACGGGTTTTTTTGGCCATCGGTGCCAGCAGTTCATCCTCGGTTTTATTGAGGTCGAGGATGAGCGTATCAGGGATCAGGATGGTATTGGTGCTGCGTCGCCAGCCTTTGGGCAATGCTGGCAATTCTGCCCAGTCAGGCTCGATAGTCAGTACCACTGCCCCATAACGGGACTTGGCATAGTTGGCCAGCGCTACCAGAAAATCAGTCGCATTTGCAGGGGTGCCGACCGGTCCGCGCGGTACATACACCAGCGCGCGAAACGGCCACGGCAGCCGACGAACTACTATCTGTGCGCCAGCAATAACCTTTTTGTCCATGCCGTATGCCAGAAGCCGCTCGGCCCGCCAGCCATGTTGGGTCTTTGTCTCACCCCACCCCCATAGTTGCAGCGGATGTCCGCCCTGCTCCAGCACATAATCGTCCCACTCTTCCCTGCTCTGTTCCGGCTGCAATGAAATCATGATTGTTATTATACAGGTAAATGACTTGCCAAAACCGCTCATGGCTGTGCTATACTGAGTAGCGAAAACAAACACGTGGAAAAAATTGGTAGAAGGTATGGGCATTTCATACGAAATGTCATGTTGAGTTTTTGCTTAATTTTTTCACGTGAAAGACTTCTTATGCTTAATTTTGTGGCCAAACGATCTATTTTACCTCTGTAAATCAGAGGTTTCGTGCTATACTAGACACCAATGAATATATCCAAAGCATACAACCCCCAGGAGTTTGAACCGACGATTTACGAGTTGTGGGAAAAATCGGGTGCTTTCAAACCGACAGGCAAGGGTGAGCCGTATAGCATTATCATGCCACCGCCAAACGCCAACGGTAATCTGCATATCGGCCATGCACTGATGGCAAATCTGGAAGATATTTTGGTGCGCTACTACCGTATGCAGGGTAGGGATACACTGTACCTACCGGGGGCGGACCACGCCGGTTTTGAGACCTGGGTGGTCTACGAGCGTGAGTTGCAAAAACAGGGGAAAAGCAGAACTGACTACACCCGCAGCGAACTCTACGCACAGGTATGGAACTTCGTGCAGTCACAGCGCGGCAATATGGAAAAACAGCTACGCGCGCTTGGCACCAGTGCCGACTGGAGCAAACTGACATTCACGCTTGACGACAAGGTCGTAAAAACGGTCTACGATACGTTCAAGAAGATGTGGGACGACGGCTTGATCTACAGAGGTGAGCGAATCGTCAACTACAGTACCGCTTACCAAACCAGCTACGCCGATATTGAGGTCAACTACAAGACAGAGAAGGGCAAGTTGTGGCGAATCGCTTATCCGTCGATCGACCACGTGGCCGAAATCGTCGTGGCGACGACACGGCCAGAGACGCTGCTGGGTGACACGGCTATCGCTGTCCATCCAGACGACGAACGCTACAAGAAATTCATCGGTTCACGCGTGATCGTGCCGCTAACTGACCGTGAGATCCCTGTCGTCGCCGACGAACATGTCGACCCGGCGTATGGTACCGGCGCGGTCAAAGTCACCCCGGCACACGACCCGAACGACTTTGAGATAGGGCAGCGCCACGACCTGGAGCGACTACAGGTGATCGGCTTTGACGGCAAGATGATCAACGTGCCAGCGCAGTTCGAGGGGCTGGACGTCGAAGAAGCGCGAAAGCGTGTACTTGCCGCCCTCGAGTCTGCTCAACTGCGGCGCGGCGAAGATGATATTGAACACTCTGTCGGTTACGACTATAAGAGCGGCCTGCCGATTCAGCCGATGGTCAAAGACCAGTGGTTTATCAAGGTAGGGCCGCTGGCAGAGAAAGCGATCAAAGCGATCAAAAACGGCGAGGTAAACATCGTGCCTGTCAGCCGCAAAAAAGCGATCATTCAGTACTACAAAAACCTGCACGATTGGAATATCAGCCGCCAGATACCATGGGGGATACCTATCCCAGCATTCCAAAACGAAAAAGACCCTAGTGACTGGATCTTTGACACTCGTGTCGATCAGCCGACTATTGATGTAAATGGCACAACATATAGGCGAGAAGAAGACACCTTTGATACGTGGTTTAGCAGCGGTCAGTGGCCGTTTATCACGACTGATTACCTCAGTGAGGGCGAGCTCAGCCGATTCTACCCAACTAGCGTCCTCGAGACAGGGTATGACATCTTGTACCCATGGGTGGCCCGCATGATCATGCTGGGGCTATACGTCACTGGCAAAGCACCCTTCAAAGACGTCTATCTGCATGGCCTGGTGCTCGACGAACACGGCCAGAAAATGAGCAAGAGCAAAGGCAATGTGATTAATCCGATGGAAATCGTCGAGAGCTACGGCTCAGACGCGCTGCGTCTCGGTATTATCGGTAGTCGTGGGGCAGCGCAAAACCAGGCGTTTAGTACTGGTAAAGTCGTTGCCGGGCGCAACTTTGCCAACAAACTATGGAACATCGCTCGCTACGTCGAGAATATCCTACCGGAAGATTTCGAACTCGCTACGCCGATACCTGTCAGCCTGGCCGACCACTGGATCGTCCGTCAGCTGAATAGCGCGGCGCAAACGATCAGCGAGCAGCTGGAAAATTACCGCTTTGCCGAAGCCAGCGAAACCATGTATCACGCTATCTGGGACGACGTGGCCGACTGGTATATTGAAGCCAGCAAAAAGCAGCCAAACCTCCAGCTACTGGGGTGGGTACTCGACACCTCCTTACGTATCGCGCATCCGTTCGCGCCGTTTGTCACCGAAACGCTCTGGCAGACACTTGGCTGGCACGAAGAACCGCTTATCAGCAGCTCATGGCCAAAAGAATTACCTTGCAGCGATATGACAGCAGGGGAGTTTGAACAGCTGCAGGCACTGGTGGTTGAGACACGCTACGTCACCAGCGAGCTGCCAACTGGCAAAAAATACGGCCTGCTCTACGAAAAAGACAGTTTGATCGAAGACAATGCCGAGCTGATCGCTTGGCTGGCTCGCCTAGGCGAGGTCAAGCACGCCGACCAGCCAAAAGGCCTGCGTCTGGCTGTCCCTAACCGCGAAGCTTGGTTGGAAGTCGACGAAAAGACGCTCTATGAGCATCAGACCAACCTCGAGCGCCGCCTCACGGAAACTCGCGACCAAGAGGCAAAATTAAAAGGCCGCTTGGATAACCCCCGTTATGTCCATCAAGCTCCGGAACATCTGGTAGAAGAAACACGTCAGCAACTTACCGAAAAGCAGCAGCTTATCGAGCGACTCGAACACGAACTTGAGGTATTAGGCTAAACGCTCGGCCAAAGGAGCGCGCTTTCACCAAACGTATCGGTGGAACGGCTCAGATTTTTCGGCGTATAGAACCGGCGACGGTCGTCACGAGGCTGAATACGCGGCATGCCGGTAGAATGCGTACGACCGTAATCACCACGCTCGACGTGGGTATGACCATCGCTATGGAGTGACAGCGCCGCGACGCTTATAGGCAATGCCAAAGCCAAGGCGGTCGCCTGCTCGGCCTTGGTATCGTGCACAAGAATACCGCAAGCTGTGGTAACAGCAAGACCGACGAGTGCATGTTGGAATAAAGGTACTTTTCGCATATTTGATGTTCGTTTGTAAACTACATCATATTAGCATAAGGTGTATAAAATGTCAACTATATGTCGCGAATACTACTGATGGTGGTAGGGGTGGCCAGCTGCGATTTGCTGCGCACGATACAGCTGCTCGGCTAAGATCAACCGTACCAACTGGTGCGGAAAGACAAGCGGGGAGAGCGACCACACGACATCAGCCCGCTGATGGACGCGGTCGTCTACGCCATAGGCACCGCCGACGATCAGCGTGATCGGACGGCTAGCCGTAAAGGTGTTATCGAGGAGACGTGCCAGCTGCGGCGACTCCAACATGTCACCGCGTTCGTCAAGCAGTATGACGAAATCACGCTCCTGCAGCCGTGCTAGTATGCGCTCAGACTCTTCATGACGAGCTGCGGTGTCTTGCAAAGCACTATGCGGCAAAAGTACCCACTGGGTGTCATAAGGCTTCTTGAGGCGGCTCTGATAGCGTTCGACACCTTCTTGCACCCAGCTATCGTGCTTCTTACCGATGGCAACGATGGTGACTGCCATTACAGGGCTACTTTGGCCGCAACTGCCGCGAGTTTGTCGTGGTCAGGCTCGCCGTTTAGGTCCGGCTGATAGCGATACTCTGCAGCGTCGGTAAACGGTATGAGATGGACATGCGCATGAGGCACGTCGACACCAATAACCTGCACGCCGACATACGGTACCTGAAGTATATCGCGCAGATGCAGTGCGATCTTTTGCGCGGCCGCCTGGAGCTTCAGATAGTCAGCTTGGTCCATATCCCAGAGAAACTCAACCTGTTTTTTCGGTACGACTAGCGTATGACCTGCCGTCACCGGATGAATATCCAAAAACGCATAGACATCATCGTCTTCATATACTTTATAGCTGGGGATTTCACCTTTGATGATCTTGGTAAATAGAGAGTCTTCCATAATCTTATTGTAGCCCACAATTGACTTTTTAAAGTATTTATGCTAATATAGCCGCATGACCTCGCTTGAAAAAATTGAGCCTTCAAAACCAACAGTAATCGAAACAAGACTCCCAGGAGTAACAATTCAGGATATTGATCAAGACCATTTGCCAGATCTACAAAAAATGCTGTCTGACAATGAATTATTTTTTGCTCAAGGCGGTATGGTGGCCGAAAGTCTCTATAAAATGATTAAAACTGAGCTGTTGGCTGACGAAGCAAGCCCGACGCGTCGTCTTGGCGTATGGCAAGACGACAAGCTCATAGGCATGATGTCTGTGAGTCCTTACAAAAATGGCTCAGAAGATGAAGTCGAAATCTCTGGTGGTGGCGACAAGGCATTCGCGCGACAAGGAATAGCGTTTGCGGCCGCTGAAGCAATTATTGAGGACGAGAACAACAAAGGCAAAGATGTTGTTGCAGAGGTAGAGTCCTATAATGTGGCAAGTGTACGTCTGCTTGGTAAATTAGGCTTTCAAGCGACTCATCGCCACAGTTCTGATGGCCGTAATATCTTCGTTCACCCGTCTTGGGAGAAAAACTGGACAGAAGCCGACCTCATGCATCATCTTGGCCTCTAATCTGTTAAAATAGCTCAAGCGGGGAGAGGTGCAGGAGTGGTTGAACTGGCCGCTCTCGAAAAGCGGTATGGGGCAACCCATCGAGGGTTCGAATCCCTCTCTCTCCGCCAATTTAATAATCCCGGACTGTACGTTCGGGGTTATTAAATTGATTACGTATGTTTGAGTCCTCGGGTAAAACTCTTACTCCCCTGGGCCCAGTCCTTGAGCAATTCTTTCCTTCATGTTCATGAGGTTTTTGTAGAGATATGGTGCGTTGGTTTGCATATAGGTCTCCGCTGTGTCAGACGACGTTGGTTGCGGTGGCTGCTTGATCGTTGGTGTCGTAATCTTCACACCGCTTGTCGGCGCGAGCGTCGCCGTAAAAGTACTACCACCTTTGATAGCAACTGTAAACGATGATACGCGCTTATTTGCCGAGTCGATTGTCATCTTGACGGTTGTCCGCCCTAAAATATCAATGGTAGATTGGTTCGTCGCGGCGTAGTGAAGCTTATCACAAGCAACGAGCGTTTTATACAAATTGCTTTCGGTATAGAGGCTACCGATACGTGCAAACTGTGACTCATTCGGCACAATCGTATAGGTATCTGCCGAAGTACTTTCGACCTTGAAATTGCGCGGACCAGCCAGAAGCTTTATGAGATCCTGAAAAGTCCCGGGGTTGGATTGAACTTTGTAGAATGTAGAAAGCAGACACGCCTGAACACCATAGATGTAGCTATATTGAAAGTTCTTGGCGGTAAATTTCGTCCAAACATCTTTGTTTGCGTTGGTATTGACCTGCATCGCCGCTATCATTTTTTGGATGATATCTGGCGTTAGAGAAGTGTTAGCCTTAGTCTGGTCAACTACGTTGAAGTCAAACAGAGAAATATTCGCATACACATCACCTTTGGCATCGATAACCCAATTGCTCTTTTTCGTTCCTTTGGTGCCGTTGCCGTCAGCAACCGACTCAGCGACCGCCGAAAGACCCGCACCTTTTTTAAGCAAGCCCTCTATCGTGACTGTGTTCGTGGTACCATCTTCCGACTTAGGGTTAGTCAGTGTTGCATGAAACTTCATTTCCTGTATATTCGTAGTGTTTTGCAAACTCCTAAGGATATCTTTCGGTATGCTGTTTTGGGAAAACAAATAAGCAATAATAGTTCCAGCGAGAGCAAGAACAATAACAACGCTAATAGCAATCAGCGCAATCTTGCGATATTTGCGGGCTCTGTCCTTACGTTGCTGCTTTTGTACGGCTTTTTTACTCATATTATTCCTTCTGCTAGTAGCGCGGCGGCACCTCTACCGTATATGTTGTGCGAGCCTGAGCAGGTGAGGCTTGAGCCAAAGCCCAAAGAAGTGTGCTAGCTGGCAGATTGATGATCTCGGCTGACATACCGGCAACGTTGGCGTGAGTCACGACGTTGGCGGCACAACCAGTGTCAGCGTTGAGGTCCGCTTGGCTAGTCGTACAGTCGCCCATATAGGTAGTCGTGCGCCATGGTTGCAACTCCCGCGCCATGATCGGGCCGTTGATGGTAAGTGGCTGGCTACAGCCAGGGACAGAGAATGACGCACAGGTGTTGATGACACCATCGGTATCTTTACCCTGGGGGTCTTTAGTGGCTGTAGCTATTAGCCAAGCATCAATACGGTTGACCGATTTATCGATTTTGATGTTTTTGGCGATGATCACGAGCTGGGGGATGTCTTTGATGCTGGTGTAGGGCTGAGTGTCATAACCGTCGATGGTGACATTGCCGGTGATGGTGACTGTACCTTTTGGTAGATAGACGATGTAACTGTGGTTGTTGCCGCCAGTGACAGTGCCAGCGTCGATTGTGAGGCTGGTGCCCTCAGGGTTCTGATACAGTCCAGGCTTATCTTTGTCGATATGCAGTGTGCCACTTATAGTTGAGCTTATTGCAGTTCGTGAAGTAAGTGATGCTACGACGTCAGGAATAGTACCGATAGAATCTTTCAAATTACCACAGCTCGCTGAACTGTCATTGGCGAAAGTCAGGCGATTCAACTCTTTTTGGCAAGCATTCTGCGCTGGAGCAACAGGCGAGGCGGAAGCGAAACCAGAAGCAGATGCAAAGGAAACAATTGGTCCTGGCGCAAGAGCACCGTATTCAACCCAGCTACCGAAGGTAACGGTAGTCATGCCATCGGTACCATTGACTAGCAGACTTGTGGTTGATGTATAGATACCAGGTTTTGGTTTCGTTGGGTCGATCGGGCTAACATCGCCGATAAATTCACGACCCACACGAACATCACCACCACGAACCTGGAGGTTTGGCGTACGTTCGTTACTACCTGTCACGCAGACAACTTTAGAGTGGCGCCAATAGGGTGAAGTGTCATTACCCGGAAGATATGGCTGATACGGACTAAGTGACAGCGCATAGCAGACTTTGTAGCCTTTCGGTATAGTGCCCGGCGACTCTAGGCTGCTTAGCCATGACTTGCCGTCCATGGGTAGATTGTTGGTGTCAAAGCGCCAGTCCTTTCCCTTTGCGTCAGTACCGTTAGACCATTTTGGCGTCTTGCAGTCCTTCGCTTTGTCTTTACTTGCAAAGAACGTACAGGGCGGGTTGGTATCACTTTTGTTTGCCCGACTGTCACGAACTTGGCTGGATGGGTCTTGGCCTTCTGGTAGGAAGAATTGCGAGATACGCCATTCTGTTTTGTCTGAATGGGTGGCAGGATGTTTAGGGTCTTTTGGTTTAAGCGTGACGTTTGGCGTTACGTCAACGACACCACCGCCGCCTGGATTATTAAGAGAGATGTTAGGCGTCAGGTCGTAGTTGTAGGCGATTTCAAGACAAGACATCTGATCACCAATGCTGAAATCCTTCAAGAAACCAAGGCTAATCATCGAGAGAAAAAGCGAATTCGCAAGGCTATTGAATGAGTCATTGTGGCTATTGAATTTGTGGAGTCCCTCAATAATAGGATCCTTGAAAATAAGAATATCCGTAAAGTCATAGAGTGTTGGATTGGTCTGCACGTATGCACAAATTCGATTACCTGGTATATCAGAGCCAGGCCCACCCACCGTGATGGGCAAAGTTAAGGTTTTACCTTTTTTGCTACCACTATTATATTGTGCCCAACACGTTGCGATACCAAATACGCAATTTTCGCGGTAGCCACCAATAGGGAATCCAGCAGCTCCTTTATCGAACGTCTCTGCGCCAACTAGTATATCAGGGCCATATTGATCTTTGCTTAAGCCCTTTTTATCAGCTGATGTGAAATCTGAATAGTAGCGATATTCTGCGTTGACCTCACCTACGATTGGGAATGGGTCATAATTTTGCAGTCGATAGTAGAATGTCGCTTGATCGCCTTTATAGACTGGGAGTACTTTCGCGATAGTGTTACTACTCAAGAAAGTAGTCGGATTTCCATATGTCGTACCGTCACTCCTATCGACACCCTGTACAAGTGTTGTTCCGACCATCAATGGCCCACCAGCCATCGCTTGCTGGGTAGTAACAACTGTCCCGAGGAAGAGCATAAAGAAAAAGGCCAGAAACCCTATCTGCAACCTTCGGTTTGACCCTAGCAACCCACTCAGTACGCTCATAGTGCTTATCATTATAGCATCTATCGGAAGAGTGCCAAGATTCTCAGAATCAAGGGTAAATGCTATTTAGCGAGAACTCATCAAAAGGTCGTAGGTTTGTGGCTGAACTCTCTGTAAGTATTGCTGTGGCGTCTCGCCCGGCTTGAGTGGCTCCGGTGGGGCGACCTGGGGGGCTTTAATCTCCACATTACTAGCAGTCGATATCTTCACAGTAGTGGTTAGCCCGTTCTTTTGTGTAAATGTTACTTTCTTTACGATATTATTCGTGTCATCCACATCAAAATCAATCCGTGAGTCTACTAGACTATCGCCAAGTCCACCCTTGGCTATATCGAAAGTATCTTTGCTACACTTTACTAACGACTTATAAAGAGAGCTTTTTTCATAAACGGCATTTACGTTGTCACGGGACTCTGGGTCCATCTGGACCGTATAGGTACTACCGTTGCGCTTCACGGAGAGACCACGGATAGCGCTTAATTCGCCCAAGGAATCAGCGAGTGTTTTTTGCTGGGAGAGCGTGGCGTAGGTCGCAGAGAGGAAGCAAGGGTCAATTCCATATAAAATGCCGATTGAGTCCATTGAAATATTCAACTTAATCCAACTGCTTGGTAAACGGTTAACCATATCATACAGTACATCGATCGATGTACTGTCCTTTGCCATCGACTGCACGCCTGCATTATCATGCCTCAATTCCGACGATACACGATTAACGTATATCGAGTCATCTGGTGCCACAACCCAGCTCGATTTCACGGACACCTCCCCATATTCACTAGGCATCCTACTGCTAATATCTGCCGAAAGTCCAGACCCGCTTCTGTACTTCATGGCACCCGCTAAAACAATGTTTGAACTGTCAGATTGCGCCTTAGGCACCTTCACTTCAATATCAAACTTCAACATATCCTGGGTCGCGGTATTCCGCAGGCTATTCGCGAGCGTCCTAGCGGGATTATTCCACCATAGCAACCACAGTACAGCTGCAGTGATAACGCCGAGCGTAAGCACTCCACAGAGTGTAACTACTATGAACTTGCGACGTTTTTTAGTCATATCGTTTGCGGGTTTTCGCTTTTTATCCATATAACTATCCATATAACAATTCCCTCCGCCGGCCTAATAATACGGCGGTACCTCCAC
>Ga0153956_1003069_pt1 | contig 11298 bp, 7 predicted proteins | sample TSFL040MetaG_FD_104704 | JGI IMG/M metagenome (GOLD analysis project Ga0153956, IMG submission 104704) | Attine ant fungus gardens microbial communities from Florida, USA - TSFL040 MetaG | ecosystem: Host-associated > Fungi > Mycelium > Unclassified | place: USA: Florida, Wekiwa Springs...
AACCGCGATGCTTGCGATTGGCTTGGTAGTCAACATTACGGCGGATCGATTCCCCGAACCGATCCGCCGCCATCTTCAGCGCAGCAAGTGCAGGTTGAGCAGGTTTTCGTAGGCTTCCTGCTTGCCGCTGATCTGCTTCAACTCAGCCTTGCTGCCCAGCGCGGCCAGCGTACTCAGATCGAGCTTGCCGTCGGCGAAGTCCTTGCCGGTACCGCTGTCGAAACTGGCGTACCGCTGCGCGCGCCACTGCTCCCACGGTGAGTTGTTCAGCAGCGAATAGGCCACTTCCAGGCCGCGGGCAAACGCGTCCATGCCGCCGATATGGGAAATGAACAGGTCTTCCATGTCGGTGGATTCACGGCGCGGCTTGGCATCGAAGTTCAGGCCGCCCTGCAGGCCGCCCTGGCGCAGCACCACCATCATTGCGCCGACGGTGTCGTACATGTCGGTCGGGAACTGGTCGGTATCCCAGCCGTTCTGGGCATTGCCACGGTTGGCATCGATGCTGCCGAGCAGGCCGGCATCGGAGGCCACCTGCAGGTCGTGCTCGAAGGTGTGACCGCTGAGGGTGGCGTGGTTGGCCTCGATGTTGAGCTTGAAGTCCTTGTCCAGGCCGTTGGCACGCAGGAAACCGATCACCGTGGCGCTGTCGAAGTCGTACTGGTGGTTCATCGGCTCCATCGGCTTGGGCTCGATCAGGAAATTGCCCTTCAGGCCGATGCTGCGGCCATAGTCGCGGGCCATCCCGAGGAAGCGGGCGAAGTTGCCCAGCTCGCGCTTCATGTTGGTGTTGTGCAGGCTCGAATAGCCTTCACGGCCACCCCAGAACACGAAGTGCTCACCACCCAGTTCCACGGTGGCTTCCAGTGCCGCCTTGACCTGCACTGCGGCACGCGCAACCACGTTGAAATCCGGGTTGGTCGAGGCACCGTTCATGTAACGAGGGTGGCTGAACAGATTGGCCGTGCCCCACAGCAGCTTCATGCCGGTGGCCTCCTGGCGCGCCTTGGCCAGGCCAACCATGTGCTTCAGGTTCTTCTCGTAGGTACTGACATCATCGGCATCCGGTGCCAGGTCGATATCGTGGAAACACCAGTATGGGGTGCCGAGCTTGGTGAAGAATTCGAACGCCGCATCGACCTTGGCTTCGGCGGTGGCCAGCGCGGTTTCTCGCTCCCACGGATAACGGCGGGTACCGGGGCCGAACGGGTCATGGCCAGCGTTGGCGAAGGTGTGCCAATAGCAGGTGGCGAAGCGCAGGTGTTCGGCCATGGTCTTGCCGCCGATGACCTTGTTGGCGTCGTAGACCTTGAATGCCAGCGGGTTGTCCGAGCCGCGGCCTTCAAACTTGATCTGGTCGATGCCGGGGAAGAATTCCTGGGTGCCGATGAAGGGTTGGGTACTCATGGTGGTGCTCCTGTCGGTAGGCGTGGGTCGGTGGGGCGTCAGGCGGTGTACAACGGCCGCATGGCGTCGAGATGGTCAAGGAAACGCTGGTAGGCCGGCTGGTAGGCGGCATGGTGTTGTGGATCCGGGATGGTGGCCAGTGCGGGGTCTAACGCAACATGCGTATCCACCAATTGCGCCGGGGTGATGTCCTCGCCGGCGGCGCGTTGCAGCGACCACAATGCCTGCAGCGCGGCACCGAAGGCGGCACCTTCGGCCTGGGTTGGCACACTGACCGGCAGGCCAAATACATCGGCCACCATCTGCCGCCATGCCGGGCTATTGCTGCCGCCACCTGTCAGCACGATGCTGTCAAAGTGCATGCCGGCGCGGACGAAGGCGTCATAGCCGTACTTCAATGCGTAGGTGGCCCCTTCCATCGCAGCCCGGTACAGGTGCGACGGGGTCAGGGTGCGGGCGTCCAGCCCGGTCAGCACGCCCTTGCCCAGCGGCAGATCCGGGGTGCGCTCACCGTTTAGGAAGGGCAGCATCACCAAGCCGTCGGCACCGGGTGCGGTGGCGTGGATATGGGTATCGCCGTCGCGGCTGCTGAAGCCGAAAACGCGCGCCAGCGACTCCGTGGCCACGGTGCAGTTCATGGTGCAGATCAACGGCAGCCAGCCGCCGGAAGACGAGCAGAACGCGGCCCAGGCACCGTCCGGGTCCACCACCGGTGTATCCGAGTACGCGAACAGCGTGCCCGAGGTACCCAGGCTCATTGCCAGTCGTCCCGGTACCACCGCACCGGTGCCGAAGGCAGCCATCATGTTGTCGCCACCGCCAACGGCAACCTTGGTCGTGGCCGGGATGCCCAATTCGGCGGCGATGGCCGCAGTGACCGGGAACACGGTGCCGGTCTCGACCAGTGGAGGCAGGCAGGCGGACAAATCACGCTGCGGATCGGTGGCGTGCAGCAGTTCCTTCGACCATTTCCGGCGGCGCACGTCCAGCCAGCCGGTGCCGGAGGCGTCACCGTATTCGCAGAAATATTCGCCGGTCAGCCAGAAGTTCACGTAGTCGTGCGGCAGCAGGATGTGCGCCAGCCGCGCATAGGCCTCGGGGCGGTGCTTGGCTGTCCACGGCAACTTGGAGGCGGTGTAGCCAGCCAGGATCGGGTTGCCGGCCAGTTCGATGCAGCGCTGCGCGCCGCCGACAGCCTGCATGATCTGCCCGCACTCGGCGCTGGAACTGGTGTCGCACCACAGCTTGGCCGGGGCCAGCACCTGTCCTTCGGCATCCAGCGGCACGAAACCGTGCTGTTGCCCGGACACACCGATGGCCACTACTCGTGCACGTTGCTCCGGTTGCAGGCGGGCAAAACAGCCGCGAATCGCGTCCAGCCACCAACTGGCTTCCTGCTCGCGGCTGCCGTCGTCGCCGGCCAGCAGTTCCAGTGCCTGGCCATGGCTGGCGACCAGGCTGCGGGTGTCGGCGTCATAGGCGACCAGCTTGACGCTCTGGGTGCCGACATCGAGGCCAATAACCAGTCCGTTCATGCCAACTTCCCGTGTGCTGCAACATAAATGTTAGCGCTACCAATTTGGTGCCAAAAAAAAGCCCCGGAGGGAGATGCGAGTGTTGCCATGCCGCCGCGACCCAGTTGATGAAAGCTGGACTCTAGCAGCAGACCCCGCAAAGGCGTTGTTGCAGTGCGCAACATCGAACCGCGGGGCCGATGCAAAACAGTGCAACGGGTAGAATGCCGGGCATGAGTGCCGTCATTCCCCTGCCCGACCCCGTACCGCGGGCCCGCGACCCGCGCGTGGCCGAGCGCGAACACAACAAACTCGCCAAGCGCCTGCGCCACCAGGTGGGCCAGGCCATCGCCGACTTCGGCATGATCGAGGCCGGCGACAAGGTCATGGTCTGCCTGTCCGGCGGCAAGGACAGCTACACCCTGCTGGACATCCTGCTGCAGCTGCAGAAGAAGGCGCCGGTGCCGTTCGAGCTGGTGGCGGTGAACCTGGACCAGAAGCAGCCCGGTTTCCCCGAGCATGTGCTGCCGGAGTACCTGCGTGGCCTCGGCGTGCCGTACCACGTCATCGAGCAGGACACCTATTCGGTGGTCAGCCGGGTGATCCCGGAAGGCAAGACCATGTGTTCGCTGTGCTCGCGCATGCGCCGCGGCTCGCTGTACACCTACGCCGAAGCCAACGGCTTCACCAAGATCGCGCTGGGCCACCACCGCGACGACATGGTGGCCACCTTCTTCATGAACCTGTTCCACCACGCCAAGCTGTCGGGCATGCCGCCCAAGCTGCGCAGCGACGACGGCAGGCACGTGGTGATCCGCCCGCTGGCCTACGTGCGCGAAAGCGACATCATCGACTACGCCGCTGTGCGCCAGTTCCCGATCATTCCCTGCAACCTGTGCGGCAGCCAGGAAAACCTGCAACGCAAACAGGTCGGGCTGATGATGAAGCAGTGGGAAAAGGAGCACCCCGGTCGCATCGAGCAGATCTCGCGCGCGCTGGGCGACATCCGCCCCTCGCAGCTGGCCGATCCGAACCTGTTCGACTTCATGGCGCTGGGCCGCCGCGACGACGTGCCCCTGCCCGATGCGCATGCATGGCTGGCTGGTGGCGAGAAGCAGGAAGAACCAGAAGCCCCTCTCCCTGCGGGGTGAGAGGGGCAGTCTGCGAACCACCGGTTCGCTGCCCCACGAACGTCCTTGCGCCAGTGCAAGGGCAGGGGCGCGAAGCAGGGGTTGGGGTGAGGGTACGGGCGAAGCCGCATTATCATGCTTGTCCAAACGGCGGCATCTCGATTGTTTTCCGCTCCGACGCGTGGCGACGCGTTCATCATCACAGCCACTGCCAATTCTTTACGGCGCGACTTCGTTCGCCCCTCATCCGCCCTCCGGGCACCTTCTCCCGAAGGGAGAAGGGAACAGCCCCCATTTCCCTTTCCCCCATTCCCGGCCCACACATGTTCTTCAAGAATCTCACCCTGTTCCGCTTCCCCACTTCCGTCGATTTCTCCGAGGTCGACACGTTGCTGCCGCACGTGGTGCTCAAGCCGGTCGGCGCGCTGGAAATGAGCTCGCGCGGCTTCATCTCGCCGTTCGGGCGCGAGGAGAAGGAGCAGTTCTCGCACCGCATCGGCGATGCGCTGTGGCTGACCGTCGGCGGCGAGGAGAAGATCCTGCCCGGTGCGGTGGTCAACGACCTGCTGGCGCGCAAGCTGGAGGAGATCGAGGAGAAGGAAGGGCGCAAGCCCGGCGGCCGCGAGCGCAAGCGGCTCAAGGATGACCTGCTGCACGAATTGCTGCCGCGCGCCTTCGTCAAGAGTTCGCGCACCGACGCCTTCCTCGACCTGCAGCATGGCTACGTCGCCGTGGACAGCTCCAGCCGCAAGACCGGCGAGAACGTGATGAGCGACATCCGCGGCCTGCTCGGCAGCTTCCCGGCGATGCCGTTGAACGCCGAGGTCGCGCCGCGCGCGATCCTGACCGCGTGGATCGCCGGCGAGCCGCTGCCGGAAGGCCTGAGCCTGGGCGAAGAGTGCGAGATGAAGGACCCGGCCGAGGGCGGCGCGGTGGTCAAGTGCCAGCACCAGGAACTGCGCTGCGACGAGATCGACAAGCACCTGGACGCCGGCAAGCAGGTGACCAAGCTGGCGCTGGTGTTCGAGGACAACCTGTCCTTCGTGCTCGGCGACGACCTGATCGTGCGCAAGCTCAAGTTCCTCGACGGCGCGCTGGACCAGCTGGAGCACATCGACGAGGAAGGCCGCCGCGCCGAACTGGATGCGCGCTTCGCCTTGCAGAGCGGCGAGATCCGCCGCCTGTTCCTGCTGCTGGAGCAGGCGTTCAAGTTGAGCAAGGCGGATAACTGATCCTCTAACGGTAGAGGCGGGGCGTGTGCTTGCATCCCCTTCCCGGGGGCCCGCATGGGGTGGCCGGCAAAGCCCGTGCCGGACGAGCCCGGCACCTGCACCGGGGAAGGACTCGTGCGGATCGTGGTGCCGGGATTTCCCGACACCTGCATCTGGACGAAGCACTCGCGTAGGCCGCAGGTGCGGGGCTCACCCCGCACTTGGCCTGCCGGCAATGACCCCATGCGAGGAGGTTTCTACCGCATGAGCGTGCCGGGGCGGTGCAGGAGCGACGTGAGTCGCGTTGAAGCTTGCCCGGCCAAAGCCCCGTCGCGGCTCGCGTCGCTCCTGCCCATGCCCGTTCCTGCCTTGCTCCTGTGTCGCGCCCGCGACGCTTTATGCTTGTCGCCATGCCCCCGCTGCTCCGCCGCCTGATGACTGCCGCCGCCACACCGTCGATCCAGCGCGACACGCTGCGCCTGCGGCTGGACGATGCCGAGATCGAGGTGCTGCGCGTGCGCGATCCACGCGCGCGCCGGCTCAAGCTCAGCGTGGACGAACGCGGTGCGCGGTTGACGATGCCGCTGCGCGCCAGCCTGGTGGCCGGCGAGCGCTTCCTGCACGCCAACCGGCAATGGCTGCAGCAGCAGCTGGCGCGGTATGCCGATGCCGGATTGCCGGCGCCGCCGTTGCGGCTGCGCGAGCCCGGCGTGCTGCTGCTGCGCGATGCGCTGTTGCCGGTGCGCTGGCAGGAAGGCCGCTTCACCCGCATCGACGCCGATGCCGAAGGCGTGTGCATCCAGCTGCCGGCGCGGGCCGGCGAACCGGCGCTGCGGCGCGCGTTGCGCGAGTTCTACGAGGCGCAGATGCGCGCGGACATCGGCCAGTGGCTGCCGCGCTATCTGCCGGGCCTGCCGCGCGTGCCCAGCCGCGTGCGGCTGAAGGTGATGTCCTCGCAGTGGGGCTCGCTGGCCCCGGACGGCAGCATGGCGCTGGACCTGGCACTGGTCCTGGGGCGGCCTTCGGCCTTCGAGTACGTGCTGGTCCATGAGTTGTGCCACCTGCTGCAGGCCAACCACTCGCCGGCATTCTGGGCCGAGGTGCAGGCGCGCTTTCCGCAGTGGCGGGCCGAGCGCGAGTACTTCCATGCCCATGGCCGCGCGCTCAAGGCGATGCTGCGTTCGCTGCTGGCGGCGGACTGAAGCCCGCCCGCGACGCACCGCCGTCGCGGTGGCTCCCCGGAAAACACGAAGGCCATGCCGGGCGGCATGGCCTTCGTGCTGCAACGTGTCGAAAGTGGAGGCGGGCACGGCGTGGTGCCCGCCTCCGCAACCGACGTGGGGTTACTGCTTGGCGCCGAAGTCCACCGACAGCTCCAGGAACATCGAGCGGCCGAAGGCGTTGTAGACGCCCTGGTCGTAGTACGGCCAGTCGCCGTTGGTGACGTCCACCGGCGGGCGCTCGTTGGTCAGGTTGTTGACCGTCAGCAGCAGGCTGGTCATCGGGTTGATGCGGTAGCCGACCGTGGCGTTCCACGTGGTCCACGGGCCGATGTTGCGCTGTTCGCCGGCGCGGTTCCAGGTCGGCGCGTTGCGCACGCCGAACACGCTGGCGCTGTAGTCGTCCATGCTCCAGGCCACGCCCAGCGTGGTGCGGTACTGCAGCTCGTTGGAATAGCCGCAGCACAGCAGGTCGTAGACCGGGTCGCCTTCCTTGTCCTGGGTGGTGTGCTTGAGCGTGCGGTAGTAGCCGGCGTTGGTGGAGAAATCACCGAAGCGGTCGCTCTTCCAGTTGTACTCGGCCGCGGCCTGGATGCCGTTCTGGCGCTGGCTGGCGACGTTGACCGGGTAGGAATAGACCTTGTCCACCGCGTTCGGGCTGATCGGGTCGCTGCCCGGCTTGCGCACCACCTGGGCCAGGATCTGCTGGCAGGTCGGCGAGTTGATGTCGTACAGGACGTTGCCGTTCTCCGACTGGCCCAGGCGGCAGTTGGCCTCGGTATCGAGGATGCCGTCGGTGCCCATGATCTGCACCTCGTTCTTGATCTTGACCGAGTTGTAGTCCACCGACAGGTTCAGCGCATTGTCCAGCGCCGACCAGACGAAGCCATAGGTGAAGGTTTCGGCGGTGATGTCCTTCAGGTTGCGGTTGCCGGTGCTGGAGGACAGCACCTGCAGGCCGCTCTGCGGGCATTCATCGAAGTTTTCCGAGGTGTAACCGGCCTGGCGGCACAGGTAGTAGTCGGTGTTGGTGGTGTAGCCGCTGCTCTCGCGCGAGTACAGGTAGAACATGTCCGGCGAGCGGAACGCGGTGGCATAGCTGCCGCGCAGCAGCAGGCTGTCGATCGGGCGGTATTCCAGGCCGGTCTTCCAGGTCAGCTTGCCGTTGCCGCCGCCGCCTTCGAGCTTGTACTTGTCATAGCGCGCGGACAGGTTGGCGCTGAAGGTGCTGATGATCGGCACCTGCAGTTCCGTGCCCAGCGCATACAGGTCGCGCGAGCCGGCGGCGGAGGTGCCGGCGGTCTGGCCGCGGAACAGCACCCCGGCGTTCGGGTCGGCCGAGAGGTTGAAGAACTTCTCGTGCTGGCCCTGCGCGATCAGCGCGAAGCCGACGTCGCCGGCCGGCAGCGAGAACAGCGAGGTGTTGGTCAGCAGCGCGGTGACGTTGCTGCGGGTGGCCGAGGATTCGGCGCGGTTGAGGCCGCTGAACTGGTCGTACTGGTCGCGGGTCAGCGGCTGGTACAGGCGGTCCAGGTTCGGCGCATAGACGTCATAGCCGTTGAACGTGCCCAGCTTCGAGCCGAGGTAGTAGTCGTCGATGCCGTTGGCGGCCAGGAAGTCGGTGGACTTGCGCACCACGTTGGTGCTGGAGCGGTTGAAGTACACGTCGTAGTCGAAGCCGCTGTCGCCGACCTGGCCGCGGATGCCGGCGGTGAAGTTCAGCGAGCGGGTATAGACGCGCTGGTCCTTGGAATCCAGGCCCACTTCTTCCGGCGCGTAGATGCGCTGCCACTGCTCGTACTGGCCGCTGGTCTGGTTGTAGAAGGTCTTGTTCCAGAACGGGCTGCCGCCGGTGTAGGTCGGGCGGCTGTAGCTGAACAGGATGTCCGAGTACAGCTCGGTGCTGTCGCTCAGGTGGTAGCGCAGGAAGGTGGAGGCGTTGACGTCCTTGCTCTCGTTGTAGAGCGAGGCAGTGCCGATGTTGTTCGGGCTGCCGCAGTAGTAGCCCACCGAACGGTGCGAATAGGCGGTGCTGCCGCCGAACATGTAGCTGAGCGGATCGCAGGCGGCCTGGCCCGGATCGATGTAGGTATTGGTGCCCATGTTCATGCGCAGGAACGTGCGCGACGGATCCTGCGGACCGGTCGGGCTGTCATTGACGCTGTCGATGTAGCTGCGGTCGAAGGCGTAGATCGGCTTCTGCTTGGTGAATTCCAGGCCGTAGCTGATGTCCAGGTTGCCGAAGGTCTGGCCGCTGCTGAAGATGAAGCGCTGGCTGGAGCCGCCGCCGTCGCTGTAGCCGCCGGCGCGGTAGCGCAGGTGGGTGCCTTCCACGCGGTCCTTCAGCACGATGTTGACCACGCCGGCGATCGCCGAGGAGCCGTACACCGAGGACTGGCCGCCGGTCAGCACGTCGATGCGCTCGACCATGCCCAGCGGGATGTTGGCGATGTCGGTGATGGAGGTGTTGCCGTTGTAGGCCAGCGGGTAGCTGTTGAGCGGGCGGCCGTTGAGCAGGGTCAGGGTGTAGCTCGGGTCCAGGCCGAACAGGCTGACGGTCTTGGCGCCGGGCGTGTAGTAGCCGGTGCCCTGCGAATCCTGCACCGAGCCGTTGGCCACCGGCAGCGAACGCAGCGCGTCGAACACGGTGGTGAAGCCCTGCGCCTCGATCTGCTGCGCGGTGATGGAGGTGACCGGCGACGGGCCTTCGATCTGCGCGCGCGGGATCAGCGAGCCGGTCACGGTGACCGCATCGAGGTTCTTGGCCTGGCCGTCGGCGGATTGCTCGGCGTGGACGGACAGCGGCGACAGCAGTGCGGCGGAAATCAACAACGACAACAACGAGGGTTTCACCTGATCTCTCTCCCAGTGGCAGATGGCGGACCGCGGTCGCCTTGGCGGCGACGCGGGTATGCGTGGTCGTGGTGCGGAGTTGCATGCGGGCCCTGCCGTCGGCAGGCAGCCTGGGCGGGCCCGGAGGTCAGCGCGGAAACCTCCCGCGCCGGCGTGGCGAACCGGAAGGGCGCGCGCAGGCACGGTGTGTCGAATCATCCCCTGCGTGCATGGCGGCCTCCCCGGATCCGGACCTGATTTAAATCGTTTGAAATTTCATTGTCAAAGACCATCGGTCATGCGGGCGACACGCCGGTTCCATTCGCCACGGAACTGCTGCAAAGCAGCAAGAAAGCAGGGCCGAATGGCACGGTTGCCCTTGGACCACGCTTGCGGCAGGATCGGCCAAATAACCTAAATCGATTGAACCGGATGTCTGGTCGACCCGAGGCACGACGCCGCACCACGCTGGCGGACATTGCCCGCGCCTGTGGCGTTTCCGCCGCCACGGTGTCGCTGGTGCTCAGTGGCAGTTCCGCCGTGGCCGTGGCCACGCGGCGCCGGGTCGAGGCCGAAATCCAGCGCCAGGGGTATGTCTACAACCGTGCCGCCGCCAACCTGCGGCGCAAGGTGTCCAGCAGCGTGGCGCTGGTGATCAACGACCTGTCCAATCCCTTCGTCGCCGAGTTCGCCGCCGGTGTCGACGAGGCGCTGGCCGAGCGCGGCTGCGTGCTGCTGCTCGGCAGCAGCGGCGAGTCGGTGGCGCGCCAGCGTGCGGTGCTGTCCTCGCTGATGGAGCACGCGCCGGCCGGGGTGATCCTGACCCCCGCCGAAGGCACCGCCGCTGCCGACCTGCAGCCGGTGGTCGGCCAGCACACGCCGCTGCTGCTGTTCAACCGCGAAGTGCCGGCATCGGACTGGGATTACCTCGGTGCCGACAACACCGACGGCGCGCGCCGCGCCACCGAGCACCTGCTGGCGCAGGGCCACCGCCGCATCGCCTTCTTCGGCGGCCACCGCGATTCCAGCTCCTGCCGCCAGCGCATCGAGGGTTACGCCGCCGCGCTGCAGGCCGCCGGCATCGTTCCGGAACCACGCTGGATCATCGAATGCGCGCCGACCCGGCTGCAGGCGGCCGCCGCCACCGCGGCGCTGTTCGCGCGCGACCCGGCGCCGACCGCCGCGGTCACCTACAACGATGGCGTCGCCCTGGGCCTGATGATGGGCCTGCGCGCGCGCAACATCCGCCCTGGCGAGGAATTCGCCATCACCGGTTTCGACGACATCCCCGAGGCCAGCGTCACCGTGCCGACCCTGACCACGCTCGGCACCGCGCCGCGCGCGCTGGGCCGGCAGGCGGTGGCCCTGGTGCTGGACCGCCCCGCCGATGCGGCGCCGCGCCGCATCATCACGCCCGTGCAGCTGGTCGCCCGCGACAGCTCGCTGGGCTACCGCCCTTTCGCCCTTCCCGAAGAGAGCCGCCCATGAACCTGCCCGTCCTGCCGCGTGCACTGCGCGCTCCCTTGCCGCTCGCGCTGGCCTTGGCCCTGGCGCCGCTGCTCGGCCAGGCCGCGCCGGCGGCTGGCCTGCGCAGTTCGTTCGAGCCGGGCCAGCCGCTGCCGCAGGCCGCCGCAGGGCAGGCGCTGGCGGTGCAGGTCGGCAATGGCCCGCAGGCGCCGTATGCGGCCAAGGCCGGGGTCGGCTACAGCGGCCTGCATGCGCTGCATTACACCGGCAACGGCGGCCAGGCACGCACCCGCCTGTTCGAGACCGACCTCCCGGTCGAGGCCGATACCACGCTGTCGTGGCTGGTGCTGCCGGAGATCGTCGGCGACGACACGGTGGCCTCCACCTATGTATCGCTGGACCTGCTGCTGGACGACGGCAGCCGCGTATCGGCCAGCGCCGCGCGCGACCAGCACGGCTTCGCCATCGGCGCGCGCGCCCAGGGCGAGTCGCAGTCGCTGTACCCGCAGCAGTGGGC
>Ga0153956_1003070_pt1 | contig 11297 bp, 13 predicted proteins | sample TSFL040MetaG_FD_104704 | JGI IMG/M metagenome (GOLD analysis project Ga0153956, IMG submission 104704) | Attine ant fungus gardens microbial communities from Florida, USA - TSFL040 MetaG | ecosystem: Host-associated > Fungi > Mycelium > Unclassified | place: USA: Florida, Wekiwa Springs...
CCAGGCCGCCATCAACCGCTTCGTCGCCCAGCACAACGCAAACGACCCCAAGCCCTTCCGCTGGACGGCCGATCCCGACCGAATACTCGCCGCCGTCAGGCGCGGGCACCAAGCGTTAGATTCGATCCACTAGGGCAGTGTTCACTTTGTCGATCGTAGTTTGAAAAACATTCGATAGTCGGTCTAACTCATCCTTGCTCACCTTGTTCATGGCAGCGGAGAATTTATTAAGGAAGCCGTTCATCGGTCGGGCATATTTGGCCCCGTCACGGTACATTGCGAAGAACCTCACGATTAGCTCTTCATCTTTCGCGCGGTTGTTTTGACTGGCGAATACCTCCCGCCACGCCGGGAAGCTATTCAACTCGCGCACCCGCTCAATGAACGGGCCAAGGCTCACGCAATTTCGAATTTCTTGCGGCGATAGACGAATGCCACCCGTATTTATGCGTTCGAATACGAAGTAGATGCTGTCGAGCACGTCTTCCGGTTTATCCTGTTTGAACACCGTGGCGTGTACGATCGAATCGTCGAGCTTGAGGACGTCCGAGGGGTCAAGCGTCTTGTAGGTTCGATTAAGCAAAGGCTCGCGAACACCTTGAAGCTTGAACTCCTTGCCTCGGAGGACACCGTCATAGAACGCTTCCAGTGTACGAAGGCGCTGTTGTCCGTCGATCACCAAATGCTCGTTCGTATCCGCCTCTTTATACAGAAAAATCCCGGGGACCGGTAAGCCCATGAGGAGAGATTCGATGAATTTCGAGGCGTGCTTTGCCGTCCATACGAATTGGCGCTGAAATTCGGGAATACGAAACGCTCCGCCTCGCATTCGCTTGACGAGACTGTCCACCGTATAATCAGCCCCGTAGCTCGAAATGCTAAATTTGGTCGCTCCCGGATCTTCGCGGAGGGTTTCGTCATCGACGCCTTCTTCCAGCGCCAGATCGTATTCATCCTTCCGAACATCGTCGTCACGGATGTCTTCAAGCGCATCAGTACTCACGAGCTTCGTCCTTGAAAGAATGGTCGGTCTCAACACACCACATGGCTCCCCCTGCCACAAGGGGGAGTCGAGGAACTGATTGCCGATAGAGCGGATCGTTCATTCTATGAAGGGCGACGTCGATTAACGAGTTTCTTATACTCTCCTCACCGCGGCCGATACAGGATACTCGCCGTCCCCTCCGCCGACACCGGCAGGAACAGCCCCTGCCCCGTCACCTGGATCGCGCCATTGTGGATCGCGCCGATGTTCGCGGCGAACACGAAATCGCCCTCGCGGTGCGCGGCGATCGCTGTCTTCACCTTGCCCATCACCTTGTCGTAATCGCCGGCGAAATCGTGGGTGAGCGACTGGCTGACGCTGGCCAGCACGCCGGGATCCTGGAACAGGCCGAACAGCAGGTTGGCGACATTGCTGTCCGTCTTGCCCGCGATCGCCAGATCGCGGACCTTCACGAGCTGCGAATTGGCGTCGTTATACGGCAGCGCCGAGAGCCAGACGACGCCCTGCGCGCTGAGCATCGGGTGATCGCGCGCCTTCGCCTTCGTCTCGATGCCCACCGCCAGCCTGCCGCCGTCGGTCGCGTAGATCGTCACCTTGCCGAATTCGGCGTCGACCGGCCCCACCTTGGGGAGCGTGATGCCCTTCCCCGCCAGCTTGGCGAGCGTGCGGCTGACGACCGGTTCGAGCTGATCGAAATCGGCGAGCACCGGCACGAAGAAGCGCAAGCCCGCCCGGCCGCCCGCGCGCGAGGGCGGCGGCAGCTTCGTGGGCGCGGGGTCGGCCGGTTCCTGCCCCACGAACGTCTGCGTCAGCGCCTCGGCCGAGAGCATCATCCGCACGTCCCGCCCGACGATCCGATAGCCGCCGAAGCCGAGCCGCCGCGGCGTGACGCGCAGCCACACCGGCGGGTTCTCGCGATTGAGCGACAGGGTGGTGAAGCCCTGCTTCCACAGGTCGGCGAGCTTGTCGCGTGCGCGTAATTTGGCGAGTTGCCTCGGCAGATCGCGCTCCAGCCCGGCGATCACGCCTTTCAGCTTGGCGTCCGCCTTGCTGGTGAACTTGATCCGCTGGCCGAGGAAATCGATGCCGGGCGGATCGGTCCAGTCATAGGCGATCGACACCTTGGCGGTGGGGTTCCAATTGCGATCGACACCGAGCGTGGCGAGCGCGCGGACGCTGGCCGCGCCGGTCGCCGTCTCCTGCTTGATGATGCCGCCCACCTTCTGCACGCGGATCGTGGCGTTGACCGGCATCGTGATGACGATCTGCTGCCCCTTGCCGCTCAGCCGGATCGCGCCGCGCGTCACCTGCCCGACGATCTGGCAGCCGAGGTCGGGCGTGACCTTCACGCGCTTGCCGAAGACCTTGAGGCGCTGCGCGGGGACGCAGCGATCCTCGTGCTGGCTGATTTTCCACAAGGTGCGCGGCGCGGCGTCGTTCAGCCCGCGCGCCAGCTCGGCGAGCTTGACCGAGACGGGCACGACGATCGTCGAGCTCTGATCGGGGAATGCGGCCGGCGTGGTGATCCTGGGCGGCGCGGGGTTGCCCGCATCATGATGGCACGCGGCGAGCGCGAGCGGCACGAGAAAAATGACGCCCCTCCGCAATCCTCCCCCGCCAGGGGGAGCGCGCGAGGTCGAACATGCCCCGCATGTTCGAGGATCGTCCGGGGGACGATCCGACCTCGCACGCGCCGAAGGCGACGGAGGGGGCGGACGGGAATGTCCTATCGAGAGTGCGTTCCCATCCACTCCCTCCGTCAGGCATGCGCCTGACACCTCCCCCTGGCGGGGGAGGATCGAGAAAAGGGCGAAGCAAGGAAACCGCATCATACCGGACTCGGCATATCACGCGCGAGTTCGGCGAGCAGCCATTCGCGGAAGCGGCGGATCTTGGCGACATTGCGCCGGGCCTCGGGGCAGACCAGCCAATAGGCGTAACCGCGCGTCGAGACCTGATCGAACGGGCGGACGAGGCGCCGCTCGGCGAGATCGTTGCGCCAGAAGAAGGGCGTGAGCATCGCCACCCCCTGCCCGGCCATCGCCGCATGCCCCTCATGCGCCTGGCTGTCGAGCCGCACGCCGGCACGTGGAGGAGCCTTGGTCGCGTCCACGCCCGTCTCGCGCAGCCAGTGCCCCCACCACGGATCGTGCGGGCTGATCTGCGGCAGGTGGAGCAGATCGGCAGGGCCCTCGATCGGGTGGCGGGCGAGGAAATCGGGGCTGCACATCGGCGTGAAGTCGATCGGCACCAGCAGGTCCTGCGACAGCTCGGGCCAAGGACCTTTTCCGGCGCGGATCGCGATGTCGACATCGTCGGCGGCGAAATCGGTCAGCGTGTCGCTGGTCAGCAGCCGCACCGCCATTTCCGGGTGCGCCATCTGGAAGCTGCCCAGCCGCCAGGCGAGCCAGGTGTTGGCGAAGGTGTTCGAGGTGGAGACGGTGAGGAGCGCGGCATCGTCGGCGCGGATCGTGCCGAACGCGGCGTCGAGCGCATCGAACGCGCGGCTGATCCGCGGCGCCGCGCGGCGGCCGGCATCGGTGAGCGCGACGCGCTTCTTCTCGCGGCTGAACATCGGCACGCCGAGCCGCTCCTCCAGCAGCTTCACCTGATAGCTGACCGCCGCCTGCGTCATGCCCAATTCGTTCGCCGCGGCGGTGAAGTTCTCGTGGCGCGCGGCCGCCTCGAACACGCGGACGGCAGCGAGCGGGGGGATGCGGCGCATGATTTCTTGATAAGTGGTGCTTATCATCCTTGTCCAACGATTTGTTGGCGTGGTGTAACGGAGACGCGCATATCCTTTCCTGTCATCAACGCAGGTCATGAAAAGGAGAAACGGCGATGCGCGACGACTTCTACAGTGCGGCCTGGGCCGGCAACCGCCAGCATCTGAGCGCGGCGATCGGCGAGATCGCTCATAAGCTGGGTGCGGATATCTACGCCGCGTTCGAGAGCCTCAACCGGCGCAATTACGAAGCGCCCTGGCGCGTGGCCCGCCGCCGCCCTGCGGCCGGTCGCTAAAGCCACCGCGGATTACCCCTGGTTCCCCCGCGGAAGCGGGAGTCCGGAGCCACGAGCATGACGTTCGTGACCCTGGGCTTCCGCTTTCGCGGGAGAACGGTGGAGGGCGGTTGGCGACATCGCCGCTGGCCCTCGCTATCGAGCCGCGATGTTCCGGCTTGCGCTCCTCGCCTTTCTCGGTTTGACCACGACGATGAGCGCCGCCGATCGCCCGCTGCTGACCTGGGAAGACCTGACCAGCCGGCCCCGGCCGAGGCCGGACGCGACCGTCTCCTACGGCGCGGACTTCCTGCAGAAGGTCGACGTCTGGCTGCCCGAGGGACCCGGCCCCTTCCCGACCGTGCTGATGGTCCATGGCGGCTGCTGGACGACCGGCATCGCCGACCGGAGCCTGATGAACTGGGTCGCCGACGATCTGCGCAAGCACGGGATCGCGGTATGGAACATCGACTATCGCGGCGTCGATCGCGCGGGCGGCGGCTATCCCGGCACCTTCGCGGATGCCGCCGCGGCCGCTGACGCGCTGACGCACCATGCCGCGGAATGCCATCTCGACATAGGCAGGATCGTCGCGGTCGGGCATTCGGCAGGCGGGCACCTCGCCTTGTGGCTCGCGGGGCGGCCGAAGCTGCTGAAGGACAGCCCACTCCACGCCGCGCACCCACTCCCCATCGCCCACGTGATCAGCCTCGGCGGCCTTCCCGATCTCGAGGCGGCCGCAGCGAGCCCCGACAATGGCTGCGGCACCGAAGTGGTGGCGCAGTTGGTCGGCACGCCGGGCACACGGCCGGACGTCTATGCCGATACCTCCGTACCCCGCCTCCTCCCGCTCGGCGTGCCGCAGGATCTGGTCAACGGGCGCGAGGACCGCATCATCCCGTTCCGCCTCGCTACATCCTATCTCGCGCAGGCCGAGGCGGCGGGCGATCCGGTGAAGCTGCACGTCGTGCCCGACACCGGCCATGTCGAGCTGGTCACGCCGGACAGCGCCGCCTGGGCCGAGGCGCGCGGGCTGATTCTCGCGGCCCTGCGCTAGCTTCTCGAAACGAAACGCGAGGGTCGATGCGCGCCCGTTTCGCGCGGCCGTTAACCATAGTATGATCCCCGCGATCAGGGGGGATTGCCGATGCGAATCGTATGGGCCGTGGCCGCATGTCTTGCGCTTGCCGGGTGCGACCAGGCGCCCTCCAAACCCGCCGACACTCCCGGGGACGCGACCTCGCTCGCACCGCCCGACGCCAAATACGATTATCGCTACGCCTTTCGCCTGCCCGGCGGGAGGATCGCCGGGGTGCAGGAAAGCAACCAGCGCGGTTGCGAGCAGCTCGGCCCGACGCGCTGCCGCGTGACGGCGTTGCGCTACAAGGTGGACGACCACAACAATGTCGCGGCGATCCTGACGGTGCGGATCGACCCGCTGCTGGCGCGCGCGTTCGGCAAGGCGGCGTCGGACGTGGTGACGGGCGCGCGCGGCACGCTGACCGATGCCGAGGCCGCCAGCACCGACGCCGCGGCACGCAGCGGCAGCGTGGTCGCACGATTGCGCGGCGCGCTGGCCGATGCGCAGGCGCAGCGGCGCGACGGCGCGCTCACGCCCGAGCAGCGCACCGATCTCAACGCCCGCGCGGCACGGATGCAGGCGGCGATCGCGGCGATCGGCGAGGTCGATCAGGGCGAAGGCGATTCGCTCGCGACCACGCCGATGCTGCTGACCTATTCCTCGGGCGGCGCGCTGACCGGCGGCCCCGGCGCGACCTTCTCGGACGCCGGCGACAGCTTCATGACCTCGCTCGCCGGCCTCGCCAACGTGCTGGCCGGGATCGGGCCGTGGGTGATCCTGCTGCTCGGCGGCGCGCTGATCCTGCGCCGCATCGTGCAGAGCGGCGAGCCGCGCGCCGAGGCGCCCGCGTTGCCGCCCGCGCCGCACGAAGTGCCCGAGCACGAACGGCGCGGCGTGATCCAGCGCTGGTTTGCGCGCGACGAACCGCATCGTGATCCGGAGCCCGAACACGTAGGCTGAACCGTGCAAAAGCCACGTTGACTTGAATTCCCACTGAGCGGATAGTGTATCCATTCAGTGGGAGAGTGTTGATGCGCAAGACCCTGATTATGCTCGGTTGTCTGGCACTGGCCGGCTGCGGGCCCCGTTCCGAAAGCAGCGAACCCTATAGCGACAACGGCGCAACGTCGGACGAAGCCGCGACGCCCGGCGGAATCGGCGTGACCGCCGCGCCCGGCGTCGCCTTCAATTACCATTACGCCTTCAGCCTCGCGCCCGAACGGATAGCGACGGTGCAGGAAACGCATGCCCAGGCATGCGAGAAGCTGGGCCTCGCACGCTGCCGGATCACCGGCATGCATTACCAGCTGGTCGGCGAGAACGATGTCGACGCCAGCCTGCAATTCAAGCTCGATCCCGCGATCGCCCGCGCCTTCGGCAAGAATGGCGGCGCGATCGTGCAGCAGGCGGACGGCACGCTCGTCTCGGCCGACATCACGGGCACCGACGCCGCGGCGGCGATCACCGCCGCCAATGCCGATCGCGCCCGCGCCGAGGACGAGCAGAAAAGGCTCGACACCCAGCTCGACCGCAAGGGCCTCGGCGCGACCGAGCGCACCGAATTGCAGCAGCAGCGCGCCGACACCGCGCAGCGCATCGCTGCAGCAAGCAGCGCCTCGGCCGGGCAGCAGGCCAGCCTTGCCACCACGCCGATGGAGTTCGACTATCGCTCGGGCAAGGCGATCCGCGGCTTCGATGCCAGCGCGCCGTTCAAGAGCGCGCTCGATACCGCGATCGGCTCGGCGCAGGTGACGCTGGCGGCGTTGCTCGGCGCGATCGCCCTGTTCGGGCCGCCGCTGATCGTACTGTTGCTGCTGTGGCTCGCGGTGCGGCGCTTCGGCCCGCGGCTCTACCGCCTGCTCGGCTTCAGGCAGGCGCAAACCCTGCAGACGCCACCCGGCGATTGATTGCGCGCCCCGGCCCTATCCTGTATAGGCGCCGAAACGTAACAGGGCCCCGGCCGCGCGCCACCAGCGCTGCCGGGGCCGGTCTTTTCAGGGGTAAGTGCCGATGGCTCGCCGCCGCCAGATCTACGAGGGCAAGGCCAAGATTTTGTACGAGGGCCCCGAGCCCGGCACGCTGATCCAGTATTTCAAGGACGACGCGACCGCCTTCAACGCCCAGAAGAAGGGCACGATCAGCGGCAAGGGCGTGCTCAACAACCGGATCAGCGAGCACATCTTCACCCTGCTCGACATGATCGGCGTGCCGACGCACTTCATCCGCCGCCTCAACATGCGCGAGCAATTGATCCGCCAGGTCGAGATCGTGCCGATCGAGGTGGTGGTGCGCAACGTCGCCGCCGGCTCGCTTTCCACGCGCCTCGGGATCGAGGAAGGCACCAAGCTGCCGCGCACGATCATCGAATATTATTACAAGGACGATGCGCTCGGCGATCCGATGATCACCGACGAGCATATCGCCGCGTTCGGCTGGGCCAGCCAGGAAGAGATGCACGACATCGCCGACCTCGCGATCCGGGTGAACGATTTCCTGTGCGGGCTGTTCGCCGGGATCGGCATCCGCCTGGTCGACTTCAAGCTCGAGTTCGGCCGCATCTACGACAATGATTACGGCCGCATCATCCTGGCCGACGAGATCAGCCCCGACGGCTGCCGCCTGTGGGACATCGAGACCAACGAGAAGCTCGACAAGGATCGCTTCCGCCGCGATCTCGGCGGCGAGGTCGAGGCGTATCAGGAAGTCGCGCGCCGGCTCGGTCTGCTGCCCGAGGGCGGCGACACCGCGGTGCTCGATCTGGAAACGCACCGCAAGCGCCGCGGGCAGTAGGAACGCGCGGGACCGGCCGGCACGTTCCTTCTTTCGTCACCCCGGCCGAAGTGCCGGGGCCACACGGAGCCTCGAACGCCCCCGCTCAGAGCCTCCTGCCCTTCGCCCATCTCCCGGTGGGGCCCGGCACTCCGGCGGGGGTGCCGGTGATTTCCACGTCCCGCCTCGATCGCCCGGAAACGCGCCACGGCGCTTGCGGCGCGCGCGCGGCGGGGCCATAGGGCGCGCATTCCACCGCAACAGCCCAAGGCGAGCGCGCCCATGAAACTCCGCATCTACGTCACGCTGAAGCCCGGCGTGCTCGACCCGCAGGGCAAGGCGATCCACAAGGCGCTCGACGGCCTGGGTTTCTCAGGCGTCAACGACGTGCGCGCCGGCAAATTGATCGAGATGGACGTCGCCGACGGCACCGACGATGCCGCGATCGGCGACATGTGCCGCAAGCTGATCGCCAACACGGTGATCGAGAACTTCCGGATCGAAAAGGTCGCGGCGTGAAGACCGCGGTCGTCGTTTTCCCCGGCTCCAACTGCGACCGCGACCTCGCCGTCGCGCTGGAGGAGGTGACCGGTACCAAGCCGGCGATGGTGTGGCATGGCGAGAGCGAATTGCCCGCCGGCCTCGGCCTGATCGCGCTGCCCGGCGGCTTCTCTTATGGGGATTACCTGCGCTCGGGCGCGATGGCGGCGCGCTCGCCGGTGATGCGGGCGGTGGTCGAAGCGGCGAACAAGGGCACGCCCGTGCTCGGCGTGTGCAACGGCTTCCAGGTGCTGACCGAGGCGGGGCTGCTGCCCGGCGCGCTGATGCGCAATGCTGGCCTCAATTTCGTCTGCCGCGACGTCGCGCTGAAGGTGGAGAACGCGCAGTCGCTGTTCACCAGCCGCTACGACGCGGGCGAGACGATCCGCATTCCGGTCGCGCATCACGACGGCAATTACTTCGCCGACGCCGATACGCTCGACCGCATCGAGGGCGAAGGCCGCGTCGCGTTCCGCTACGCCGAGAGTGTCAACGGCTCGGCGCGCCAGATCGCGGGTGTGCTGAACGACGCCGGCAACGTGCTCGGCATGATGCCCCACCCCGAGCGCAAGATCGAAGCCGCGCACGGCGGCGGCGACGGGCGGCGGCTGTTCGAGGGACTGCTGGAGTTGGTTGCCTAGCGTTTCCCGCGCGCCTATGTTGCAACCGTTGCAACAATGGAGGCAACGATGACCGTAATGTCGGTGCGCGAGTTCAACGCCAACGTTTCGAAGGCGTTTGCGCGCGTGGCCGCGGGCGAAACGCTCGACATTTCGAACAATGGCAAGATAATCGCCGAGGTGCGGCCCAAGAGAGCGGCCCCCCGTGACGATCCTGCGTTTCAAGAGAAGCTCGATCGCCTGATGCGTGTGCTGGAGAAGGGGATTCCCGGTTTGTCCGGTCCTGCCACTTATGAGGAGCGCACAGAGCGTTGATTGCGCTCGATACCAACATTCTGGTGTACGCGGTGGAGCAAGGCGAAAAACCGGCGATCGCGCGATCGATCGTGGCGCGGGCAATGGCCGCCGGATGCATCATCCCGGCTCAGGTGCTCGCCGAATTCGCCAATGTCTGCCGTCGAAAAAGCATAGCTTCGAGTGGTGAGGTGCTTGAAGTCCTATCCGCGCTGACGGACACTTTCTCAATCATACCGACGGGAAGTGACGCTGTGTCGCGTGCGATCATGCTGGCCGATCGGCGGCGGATAGCCTTCTTCGATGCGCTGATTGCCCATGTCGCGCGCGAAGCCGGTGCCACGACATTGCTCTCCGAGGATATGCACGACGGCGCCGATCTCGATGGAATTACAGTGCTGAACCCCTTTTTTCCCACCAATGCGGAGAGAGTGCGAATGTTGCTCGGCGGCTAAACTCCCGCGTGAAACGGCGAGAAATCCGTTCCCCGGTCGTACACGTCCACGCCTTCAGCACGCTTCAGGAAGCCGACCACGGCGTAGGTCACCGGCGTCAGCACCACTTCCCAGCTCACCTTCAGCACGAACTGGCTGAGCATCACCATCAGCATGATGTGCGCCGGCCAGTCGGGCAGGCCGAGGAACGCGAGCGGGTAGAAGATCAGGCTGTCGGCGCCCTCGCCGATGATCGTGCTGCCGATCGTGCGTGACCACAGCCAGCGCCCGCCGGTCCAGATCTTCATCTTCGCGAGCACGACCGAGTTCAGGAAATCGCCTGCCCAGAAGGCGGCGAGCGAGGCGAGGATGATCCGCCAGCCGCCACCGAACACGCGCTCATAGGCCGGCTGCCCGGTCCAGCCCTCGGCAACCGGCAGGTGGACGACGGTCCATTCCATCACGCCCATGAACAGCAAGGCGACGAACCCGGTCCAGATCACCCGGCGTGCGCGGGCATAGCCATAGACCTCGGTCAGCACGTCGTCGATCACGTAGGAGATGGGAAAGAACAGGATGCCCGCGCCGAACGGCCACGGCCCGATCCACGGCAGGCTCACCACCGAGCGCTTCTCGGCGCCGATCACGTTCGACAAGAGCAGGATCACGACGAAGGCGACCATCGTGAAATCGAAATAGCGGAAATGCTCGCCCTTCAGCTCGTTCGCCGTCACCGATTTCAGCATCGCCGATCCCCCGCCCCGTTACGCAGGCGATCTATGAAGGGCGTTCCCACCCCGCGCAATCCACGCTAGGCGGATGCGGCGCGCGCCCGTAGCTCAGCTGGATAGAGCACGTGCCTTCTAAGCTCGTGGTCGCTGGTTCGAATCCAGCCGGGCGCGCCATTAGGACCCCAGAGACAATTGTGTCCATTTTCCAGCAGTTTAGGATTCACACCTATTTTGCCGCTTTTTTGTGATTCTTGCCCTCCTGTTTTTTATCTTTTTTATCTCCCCATAGTTCGAATCCCATTTGGGCTCGTATCCTTCGCTCCGATCCAGTTTCCACGCTCCCCCCGCTGCCCTGCCGCGCACCGCAAACTGCCGGTGGCACAGCGAACCCATCTGCACTTGCATGTGCGACCTTCAATCGAGCGAACCTCGAACATCTCCTTTCCAATCATCCGACAGGCCGTCGCTCGGAAGCATTCATTTGCTTCGGCCGATCATTCTGCTCCTGTCTGAAGGCTAGATGACCGATGCGCCCACACGTTCTTCTCGGCAATCTGCATCGCTGCCGCCGTCATCTTCTGGCTCTGATCGAATGAGTCCTGAGCCTAGCTGCCGATCGGTGGTGATCACCGCCGGGAGCGTCAATTTCTCGGTCTCGGAGCCGCCATCGACCTCGCGCGTCACGGTGACGCTGTCGGCGGTCAGCTCGACCTTCGAGGCGAACGTCGCCTGGCCCGCGCCGAGCAGCCCGGCAAGCATCTGGCCGGTCTGGTTGTTGTCGTCGTCGATCGCCTGCTTGCCGAGGATGATCAACGCAGGAGC
>Ga0153956_1003071_pt1 | contig 11297 bp, 8 predicted proteins | sample TSFL040MetaG_FD_104704 | JGI IMG/M metagenome (GOLD analysis project Ga0153956, IMG submission 104704) | Attine ant fungus gardens microbial communities from Florida, USA - TSFL040 MetaG | ecosystem: Host-associated > Fungi > Mycelium > Unclassified | place: USA: Florida, Wekiwa Springs...
CGAAATGGTCGTATGGCGACCATTTGGAACCACGCAACTTCCTGACCGCCCGGATCCCTTCCACCGGGCGGAGAGTCGTGACGCCGCCTCCCGGAGTTCGTGGCGGACCTTTGACCCTTTCCCACGCGAAGCCTCACGTCCCGGGCGCCTCATGGGGGTCACAGCCTGCCAGGACCCCCATGAGGCGCCCGGGACGCCCGGGACGCGCACCTCGGACGGCCGCCGGGGCCACGAGGCATGCCTACCCCTCCTTCGGGCATGTGACGGGATTCGCGGGGTCCACCTGAGAGGATTCGGGATATGGCCGAGGCACAGGTGGTCAAGCCGCGAACCGAACGTATCCAGCCGGGGATCTGGCGGCTGAAGCTGCCCTGCCCGTGGCCGGGGGTGCCGCACGGGAACGCCTGGGTGATGCAATGGGGAGCGGGGATCGTCTTGTTCGACACCGGGGTCGGCGGGCGCGGGCGGCTGCGGATGCTGGATATCGCGCTGGCGCAGGCCGGCTTCGGGGTCGAAGACGTGAAGCTGGTCGTCTGCACGCACTCGCACTCCGATCACTACGGGCTCGCCGCGTCGATCTGCGCCGAGACGGGTTGTGAATTGTGGATGCACCCACAGTGGGAGCACATCCGGTTGCAGGCCGACGATCCGCAGGCGGCGCTTGAACAGCGGCTCGAGGTGGGGCGGATGAGCGGCGTGCCGCTGGTCGCGCTCGATCGCTATCGCCAGGATCGCACCGACAAACCGGAAGACCTGATCGACGGCATCCGGGCGCCGGACCTCGACCTCGTCCCCGGGGTCGAGGTCGAGACCGACGTCGGCACCTGGGGGGTGATCGAGAGCCCCGGCCACGCGCCCTCGCACGTCTGCCTGCACCAGCCGGAGCGGCGGCTGCTGGTGTCCGGGGACCACCTGCTCGGCCGCACCGCGCTCTTCTTCGACTACGGCCACACGCCCGATCCGCTCGGTGAATACCTGACGAGCCTCGACCGGGTCGAGCCGCTGGCGGTCGACCTCTGCCTGCCCGGCCACGGCAAACCGTTCCGCGATCCCGAGGCGAAGATCGCCGCCGCGCGCGAGCAGGTGGGAGCGCTGCTCGACCGCGTCCGCGCCCAGTTTTCCGCCGGCGCCGAGCCGACCGCCTACGAGATGGTCGAAGCGATCGTCGGCCGGGAGCACCTGACCGCGGCGACCGGCGGCTTCATGCTGCAGATCGTGCTCGCCTGTCTCGACCACCTGGCCGTCCTGGGGGAGGTCCGACCCGTCCCCGACTCCGACCCGCAGCGCTGGCGTGGTTAGCCGGCTGCGCTCGGCCCTCTCCCTCCTCGTCCACCCGCGCAAGCTGTGGCGCGCGCATCGCCGCGTCGCCCTCGCGCTGGTCGGCCTGGCGATCGTCGCGATCGCCGCGGCGGTCGTCGGCTACGAGGAGCTGAAGCGCCCCGCCGACGTCCACAACGAAAGCGCGATCCGCCATTTCAAGCCGGAACCGCCGCGCGAACCGCCCAAACCGACCCCGGGGCGGCGGGGCAGGCCGACGACCAACTGGCCGATGTACGGGCTGAATCGGCAGCGCACCCGCTACCTGCCCACCCGTGGGGTCAAGCCGCCCTTCCGCAAGCTATGGCGCTACACCGAGCGGCCGCTGCTCGAGTACCCGCCGATCTACGTCGGCGGCGTCCTCTACGCGGTCAACAACTCGGGCTTCGCCTTCGCCCTCAACGCGCGGACCGGCGCGCCGATCTGGGAACGGCGGATCGGCCGCCTCAACGCCTCCTCGCCGACCTACTACAAGCACCGCCTCTACATCGTCAACCTGGTCCCCGGCCACATCGTCAAGCTGAACGCGGCGAACGGCAGGATCATCTGGAAACGGCGCCTGCCGAACCGGGCCGAGTCCTCGCCGGTGGTGGTCGGCAACAGCGTCTACTTCGGCTGCGAAGACGGCAAGCTCTACTCGGTCTCGACCGTCACCGGCAACGTCCGCTGGGCGACCCAGCTCTCCGGGCCGGTGAAGGCGGCGCCCGCCTACGACGGTGGCCGCCTCTACGTCGGCGACTATGGCGGCTCGATGAACGCGGTCGACGCGAAGACCGGCCAGCTCGTCTGGTCGACCGGCTCGCTCGGGACGGGGATCAGCGGCGGCCAGTTCTACTCGACCCCGGCGGTCGCCTTCGGCCGCGTCTACGCGGGCAACAACGACGATCGCGTCTACAGTTTCGACCTCGCCACCGGCGAACTTGCCTGGACCTACTCGACCGGCGGCTATGCCTACTCGGCGCCCGCCGTGGCGAGCACCAAGCACAGCCCGCCGACCGTCTACATCGGCTCCTTCGACGGCAACATCTACGCGCTGAACGCGAAGAACGGGGAGGTGCGCTGGAGCCGCCCGACGGGCGGTCAGGTGGTCGGCTCGCTCTCGGCGATCGGCGAAATCGTCTACGTCGCCGAGTTCACCAACCAGACGACGATCGGCTACATGATGCGCAGCGGCCGCAAGGTCTTCAGTTACCCCAAGGGCACCTACACGCCGATCATCAGCGACGGCCAGAGCCTCTATGTGACCGGCTACTCCAGCATCACCAAGCTCGCGCCGATCCACCCGCGGCCCGCCCGGATCTCGAACAGCTTCGTCGCGCCGAAACCGCGCTTCCCCTCGCACATGCTGGGTAAATCGATCGCCGACGCGATCGTCGCGCCCGCGGTGAAACCGCGCGCTACCCCGGTGCCACCCCGCCGGGCGGCGGCGGGGGCAGTCGCGGCGCGCCGGGCGCAAAGGCAGGGAACCGCCCGTCGTGGAGGCGGGCGCTGAGCACCGCGAGGCTCTCGCCGTAGTTCTGGATCCGGTAGGTCGAGGTCGAGCCGAAGTCCTGGTAGTAGACGAGCATCTTCGTCCGCGGGTGGGCCTTGACCCAGCTGAAGAGGTGGGAGACGAAGCTCGGGTCGTCGCCCGCTTCGACGCCCCACTCGGTGATCGCGAACGGCTTGCGCGGGTAGCGTTCGTAGAGCTTGGTCAGCGCGCCCCATTCGGGATAGGAGGCGTAGAAGTCGGTCCCGGTCCAGTCGACCCACCTTTCCCCCGGGAAGAAGTTCTGCGGCAGGTTCTTCTTCGTTGTCGGCGAGCCGGCGGGGAGGGGGCTCCAGACGATCGCCACCGGCGCCTTCGGCAGCCCGCCGACGGTGGCGTTCAGCGGCGGCAGCCCCGCTTCGGCGAGGCGTTCGTCGATCAGCTTGGCCTTGCCGCCGCCGTGGACGATCACGTAGATGCGGCGGAACGCGCGCCGGTAGTTGCGGGCCGAGTCGGCGCGCGAGCGCGGGTGCCCGGCGCATTCGTAGGCGGCGTAGACGTTGAGGCAGCGGTTCGGCTCGCCCAGCGGCCGCACGTAGGCGCGCATGCGCTTTTCGGCGAACAGGTGGTTGAGGCGGATCAGGAAGCTGTCGCCGGCGCCGCGGGCGATCGCCGCCAGGGTCAGGATCTCGGCGCCGGTCTGCGGGTCGGCGGTGGTGATGTGGATCATCGGCCGGGCGCGGGCGATCTCCCAGCGCTGGATCGAATCACGTACTTCCGAGCCCCAGGCGCGGAAGGACTCGATCACCGCCGGGTGCTTGGCGACGGCGCTGCTGAATTCGCCGAACGAGGCCGGGTCGCCGGTGTCGGAGACGCCGAAGTAGATCTGCTTGCCCGGCGGTTCGAGCACCCCCGCCGAGGCCGGTCCCGCCACGCCGAGCAGCGCCACCGCGAGGGCGACGACGAGCGCCGCTGTCGCGGCCCGCGTGCGGTCGATGCCAGGCATAGGGTCGGGGCCCGGCCAAAAGCAAGCGGCCGGGCAGCCGCCCATGCTGCCAAGCGAGCCCCGCTCCGGGCGGGTCCCCGACGCCGCGTGCAAGCCCCGTTGCGCCCCCCATTCCCGACCTCCCACCGATGTCGATGGGCCGAAAACCTGCCTATATGTCCGGTTTTCGGCCCATCGACCGGGGAGGTGTGACGGGATGCCGGCGACGCCTCGGGGCGTGCGGTGGGGAAGCTGGCGCCTCGGGGCGGCTGATGGGAGGTCCGGGCAGGCTGTGACCTCCCATCAGCCGCCCGGGTCGGAGGGTTGGAAGTGACTGAGAGGCCCGTGTCCAGGGACGAAGCCGTGCGCGGATCCCGGTCCCCCCAGGGTGCGTTCGCAGTTAGCGACACATGTTGTCGCTAACTGCGAACTCGCTCGGAGGGGCGTCAGGGTCCGTGCGCCTTTCGTGACGCCCGGCCTGTCGCTCGCTGAGTTATGGGCGCCCTGGCGCCCTCAACTCAGCGAGCGACGGGGGAGCCTGTCGGGGAAGTGTGTCGGGACCCCCACCCCGGGCCCGGGTGGGACCGCGGGGGTGACCCTGGACGAACCTCCCCGCAGTTCGTGAGGGAAGGGTCACCCCCGCGGTCCCACTCGGGCCCCCGCAAGCCGCAAGGCCCACGAGCAACGATCAGGCTGCCAGCGGTGAGTCGTGCTCGGCGATCAGGGCCAGGACTTCGTCGGCGTACTTGCTGACGAAGGCGGGGCCGACGCCGCTGATCTCGATCAGGGCGGCGCGGCCGGTGGGGCGGACGGCGGCGATCGAGGCCAGGGTCTTGTTGTTGGCGACGGTGTAGGCGGGCTTGCCCGCGGCGGCCTGGAGGCGCCACTTTTTCAGCGCCTCGAAGAGCGGGGCGTCGGCGGGGGAGAGGTCGGGGGCCGGGGTCGAGGAGCCGCTGGCGCGGGCCGGGCGGCGGACGGCGATCGTCTCCGGGTCGGGCAGCCAGTCGAGCTTGTCGCAGATGTCGCAGCAGCGGCCGGTCGGCGCGGTCTCGGCGCGGCGGTCGCCGAAGTGGGCGAGGAGGGCCTGGCGCCGGCAGCGGGTGCCGTAGATGAAGTCTTTGATCGCCCGGTAGGCGCGCCAGCCGCGCTCGTGGGCGATCGCCAGCTCCGGGTCGCCCGCCCGCTGTTCGTTGAAGCGCACCAGCCGCCCGAGGTCGGCCTTCATCGCCAGCATCACCGCCCGCGCGGGCTGCCCGTCGCGGCCGGCGCGGCCCGCCTCCTGGTAGTAGGCCTCGACCGAGGTCGGGATCGCCATGTGCCAGACCGACCGCACGTCGGCCTTGTCGACGCCCATGCCGAAGGCGTTGGTGGCGACGACCACGTCGACCGCGTCCTCGCCCCCCGACATGAAGCGCCGCTGGACCCGCGAGCGCTCCTCGCCTTCCATCCCGGCGTGGTAGGCGAGCGCTCGCAGCCCCGTGCCGCGCAGCTCCGCGGCGACCTCGTCGGTGTCCTTGCGCGTGCCGCAGTAGACGATCGCGGGCCGGTTCGCCGGGTCGGCGAGCCCCGTCTCCAGCAGTGCCTGGCGCCGCGCCTTGGAGCCCTTGCCCTCCAGCGCGACGACGTCGAAGGAGATGTTGGGACGGTCGAAGCCCGCCCGCACCCGCAGCGGGTCGCGCATGCCGAAGCGCTGGGCGATCTCCACCGCGACCGGCACCGTCGCGGTCGCCGTGCACGCCATCACCGTCGGCCGGCCGAGCCGCTCGGCGATCTGCGGCAGCCGCAGGTAGTCGGGGCGGAAGTCGTGCCCCCACTCGGAGACGCAGTGCGCCTCGTCGACCGCCAGCAGGTCGACCCGGCGCCGCCCGATCGCGTCGAGGAACACCTGCGAGGCGAAGCGCTCCGGCGCGCAGTAGACGATCTTCGCCCGCCCGTCGCGGACGCTCTCCAGCGCCGCCCAGGTGTCGCCTTCGTCCATCGCCGAGGAGACCATCGTCACCGGGTGCCCGGCCTGGGTCAGCCGCAGCCACTGGTCCCGCATCAGCGCGATCAGCGGGCTGACGACGATCGTCAGGTCGTCCGAGGCCAGCCCCGGCAGCTGGTAGCAGAGGCTCTTGCCGCCGCCGGTCGGCATCACGATCAGCGAGTCGCGCCCCTCCAAGGCCGCGATCACCGCCTCGCGCTGTCCGGCCCGCCACTCGGCGTACCCGAGCTCGGCCAGCAGCACATCCGCTCTTTCTCCGGGGTCGATCACGCAGCGTCCCAGGCTAAGCGTTCCTCCGGCGGGTGGCCGTGGGATCTGGGGTCTTCGCCCGCAGCTTGCGAGGACGAAGGCCCCATCCCCACGGACAGGACCCGCCGGCCGGAAGCCCCCTACGCCCCTTCCCCCTTGGCGATCTCGGCCGGAACGAGCGCCAAGTTCTCCGCCAGCGTGTCGATCGACTGCGCCAGCTTGCGGGTGTCCGCCTCGCTCAGTTCGCCGTAGAGGACGAAGCCGGGCCAGGTGCTGGTTTCGTAGGGCTTGAGCGTCGCGTAGACGGCCGCGAAGTCCTTTTCGATTTCCTTGACCAGCTTCGGGTCCTGCTTTTCCATCAGCGGCCTGACCGTTTCGAAGGCGTCCTCGGCGCCTTCGACGTTGGCTTTGAAATCGACCAGGTCGATGTGCGAGTAGCGCTCCTCCTCGCCGGTGATCTTCGAGGTCGAGACCTCGGTCAGCAGCTCATTGGCGCCGTTGGCGATCTGGACCGCCTGCAGCTTCACTCCCTTGACTTTTTCTTCGAGCTCGGCGACGTTCGCCCGCAGTTCTTCGGCGACCGGCTTCATGCCCTTCAGGCTTTCTTCCTCCCAAAGCGCTTTCTCGATCCGGTGGAAGCCGCCGAATTCGCTCGGCGCGACGTCGTTTTCACGCGCGTCGATGCGCGGGTCGAGGTCGCCGAAGCTCTCCGCCACCGGCTCGACTTTCTCGTAGGGGACGCGCGCTTCCGCGTACAGCTTCTTCGCCTTCTCGATTTCGCCGGCTTCGACCGCGGCGACGAACGGCGCCGTCCTCGCGGTCAGCTCGGCGGTGTTCTCCTCCAGGTAGGAGCGGTAGTCGGCGATCGCCTTTTCGACCTCGGGGCCGGCGTCCGTCTTCAGCTCGCCGGTGATCTTCAGCGTCCCGTCTTCTTCGGTCCCGCCGTTGCAGCGCACCGTGTATTCGCCTTCTTCGAGGGTCAGCGAGAAGCTGCGGCTGAGGCCCTCGGTGATGTTCTCGCGCTCGCCGATGATCGTTTCCCCGTCGAGGATCTCGAGCTCGGTCACCGAGCCGCTGCCGCCGTTCTCGACCTGGAAGTTGATCGGGCCGGCGGGGGCGCTCGCGTTGTGCGGGTCGCAGCCCTCGTCGGTCAGCGTGAAGGTCATCTCCTTGGAGCCGGCCGGCGCCTCGTCGCTCGACCCGCAGGCCGCCACGAACAGCGCGACGAGGCCTAACGCCGCCGCGGCGATCAAGGCACGAAGGGGGACACGGTTCATCTGGCAAGGCTCCTTGGTGAGAGTTGGATGGTTCGGAAGCTCGGTGTGCCCGGGCCCGGGACGTCGTCTCGTTCGTCACCGAGCCCGGGCACGGGTGGGTACTGCTTAGGGGACCCTAACAAAGACCTATGGATCTGGTCGGAATAAGGTGGTGACTCAGCTTCAGGAGAACAGCGCTTCGCCCACGTAGCCGCCCTTTTCGGCGCCCCGGGGGATGGCGAAGACGGCGCTGCCGACGTGCCTGATGTACTCGTTCAGCGCGTCGTGGACGCCGAGCTTGCGCTGCAGGGTGACGAACTGCTTTTCCGGGTCGCGCTGGAAGGCGATGAAGAAGAGCCCCGCTTCGAGCTGGCCGAGGCTCTGGTCGACGCCATCGGTGAACGAGTAGCCGCGGCGGAGGATCTGGACGCCACCGTTTTCCCGCGGCGAGGAGAGCCGCACGTGGGAGTTCGCCGGGATCACCGGTTCGCCGTCCGCCCCCACCTTGTCGAGCGGCAGCGGTTCGAACTCTTCGCTGCCGCCGAGCGGCGCGCCGTTGTACTTCTGCCGGCCGATCGTTTCCTCCTGGTCACCGAGCGAGGAGCGGTCCCAGACCTCCAGGTTCATCCGGATCCGGCGGGTGACGACGTAGCTGCCGCCCCGCATCCAGGCGGGCCCGTCGTCGACCCAGACGAACTCGTCCATCGCGCCGGCGTCCTCGGCCTGGATGTTGGCGGTGCCGTCTTTCATCCCGAACAGGTTGCGCGGCGTTTCCTGGCTGCGGCTGGTGGTCGCGGTGCGGCCGAAGCCGAGCTGAGACCAGCGCATGGTCACCGTGCCGCGGCCGATCCGGGCGAGATCGCGGACGGCGTGGAAGACGACCTGGGGATCGTCGGCGCAGGCCTGGATGCAGAGGTCGCCGCCCGATTCGATCGGGTTCAGTTCGTCCCCGGGGAGCGGCGGCAGCGGCTTCAGCGCGGGCGGGCGCTGGGCGGCGAGGCCGAGGCCGGGGCGTTCGAAGACGCCGGGCCCGAGGCCGAAGGTGACGGTCAGGTTGGAGGCGGCCAGGCCCTTCGCCTCGCCGGTGTCGTCGGGCGGCGCGTAGACGTTGTCGTTCTCGGTGCCGATCATCTGGCCTTCGGTCATTTCCCGTGCCGCCCGCGACCACGCTTCCAGCAGCGCGCGCAGTTTCGCCTTGCTTTCGGTTTCGAGGTCGAAGGCGGCGAAGTGGAGGCGGTCCTGGACCGGGGTCGCGATGCCGGCTTGGTGCTCGCCGTAGAAGGGGACGGTGCCGGTGCTGGTGGCGGCTTCGGCGGAGCCCGCCTCGTGGCCGAGCAGGTAACCGCCCGCGCCGAGGCCGACCCCGGCCGCGCCGAGGCCCGCCGAGGCGAGCAGTCGACGACGCGTGAGCGCCATCGACCTAGGCCGGGGTCTGGGCCGCGCCGACGCCGGGCTGCTGCTGCTCGGAGCGGCGCCGCGGCTTGCGGCTGCCGCGCGGCCAGAGGACGAAGAGCGTCATCGGGATCGCGTAGGCGAGGTAGACGAAGGCCTCGATCTGGGTCGGCGCCGCGCGCAGTCCCAGCATCCCGGTCAGGAGCGATTCGGAGACGGTGCCCGGGTGGACCAGCCAGCGCAGGCTCACCGCTTCCGCCTGGAGGCTGTTGATCCAGCCCGCCTCGTGGGCGGTGTGGGCGGCGGTGGCGAGCAGGCCGGCGGCGACGAAGACGAGGACGAGGCCGGTGACTTTGAAGAATTTCGAGAGGTTGATGTGGACGCCGCCCCGGTAGAGGCCGACGCCGATCGTGACCGCGGCGAGCAGGCCGAGGATGGCGCCGGTGCCGGCGGCCGTGGTGTTGGAGGCGTCCTGGAAGGCGGCGAGGAGGAAGACCGAGGTCTCGAAGCCCTCGCGGAGGACGGCGAGGAAGGCCATCCCGACCAGCGCCATCGCCGAGCCGCGGGCCAGCGCGCTCGCCGCCTCGCCCTCGAGTTCGGCCTTGATCGCCCGCGAGTGGCGGGTCATCCAGATGATCATGTAGCTGATCGTCGCCACCGCGATCAGGCCGATGATCGTCTCCAGGCCCTCCTGCTGCTTCTGCGGCAGTTCTTCGCCGACGATGTCGAGCCCGATGCCGACGGCGGCGCAGAGGACGACGGCGATGCCGACCCCGACCCACATCTGCCGCAGCGCGTCCCGCCGCCCCTCCTTGACCAGGAAGGCGGCGATGATGCCGACGATCAGCGAGGCCTCGACGCCCTCGCGCAGCGTGATGACGAAGGTAGGGATCATGCTCTTAGGGTGCCCTGATGACTTAGGGCGCCCGAAAACCTAGCAGGCCGCTAGGAGTTGGGTAGCCAGGGGTCCGACCAGTGGGTGATGCCGCGCACCAGGTCGTCGGCCTCGGCCGGTCCCCAGGTCCCTGGCTCATAGGGGTGGGCCGGGCCCGGTTCGTCGAGCAGCGGCTGCACCACGCGCCAGGTCTCTTCGATCCCGTCCTGGCGGGTGAAGAGGGTGTGGACGCCGTTCAGGGCGTCGCCGAGGAGGCGCTCGTAGGGCTCGGGGTCGGCGCCCGGCTCGTGTTCGAAGAGCATCTCCATGTCGGCCGGCTCGAACTCTTCCGCGGTCGCCTTTTTCTGGAACATCCGCATGCGGGAGCCCGGGGCCGGCTCGATCCGGAAGGTCATCTGGTTCGGTTCCGGCGTCTTGCCGTGACCGATCCCGAGCAGCGGCGGGCGGCGGAAGACCGCGGTCACTTCGCTCGTCTTCTCCGGCAGGCACTTGCCCGCGCGGACGAAGAAGGGGACGCCGCTCCAGCGCCAGTTGTCGACCTCCAGTTCGAGCGCGGCGAAGGTCTCGGTGGTCGACTTCGGGTCGACGTCCTTGACCGCGAGGAAGCCGTCGTACTGGCCGCGCACGTAGCGCCGCGGGTCGGCGGCGCGCATCGCGCGGAAGAACTCGAGCTTCTTGTCGCGGACCGAGTCGGGGTCGTTGCCGCTCGGCGGCTCCATCCCGATCAGCGCCAGCACCTGCAGGGCGTGGTTCTGGATCACGTCGCGCATCGCCCCGACCGCGTCGTAGAAGCGGCCGCGATCGTCGACGCCGAAGTTCTCGGCGATCGTCATCTGCACGTGGGAGACGTAGTTGCGGTTCCAGACCGGCTCGAGGATCGAGTTGGCGAAGCGCAGGTAGGTGATGTCGAGCACCGGCTCCTTGCCGAGGTAATGGTCGATGCGCAGGATCTGGCCCTCTTCGAGCACCTCGCGCAGTTCCTGGTTGAGGGCGCGGGCCGATTCGAGGTCGTGGCCGAAGGGCTTCTCGATCACCACGTGGGCGCGGTCGACCAACCCGGCCTTGCCGAGCCCCTGCACCACGGTGGCGAAGAGCGAGGGCGGGATCTCCAGGTAGAAGACCGGCTGCCTGGCGTCGGCGAGGGCCTGCGCGACGCGCTCGTAGGTCGCCGCGTCGCCGTAGTCGCCCTGCACGTAGGAGAGGCGGGCGAGCATCGCGTCGAGGGCGTCACCGTCGGGCTCGGCGACGGTCGCCTCGACCGCGGCGCGGGCGTGCCCCCGCAGCGCCTCGTCGTCCCAGTCGTCGAGCGCGACGCCGACGATCGGGCAGTCGAGCACCCCGGCCTTCTGCATCCGGTAAAGCGCCCGGAAGGTCATTTTCTTCGCCAGGTCGCCGCTGACCCCGAAGATCGCCAGCACGTCGGCCGCTTTGTCGACGTGCTGGGTGCGCTGCCGAGTCACAGTGCGCCGGAGGGTATCGGCATTGGCTGGGGGGGTCGGGGAGGCGGGCCGGGAGGGGCGGGGGTTCGGGGGGCTTGCGGCCGTCCGAGGCGGGGGCCCGTGGCCCGGGCGGCCGTCCGAGGTGGGCCCGGGTGCCCTGGGCTCCTCATGGGGGTCCGGGCAGGCTGTGACCCCCATGAGGAGCCCAGGACGTGAGGCGTTGCGGGGGCAAAGGGTCGAAGGTCCGTCACGAACCCCGGGAGGTCCCGTCACGACTCTCCGCCCGGTGGGAGGGATCCGGGCGGTCAGGAA
>Ga0153956_1003072_pt1 | contig 11294 bp, 11 predicted proteins | sample TSFL040MetaG_FD_104704 | JGI IMG/M metagenome (GOLD analysis project Ga0153956, IMG submission 104704) | Attine ant fungus gardens microbial communities from Florida, USA - TSFL040 MetaG | ecosystem: Host-associated > Fungi > Mycelium > Unclassified | place: USA: Florida, Wekiwa Springs...
CGTCGGCCATCCCGGCGAGGTGGCACGAAACGTCGCCAGCCACTGTGCGAGTTCGGCCGGGTCCGGTTCACCCAGTCGACATGCGTGCGCGTACAGGTCGGCGGCCCGCTCGCATTCACCGCCGATCGCGCCCGACGAGTCGTCCGCCTGCCCGATGATCGTGCGCAGCAGCGTCAACGCGCACAGCAGGGCCGGCCGCACGATTTCGGCGGACCCTGCATTCAGGTGATTCTCAAGCTCGTCGAGTACTTCACTGGCCTCTTGCGCGACTGCGTAGGACTCGCGATAGTCGACGAATTCGCGGAATTCCAGGGCGCCTCGCACATAGGCCTCGAACTCGGCTTTCGCGGCCGTGTCATCACCGGATGCCGCCGTGGCGCGAACTTCCAGTATGCGGCGCACTTCACCGTCCCGGTGGGCCAGGGTCATGACCAGTTCGCGAAGCTCGTCGACCTCCATCGCTTGCACGGTCGCTTCCAGAGTCGACGCCACCTGAGTGGCGTCATCGACGGCACCGCTGTCGATCACTGCGAGCCCGACCGCCACGAGGTGCTTGCAGAAGTTGCCGTCGGAATGGTGCGGACACGTACAGGAACCATCGGGTTGCGGGCCGGACCAATCGAGCTCCACGGCATAGACCCGCTTGGCCTGGACCGAGGCGGAGGCCTTCTCGGCCGTGATCCGGAGGCCCCGAACGTAGCGGACGTAATCCTCGGCCCGGCCGTAAACACGGTCACCGGCAACCATGAGCAGCGCCGTCTCCGACAATCGCATACCGACACCCTAAGGTGGTCCGCATGAGCGCTCGCCCGAACCTGCGGCTGGTATCGGAACCGGCACAGCGTCCCGATCTGCGTCGCGCGCGACGACGTGATGTCGTCGTCTACCGGGTCCGGATACACCTCCATGACAGCGATCCGACGATCTGGCGCCGGCTGGAGCTGCGCTCGAACTTGACGTTGGACCTGCTGCACCAGGTTCTGCAGGTGGCGTTCGATTGGACGGACTCGCACCTGTATCGCTTCTCCCTCGGCGGCGGTGCGTTCGAACGTCACAGCCAGCTGTTCCTGTGCCCGTACGACATGGACAACAAGGAGTGGCCCGAGGACGACGACGGCCTTCCCTGTGCGGAGACTCGGCTCGACGAAGCTCTCACTACGCCCGGCGATGTCCTGCACTATCTCTACGACTATGGCGACAACTGGGAGCTGACGCTGTGTCTTGAAGAAGTCATTACCGCCCGGACAGACTGCCCCGCAGCAGTTGTCGTCGACGGTGAGCGCGCCGCGCCGCCAGAAGACTGTGGGCATCTGGTCGATGCCGACAGCCTCGCCGAGGTGCTCACCGACCCGGCGCTGTTCGAGCCGGAACGGCTCAACAAAGGATTTGGTGACGCGTACTTCGTGCTGTACGAGGCAGGAATCGACGTGCGCCTGGTCGATCTCGTTCATCGGCTGACATACACGCGGTGTGGCGATGACCTGGCGGGGGCGGTGCTCTCGCTGGCCGGTGCGCGATCGCTGCACCAGGTCGCAGTCGCCGACAATCTGCGGGCGTATCAGTGGTTTCTGGATCGCGCCAAAGACGGCGGTATTCCGTTGACGACCGCCGGATATCTCAAGCCGGCCGACGTAGAGGAAGCCTCCAAAGTCGTTCCTGTAATGAGTGATTGGATCGGCAAGCACAACCGAGAGGTCCAATGCTATCCACTGCTGCGGTTCCGCGAGGGCGTGCAGTCGTTGGGGTTGCTGCGTAAACACAAGGGCACGCTGTTACTGACCAAGGCCGGCGTAGCAGCGCAGCGTGACACTGACAGATTGTGGGAGCATCTGGCCGGCCGGTTGATTCCCAAGTCCGACGAGAAATTTGAGACGCAGGCCACCCTGCTTGTGCTGGCCTATGCGGCGGCCTCGGCTGATTCCGAACTGCCGTTCGACAAAATCGCAGCGTTGCTGGCAGAACTCGGTTGGCGCTACTCCAACGGTCGATCCATCTCCGAATCGTCTCTGCAGCACCTCCCCGTCTACGACGTCCTGATCAACGTGACCGACCAGCCCGTCACCCGGGCGCGACGGAATATCGTGAGTCCTGCGGCAGCAGCTTTGGCGCGCAAGGCGCTCGGCGGGAACTGAAACGTCAGCGCCCACCACATGGACCCGTCCCGCACGGCTCCAACCGGGCAAGGAAATGCTCGCTGTGCTCGGCCAGGCCCCCTGGCCTGCACCGGTCACGCAGCGCGATCAGCTCCGTGGCCCACTGCGCCCGCAGCTCTTCGGCGCGAGCGGCGATCTCCGCGTCGGCGGCGACGACGGCCGCCGTCATGTCATCGGTCATCGGTCATCGGTCATCGGTCATCGGTCATCGGCCGAGTCTGGGCCGAAGGCGTGACAGGGGCGGGAGGCGCGTCGGTGGGCTGCTGACCAGCTAGTCGAAGCCTCCCAGTAGCCAATCCAGCCCCAGCTCGCTCGCAAATGCCGCGACGAGGTCGGCGAAGCTGGTGAAGTCTCCGGGCTGAAAATGGAACAAACCGTCTGCGCCAGTCGCATCCGCAGTGAGATCATTCCCGAATACGAGAGCCCAGTCGTCGTGGAAGTCATCCCCTGGATTCAGTCCGCCTGCTATCGCGTGGCTGTTGTCTCCGAACACCAACGCATACAGATTGTCCCCCCAACCGCCACTGGCGTCGCTATCCGAGCCAAAAGCGCCCGCGAAAATATGCCCGCCGGGGTAAACATAGTGCCCAGGAGGAGAACTTTCGGAACTGTAACCGGCTTGCGCCGTACCGCCCCAGCCAGCCAACGCAGTGTTGTACATCTCTCCCGCAGCATTGGCGGTACTTCCCCGACCAAACGCAGCCGCGAAATCCCAGCTACCTGTGCTGTAGTCGTCGCCCCCACGATAGAATCCGGAATACGCCGATGCTCCATCGTATGCAAGCGCAACGTTGAACGGCCCGGCCGCGGCCATAGCGTTACTCCCGCTACCCAGTGCTAACGCAAAATTGCTGAGGCCATCCCCCAAGCCTGCGCTTGCGGTTGCACCATCGCCAATAGCGATGGCCCACCCACCGTATGCGGACTCAGCGGTAGCGTTACCGACGTTCAGCAAGTCGTGACCGTCATACGACACTGCAATATTAAGCAGTGCTGAATCGCTGGCCAGGCTCTCGCCTGGCACAACCGCCGACATCACATCCGATCTCGCGCGGTCTGCAAATTCCGAACCGATATCCCCAGAAGCTACCCATGGCGCACACGCCAGCCACGCCCCTGCGCCCAGGCCGATAGAAAGACCGCTTACCGACTCGAATCGCCGAGAATTTTTCATCATAAGTTCCCTTGCAGTGGGCTAAACACGCAGACAGACTCAGAAAGTCAGGCTGCCCCGACGACAATGGTGGTTCCTCACCTCACCTGTCAGCTGGATGGGTTCGGGGCAGACGCGCCATCAGCCCCAGGTGTTCCAGGTGTCCCGTCGGCACCGCCGTTGCCACCATCGCCACCGGGGTTCTCGAAACTGCCTCCGCCGCTGCCACCGTCGCCGCCGGCGCCGTTGCCGTTGGGGCCGACCTGTCCGCCGTTTCCGCCGTTGCCGCCGCTGCCACCTGCGGCGGCGCCGGCACCGGCGCCGCCGTTGCCGCCGTCGCCACCATTTCCTCCGGTGCCACCGTTGGCGGCTCCGCCCGTGCCGCCGTTCCCGCCGTTGCCGTGTTGCAGGCTGTTGTCGTCTGAGCCTTGAGGTCCTAGGCCGCTGCCGCCGGTCCCGCCGTCGCCGCCGTTGCCGCCTTGGCCTCCTGTGCCGGCTCCGCCACCGCCGCCCCCGCCGCCGCCGGCACGGCTGATCGTGCTGTCGCTGTTGCCGGCTCCGCCGTTGCCGCCAGTACCGCCGACACCGCCATCGCTGGAGCCACCGTTGCCGCCGACACCACCGTTGCCGCCATGACCGCTGGAACCCAGACCAGTGCCACCGCCTATGGCGCCTGCTCCACCGTGGCTCGCTGACCCGCCATCAATACCATCACCACCGTTACCGCCATTGCCGCCGGCACCACCATTGCGACCACCGGTCAGGGGGCTAGTAATGCCCCCAGCGCCGCCGTTGCCGCCAGCCCCAGCGACGCTGCCGGCACCGCTGGCCCCACCGCCGTTGCCTCCGTTGCCGCCCGCACCGCCGTCACGCGGGCTGCCCACGGCACTGCCGACGCCGCCGCGGCCACCGTTCCCGCCATTGCCAGCGGTGCTGTCGACACCCTGGGCCGCGCCGCCATTGCCGCCGCTACCACCGATACCACCGTCACGGCCGCTACCCAGACCGGCGCCGCCGCCGCCAGTACCGCCGTCGCCGCCATTGCCAGCAGTACTGCCGACACCCTGGGCCGCGCCGCCATTGCCGCCGCTACCACCGACACCACCGTCACGGCCGCCGCCCAGACCGGCAGCGCCGCCACCTCTACCACCGGTGCCACCATTACCAGCGGTGCTGTCGTCACCGATAGCCGCACCTCCATTGCCCCCGTTGCCACCGCGGCCGCCGTCACTGGTTTCTAGACCGCCGCCGGTGCCGCCGCCATCGCCGCCGTTACCGCCGTTACCAGCAGTGCTGCCGGTACCGGTAGCGGCACCGCCATCGCCGCCATTGCCGCCGGGGCCGCCGTCTAGGCCCATCCACACGCTCGACTGTCTGCTGGTACCACCGTCACCGCCGGCACCGCCGGTGCTGCCGACCCCGTCAGCACTGCCACCGTTACCGCCGTTGCCTCCATCGCCAGCCGCATTACCGGTGGCGTAGTAGCCCAAGGTGCGCCCACTGGCACCACCGTTGCCGCCGGCGCCCCCGGTGCCACCGTCGCCGACCGAGTTGCCGCCATTACCGCCGTTGCCACCGTCACCGTTGGTGCTGAACAGATATCCGCTGCTGCCACCGGCGCCGCCGTTGCCGCCGGTTCCTGCGTGCAGGCCATCGAGACCTGCCCCGCCGTTGCCTCCGGTACCGCCGTTGCCGATCCAGCCACCGACGCCGCCGGCACCACCATCGGCGCCGGCGCCACCATCACCGCCAAAGCCGCCGTTGCCCCAACCGCCGCCGTCACCACCGGTACCGCCGTCCACTCCGTCGTCAGTGCTGCTCCAGCCGGTACCGCCGTCGCCGAAGATCCAGCCACCATTGCCGCCGTCGACGTTGGTCTCGGTGCCGTCGACGCCGTTGCAGATCAGGCCGCAGGCGCCGCCGAAAGCAAAGAGCGGGTTGATGAAGTCGCCGACCGTCGAGCCGAACGGACTGTCAATCCAGTCCTGCATCGCAGCATGCAACGGCAGATAGAAGTCGTTCTGGAACCAGTCGGCGAAATCAGTGCCGACGGCCGCACCCACCAAGTCATCACCGCTGAACAGCGATGCGAGGTCGAGCGTCGACGCAGAATCCGAACCGTCCCAATAGCCGGGCTCAAACATCGTGCCCCACGCGGTCGGGTCCAGCAGGTCGGCGAAGAAGTCCTCGAAGTCGGCATGAGCGGACGGCGCCAACCCAAAAGCCACCAACGCCCCTACGGAAGCCCCCGCAGCAGCCACCCGCCGAGCCGACGCAGATCCATTTCCCTTAAGCCAACCTGAGATCTTCACGGCAACTGCCTATCATGGAAGGCAGTGAACCGCCATTCGAACGCCGCCCGGATAAGTACCCCGCAGACTGGCGTGCAGACGGTGCGGCGCCCAGTCGGAAGCGGGATCGATCCTCTATCGCGCCGTGTACCAGGGCTAGCGGGTCCGGGCAGCGACCGGTGGCGGTCGGTCCCCATCACCGTTGCCGGCTGGCCCTCGCCCTATCAGCGCAGTGCTTGCGCGCGGCCTTGATCATCGGCGCGTCCGGGTTCGGCCAGTGTGTGAGATTCAGTGGCGGCCCGGCCAATACGACGAGTTCGCACTCAAGCGATTTGGGATCAGCATCTTCGAACACGGCCACTTCGAGGTGACCGTGCATCCAGGCGCTGAGTGCTTCTTCGCCGCTGGTGTCGAAGCGATAGTTGCGATAGTTGGTGTCACTGCTTCCGGCGCTTCTCGGTTGGGGTTGCAGATCAAGTTCGTCGATCAGCAGCGCGCCCAGCGATCGCCGCAGCGTGGAGAAGCCGCTGCCGCCCGCACGGAAATGGGTGTCGAACTCCCGCTGCGCAAGGTTCGACGACAGCCCGATGTAGAGACAGTCCCCGGATCCGCAGCGCAATCCCGGCACAGCACCCTCACGGAGGAAAAACGCATAAACTCCGGGCGCCGCGGGGGCATCGAGAAGCTCCAGGCGCGTTCGACGATCCGACAGCTGCCCCAGCACTTGTGCTGCGTCCATGCTCGAAACCTAGCTGAGCTGCGTCCTGCCCGCGTCCGCCTCAGACCGGGAAGCAACTCCGGCACAGTCCTCTACCGAGACGGCACCTGTTCCCCGGCGGATGCGCCCGCCATTGCGTCCAGTACCCGATCGATGAACCGATCGGCATGAGCACGAAGGCCGTCGTTCGTGTGTTGGGTCGTGTCGACCTCGATCGGATCCCCCGATGCGAAGCGCACCCGCATTGCACGCCGGTACGTCCGCTCCCCGAAACCGTCCGCCGAACCAAAGGCTTTGACGTCAACCCCAGCGACCTGGCTCAGCGGCCTGATCACCGCAGCCAGATCCTGCTCCTCCGCAGCGTCGGCGATGTAGTCCAATTGTCCGATCGCGTGCCTGTCGATCCACACAAGACGGCACCGCTGATCTGGCAGCTTCTCGCGGGCGAAGCCTTCAACCGGCCATCGCCTAACCAGCTCCCCGATCTGTTCAACCACGATCCTGGGCGGCCGCGACCAATCCGGGAATACGTCCCTGGCTATCTGCCGGAGTTGTTCTTCATTGGTCATGGACGTCCAAGTAGCCCCCGTCGAACGACGGTCGCCGGCTGGCGCGGTTACCGTCGCCCTACCCTTTGACCTCTGTCGCGCTTACAGGATTTGAACCTGCGACCGTCGCGGAGTTGATCGGCACCGAACCCATGCCAGAAAGTTAACAGCACTTCTGGGCTGCCGCTACTCATCCCAAGGAGGCCGCGCGAACCCAATGTCCGTAGGTAGCCATATCGACGTTGTTGCCGCACACGATGGCGACCACGTGTCGGCCAGCGAAGCGGTCAGGGGCCTCGATGATCGCCGCGAGGCCGAGCGCGGCCGCCGGTTCAACGACCAGACCGGCGTGCTCGAGGAGCATCCTCATCCCAGCGATGATCGAGGCCTCGCGGACCAGAACCGCGTCGTCAGCGACCAGGAGCAGATCAGACAGGACGGCCGGGAGGGGGAAACGGCCGGCGACCGCGTCGGCGATGGTATCGGTCGAGTCGGTGGTCACCACGCGGCGTTGGTGCCACGACTGTGTCATCGCCGGTGCGCCAGCTGGCTGAACGCAGATCACCTCGACGGGGGCGCGAACTCCTTCACGATGTGGCCCACACCGGTGGCCAGCGCCCCACCGCCGAGAGCAATCAGGATGGTATCGAAAGACCGTGCGGCGTCAAGCAGTTCCAGGCCGATAGTCGCTGCGCCCTCGCAGGTCTCGATGTCCAGACTGTCGTCGACCAACCGGATCCCGTCATACCGGGCGATGGCGGCTGCCCGCTCGCGAGCGATCTCAATGTCGCCGTCCACCAGTTTCAACCTGGCATCCAGCGCGCGGATGCGCTCAAGCTTGATCGCCGGAGCGAAGCGGGATGCGACGACCGTGACGTCAATCCCCCGGGCGCGACCAGACCAAGCGAGGGCTTGACCAAGATTGCCTGCGCTGGCACACACCAGCGCGCCCGAGCCGGTGCCGGCGAGCAGGCTGGCTACTACCTCGGTGCCGCGTGCTTTGAAGCTGCCGACCGGGTTCGCCGTTTCGAGCTTGATGCTCACCATGCACCCGAGGCTGGGCGCCAGCGCCTCGCAACGGTATAGCGGAGTGTCAAGGAAAAGCGGATCGATTACCCGGCGCGCTGCCCGGATCCGGGCTGTATCAAGGCGCGTTTCCCGCACGGCACAACCGTCGCTAGATCTTCTGAACGGTGCGCGCCCATTCAATGAGCGCGACGTCGTCGAGAGTCGTAGTGACGTAGTCGCCTTCGAGCTGTTTACCGGGTTGGGACGGCACGGTCACCACGAACGCGTGTGCCGCACGGGCGGCAGCAACGCCGGTCGATGAATCCTCGAAAGCAACGCCCGTTCGCGGCACGGCGTCGAGACGATTGAACGCCGTCAGATAAAAGCTCCGGATGCGGCTTGGCGTGCTGCACCTCGTCGGCAGCGACCGATACCTCAAAGAAGTCTGCGAGCCCGGACGATTTCAACGCAGCGGTGAGCATGGCTCGCGGACTGTTCGTTGCGACGGCAATCGACACCCTGCCATGCAAATATTCGAGAAGCCGCCTAGTGCCGGGCGTGGGCTCAACCTGCGCCGAAAGCTCTGCTTCGACACGGGGAACGAGGTCGGCCAGCAGCTGAGGACCGGCTCCGGGCATTCCGAAGTAGGCGGCCATGTTGTCCCACGCCGCCTCAAGGGTCCGCCCGATCAAGAGGTCTTTCTCGGCGGGACCAAACCCGAACCCGTGATCGGCAAACAGAGCAGCCTCCGCGCGTGACCAGCAGCTCTCCGTATCGAGAAGCAAACCGTCGCAGTCAAAGACGATCGCACTCACATGCGGAGGAAGAGCCATGGATCAGACGGTAACGGTAGGCAAGCCGAGCCCGCAGCCTCTTCACCAGCTGCGCCCCGCATCCCCCGGCACCAGCACGCAAGCTGCCGGCATGGACTCCCATGACCGCAACCAATCCGCGCCGTGGCCACCGTGGCGTTACAGGCGCTGACCGGGCAGCGCCTACGGCTGGTTGATCGTCGGCTCCGCGCCGGGTGCTGGTGGCGGCTCGGAACCAGGTGGGACGTATGTGCAGGCGGAGTCAGCAACCTTTCCGCCGGAGAACGGCACAAAGTGAAATGAGCATTCGTCTCGCCCGCCATCGGGGTAGGTGCAAGTGGAAGTCGGGTTCAGCCAAGCATTGCCGGTGGCCCTGCAGTACGCGTGCCGCCACGACCGCGGCCGGGGATCGCTGTTGGTGCCCGCGGCGCCGGCCAGCCCGGTGGTCAGGACACCCTGTCAGTTAGGCGAATGGCTTATGGGTTCGGGGCAGACGCGCCATCAGCCCCGGGTGCTCCCGGTGTTCCGTCGGGGCCGCCGTTGCCGCCGACGCCACCGTTACGGCCACCGGTCAGGGGGGAGCATGACGGGATCGTAAATGTGGCATCCGACAGTCATGTGCGATCCACGGTGACTGCCCCCCTGCCCAAGACGATGGTGGAGTCGTTCGCCCGTCGCTTCGCAAACCGCTCGGTCCCAGACTGGTCCCCAGCCCTCTCACTTCTAGCAGTGTCCGTACATCTACCGTACAATAGGGCAATCGGCTAGCCCAGCAGCAATGACCGAGGGAAGAAAAAGGAGATGTCGCCGTGGCAGTCAAAACGAAACGCATCGAGCTTCGCGCGGAGCAAGCGACCCTGGACCGCATCCAGCACGCCGCCAACCTTGTCCACGAGCAGACGTCGGAGTTCGTACGGAAAGCTGCGATGCAACGGGTCGAAGAGATCCTGCGCCAGGAGCTGATAACGGCCATGGAGCCCGAACAGTTCGACACACTGATGTCCTCGCTGGATGCTGCCGATGACGCGCCGCGGCTGGCGACAGCCGCCCGCAAGCCAGCGGTCTTCACAAGGCGCTGAACAGTGTTCGAGTCCGCGCGACTCAGTGACGACCACGCGCTGGAAGGATTCGACTGCGGTAAAGAGTCGCTGAATACCTGGCTCATCGTCCATGCACGTCGCGCGGACAGCAGCGGAGTAGCGCACGTCTACGTATGGACTCCGTCCGGCGAACGGAGAGTCATGGCCTATTTCGCCATCTGCCCCACCGAAGTAGTACGCAGCGACGACGGCGTCTCGGCATCCATGGCCGGCGGCTATTCCCGCATCCCCGGATACCTGATCGTTCGCCTGGCGATCGACACATCGCTGCGAGGTCAGGGATATGGCGAGCAGTTGCTCCTCGACGCACTCGGCAAAGCCGTGGCCGCGTCCGAAATCGGCGGGGGTCAGCTCATCGTTGTTGATGCCATCGACGACGAAGCACAGGCCTTCTATGAGCATTACCACTTCATTCCCGTCCACAACCGTGAACGCCGACTGGTCATGAAGGTGTCCACAGCGGCGAAGGCACTCGGCGAACGCTGACAGCAGTGAACACGACAGAAGTTAGGCAATAAGAATGCTGGTCACCGTGGCGTGCCCCCGGTGAATGAGTCCGCCGTGTTTTAGAGTCCTGTGGCCCCTGGTAGGGGTCGGAAGGGACGAGGTGGCGTCCAGATTCCGGTGTAAATCGGTGGGCTCAGGTTCTGCTTCGGTAGGTGATGTTACGCGGTGGCGCTGACAGGCTCGGCGCTGCTGGTGGCGGAGTCCGGGCTGTGCTGGGGTCGTAGTTGCCGGGGTGGTTGCAGCAGGCTACGGCGTAGGTCTTGCAGTTGGCGCAGTCCGGCGGGGGTCATGGTCAGTCCGCGCCAGCCGCGGGAGGCGCGGTCGAGGACAGCCCAGACGATGCTGATGCAGCTGGTTTCACCGGGGAAGCGGCCGATAACCTTTGCACGGCGGCAGGTTTCACCAAATGTGCGTTCGATGAAGTTCGAGTGCCGGATGCGGTGATGATGTTCGGCCGGGAACCGCAGGTAGGCAGTCAGGCCCGCGCGATCGGTGCCCAAGATCTTCATCGCCGCCGGATAGGTGGGCCCGTAGCGGTCGGCGAACGCGGTCAGCCGGGCGTCGATGAGCTCGACCAGACGCGGGCCGGGTTCGATGGTGAGGCCGTCGGTGTCGAATCAGGCCCAGTAGCCGTCGCGGATCTCGGCCTGCATCCCCGCCGGGATCTTGGCCAGGACGTTTCGGATCCGGTGAATGAGGCAGCGTTGCCGCAGGGCTTGCGGGAAGACCTGCTCGATGGCGGCGATCAGGCCGCGGGCGCCGTCGGAGACGACCAACAGCGGGCACCCCAGGCCCCGGTCGCGCAGGTCGGTCAGGAAATCGGCCCAGGCATCCGTCGACTCACCAGCACCGGGGGCCAGGCCGATGAAGACGGGTTTGCCGCCCGGCGGTGGTCTTCACCGTCACCGGCTGATAGCCATTGCGTGACCCGGGCTGCGCATCCGGTGTCGCTGCGGTGCGCTGGTAACGCTCCCGGCCCAGGAACTCGGTCACCTCGGCCTCCA
>Ga0153956_1003073_pt1 | contig 11291 bp, 9 predicted proteins | sample TSFL040MetaG_FD_104704 | JGI IMG/M metagenome (GOLD analysis project Ga0153956, IMG submission 104704) | Attine ant fungus gardens microbial communities from Florida, USA - TSFL040 MetaG | ecosystem: Host-associated > Fungi > Mycelium > Unclassified | place: USA: Florida, Wekiwa Springs...
AGACCACCGATGACCGAGGATATGATGAACCTGCGCTGGCTTGTTGAGAAGAGCGCCGACGCCGATTTGCTGCGCGAGATGATCGGCTTTGCCGCCGAGAAGCTGATGGAGCTGGAGGTTGGCACGAAGACCGACGCGGCTGCGCATTTGCGGGCCGGCCAATTCTTTGTCGATGTTAACTCGGCCTCGCCCTCAACCAAGTGCACGGCCGCGGAGCGGGCGCTACGGATGCGGCCAGGGTACCGCGTTGCTCAAATCCCTTCGGCATGGCCATCACGCCGGCGACCGACGAATACGGTCGCGTCTCGGCCACGAAGCTCCGCCGCAGCAGTATCATCGCAAACGCCGCCTTCCGCCGGTTGCGGGTCTGCCCGCGCGGGCATTCCCGACCTCGGAACGCCGGCTCGAAGACATGAAATGCGGCGAATTGCGATGGAGCGACCGTGAGCAAGGATGGGAAGTGCTTATCCTGTCGGTGGCGGTCAAGAATTCTGGTTCGTCCTTCTTCGGCCAGAAGCCGTTTAGGTTGATCCTTCCGAACCTGCTCGATCTCTACAAATATCTCGAGGCCTATATCATAAACATCGCGGCGTGCTACTTGGTAGCGTCAAGTATCCCGGCGCGTTGTTCGCGAAAACGGTAAAGACGACCAGCGTTGATACGGCTTACGACTCCACTGCCTTTCACCCTTCAGCGTTTATACAACTTTCAAGGGTCATATCTCACCGGGATAACACAGGGAAATTTGCGTTCTGACGGCATCGAGAACAGCCATGATATCGATACTGTCCGCCGGTGACATGATGTCGCTGGAGATAGTGCCTGAGGCAATCAAGCGCACCATCTCTTCGGCCTGATACTGCATGCCGCGGCCGGCGACTTTTTGCTCGAATCGTTCCAGCACCCGGCCTGAATGATCGACAACCTCGAAGTTTGTAGGTTGATACCAGTAGGAAGCGATATTCAGCCACGCTTTGGAGCCGACGACCGTCGCGGTGTTCGGACCGGCATAATCGCTCGCCGAGATCGTAGCCGAAATAGCGCCGTTCTTGTGCCGCATCAGCGTGGAGACTTCGGCGTCGACGCCCGTTGGTTTAAAGCGGGCGGATGCGTGGATCGATGTCGGCAGCCCGAGGATTTCGCATGCAAACGATATCGGATAGATGCCGAGGTCGAGCAGTGCGCCGCCCCCGAGCGCCAGTGCGTTCATTCGGTGGGCGGGGTCGTCCGACAATGCTTGGCGATGATCGGCGGTGAGCGATCGGATTTCCCCCAGCGCACCCGATTGGACGACTTCGCGAATCCGGACCATATGCGGAAGGAACCGCGTCCACATGGCCTCCATCACGACGAGCCCCTGGCTTTCGGCAAAGTCGACGACGGCGCGCGCCTCTTTCGCATTGAGGGTGAACGGCTTTTCGATGAGAACATGCTTGCCGGCCTTGAGAGCAAGCATCGCGCACTCCGCATGGAACGGATGAGGTGTCGCGACGTAGACGATATCGACGTCGGGGTTCGAGACAAGCTCCTGATAGCTGCCGTGGGCCTTCGAAATACCGAGGCGGCCGGCGAACTCCCGCGCTTTTTCTTCCGAGCGAGATCCCACGGCAACGACGGGATATCCGCATAAAAGAAGGTCGCGCGTAAACAGCTCGGCTATCCAGCCGGTCGCCAGGATTCCCCAACCCAGATTGTCTTTCATATTTCCCTCCCTTTTTGCACAGCGCCGTATGCGAGCCCGACGCCTCCTATTTCGAACTTCCGCCGAGCACGCCGGCAACAAAGGCCTTCTGGAAAAGAAGATAGGAGATGACGACGGGCAAAACGGAGATCAGCGTTGCGGCCATCAGCACGCCATGCTGCACCTGAAGCCCGCTGGTGAGCGCATTGAGCGCGACCGTCACCGGCCTTGCATTGTCGTTGTTCGTCAAGGTCATCGCAAAGAGGAGGTCGTTCCAGATCGCTCGGGACTGGATAATGCTCAAGGCCGCCAATCCTGACGTCGATGCCGGCAGCAGGACCTTGAAGAAATAGGTGGCGATGCCGCAGCCGTCGATCAGCGCCGCCTCGAACATCGAGCGGGGCACGGAGGCGAAAAAGTTGCGCATGAAAAACGTGCAGATCGGCACGCCATAGGCCGCATGGACAAGCCACATGCCGGGGATCGTATTGTGAAAGCCGAGGTTCCGCATCAGCGAGAAAAGCGGGATCTGCACGATCTGGTAAGGCACGAGCATGCCCGTCAGCAGGAACAGATAGACGATGAAGCCGACCCGCCCCTTGATCTGGGACAAGGGAAACCCTGCGACCGCTCCCAGGAATACCGAGAGCGCCACCCCCGGCACCGTGATCATCAGGCTATTGAAAAAGGTGCGGCCGATCTGATGCCAGGCTTGTACGTAGTTCGTCAGGTAAGGCACGGCCGGCAGCGAAAAGACATCGAGCACTTCGGCGGGCGCTTTCAGGGAGGTGTTTATCGCCACGACGATAGGCGTCATGAAAAGCGCGGCAATCACCACCGCGCTTGGGCCGCGCGTCCATTTTACATTGCTAGTGATCATTTTCGGCACGCTCCACCTGTCGGGCCATGTAGATGATGAAGGGCATGATGACGACCGCCGAAATGACCAGCATCGCCACGGAAACGGCACTCGCCTCCCCCATTTTCAGGCGCCCGAACGCGGTGTCGTACATTTGCGTGGCAAGCACATCGGATGCGTAGGCAGGCCCCCCGCCTGTCATGGCCCAGACGATGTCGAAAAGCCGCATGGCATCGACGGCCGACATGCCAAGCGCAATGGCAGTGGAAGGCCAAAGCAGGGGAAAGGTGACCTTGGTGAAGGTCTGCCAGGCCGAGGCGCCATCGATGCGCGCGGCTTCGAGACATTCCAAGGGAAGGTTTCTCAGTCCCGCAAAGAAGACGATGAACGAAAAGCCAACCGACCACCAAAGTCCCGCGGCCATCAGTGAATAAGTGACCGTATCGGCTTCGCCGATCCAGTTGCGGGCAAGGAAGCCAAGTCCCACTTCGTTGAGGGTTCGGGTCAACAAGCCGGCGCTGGGTTCGTAGAGCCAGCGCCAGATCGCGGCGACGGCAACCGGCGGCAAGGTGTAAGGGAGGAAATAGATGAGCTTGAAGAAGCCTTGGCCCCGCGAAAGGCTGTTCACCAAAAGGGCCAATCCCAATCCCACGCCGGTCGGCATGAGGACATAGAAGACCAGCCAGCGTACGTTGTTCAGAAGGGAATGGTAAAATCGCGGACTGGCAAGGAGGACCTGGTAGTTGCGCAGCCCGACATCCACGCGCCGGGGCGACAGGCCATCCCAGCTCTGGAAGGAGAGCCGGATCGTCTCTATGACCGGCCAGATGTAGAAGATGATGAAGAAGACGACGGGAGTGAAGAGAAACAGGCCAAAGACCAGCCTTGCATTTCTTTCCCAGGGCGCCGGTTTGTAGTTTGTCATTGCACTCTCCCGAAAGCGCCCCGCAGGATCGGCGGGGCGCTTGCCTGTCTCGTTACCAGGCGACGAAAGCGTTTTGCGCCAGCGCCTCGCCGCGCAGGGTTTCGAGCGTCGAGACAACGGATTCCAGCGTCGTATCCGACGGGTCGGCGGCAAAGCGTTCCAATTGCACGCCAAGCTCGGTGCCCAATTCCGTCGGGAGAAGGAAGAACAGGTTCGGCATGACGGCATTCTTATTCGCTGCCGCCCGCAGCTCCACGCTGGTCTTCTTGCCGATGTAGTCGTAGATGTCATCCGGTGTCTGCAGGTTCGCGGCGACCGAGCCCTTGTGCCGGTTGAAGCCGGCCTGCCCTTCCGTGCTTGCCGCCGTCCGGAGGAAGTTCTTCGCCGCAGCTGCGGATGTCTCGTTGCCGTTGGGGGTCGCCAGCGCATCGACCTGGATCACGACGGCATCACCGACGCCCGGCGCGGGGAAGAAGTCGTAGTCCTTTTCCGGCGTCCATTTCACGTCCTTGAAATATCCGGAAACCCAATCGCCCATCTGGTACATGGCGGCCCGTCCGGCGACGACGTCGTCGGCGCCCTGCGCCCAGGTCTTGCCACCCCAATTGCTGATATAGTTGGCGGCGTAGACATCGCCGTAGAGCTTCAGCGCCTTGCGGAATTCAGGACCGTCGAAGGGCATCTTGCCGGAAGCAAGCGCGAAATAGCCATCCGGGCCGACAACCGACAGAAGCGGCGCATAGAAATTGTAAAGGCTCCAAAACGGACCGCCCGCATTGGCAAGGCAGGCGACGCCCGTGGTCTTCACCTTGTCGCAGAGTGCCTTCAGCTCGTCGAAAGTCTTCGGCGCGCTCCAGCCGTTCTCCGAGAAAATCTTCTTGTTGTAGAAAATGTTCGAAACCAGCGCCATGTTGAGCGGGATGGCATAAGGAACCCCGCCGATCTTCATGACGCGCCGCAAACCGTCGGGAAAAATCTCGTCGCCCTTGACCTCGTCCCAGACATCCTGGACGGACCTGAGCTGGCCGGCATCCACGAATGTCTTGATTTCATATCCCATGGCGCTCTGGTAGGCCGCCGGCGGATTGCCTCCAAGCAGGGCCGTTTGCAACTGACGCCGCAATTCGACAGTATTGCCGGGCATGACCTCGCCCACCACCGGCGTGTCGGGATGGTTGGTATTGTTGAGCTTTATGACGCTCTCGATCGACGCTAGTTCGGCGCCGGACCCCCAATAATGCCAGATCGGGCTTGCCTGCTGGGCCAGCGCCGGCTCTACAAGGCCGAGAATGCTTGTGGCCAACAGGGCCGTGCGAAAAATCATGACTATCCTCCTTGATCAAGATTAATCCGAACCTTGGATCAAATCATAGGTATGTCTTGAAGAATGAGTCAAGAGGGCGCTTGAGCGGGGAAATTCGCCGGACTCCCTGATGCGGCGAGTTCTACCGAATGAAAGCATGCGCGGGACGCCTCTCAAGAAAATGAAACTTCAAAAATCATGATAAAAATCAAAATATAAGCCGGACACTCGCATAGAAACCAAGAGACGCGCGGGCTTCCGCAAAAAGTCAGAAGGCATATGAAATCCTCTAGTTTCTGCCGCCTAGCGACCGGAATTGGAAAAATTTTCGGGCGTCTCTTGACGTGTCGGCAGGGCCTCAGATAACAAATTAATCAGATAATCGGAAATAATAAATGTCACGAACACCTCGAAGCCTCAGTGGTCTGCACCCCTCGGTCCTGCGCCGGATGAACGCGATTCAGGCGTTCAATGCCTTGCGGCTTCATGCCGGGATCTCCCAGCGGGAAATCGGCTCGCTTACGGGGATCGATCGCTCGACGGTCTCGACGATCATTGCCTATTTCGATTCCCTCGGCCTACTTCACCGGCAGATGGATGAGGGACAAGGGCGGCGCGGTCGGCCCTCGGAGTCTCTGGCCCTGCGGCCGGAGGCGGGATTGCTCATCGGTATTCACATCGTTCCGGAGCGATTGCTCTATGTCGCCTCCGGTCTCGATGGGGTTCCCACCGCCACGCTGGCGTTGCCGGCCCTGCGCAGCGCCGAGGACATCGGCGTCCACGTCGAAGAGGGTCTCAACGCCTTCCTGTCGCAAATCGGGCGCACCCGTCAGGATGTTTCGGCGGTCGGCGTATGCTTGCCGGGCCTTGTGCGAAGCGGGGGCAAGCTTGCGGAATCCTCGAACCTCCGGTGGCACGACCTGAACCTGCCCGAGCTGTTGAAGGATCATATCGGATCGAAGGTGCTGATCGACAATGACAGCCGCGCCGCAGGGATCGCCGAAAAGCTCTTCGGCCGCTGTATCGACGTCAACGATTACGTGTATCTCGATAGCGCGTCCGGCGTCGGCGGCGTTCTTTTCCTCGATGGCGCGGCCTATGTGGGCGCCGGCGGGTTCGCCGGCGAATTGGGACATATAAAGGTCGTTCCGAACGGGCGCCTTTGCGCATGTGGCGGTACCGGCTGCATATCGGCCTATATATCCGAGCCCGCGTTGCTGCATCGGTTCTCGCGGCTCGACCTCAAGGTCGGTTCATTTGCCGACATGCTGAAACTTGCCGACGCGGGCAATGGCAATGCCCTTCACGCCCTGGAAGAGGCCGGTGAAATGCTCGGCATCGCGCTATCCGACCTCATCAACCTGTTCAATCCCCCGGCAATCGTTCTTGGCGGCGGCCTCGCTTTGCTCGCCAAGTACCTGATGCCGCCGGCGGAACGGGTGGTGGCCCGTCACGCCCTGGCCTCCCCGCGCTCGCTTTGCTCGATCGTCGTTTCCGATCTGGCCAGGGAAGAGACGCCGCGGGGCGGTCTTGCTCTTGCGCTCAACGCACTCACCGAGATGTCGAGCGACAGCGCGTTTCCCTGGTGATTTTCTAAATATAAACAAGGACTAAATGAACAATGGCGAATCTTCGGATAGCAATCGTCGGACTTTCGGTGGAAGCGCTGATCGGCTCTCCGCTCAAAACGGACGTCGAGGCCATGCAGACCTATCGCGGCGAGGAGTTGCCCGCGAGCAACCTCTGGCTCGTCCGCGGCGCGCTGGCGCGGATCGCCGAAGAGGCCGATATCGACGCAATTCCGCTCCTCTGGTCGACCGCGTTGCCGGGCGGAGCCCTGACCTACGCCAACTACCAGGCCATCCGGGAGGAAACCTCTCGCCTGTTGCGTGAACAGGGGCCGTTCGACGGCGTCGTCGTCGCCAATCACGGCGCGCTGGAAGTGGATGGACTGGATGTGCAGGCCGATGCCGACTATGTCCAGGCCGTGCGCGATACGGTCGGTCCGGATGTTCCGATAGCGCTCGCGCTCGACCTGCACGGCCACATGACGGAACAGATGCTGAAGGCCGCCACCGTCTTCAGCGCCTTGCGGACGGCGCCGCATCGCGATGACCCCCAGACCGGATACCGGGCGACACACCAGTTGCTGAGGGTGCTGCGGACCGGCATCACGCCGAAGACCGTGGCGGTCCACATTCCCATCCTGACTTCGGGGGAACAGGTGATCACAACCCAGGAGCCGGGGGCCAGTCTCTACGCGAGCCTCCCCGGCTACGATTCCCGCCCCGGCATCATGGAAGCCAACATCCTCGTGGGCTTCGCCTTCAACGACCAGCCCTGGACAGGCATGACGGCCTTCGTCACCAGTGACGGCGATTGCGAGGTGGCCAAGGCGGCGGCGCTGGATCTTGCCCGCCAGATTTGGGGCCGTCGTCACGATATGGTTCTGCGCATGGAAACGGCAGACCTTTTGCCCGGCTTGCTCGCCGCGGCGCAGAGCGCGCAAAAGCCCGTCTATGTCAGCGATTCCGGCGACAATTCCACCGCGGGAGCGCCGGGCGACCTGACCGGCGTTCTCCAGGCCGTCCTCGCCGATTCCCGTCTCGGCAATTCGGTCGTCGCCGGCATTTATGCCCCGGCCCTAGTCGAACAGGCGCTCGCTCTCGGCAAGGGAGCAACGATCGATTTCGAACTGGGGGCGGAACATATCTCGCTTCCCGGCACCCGAATGAACGTAACGGGTCAGATTCTGGATTGCGGCCCGGAACTGGTTCTCGGCGGCTTTCAGCCGTATCGCAGCGCCGAAGGCGCCTGGGCCTGCATCAGGATCGGAACCGTTCTGGCCACGTTCCACAACTTGCCCATCGGCATCACCACGCCCGGCCACCTGCGGGCGATGGGAATAGATCCCGTTTCTAACGCCTTCTATGTGGTGAAGCTGGGATATCTGCACCCACAGATCGAAGACATCGCCGCCCGCCATATCCTGCTTCTGACCGAGGGGACTGTGTCTCTGGACCTCGCCGCCCGCCATTGGAGCCGGATCAAAAGGCCCGCCTATCCGGTTGACCAGTTCGACTGGTCGCCGGACGAAGGACTGTACACCAACTAATCACGCTTGCGAGGAGGAAAAGATGAACATTCAATTGACCGATATCGCCATCCCTGATTTCGGCGTGCCAGTGGCCCGCCCGAAAATTCCGGCGGCGACTTATGCCAGGCGTTGCGACGAGCTTGTTCGGCGCGCCGGCTGCGACTGGATCGCTGTCTATGCCGACCGGGAACACCAAGCCAATATCGCTTTTCTGACGGGGTTCGAACCCCGTTTCGAAGAGGCTCTGCTTCTGCTCGGCAAGAACGGCAAGCGCGCTATCGTGACCGGCAACGAGAGCTGCGACTATACCCCGATCGCCGGCCTTGTGGGCGTTGAAACCGTTCTCGCCCAGTCGATGAGCCTGATGGGGCAGGACCGGACGCGACAACCGAACCTTGCCGGCGTATTGCGGGAATGCGGGCTTTCGGCAGGCCAGAGCATCGGTCTGGCCGGCTGGAAATATCTGCAGCCAGAAGAATGCGATCAGGAGACGGGCGGATATTTCCTGCCGCATCATTTCGTGCGGGTGATCGAGCGTATCGCCGGTGATCCCGCAGCGGTGAAGGACGTCACGCACCTCCTGATGCACCAGACCGAGGGACTGCGCGCGGTCGTGGACGCGGACGAGATCGCGATGCTCGAATGGGGCGCGGCCCGCGCGTCGGCGGCGGTGTGGCGCGTACTGTCGCAGGCGCGACCGGGCGATACCGAATTGGCGGCGGCCCAGCGCATGGGCTATGCGGGCGAACCCATGTCCTGCCATTTCATGCTGACTTCGAACGACCGTTCAGGCCCGATCATCGGCCTCAGCAGCCCGACCGGAAGGACGCTCGGCCTGGGCGACGGGGTGACGACCTGCGTTGGTCTCTGGGGAGGGCTTTCGGCGCGCGGCGGTATGCTGTCGGAAGGCGACGATGATTTCCTCGCAAAGGCCAAGGGATATTTCGAAACCCTGCTGACGTGGTACGAAACGGCCGATATCGGCGTTTCGGGTCCCGAAATCTATTCCACCATCGAACAGGCGCTGGCGCCGCACGGTCTGCGCCCCGCGCTCAATCCCGGCCATCTTCTGAGCCATGACGAATGGATGAACACGCCGATACGGAAAACGGGATCTGACCGGATCGCCTCGGGCATGCCCTTCCAGGTCGACATCATTCCGGTGCCGATGGTGAATGGGCAAACGCTGAATTGCGAGGATGCCGTCGTTTTCGCCGATGCAGACTTACGGGCGGAGATTGAAGCCAAGCATCCGGAAGTGCATGCGCGGATTGCCGCCCGCCGGGCCTTTCTGGCCGACAAGATCGGCATCGACCTCAAGCCGGCGATCCTGCCGCTCTCCTCGACTCCGCTTTGCCTCGCGCCGTTCTGGCTGAAGAGCAACCGGCTCCTCGCGCGCGTTTAAGCACCCAGCCGTTGTCAGGCTTGGGAGCCCGAGCCTGACATTCCCAAACTTGGCAGAAACGGAGCCCGCATGGCCGACATCCTTATTCAAAATGCCGGAAAGGCCTTCGGTGAATTGAAGGTGCTGAAGGACATCTCCATCGACATCAAGGATGGAGAATTCCTTGTGCTTGTCGGGCCATCCGGCTGCGGAAAATCCACCCTTCTGCGCATGGTGGCGGGCCTTGAGAGCTTTTCCTCCGGCGGTCTCTCGATCGGCGGCCGGAATGTGACGGATTTGCCGCCCAAGGACCGGGACATCGCGATGGTGTTCCAGAACTACGCCCTTTATCCGCACATGACCGTCGAGCGGAACATGGGCTTTTCGCTGGAGATCAGCAAGGTCGATAAGCAGACCCGCAAGCAGCAGGTGGACAAGGCCGCGGGAATTCTCGGGCTGGAGCATCTGCTACAGCGCTATCCGCGCCAGTTGTCCGGGGGGCAAAGGCAGCGGGTGGCGATGGGCCGGGCGATCGTGCGCGATCCGGCGGTTTTCCTCTTCGACGAGCCGCTGTCCAACCTCGACGCACAGTTACGCGTGGAGATGCGCTCCGAAATCAAGCGCCTGCATCAGCGCCTCGGAGCAACAATCATCTATGTGACCCACGATCAGGTCGAAGCCATGACGATGGCCGATCGCATCGCGCTCATGAACAAGGGCGCCGTCGAACAACTGGGCTCGCCGCTGGAACTCTACGACCGTCCTGCCAACGCGTTTGTCGCCCGGTTCATCGGTTCGCCGCCAATGAACCTTATCGCGGGCCGCCTTCGCAAGAACGATGGCCGGGCGACGTTCATAACTGAAAACGGCGATAGCCTACCGCTCGATATGGCCGCCGCTCCCGATGCCGCGGAAAAGGAACTGTTGCTGGGCGTCAGGCCCGAATATTTCCTGCTGACGGAGCAGGGATTGCCGGTCACCGTAACGTTGGTCGAGCCTTTGGGCTCCGAAACCCAGCTTCTGTGCCAATACGGCGATGCCGCAATGACGGTTCTATTGCGAGACCGGGTATCGGTACGCCAGGGCGACCGCATCCACCTTGCGCCCGAGCCGGGACGGCCGCTTCTTTTCGATAGTAGCACGGGTCAAGCTGTAATCCAGAATTCCTAATGTCTTCTTGAGTGCGGGGCAGTCCGGAGGGTTCCGTTGCAAAAAAATTCGTTCGATACGGAATACTCGCTAACTCTGGACGCAGTTATGCTGCAAGCGCTGCGAACTGTTGTTTGAGGGAGAGTGCTTGCGCTGCGGTAAAGATGCCTTACTGTTTGCGCATCATGTGCACATGTTCGATACCGGACAGCGTGATGCTGACGGAGATTTCGGATTGAAGCCAAGCAAGGAGCCGAACGGCCAGGCCGTCATCACGCCGAAGAACGGACCGGCATTCGTCGAGGCGCTCGCCGTCAAGAAATTCCACGGCGTCGGGCCGGCGACCGCTCCGAAGATGGAACTGCTCGGCATCGTGACCGGCGCCGACCTGCAGGCACAGGAGCTTTCCTTTCTGCAGGAGCACGTCGGCAAGTCGGCGTCTGGTATTACAAAATGGCTCGCGAGATCGATGAACGGGCGGTGCAGGTGGATAGGCTGCGCAAATTGGTCCCCGCCGAAGACACCTTCGCGGTAGACGTCTTTGAGCTTGAACTAGCGAAGGCGGAGTTCGCGCCGCTGGCGGCCAGGGTTTGGCGGTGTTGCGAGGCCCTCGGGTTCTCGAGGAAGACTGTCTCCTGTGCTGCGTTATGTCGTGCAGTCAGCGATCCTGGGGGCGTCGAGCCTGAAGCTCTGACAATTGGGCTCAAACAGCTAACTCAGCCAAAGGAATGAACCATCGAAGAGCTCTCCCGTGCCAACGGCGTGTGCTCCGTGAACCGCACCGGGTTTGCCGGAGGCCATTTAGTTTGAGTTATGCGGCCATGGCTGGTTCGTCCAGCATGGCGTAGTAGCGTTCTTCTGCCTCGGCTGGCGGTATGTTTCCGATGGGCTCC
>Ga0153956_1003074_pt1 | contig 11289 bp, 11 predicted proteins | sample TSFL040MetaG_FD_104704 | JGI IMG/M metagenome (GOLD analysis project Ga0153956, IMG submission 104704) | Attine ant fungus gardens microbial communities from Florida, USA - TSFL040 MetaG | ecosystem: Host-associated > Fungi > Mycelium > Unclassified | place: USA: Florida, Wekiwa Springs...
CCTCCTCCGAGCCAGGGGACCCACTTATGAGCTGGCGGGGTGAAGCTGCTTTCTTTGCCTACTTTCTTTGCAGCCGCAAAGAAAGTAGGTGCCGCCCCGCACAGGGGCAACGCTAATAGACCAGAAGCAATTCAAGAAAAGGCCAAAAAAGAACAGAGAAAAAAACAAAAAACCCAATCCTCATCAAGACCCCGCCCCCCTAACCTCAACAGCCTCCACATCGACCACATCCTGCTCGGCAGCGCCTCCTTCATGCGCGGTCTCGACATCCGCTCCACTTTCCAGCCGATGCAGCCACGCCAGCAACTCGGCGACCGCCTGATAAAGCTGCGGCGGAATCCGCGCATCCAGATCGACCTGCATCAACAACGACACCATCTCCGGTGCCTCGTGCACATACAACCCCGCTTCCTTCGCGCGCTGCACGATCATCTCGGCGAGCAGTCCATACCCCTTCGCGATCACCCGCGGCGCCGCCTCGCCGCTCTGGCTGTCGTACACGATCGCGGCCGCGCTGCGGCGATGCGTGCGGCTCATCAAATGTCCCAATCGAAGTCTTCGCGCGGCCCGGTCGACGAACCGCGCGCGTTCGCCGGGCCGCGCCCGCCAGTGCGGCCCGCGGCCGCCGGCCCCGAGGCACCGGCAGCCGCCGCAGCCGAGCGCGCATAGGCGGACGCCGCCTGCGTGCCGTTCGCGCCCGCCGCGCTCGTCCCCGGTGCGCCGCCGCCGATCTCGCGAATCGTCAGCCCCTGCAATTCGATGCCCGCCGCCGCGAGCCGCCGGCGCAAGCTCTCGCCCTGACTCGCGAGCCGCGCGGCACCGTGCGGGTTCGCCTGCACGCGCGCGACCAGTTGCATCCCCGTCAGCGTCAATTCGGCATCGACGGTGCCGAGCGTCGGCAGCGACAGCGTCAGACGCGTGCGCCACGGCTGGCCGTCCTCGCTCGTGAGACCGCCGCCGCTGCGATCCCATTCGTCGCCGTCCTGTTCGATCGTCCAGTCGAGCCGCGCGCCCGGCCACGCTTCGCCGGTCCAGCGGAACTGGCCGGTCGCGAGCAGATCGAGCTGTTGCCGCACCAGCGGCACGGTCGCCGGATGGACCGCCGCCGCCATCGATTGCGCATTCTGCGACGACCCGGCATCGGCCGGCTGCGACGCCCCGGTGTGCAGCGCCGCGTGCGCGGGCTGGCCGCCCAGGTCGGCCAGCGAATTCGCCAGCACGTCGCCCGCGGCCTGACGCGCGGCTTGCGCGGTCAGGATCGACGGCATCGCGTGCGCGGGGTTGTTGCCGGCCGCGCCGTTCGGCGGGCCCGCTTGCGCACCGGTTTGCGCACCGGCCTGAGGACTCGCGGCGCCCCCCTGCATGCCGCGCGGCATCGCGCCGGCCATCCCGTCTGACGCGCCGCCCGCCGCGCCCGGCCATGCGCCGCTGCCCCGCGCGGGCGCGCCGTCATCGCCGTCGGCCCACTCGGGCGGCAATTGCGCGGCCGCGATCAGGCGATTCTGCGCCTCGTCCGCCAGCGTGCCCGGGGAGCGCTGACCGGCGAGCCACGCCGCCAGATGCGATTCGTAGAACAGGCCGCTATCGCTGACCGTCTGTTGGAGCGCGGCCGCGAGCGCGGCGACCGGCACCTCGGCGGCGGCCACGCTGGCGGCCGTCGCCGCGGTCGCATTCGCGGCGGCGCTCCCGTTAGCGGTGGAGTTGGCGGCGGTACCGATGGCGGTATTGGCGTTGGCCGCCGCATCCGGCTGCGGCGCGCCCGCCATCGCGACATCGAGTGCCGGCGCGGCTGCCCAGATCGGCGCCTGGCCGAGCACGGCAGGCGTGGCTTCGCCGCCCGAACGCGCGATCGCGTCGAGCGTCAGCGCGACCGCCGACAGCGCGGTCTGCGTGGAAGCAGGCGGCGCGGGCGTCGTATTGGGCGTGGCGGGAGCCGGCGCGGTTCCGACGCCGGCCGCCCCGGTCTGCGCCGTGGTCGCACTGCCCGGCGCGATGTTGAGCAGGCTTTCGATCCGGCTCGAAAGCACTGAAGCGAGGGCCGAATCGATTCCGTTCATACCGGTTCCCTGGTCGCACTGGCGGCTCTGCGCTCAATGCTCTGATTGCTTTGATCGCTCTGTTCCGATCGGCGCGGCGCGCGGTGCGGCGGCAGCGCATACGCGGCCGAGCGGCGCACCCGGGCTCGCGCTCAGCGCGCGCCGTACAGCTCCTTGAGCACGCGCGTCGGCCGGCCGGCGAACAGCGCCGACAGATTGGCCATGCGCGGATTCGCGAGGTCGCGGATCGCCGCGTCGTCGGCGAGAATCTGGCGGATCAGCGCGTACTTGCGCAGCCGCTCGGCCTCGTCGAGCTTGACGCCGTCGTCGGCTTCCTTGAGCGCTTCGACCAGATGCCGGTACTCGTCCTGCAACGCGACTAGATCGTTCCACAGCGCGCGCCGCGCCGCCGTCAGCATGCGGCAGGACACCGCTGCGATCGCCTCGTAGCGGGCAAAATATTCTGCGTTCGATGTCATCTCTGGCTTTCCGCGGCTGGCTGGGCTGCCATCCGCGCGACCTCCGGGGCAATCCCGATCCATGCCTCTTCGAGCGTCGCGAGCAGCCCGTCGATCTCCACCAGCATCGCTTCGCTTTGCAGGATGTTGGCCTCGAGCATACGGCGCGTCATATAGCTGTACAGCGAGTTCAGCCGCCCGGCGATTTCGCCGCCGACCTCGAGATTCAGCGACTGCTGCAAGCCACTTTCGACGATCCGGATCGCCTTGCTGATCGCCATCCCGCACTCAGCCGCATTGCCCTGCTGAAAATGCATGCGGGCCTGGGCGATCGCCTGCCTGGCACCCTGGTACAACAACACGATGAGACGGTGCGGACTCGCGCCCGTCACGGCCGTCTCGACACCGACGCGCGCATACGCGCTGGCTCCAGCGTGTCCCGGGGAAAACATCGGCGCTCCTCCTGTGAAGCTGACTGACTGCGGTTAAGTCGTGGCATGGTCGTGCCGCGCGTCGCCGCGCCGACATGACTCGTATCCTGGTTATCGGATAGGTCGCGGCAAAGCTTTAGACCAATGTAAGGAGGATTCGAGCGCGTAAAGAAAACGCACGGCGCACACCCAACGGCGAACCGGCCGACGCTCGCGCCGGCCTCGCTTGCTGGGTCTGCGCGCGGGGCCCGGCGGCGCCGTTCAGATCGACATCTGCGCGATGTCGTTGTAGGCGGCGACGAGCTTGTTGCGCACTTGCAGACCGAACTGGAAGCCGACGTTGGCCTTTTGCATGTCGACCATCACGTCGTTCAGCGACACGTTCGGCGAACCCAGTTCGAACGCCTGCGATTCGCCGATCGCCTTTTGCTGGTCGCCGCTGATCCTGTCGAGCGACGCTTTGAGCGCCGTCGCGAAATTCGTCGGGGTCGCCGCGCCGGACGGTTGCTCCACCGGGCTCGCGTCGCCGGCCGCCTGCGCCGCCATCGCCTGCATCTGTTGCAGCGCCGACGAAAGCGCGTTCACGGGCATCGTCATGTTTTCTCCGTTGAATGAACGGCCGGCCTGTCATCGGACCTCCCGGCGTGGATGAAAGCATAGCAGCGCCCCCTTCGGGAAAGTCCTGAAACTAGGGGGGAAACCCGGCTCTATTCAAGCAATCGGCGGACGCCGCGCTGCGGATAATTTCAAGGGTGAAAGTGTCTGTCCGTGCGCCGAGCCCCGGCGCGGCATCACGGCAGCACGCCAAGGCATCCCCCGGAGAAACCCGACGCATGGATTCGTCAGCCAACTCGTTGATCAACCCCGACGCCCGCATGGGGCTCGCCGGCGCGCAGCCCGCTGCCGGACAGCCCGCCGCCGGCCAGGCCGGCGGCGCCGACCTCGGCGGCGCCGGCGGACTCGGAGGCGTCGGCGGCAACTTCGGTCAGCGTCTGTCCGGACTCGCGCAGATGCGCGGCAACCCGCGCGCGCCGCTGGTGTTCGCGGTCGCGCTGCTGATCGCGGTGGTCGCGGGCCTGTTTCTGTGGTCGCGCGCGCCGAACTACAAGGTGCTCTACAGCAACCTGTCCGATCGCGACGGCGGCTCGATCATCGCCGCGCTCCAGCAGGCCAACGTGCCGTACAAGCTCTCCGACAGCGGCAGCGCGATCCTCGTGCCGGCCGGGCAGGTGCACGAAACGCGCTTGCGGCTGGCCTCGCAGGGGCTGCCGAAAAGCGGTTCGGTCGGCTTCGAGCTGATGGACAACCAGAAATTCGGCATCAGCCAGTTCGACGAGCAGATCAACTATCAGCGCGCGCTCGAAGGCGAACTCGAACGCACGATCGAATCGATCTCGTCGGTGAAATCCGCGCGCGTGCATCTGGCGATCCCGAAGCCCACCGTATTCGTGCGCGACAAGGAACCGCCGTCGGCATCGGTGCTCGTGCAACTGTATCCGGGCCGCGTGCTCGATGAGGGCCAGGTGGTCGCGATCACGCACATGATCGCTTCGGCGGTGCCGGAAATGCCGGTGAAAGGCGTGACCGTGCTCGACCAGGACGGCAACCTGCTGACCCAGCCGAGCACCGGCAGCGGCCTCGACGCGTCGCAACTGAAGTATCGCCAGCAGATCGAGCGCAATACGCAGCAGCGCATCGACGCGATCCTCGCGCCGCTGTTCGGCGCCGGCAACGCGCACTCGCAGGTCAGCGCCGACGTCGACTTCTCGCATAGCGAGCAGACGTCGGAAAACTACGGCCCGAACGGCAGTCCGCAACAGGCGGCGATCCGCAGCCAGCAGTCGAGCACCGACACCGAAATGACGCAGAGCGGCGCCTCGGGCGTGCCGGGCGCGCTGTCGAACCAGCCGCCGCAGCCGGCGTCCGCGCCGATCGTCGCCGGCAACGGCGCGAGCGGCGTGACCACCACGCCGGTCAGCGACCGCAAGGATTCGACCACCAACTACGAGCTCGACAAGACCGTGCGCCACGTCGACCAGCCGATGGGCGGCATCCGCCGGCTGACGGTCGCGGTGGTCGTCAACTATATGAAGACGACCGACGCGAAGGGCAACGTGACGATGCAGCCGGTCAGCGCCGACAAGCTCCAGCAGGTCACCCAGCTCGTGAAGGACGCGATGGGCTTCGACGCGCAGCGCGGCGACTCGGTCAACGTGGTCAACAGCGCGTTCACCGCCGAAATCGACCCGTACGCGAACCTGCCGTGGTGGCGCACGCCGGACATGCTCGCGCTCTACAGGCAGATCGCGACCTACCTCGGCATCGGCGCGGTGGCCCTGTTCCTCTACTTAGTGATGGTGAAGCCGGCGCTGCGCCGCGCGTTCCCGCCGCCGCCCGAGCCGGTCGCCGCGCTCGCGGGCGCGGACGAGCCGATTCTGCTCGACGGCATTCCGGCCGAGGAGCGCGATGGCGCGATCGTCGAGATCGAGGCGGACCCCGAGACGCTCGCGCTCGAAAACGCGAAGCACAAGTACGAGAAGAATCTCGAATTCGCGCGCAGCATCGCGCGCCAGGATCCGAAGATCGTCGCAACCGTCGTCAAGAGCTGGGTGTCCGATGAGCACTGAAGGCGTAGTGAAAAGCGCGCTGCTGCTGATGTCGATCGGCGAGGAAGAAGCGGCGCAGGTGTTCAGGTTCCTGGGCCCGCGCGAGGTCCAGAAGATCGGCGTCGCGATGGCCGCGCTGCGCAACGTGACCCGCGAACAGGTCGACGAAGTGCTGCAGGAGTTCGTGCGCGAGGCCGAGCAGCACACCGGCATGTCGCTCGATTCGAACGAGTACATCCGCTCGGTGCTGACCAAGGCGCTCGGCGACGACAAGGCCGGCGTGATCATCGACCGGATTTTGCAGGGCAGCGACACCAGCGGGATCGAAGGGCTCAAGTGGATGGATTCGGCGGCCGTCGCCGAGCTGATCAAGAACGAGCACCCGCAGATCATCGCGACGATCCTCGTGCACCTGGACCGCGACCAGGCATCGGAAATCTCCGCATGCTTCAGCGAGCGGCTGCGCAACGACGTGCTGCTGCGGATCGCGACGCTCGACGGCATCCAGCCGGCCGCGCTGCGCGAACTCGACGACGTGCTCACGGGCCTGCTGTCGGGCAGCGACAACCTGAAGCGCAGCCCGATGGGCGGGATCCGCACCGCGGCCGAAATCCTCAACTTCATGTCGAGCAACCACGAGGAAGGCGTACTCGAAAACGTGCGCCAGTACGACGCGGAACTCGCGCAGAAGATCATCGACCAGATGTTCGTGTTCGAGAACCTGCTCGATCTGGAAGACCGCGCGATCCAGTTGCTGCTGAAGGAAGTCGAGTCGGAAGCGCTGATCATTTCGCTGAAGGGCGCGCCGCCCGCGCTGCGCCAGAAATTCCTGTCGAACATGTCGCAGCGCGCGGCCGAACTGCTGGCCGAAGACCTCGACGCGCGCGGTCCGGTGCGTGTCTCGGAAGTCGAAACGCAGCAGCGCCGCATCCTGCAGATCGTGCGCAACCTGGCCGAGAGCGGCCAGATCGTGATCGGCGGCAAGGCGGAAGACGCGTATGTCTGACACGAACTCGCCAGCGAAGGAAAGCCTCTCGGCCTACCAGCGCTGGGAGATGGCGTCGTTCGACCCGGCGCCGCCCGCGCCGCCGCCGCCCGAGCCCGAGTTCGATCAGCGCGCGTTCGAAGCGGAACTCGAAGGTCTGCGCGAAGCCGCGCGCGGCCAGGGCATTCAGGCCGGCCACGTGGCGGGCCAGGCGCTCGGCTATCAGGCCGGCTACGCGCAGGGACATGCACAGGGCTTCGAGCAGGGCCGCGCCGAAGCACGCGAGGAAGCGATGCGGCTGGTCGCGCTCGCGCAAACCTTCAAGACCGCGCTCGATGGCGCGCAGTTCGCGATGGCCGAACCGCTGATCACCCTCGCGCTCGATATCGCGCAGCAGGTCGTGCGCCAGCACGTGCAGCATGACCCGACCGCGCTGATCGCCGCGGCGCGCGAAGTGCTCGCGACCGAACCCGCGCTGCTCGGCGCGCCGAGCTTGATCGTGAGTCCCGCCGATCTGCCGGTCGTCGAGGCGTATCTGCTCGAAGAATTGCAAACGCGCGGCTGGACCGTGCGCACCGATGCGGCGATGGAGCGCGGCGGCTGCCGCGCGCAGGCCGCCACCGGCGAAGTCGACGCCGGCATCGACACGCGCTGGCAGCGCGTCGCCGCCGCGCTCGGCAAGGTGAGCGCATGGTAACCGTCGAGGAAATCCACTCCGGCGATCTGACGCCGCTCGAACGCGAGCTCGCGCTCGCGTCGTTCGGTAACGCGCTGCCAGACGCGGAAACCGGTCAGGCGGGTGCGCCTCACGACCCGCACGGGTTCGGCGATATCGCCCAGCCGCCGCCGCTCGAGCCGGCCAGCGAGCCGCCGCTGATGGACCCCGCCGCGCGCGTCGCGCCCCCGGCTCATCGCCTGCCGCCGTACGACCCCGCTCTCGACGCCAATCCGTATATGCAGGCCTGGCGCGGCCAGCTCGACGCGGCGCGCGCGCGTAGTGCGATCGCCAGGCCGCTGCGCGCGTGCGGGCGTCTGACGCGCGCCGCCGGTCTGGTGCTGGAAGCGGTCGGCCTGCGGCTATCGGTCGGCGCCGAAGTGATGATCGAGCTGCCGCCCGGCAGTTCGCTGCCGATGGCCGAAGCCGAAGTGGTCGGCTTCTCCGGCGACAAACTGTTTCTGATGCCGACCACCGAGGTGATCGGTCTGTTGCCCGGCGCGCGCGTCTATCCGCTCGAAAGCGCGCCGATCGCCGATCCGATGGCGGGCGCGAAGCGTCTGCCGGTCGGCTGGGAACTGCTCGGCCGCGTGCTCGACGCATCGGGCCGTCCGCTCGACGGGCTCGGGCCGCTCGGCGCGCAAAACGACGCGCCGCTGTCAGCGCCCGTCATCAATCCGCTCAATCGCGAGCCGATCCACAAGGTGCTCGACGTCGGCGTGCGCGCGATCAACGCGCTGCTGACCGTCGGCCGCGGCCAGCGCATGGGGCTGTTCGCCGGCTCGGGCGTCGGTAAATCGGTGCTGCTCGGCACGATGGCGCGCTATACGAGCGCCGAGGTGATCGTGATCGGGCTGATCGGCGAACGCGGCCGCGAAGTGAAGGAATTCATCGAGCAGATTCTCGGCGAGGAAGGCCTCGCGCGCTCGGTCGTGATCGCGGCGCCCGCCGACGTGTCGCCGCTGCTGCGAATGCAGGCCGCCGCGTATTCGACGTCGCTTGCCGAATATTTTCGCGACCAGGGCAAGCACGTGCTGCTGCTGATGGATTCGCTGACCCGCTACGCGATGGCGCAGCGCGAGATCGCGCTGGCCGTCGGCGAGCCGCCCGCGACCAAGGGCTATCCGCCGTCGGTGTTCGCGAAGCTGCCGGCGCTCGTCGAGCGCACCGGCAACGGTCCGGCGGGCGGCGGTTCGATCACCGCGTTCTACACGGTGCTCACCGAAGGCGACGACCAGCAGGACCCGATCGCCGACTCGGCGCGCGCGATTCTGGACGGCCATATCGTGCTGTCGCGCACGCTCGCCGAGGCCGGCCACTACCCGGCGATCGATATCGAAGCGTCGATTAGCCGGGCAATGACCGCGCTTATCGACGATAACCATTTGAATAAAACGCGTATGTTCAAGCAGATGCTGTCGCGCTACCAGCGCAACCGCGATCTGATCAACGTCGGCGCGTATTCGAGCGGCCGCGATGCGGTGCTCGATCGGGCGATCGCGCTGTACCCGCGCATGGAACAGTTCCTGCAGCAGGGTTTTCGCGAATGCGCGAACTTCGAACCGAGCCTACAGATGCTGAACGCACTGTTCGGCTGACCCGGTTCATGCTGGCATATGGGTTACGCCGGTCGCCAGATAGGCCGGCAAAGCATGGAAACGAGGCGGATACTCGGCGTATTCGCGATGCATGATGCGCTGAACGGCCTTTCAGACGGCTGACTCCGCGCGACAGATTGTTCCAGGGGAACGTGCCTTTCGTCCCCATTGCGGCGCCGGCCGGCGCTTGTCCCGCGCGGCCACACGGCGCCCTGCCCGTAGCGCGGGCGCAAAGGCACGTTCGCTGGCCCGTGATTGGCGAGAACTGGCCCGAGGAGGCTGACGATGGCGAAACACTTCCCGATCAAGACGCTGATCGGTCTCGCGCAGGACGACGTGGACGCCGCCGCGCAACGCCTCGGCCGCGCGCAGCGCGAGCGCAACGACGTGGCCGCGCAGCTCGACGCGCTGGTGCAGTACCGCGACGAATACCACGCGCGCTTCACCGAAAGTGCCAAGTCCGGTATGCCGGCCGGCAACATGCGCAACTTCCAGGCATTCATCGACACGCTCGACGCGGCGATCGAGCAGCAGCGCAATCTGCTGGCGGCGGCTAACGCCCGCGTCGAAGCCGCGAAGCCCGACTGGCAGCGCCAGAAGCAGAGGCTCGGCTCGTACGAAGTGCTGCAGGCGCGCGGCGAAGCAGCCGAGGCCAGGACCGCGGCGCGGCGCGATCAGCGCGACGCCGACGAACACGCGGCGCGGATTCTGCGCATGCGCACCGAGGGCGTGTGATGCAAGCGGCGGCGGACTTCGTCGATCGAGGCCGTCGCCGTAGTGAGCCGCATTGCAACGCGCTCTTTTTGCGCGGCCTCACTGCTTTGCTTGACCGCGCACCCCGTTTGATCGATTGACAGGATTCCCTATGTCGCTTCTTTCACAAATCAGCGCAGTGCTCGGCTCGGGCAGCAATGCACCGGCGGCCGCGGCCGTGAACGCCGCGGTCAACGCCAGCCCGTTCGCGCAGACGTTGCAGCAGAGCATCGATCAGCAGAACAGCGCGGCCGCGCAGAACGCGGACCAACAGCAGCAGCAGCAGGCGAACGCGACGGCGGCGTCGCAAAGCGCGTCGTCGAGCGTGCATGATGCGCCGCCGCCCGCCGCGCCGGCGCCAGCGCCAGCGCATGCGCAGCACACCGGCGGCAAATCGAGCAGCGCGCAGTCGCAGCAAAACGATACAAAGGCGCAAACCGACGCGGGCGCACTCGCCGCGGCGGCGGCCGCCGCGCAGGCGCAAGCCCAGGCTCAAGCTCAGGCGCAGGGGGCCGCCGGCAACGCCGACGCGAATGCCAGCGCGGCCGACGCGGCAACGTCCGCGGCCGATGCGGCGAGCGGGGTGGCCGGCACCGCCACGAGCATGCTCGCCAGGGTCAAGGGCAAAAACGGCGAGATCGATCCGAAGACATTGCATGACGCGCTGCAAAGCGCGCTGTCCGCGCTCTCTAGCGGGCAGGCCGTAGTGCCGGCGCAAGCGCTCGCGAGTGGCGCGGCCATCAAGTCGGCGACGGCGGCGCGCAGTCTCACCGGCGGCGGGAAAGGCGGACTGAACGACGCGGCGGACGGCAAGGCCGCGGGCGCCACGCACGCGGCCCAAACGACGGCGGCGACGACCGCGCTCGCCGATCCGGCCAATGCGAAATCGGCGGCCGACGCACTGAGCGCGGCCGCGACCACGAGCGGCCAGGCGGACAACGTCGCAACGGCGCAGAGCGCGGCCGACGCCGCGAACAGCGCGCTGGCCGCGAGCCAGGCTGCGGCCAATGCCGCGAGCACGACGGCGGCCGCGCAGAGCACCGGCAACGCGAGCGCGGCGGCCGCGGCCGCGAACGCGCCGGCGCCGCAGGTCGGCACGAGCGATTGGGAAGACGCGTTGAGCCAGAAGGTGGTGTTTCTGTCGAACGCGCATTCGCAGAGCGCCGAATTGACGTTGAATCCGAAGGATCTCGGGCCGTTGCAGGTGGTGTTGCAGGTCGCGGATAACCATGCGCACGCGCTGTTCGTGTCGCAGCATCAGTCGGTGCGGGAGGCGGTCGAAGCGGCGCTGCCGAAGTTGCGGGAGGCGATGGAGTCGAACGGGATCGGGTTGGGGAGTACCAGTGTGAGTGATGGGTTTGGCAGGCAGAGCGGCCAGCAGCAGGCCGCTGGAGAAGGGCACTCGAGGGGTGGGTCCGGCGGCGGCGGCCGGACGGGTGATGGGGTGGGGGATGGGGGGGATGAGGCTGTGCAGGTGAAGGTGGCCTCGCGGCGCTCGGTGGGGATTGTGGATACGTTTGCTTAAGGTTTTTTTGTTGGTCTGTTCTTTTTTTGGCCTTTTCTTGAATTGCTTCTGGTCTATTGGCGTTGCCCCTGTGCGGGGCGGCACCTACTTTCTTTGCGGCTGCAAAGAAAGTAGGCAAAGAAAGCAGCTTCACCCCGCCAGCTCATAAGTGGGTCCCCTGGCTCGGAGGAGGTAGTGGTGCA
>Ga0153956_1003075_pt1 | contig 11289 bp, 10 predicted proteins | sample TSFL040MetaG_FD_104704 | JGI IMG/M metagenome (GOLD analysis project Ga0153956, IMG submission 104704) | Attine ant fungus gardens microbial communities from Florida, USA - TSFL040 MetaG | ecosystem: Host-associated > Fungi > Mycelium > Unclassified | place: USA: Florida, Wekiwa Springs...
CTTCTTGAGCCGGGCGACCATGTCCAGCACGCCACGGTTGTGCGCGTGCGCGGTGTCCACGATCAGTACGTCGACCCCGGCGTCGGCCAGGGTCATCGCGCGCGCCCAGGCGTCCTCTCCGACGCCGACCGCGGCCCCGACCAGCAGCCGGCCGTCGCGGTCCTTGGTGGCCAGCGGGAACTGCTCGGTCTTGACGAAGTCCTTGACGGTGATCAGGCCGGTGAGCTTGCCATGGCCGTCGACGATCGGCAGCTTCTCGATCTTGTGCCGGCGCAGCAGCCCGAGCGCGGCCTCGGCCGACACGCCTTCTTGGGCGGTGATCAGCGGCGCCTTGGTCATCACCTCGGCGACGGCCTTGTTCTGGTCGACCTCGAAGCGCATGTCGCGGTTGGTGATGATGCCGACAAGGGAGCCGTGCTGGTCGACAACCGGAAGGCCGGAGATCCGGAACCGGGCGCACATGGCGTCGACCTCGGCCAGGGTGTTCTCCGGTGAGCAGGTGACCGGGTCGGTGACCATGCCGGCCTCGGAGCGCTTGACGGTCTCGACCTGGCCGGCCTGTTCGGCGACGGGCAGGTTGCGGTGCAGCACGCCCATGCCGCCGGCGCGGGCCATGGCGATGGCCATCCGCGATTCGGTGACGGTGTCCATCGCCGAACTGACCAGCGGCACTCGCAGCCGGATATTGCGGGTCAGCTGGCTGGAGGTGTCGGCGGTGGCCGGGATGATGTCCGAGGCCGCCGGCAGCAGCAGCACATCGTCGAAGGTCAACCCGAGCATGGCGACCTTGGTCGGATCGTCGCCGCCGGTGGGCACCGGAACGGAGATGGGAACGCTGCTTTCAGCGATCGACATGAGTGAAGCCTCCAGTGACACGCACAGTCGCGGAACTAAAAACACAGTCTATCGGCAACGACACCAGCGACCGGAGCCCCGTCGCGGGCGGGAACTGCCACGGCGCGTCACGGACGGTCCGCTGGCGCGATACCGGTGATTCTCAGTAGGGTGGACCCGTGCGCGACCACCTGCCGCCGGGGCTACCGCCCGACCCGTTCGCCGACGATCCTTGCGACCCGTCGGCGGCGCTGGATGCGATCGAACCGGGCCAACCGCTCGATCCGCAGGAACGCATGGCCGTCGAGGCCGACCTGGCAGACCTGGCGGTCTACGAAACACTCTTGGCGCACAAAGGTATTCGCGGTTTGGTCGTCTGCTGCGACGAATGTCAGCAGGACCATTACCACGACTGGGACATGCTGCGGGCCAACCTGCTGCAGCTGCTGGTCGACGGCACCGTCCGCCCGCACGAGCCCGCCTACGACCCCGAGCCCGATGCCTACGTGACGTGGGATTACTGCCGCGGCTATGCCGACGCGTCGCTCAACGAGGCGACCTCGGACACCGACGGCTACCGCTGATTCTCTGAATCCGTCCGCCCGGCGGCGGCGCTCAGTGCTGCCCCCAGGGCAACTGCAGCCCCGGCACGCCCACCGGATTGTGGCCCTGCCCATTCGACGGCCCATTCGACCCGTGCGAGGACGTCTTGTGCGTCGACGGCGCGGGTTCTTCGGATGCGGCCGGCGGGGTCGGCACCGCGGTCGGTGAGGCAGCTGTGGTGGCGCGGGTCACGGTGACGCTGGGACCCGCGGAGCTCTCGGGGGCCGCCGATGTGGTCGTCACCGCGGCGGACGGCTGCGATGTCGCCGGGGCGGTGCTGACGGTGGGAGCCTCGGTGACCGAGGTCGTCGGAACCGACGAAGACTCCTCGGAGGTCCGCCGCGCAGACGAGGTGGGCGTCGATCCGGACGTCGAGGGTGATGACGTGGGTGACGGCTCGGAGAACTGGGCGGGCGCGGAGGTGTCCGGCGACGACGTGGACTCGGACGGCACCGGACTCGACGGCGATGCCGGTGTAGCAGACGCCGACGTGGGGCTCGTCGCGGGCGACTCGGATTCCGGTGACGTCGACGGTGTGTCCGACGCGCTGGTGTCGGTGCTGGTCGACTCGGTCGGCGAGGTGTGGGTGCGCGTATGGGTCTGCGACTCCCCCGGTGCCACGATCACCGGCACCGGCAACAATGTCAACGGCGACGACGGCAACTGCGGCAGCGGCTCACCCGCGGGCGGCAGGATCGCCTGCGGGTTTTGCTCAACCACCTTGTAGGTCAAGGCATTCCACTGCTCGATCAGCTGCTGTTTATGCTCGGGCGTGTCCACGCTCTGTACCGTCGGGCTCAGCTGCTGCAGTTTGTCCTGCGCCTGCTGCCACTGCCCCTGATCGATCAGCGTCTGCACCTGCGCCATCTCGGTCTGGGCGGCCAACATCACCTGGTCGTCGCTGACCCGCGGCGCGCCGAACACCGCGGTACGGGCGCCGTACAGGGTGTCCCCCGGACCGGCGCCGTAGACCGCCGCACCGAACCCGCCGATGCACAGCAGTGCGGCCGCCGCCGACCCCACAATGGTCAGCGATCCACGTGAATGCCGTTTGGCCAGGCCATCATTGAGCGCGGCCACCGCATCGCGAGCGGTCACCGGAACCGTGGGTGCGGGATCGCGGATGGTGTCGCGCCAATCGCCCAGCAGGAAGGCCAGATCGGCCTCGGTCTGGTCGGTCGAGTACACGGGCGCTTTGGCGGCCAGCGCGTCCAGGAACCGATCCGCGCGATTGATCTCGTTCAGCGACGGGTCGCCGCCGCTGGCCTTGTGTCCTCCGAAGTCAGGCATGGCCACGCTCCGTCGCACCGAGTTCGGACTTGAGCCGGGCCAGCGCACGATGCTGGGCCACCCGAACCGCGCCCGGCGTACTGCCGACGGCTTCGGCGGTCTCCTCGGCGCTCATCCCGACCACCACGCGCAGGATGACGATCTCGCGCTGTTTCTCCGGCAACACGGCCAGCAGTCGCTCCATCCGGGCCGCCGCGTCGGCGTCGATCGCCAGCTGTTCGGGACCGGCGTCGGTGGACGGCCGATCGGGCAGGTCGTCGGTGGCGTCGGCCCGGTTGCGGCCGGCGGCGCGGTGGGCGTCGGCCACCTTGTGGGCGGCGATGCCGTACACAAAGGCCAGGAACGGACGTCCCTGATCCTGGTACCGCGGCAGCGCCGTGATCACGGCTAAACACACCTCCTGAGCTACGTCGTCGGCCGAATATCCACTGCGTTCGGTGGTGCCGACCCGTGCGCGGCAGTAACGCAACACAATCGGGCGAACGGTTTCCAAAACCGTCCGCAGCGCATCACGATCACCGGCGACCGCATCAGCAACGACAGCATCGAGACCTTCTCCCGAACTTGTCATCGTGGGCGATCTCTCCAGCGTTACGGGCCTGGCCTGGCCATCAGGGGTGTCAGCTAAACAGTAATGAATGCCCGGCGGTGGTCGGCATCACCGACCCGCCCATATCCCTCCTCGACGGGTCACGGTGGTCGCCGCATCGTCGCGGATCCGGGCGATCTCGCCCGGACCGAGATCGCCGCTGCCGATGTCGGCGAGCAGGCACACCAGCGCCCAGGCCAGCGGCACCAGGCCATGATCGGTGGCGGCCCGCAGCGCGCGGTCGGCCACCGCCCGCGAGTCGTCGTAGCGGCCCGCGCTACACAACGCGGCGGCGTACACAACATCGGATTTGACGGCGTGTCGTACCGATCCGAACCTGCCGGCCAGGCCGACCGCCCGCTCGGCATGCTCGACCGAGGCCCCGCCGTCGCCACTGACCATGGCCAACTCGGCATGTACCCAGGCCAGCCGGACGCCCAATCGTGGTAGGTCGCTGCGCTCGACATGGGCGGTGGCGCGAGACAACAGCCGCGCCGAGGCGGCGAACCGCCCAACCCCGAGGGCGTCGGCGGCCAAACCGATCAGTGCGTCCGCGGCCGACTCGGCATCGTGCGCCAGCGCCCAGGCCCGGCCGTCGACCGTGCGAGCGAGATCGTGTCCCCCCAATTGACGTAGAAACGATGCCCGGGTGCTCAGCGCCAGCGAGCGCAGCGCTCCGGTGCCGGTGCGTTCCAGGATCTGCAGGTCGGTCAGCGCCGCGGCGTAGCGCCCCTGGCCGCCGGCTGCGACGGCCCGCCACCAGCTCTCGCGCGCGGTGTGGGCCGGTGGCAGCGGCCAGCATTGCGGATCGGCGCCGAAGGCAGCGTCGGCAAGCATCGCGGTAGTCATCGGATGCGCACGGTATCAACGGCGGCCGGTCGGCGGGGCCATCGGTATCGGCTGATATACACACCGACTTCGGTTAACACTTGATGGGCGCCACGTTAACAACATGTCAATTGCTTAGCGATGCTCACCGACCGCCGGAGTTTAGTTACGTTAACGAATTCGTCGCGAGCAGCGGAAACGGCCCGATATGCAATTGCGTAAATATCGTCATTTGTATGGGACAAGTTACGTAGACATCGCTCAGATGAACATGACGTAAACTCTCGACCTGGGATTATGTCGTTTCGCACAATCGCGAACTATTGACTGAATTTCATTACGCCTTCTACGTTGTGTGCACGAGCAGTCATCGGCGACTAGCACTCGGATCATTTCCAGGATTCACGCGTTCCACCGGTGGGAAAAGGACGCGCAGGGAGGAGTCATCCCAATGCCACAGCCGCAGCAGCTACCGGGACCCAACGCCGACATCTGGGATTGGCAGATGCAGGGTGTATGCCGGGGCGTCGACTCTTCTGTGTTCTTTCATCCCGATGGCGAGCGTGGCCGGGCCCGTGCCCAGCGCGAACTGCGGGCCAAGGAGATGTGCCGGGCCTGCCCGGTGATCGCCCAGTGCCGCTCGCATGCCCTGGCCGTCGCCGAGCCGTACGGCATCTGGGGCGGACTCAGCGAAGGCGAGCGCGACATGCTGCTCAAGCGGGGTATCCGCCGCGCTTCTTAGCAGCTAGTCCGGTGCGCCGTACTCGTCGAACCAGTAGGCCAGTTTGCCGCGGCGGCTCACCGCGCGCAGCCGTCGCTCGGCGGCCTCCCGGGTCGCGGTCGTGCTGACGATCAGCAGCTCGTCGCCTCTTTCGATGCGGGTATCGGGCTGCGGCACGAAGGTGTTGCCCTTGCGGATGATCAGCGTGATCACGCTGGGATCGGGCAGCCGCAGCTCCAGCACCGTGACGTTGTGCAGGCGGGAATGCGGCAGCACCGTCAACGTCAGCAGCTCCGCGTCCAGCACATCCAGCGGCGCCGATTCCACCTGGATCTCACGGGTGATGTCACGGCGGATCAGCCCCAGCCGGTGCGCGATCGGCTGCAGACTCGGTCCCTGCACCAGGGTGAAGACCACGACCAACACGAACACGACGTTGAGCAGCCGTTGGCTGTCCGGAACCCCGTTGACGATCGGATAGGTGGCCAGCACGATCGGCACCGCGCCGCGCAACCCCGCCCAGGACAGGAAGGCCCGCTCGCGCCACGGCACCCGGTGCCCGATCAGCGACAGCACCACCGACAGCGGTCGGGCCAACAGCAGCAGAACCAGGCCCACCACCACGGCCGGAATCAGGTCATCACCGAGCTGGCTCGGGGTGACCAGCAATCCGAGTAGGACGAACAAGCCGATCTGCGCCAGCCAACCCAATCCCTCGGCGAACGATCGGGTGGCCGCGCGATGCGGTAGACCCGAATTGGCCAGCACCAGACCGGCCAGATAAGCGGCCAGGAAGCCGCTGGCATGCGACGCCCCGGACGCCGAGAACGCCACCGTGCCCAGGCCGAAGGTGGCCAGCGGGTACAGACCCGACGCCGGCAATGCAATACGGCGCAAGGTGAAAGCACCCAGCCAGCCGCACAGCAGCCCGATCGCGGCACCGGCCAACAACTCGTACACCAGATGCAGCAGCGCCTCGCCGACCTCGAAATGCAGCGGCACCGTGCTGAACATCAACACCAGGATCACGGCCGGGGCGTCATTCAAACCCGACTCGGCCTCCAGCAGGCCGGCCAGGCGGCGCGGCAGTGGCAGCACTCGCAGCACCGAGAACACCGCCGCGGCGTCGGTCGAGGACACGATGGCCCCCAGCAGCAGCGCCAGCTGCCAATCGATACCGAGCAGCAGATGGGCCCCCGCCGCGGTGACCACGGTGCTGATTCCCACGCCCAGAGTCGCCAGCGCGCCCGCCGGGGCCAAACTCTTGCGCACATCACTGAAGTGAGTGGTCAGACCACCTTCGACGAGGATGATCACCAGCGCGGCGGTACCCAGGTCCTGGACCAGGGTGACGTTGTCGAAAGCCAGGCCGAGGCCGTCCTCACCGAGCAGCACGCCGACGCCGAGGAACAGCAACAGACTGGGCAGGCCGACCCGGGTCGCCACGCGCGTCGCGACGATGCTCGCCAACAACACCAGAGCACCACCGAGCAGCACGATGTTCAGCTGCTCCAGAGTCATCCAGTCCCCATCCATTCGAATTCGTGAGCGGCGGCCCAACCAAATGTATCGGTCGGGCGACGGAGCCACCGGCACCAGTCTGTGAATCCGCTGGTAGGTCACAATGGGTCCATGCGCATCGATTCGCCTGGCCCGAAGGACACTTCATGCGGGTTGGGATAGCCGGCGCCGGAGCGGTCGGACGGTCGGTGGCCCAGGAGTTGGTGGCCAACGGCCACAAGGTGCTGCTGATCGAACAGGACATCCGTAAGTACGAGCCGCACACGGTTCCCGAGGCCGACTGGCTACTGGCCGACGCCTGCGAGGTGAGCTCGCTGGAGGAATGCGGTATCGAGTTGTGCGATGTGATGATCGCCGCGACCGGTGACGACAAGGCCAACCTCACCGCGGCCCTGCTGGCCAAGACCGAGTTCGGGGTGCAGCGGGTGGTGGCCCGGGTCAACAACGTCAGCAACGAGTGGCTGTTCACCGAGTCCTGGGGTGTCGACGTCGCGGTCTCCACACCGCACGCGATAGCGGCCGGGGTGGAGGGCGCGATAGACATCGGTCATCTGGTGCGTCTGATGAGTCTGCGGCAAGGGCATGCCAACCTCACCAAATACACACTGCCCGAAGGCAGTCCGCTGGTCGGACGTACCGTCGGCGCCCTGACGCTGCCGCCGAACACCATGCTGGCCACCGTGCAGCGCGGTCGCCGGATCATCGTGCCCGAACCCGAGGACCGCTTCGAGGACGGCGACGAATTATTGTTTGTCGCAGACGAATCCGTCGAAGCCGACATTCACGAACTGATCCACGGCGACTGATCGCGGCCTCCCGATGGCCGGGTGCCGATAGGCTGACGGCCATGGCGCCTGAACCGACCGATCACGACGCTGCGGCGGCCCCCGGCACGGTGATCGTGGCCGAGTCCGGCGGCGGCACCTACACCCAGGAGATCTCCGCGGGGACGCACCGGTGGATCGCCGACGAACCCCGGCCGGCCGGCGACGACGCCGGACCCAATCCCTACGACCTGCTGCTGGCGGCACTGGGCTCGTGTACCTCGATGACAATCCGGATGTACGCCGACCGCAAGGGCTGGCCACTGGAGCGGGTGCGGGTGACCTTGCGACACTCCCGGATGCACGCCGAGGACTGCGCGGATTGTGAGACCGCGGTCGGGATGATCTCCCAGATCGATCGCGAGATCGAACTGACCGGCAACCTCGATGCGACGCAGCGGCAAGGGTTGCTGGCTATCGCCGAGCGCTGCCCAGTGCACCGAACGTTGACCGGGACGATTCACGTGTCGACTTCGCTGATCTAACGGCGTCGCCGAGGACATGGCCTGGCGGCAAATCGCTGCCAACCGTGCCGGTCACGGCGAATTGGCAGTGGTCGATTCGGCCGTAACGCTACTTATGTGAAACAACGTTCGGAGCAAACCGCGATCGCCGAAATCACCCAGCGGCTGCATCTCGAATTCCCCGGCGCGGAACCCGGCGTTGTCGAAAATGCCATCGAGCAGGCCCACGCACGATTCGAGACCAGCCGGATCCGAGACTACGTTCCCCTGTTCGTGGAACGGGACGCGCGCCGGCTTCTGATTCCCTGACGCCCCTACCGCCGGGCCAGCTCGCGCAGCACCAGATCGGTTGCGCCCCAATCCATGCACTTGTCGGTAACCGACTGTCCGTAGGTCAACGGTGTGGCTTCGGGTGATTGCGCACCGGCCACCAGGAAGCTCTCCAACATCACGCCGCTGACCGGCAGACCGTCGCGGACAATGCGCGCCACCTCGTCGGCGACGGTGGCCTGACGGATGTGGTCCTTGCCGGAATTGGCGTGGCTGCAATCGATCACGATACGGCCGGGCAGACCCGCCTTCTCCAGGGCTTCCGCTGCCTTGGTGACCGAGCCCGTGTCGTAATTGGGGCCGTCGGTGCCGCCGCGCAGGATCACGTGACAGTCCTCGTTGCCCTCGGTGCGCACCACGGCGCCGCGGCCCATATCGTCCATGCCGAAGAAAACATGTTCGGCGGCAGCGGCTTTCACGCCGTCGATGGCGACCTGGACGTTGCCGTCGGTGCCGTTCTTGAAGCCGACCGGCATCGACAGGCCCGAGGCCAGCTGGCGGTGCACCTGTGATTCGGTGGTGCGGGCGCCGATCGCTCCCCACGCCACCGCGTCGGCGATGTACTGCGGGCTGGTGGGTTCGAGGAATTCGCAGCCCACCGGCAGGCCGATGTCGATGATGTCGAGCAGCAGTTGGCGGGCGATGCGCAGGCCGCGGGTGACGTCGAAGGTGCCGTCCATATCCGGGTCGTTGATCAGACCCTTCCAACCGACGGTGGTGCGCGGCTTCTCGAAGTAGACCCGCATCACGATCTTGAGCCGGTCTTTCAGCTCGTCGGCGACCTTGGACAGCCAGGCGGCGTAGTCCAGCGCTGCGGCCGGGTCGTGCACCGAGCACGGACCCACGACGACCAGCAGCCGGTCGTCACGGCCGGCCAGGATGTCGGCGATTTCGTCGCGGTCGCGGGCCACCCGCTCGGCGCGCCGTGCGCCGAGGGGGAACTCGGTGAGGACGTCGTGCGGGCTGGGGATTTCGCTGAAGCTGCGGACCCGCCGGTCCGAGGTGGACGGGGCGATGACGGTCTGCGCCATGTTCATGCTTCTGAGGTGCCTTTCTGGTTCGGGCACCTGTGCGTGTGGTTCCGGTGCCCTCGAAATACGAAAGGCAGCGACCTGGTGGTCACTGCCTGGGCTCCGGGTGGTTGCGTACGCTAGTGCTGCGCTTCAGCGGCTCCGCCCGGAGCCTGCATAAAGCGCCAATAGCCGCGCACACCGATAGTCACGTCGGCCAGAGTACCTCGAGGGGTCGGTGCCCGGGTCAGCGCCTACCGTTGGGCGTCGAACAGCGCCGCGATCGCGGGGTCGGTGTCATCGCAATGGTCTGCGTCGAGCGTGCGCACAGATCGCGAATTTCGGGTTTTGAGTGATCTACATGCACGTTCGGCGTCCCCCGGGCAGCCGCTCCCCTAGTGTCGAATGGGTAATCGCAGATGCCGTGGTCATCGCGACGGCGGCAGGGGAACAGGGGGCTGAATCGTGCGAAAAATGCTGGTAACGGGAATCGGGATCGCGGCGGCGTTCACCGCCGTCGGCTTTGTCGGCACACCGCCGGCGCACGCCGACGAACAATCATTTCTCAACGAATTGCGGGGTGCCGGTTTCCCGGGGCTGACCGTCGCGGGCCAGCAGATGCCGGATGGCGCCGTCGTGGCCCAGGGCTACATGGCCTGCAACCGGATGCACCTGGGGCAAAAGCCCGACGATCTGATCGCCCAGGTCAATCCGGGCGATGCCAAGATCGGCGCCATGCTGGTGCACGCCGCGCAGCACAACCTGTGCCCCGACGTGCAGTAGTCGCCATCGAGGTGCGTTGCTGCACAACGACTTAACGAAAGCACCCCCGGTCTTTCAAGACCGGGGGTGCTTCGTAGCGACTACCTAGTGAGCGTGGCCGTGGTGGCCGTGCCCGTGATCGTCGTCCTCGACCGGCTTCTCGACGACAGCGGTCTCGGTGGTCAGGATCATCCGGGCCACCGACGCGGCGTTGAGCACCGCGGAGCGGGTCACCTTGGCCGGGTCGACAACGCCGTCGGCCAGCAGGTCACCGTAGGTAAGGGTGGCGGCGTTGAAGCCCTGCCCGGCGGGCAGCTCGGACACCTTGTTCACCACGACCGGGCCATCGAGGCCGGCGTTGGTGGCGATCCAGTACAGCGGGGCCGACAGCGCGGAGGCGAAGACCTCCAGGCCGATCAGCTCGTCGCCGGTCAGCGAGCCGCGCAGCGAATCCAGCGCCTTGCCGGACTGCACCAGTGCGGCGCCACCACCGGTGACGATGCCCTCTTCGACCGCGGCCTTGGCGGCGGCGACGGCATCCTCAACGGCTTCCTTGCGCTTCTTCAGATCGGTCTCGGTGGCCGCGCCGACCTTGATGACGGCCACGCCGCCGGCCAGCTTGGCGAGGCGCTCTTCGAGCTTCTCGCGGTCCCAATCGGAATCGGTGTTCTCGATCTCGGCGCGCAGCTGAGACTTGCGGCCGTCGATGGCCTCGGCGGTGCCGCCACCATCGACGATCACGGTGGCGTCTTTGCTGACCACGACGCGACGGGCGGTACCGAGCACCTCCAGGCCGACCTCACGCAGCAGCAGGCCGACGTCGGGGTTGACGACCTGACCACCGGTGACGACCGCCAGGTCATCGAGGAACGCCTTGCGGCGGTCACCGAAGAACGGCGCCTTGACCGCGACGGCCTTGAGGGTCTTGCGGATGGCGTTGACGACCAGGGTGGACAGCGCCTCACCCTCGATGTCCTCGGCCACGATCAACAGCGGCTTACCGGCCTGGGCGACCTTCTCCAGCAGCGGCAGCAGGTCGGGCAGCGAGCTGATCTTGTCGCGGTGCAGCAGCACCAGCGCGTCCTCGAACACCGCTTCCTGCGAGTCGAAGTCGGTGACGAAGTACGCCGACAGGAAACCCTTGTCGAAGCCGACACCCTCGGTGACGTCCAGCTCGGTGTTCAGCGTCGAGGACTCCTCGACGGTGACCACACCGTCGGCGCCGACGCGGGTCATGGCCTCGCCGACCAGCTCGCCGATCAGCTCGTCACGCGAAGACACGGTGGCGACCTGTGCGATGGCGGTCTTGCTGGAAACAGGAGTTGCCGCCGTCAACAATGCCTCGGAGACCGCGTCGGCGGCCTTGGAGATTCCGGTACCCAGGGCGATCGGGTTGGCGCCGGCGGCCACGTTGCGCAGGCCGGCCTTGACGATGGCCTGGGCCAGCACGGTGGCGGTGGTGGTGCCGTCGCCGGCCACGTCGTTGGTCTTGGTCGCAACGGACTTGACCAGC
>Ga0153956_1003076_pt1 | contig 11288 bp, 9 predicted proteins | sample TSFL040MetaG_FD_104704 | JGI IMG/M metagenome (GOLD analysis project Ga0153956, IMG submission 104704) | Attine ant fungus gardens microbial communities from Florida, USA - TSFL040 MetaG | ecosystem: Host-associated > Fungi > Mycelium > Unclassified | place: USA: Florida, Wekiwa Springs...
CACCAACCTGCACTTCAACATCTTCGTGCTCAAGCTGCCGATCCGCCCGCCGGCGCTGGTGGCCAAGCAGGCCGGTTCACTGGCCGCGATGTTCGACAACCGGCTGGGCCTGGGTGTCGGCACCAGCCCCTGGCCCGAGGACTACGAGGTCATGGGCGTGCCGTTTGCCCGGCGAGGTAAGCGCATGGACGAGTGCATCGACGTGATCCGCGGCCTGACTTCCGGTGAGTACTTCGAGTACCACGGCGAGTTCTACGACATCCCCAGCACCAAGATGACGCCCGCGCCGACGAAACCGGTGCCGATCCTGGTCGGCGGTCACGCCGACGCCGCGCTCAAACGTGCCGCCCGCAACGACGGCTGGATGCACGGCGGCGGCGACCCTGCCGATCTCGACCCGCTGCTGAAGAAGCTGGCGCAGTACCGCGAATCCGAGGAGCGGATCGGCAAAGCCGAGGAGTTCGAGATCCACGTCATCTCGATCGACGGTTTCACCCGGGACGGGGTGAAGCGCCTGGAGGACAAGGGCGTCACCGACGTCATCGTCGGCTTCCGGGTGCCCTACATCATGGGCCAGGACACTCAGCCGCTGGACGAGAAGATCAAGCACCTGGAGATGTTCGCCGAGAACGTCATCGCCAAAGTGTGATCTCCATTGCGCCCAAACGGACAAATGGGCCACAAAGTGCGAGTAAAACCGGCCTTTTCGTCGATCTCGGCGAGGTTGCCGACCCGAGCGAAGACCGCGCTGGGCCGTAACCTCTAGCGGTGACCCGCAGCCTCGACCGCCCCACGCCATCATCCGCCGACACACCCGATCCTGGGCCGCGCCGGCTGGCGATCCTGGCACTGGCGCTGGGCGGTTTCGGCATCGGCACCACCGAGTTCGTCGCCATGGGGCTGCTGCCCGACATCGCCTCCGGCCTGCACATCAGCGAACCGCAGGCCGGTCACGTGATCTCCGCGTACGCGTTGGGTGTCGTCGTCGGCGCACCGTTGATCGCGGCGTTGACCGCGCGGATGAACCGCAAGGCCCTGCTGCTGAGCCTGATGACAATGTTCACCCTCGGCAACCTGGCCGCCATGCTCGCGCCCACCTATGCCACCCTGATCGCTGCCCGGTTCATCGCCGGCATCCCGCACGGGGCCTATTTCGGTGTCGCCGCGCTGGTGGCCGCACAACTGCTGGGGCCGGCGAACCGGGCCAAGGCGGTCTCACAGGTGATGACGGGGTTGACGGTGGCCACCGTGGCCGGCGTCCCAGTGGCGTCCTGGATGGGCCAGCACCTGGGCTGGCGCGCCGCATTCGGTCTGGTCGTCGCGGTCGGAGTGCTGACCGTGGCCGCCCTCTGGCGGTGGCTGCCCGGAATGCACGCCATGGCGCTGACCAGTCCGCTGACCGAGTTGGGGGCGCTGCGCCGCCTGCAGGTGTGGCTGGCTCTGCTGGTCGGTATGGTCGGCTTCGGCGGCATGTTCGCGGTCTACACCTATGTGTCCACCACCCTGACCGACGTGTCCGGACTGCCGCGCAGCCTGGTCCCGGTCGGGCTGATGGTCTACGGACTGGGGATGGTGGTCGGCAACCTGGTAGGCGGCCGGATGGCCGACGCCTCGGTGGCGCGCGCCCTGTATCTGTCCATCGGCGCGTTGACGGTCGTGTTGACCGGATTCGTCGCCGCAGCGCACCACGTCTACACGGCGCTGCCGGCGCTATTCTTCATCGGCGCCTGCGGCTCGGCCATCGCACCGGCGTTGCAAACCCGGCTGATGGATGTCGCCCACGACGCCCAGACGCTGGCGGCGGCGCTGAACCATTCCGCGCTGAACATCGCCAACGCCACGGGCGCCTGGGTCGGCGGCCTGGTTATCACCGCCGGGTACGGCTACACCGCGCCGGCCGCCGCGGGCGCCGTGCTGGCGTTGGCCGGCTTGGGCATACTGACCATCTCGGTGCTGTTGGAGCGCAACGCTATTCGTCGATGACGTGGACCGCGGCCTGCTCGGCCGAGGTCGCACCGTCGATACCGACATCTTTACCGAGTATTCGCCATCCTGCGGACCAGCCACCAGCTGGCCGGCGCGCCGCTCGGGCGCCTCCGGTGGCGTATCGGGTTCTTCCTCGGCCAACAGGTCGTCGACACCGCGGTCGATCAGCGCGTCTTCATCCGTCAGTTGATTGTCGTCATCGACGCTGTAGTCCCCCGGCTCGCTCATCGTCTCACCTGCCACGGAACAGCGGCCGGCGCGGGACGATACAAATGTACGGCCGGTCCGAACCGACGATCCAGGAGCACCGATGACCATCACCATTGAAGAGCTGATCGTGGCCGACCCACCGGAAGCGTGGGCGCACTTGGGATTCCACGTCCATGAAGCCCTGTGTCAGGTAGGCAGCGTGGGTATCCGGCTGGCCGGAGGCGACGCGGGACGCGGGATCACCGGCTGGTCACTGCGCGAGCTCCCCGAGGGCACGACCAGCCTGGACGGCATTCCGACGACCGCATCGCACTCCGCGCCCCGTCCCCCAGCCGAGCATTCCAATGGCGTCATCGCAATCGACCATGTCGTGGTGCTGTCCCCGAACCTCGCTCGAACCGTCGAGACGCTGGCCGCCGTGGGTGCCCGACCTCGGCGCGAACGCGACGGCGTCCTGGGCGGGCAACCCATTCGGCAGGTATTCTTCCGGTTCGGCGAGGTGATCCTGGAGGTCGTCGGATCGCCCGAGACGGTCGATGAAGGCCCAGCAACGCTGTGGGGTATCACCTATACCGTGGCCGATATCGATGCCGCCGCCGCACGTTTCGGGGACCTGACCACACCGGTGAAAGATGCCGTGCAGCCCGGGCGCCGCATCACCACGCTGCGCCATCGTGAACTCGGGATCTCTGTGCGTACCGCACTGATCTCTCCGCCCCCGCCGCGCTAATGTCTGGCAGGTGACCGAGTCCCTCGACCCCGACGCCGTCGTCATCCACACCGACGGCGGCTGCCGCCCCAACCCCGGTCCCGGCGGCTGGGGTGCCGTGCTACGCCAGCGCCACCACGTCCGCGAGATGTTCGGCGGCGAGCCCGGTGAGACCAGCAACAACCGGATGGAGCTGACGGCACCGATCATGGCGTTGGAGGCGCTCACCAGACCCGTTGTGGTGCATCTGTATACGGACAGCACCTATGTCCGCAACGGCATCACCAAATGGGTCCTGGGTTGGGAACGCAACGGCTGGCTGACCGCAGCCAAGCAACCGGTGAAGAACGTCGACCTGTGGAAGCGCCTGCAGGTGGCGTGCGCTCGCCATCAGGTCGAGTGGTTCTGGGTGAAGGGTCACTCCGGAGTCGGTGACAACGAATTGGCCGACGAACTGGCCACCCGAGGGATGCAGGAGGCCATCGCAGCGTCCGTAGGCGGAGCCTGACCGGCGACCTATTCCCAAACCACCTGATCGGGTGTCTTGTCGGGCCGCAGGCCGCGCCAACTGGGCTGCCGAAGCCGACCGTCGGGGGTGCGTTCGCTGTACCGGACCTCGCCCACCAACTCCGGTCTCACAAAGGTCGCACCCCTGCCATCCAGAGCGGAAAGTGTTGTGGTGAAAGGTGATTCAGATACCCGCAGGGGCTGCAGGGTGTCCCGGAGACCGTCGAGCATCTTGTCGGTGAAACCGGTACCCACCCGCCCGACGAACCGCAGACCCCCGACGTCCGGCACGCCAACGAGCAACGCGCCGATCCCGGACGTACGGCCACCTTCCCCGGCACGCCAGCCGCCGATGACCACTTCCTGGGTGCGCCAGAACTTGTCCTTGATCCACGCCAGGGAACGATCACCGGGCCGATAGATCGAGTCCCACCTCTTCGCCACCACCCCTTCCAGGCCCCGCCGGGCCGCCTCCTCCAGCGCCTGCTCACCGGGCAGGAGGCCGGGGACCACCAACCCGCCGCCGGTGGCCAGCGTTTCCAGCAGCGCTCGCCGGTCCCGGTATTTCGCCCGCAGCAGTGACCGCCCGTCCAATTCGAGCATGTCGAACGCCCAGAACTCGATGTGGCTGTCCGGGCCGCGGTTCTGCATGGCGGCAAAACTGGGCGCCCCGTCTCGCAACGCCACCACCTCGCCGTCGAGGACGACGTGATGATCGGCGAGATCGGCTGCCAGAGAAGATAGTTGCGGGAATTCGGTGGTGACATCCCGGCCGCTGCGGGAGAACAATCTGCGCCTGCCATGATCGGAGTCGATCAACAGCCGGTAGCCGTCCCATTTCCCTTCGAATGCCCACTCATCCGGGCTCAGGCTACCCACCGATCCGGCCACGGCCAGCATCGGTTGCGGCGGTTGGTCTTTCATCCGCCGCAACAACCAGTTCTTGCCGTCGGTCTGGATCAGGACGTACCTGCCAGAGACTTTGTCGCCCCGCAGATCGACGATGACCTCACCGTTCTCGCCGGTGTCGCGGAACTTTTCGGCCGTATAGGTGCCTGAATCCCACACCGACACGTGCCCGCCGCCGTACTCCCCCTTCGGGATGTCCCCTTCGAAGCCGATGTACTCCAGTGGATGGTCCTCGGTGTGTACCGCCAGGTGGTTGACCGTCGCGGTCTGCGGCAGGTTCTTGGGTACCGCCCAGCTCACCAGCACACCGTCGCGTTCCAGCCGGAAGTCGTAATGCAGCCGGCGAGCGTGGTGTTCCTGGATGACAAACCGGTTTCCCACATCGGCGGTCGGCGCCGCGGCCGGCACCGGCTCGGGTGTGCGGGTCGGGTCGCGCATGCTGCGATACGTGGTGAGCCGATCGGCCACCGGCACATCGCCGTCCAGCCCGGCCAACAGGTCACCGTCGGAGGCCAGCCGGGCCAGCACCTCGTCGAATCGAAGTTGCCGCAGATCTGGGTCGTCGAGTTCGTCCCAGGATCGAGGTGCCGCCACCGTCGGCTCGTCGCGGCCCCGCAGCGAGTACGGCGCCACCGTGGTTTTCGCGGCGCTGTTCTGGCTCCAATCCAGGAATATCTTGCCGGCCCGTTCCTTACGCGTCATGGTCGCGGTGACCAAGCCACTCATGGTCGATTCCAGTTGTTGGGCAATACGTTTGGCGACAGCCGATGCGCCTCGCGAGCTGACCGGTTTGGTCAGCGGCACATACAGGTGCAACCCCTTGCTGCCACTGGTCAACGGGTAGGTGGTCAATTCGAGATCGGCCATCAGATCACGGACCTCACGCGCCACCTCACACAGCGCAGCCATGGTCACGCCCTCGCCGGGGTCGAGATCGAGCACGATGCGGGTGGCCGGACCGGGCACGCCCCCGACGAATCGCCATTGCGGCACATGCACTTCCAGCGCCGCCTGCTGCGCGATCCACGCCAGCCCCTCGGCGCTGTCGACGATCGGATAGACCGTCGTTCCGCCGCGATGGACGATGGCGCCGCGGTCCAACCAGTCCGGAGCCGAAGAGGCGAGGTGTTTTTCGAAGAACGACTCGGTCTCGACGCCGTTGGGCCAACGCTTTCGGGTGACCGGACGACCGGCGATATGCGGCAGCATGGCATCGGCGACGGCAAGGTAGTAGTCGAAAATCTGAGACTTGGTGACCTGGCCGTCGGGGTACAGCACCTTGTCCGGGTTGGTCAGTTGCACTCGCCCGAATCGCCGCACAGCTCCAGTATCGCGCCGCTGTGGGCCATACTGACGGCATGCGGTCCATCTGGAAGGGGTCAGTTGCCTTCGGCCTGGTCAATGTCCCGGTCAAGGTGTACAGCGCCACCGAGGACCACGACATCAAATTCCACCAGGTGCACGCCAAGGACAACGGCCGCATCCGATATAAGCGGGTGTGCGAGATCTGCGGCGAAGTCGTCGAATACCGGGATATCGCCAAGTCGTTCGAGACCGAGGACGGTCAGACGGTGGTGATCACCGATGAGGACATCGCCACCCTGCCCGAAGAACGCAGTCGCGAGATCGAAGTCGTCGAGTTCGTGCCGGCGGATCAGATCGACCCGCTGATGTATGACCGCAGTTATTTCTTGGAACCCGATTCCAAGTCGTCGAAGTCCTATGTGCTGCTCGCCCAGACCCTGTCACAGACCGACCGGGTGGCGATCGTGCATTTCTCGCTGCGCAACAAAACCCGGCTGGCGGCGTTGCGGGTCAAGGACTTCGGCAAACGCAACGTCATGGTGGTGCACACGCTGTTGTGGCCCGACGAGATCCGCGATCCCGATTTCCCGGTGTTGGACACGGAGATCGAGATCAAGAAGGCCGAGCTGAAGATGGCCGGCCAGGTGGTCGACTCGATGACCGAGGACTTTCATCCCGAGCAGTTCCACGACACCTACCGCGAACAGATGCGGGAACTCATCGAGGCGAAGATCGAAGGTGGCGAGGCGTTCACCACCGAGGAGCAGCAGACCGACCTCGACGAGACCGAGGACGTATCGGATCTGCTCGCCAAGCTTGAAGCCAGCGTCAAGGCGCGCGGCGGCGCTCGGAAGTAGTCGTTCCAGCAATACTAGAACGCGTTCTAGAAAGTTGTCCACGGGGTCACAAAACCCTGCTAACGTGGCCCGAAACAAACGCAACGACGTAAGCGAGGCACGCGTGATTCTGGACAGATTCCGGCTCGACGATCAGGTCGCTGTGGTGACCGGGGCGGGCCGTGGCCTGGGTGCCGCGATTGCGGTGGCATTCGCGGAAGCCGGTGCGGACGTGGTGATTGCGTCTCGAACCGAGTCGCAGTTGCAGGAAGTCGCCAAGCAGGTCGAGGCCGTCGGGCGGCGGGCGCACATCGTCGCGACCGACCTGGCCCACCCGGAGGAGACGGCCAAGCTGGCCGATATCGCCGTCGAGGCGTTCGGGAAACTAGACATCGTCGTGAACAACGTCGGCGGTACCATTCCTGCACCGCTGGTACACACGTCCACCAAGGACCTCAAGGACGCCTTCACCTTCAACGTCGCCACAGCCCACGCCCTGACCCAGGCCGCGGTCCCGCTCATGCTGGAGCACTCCGGCGGCGGCAACGTCATCAACACCACCTCGACCATGGGCCGGCTGGCCGGCCGGGCCTTCATCGCCTACGGCACCGCCAAGGCCGCGCTGGCGCACTACACCCGCCTGGCCGCCATGGACCTGTGCCCCAAGATCCGGGTGAACGCCATCGCCCCCGGCTCGATCTTGACCTCGGCACTGGACATCGTCGCCTCGAACGACGAGTTGCGGGAGCCGATGGAGAAGGTCACCCCGATGCGCAAGCTCGGCGACCCGGCCGATATTGCCGCTGCCGCAGTCTATTTGGCGTCACCGGCCGGTGCTTACATGACCGGCAAGGTGCTCGAGGTCGACGGCGGCCTCACCTACCCGAACCTCGACCTGCCCATCCCGGATCTGTGAGGACCACACCGCATGACTGAATTTTCGGCTCAGCCGAAGTCACCCATCAAAGTCGCCGCGATCGGCACCGGAAACGTCGGCCGTCAGGCCCTCATCCAACTCATCAACGACCCCGCCTACGAACTCACCCACGTCTGGGTATCCTCGGACGCCAAGGCCGGTAAGGACGCGGGAGAGATTGCCGGACTTGATGTTTCGACCGGTATCAAGGCCACCACCGACCTGGACGCCATCCTGACCGCCAAGCCGGACTGCATCGTCTACACCGCGCTGGCCGACAACCGGCTGCCCGACGCGCTGGAGGACTATCGCCGCATCCTGGCGGCCGGGATCAACGTGGTGGGCAGCTCGGCGGTGTTCCTGCAGTACCCGTGGCAGGTGCTGCCTGCTGAATTGATCGCGCCGATCGAGGACGCCGCGAAGGCCGGCGGTTCCACCATTTTCATCAATGGCATCGACCCCGGTTTCGCCAATGACCTTCTGCCCCTTGCCCTTGCGGGTACCTGCCAGAGCGTCGAGCAGATCCGGTGCATGGAGATCGTCGACTACGCCACCTATAACAGCCCCGAGGTGATGTTCGACGTGATGGGCTTCGGTAAGTCCATGGACGAGGTGCCGATGCTGCTGCAGCCCGGTGTGCTGAGCCTGGCCTGGGGCTCGGTGGTGCGCCAATTGGCGGCCGGCCTGGGCCTGGAGCTCGACGAGGTCAACGAGACCCACGTCCGGGTCCCCGCCCCCGAGGACTTCGAGATCGCGGCCGGGCCCATCGCCAAGGGCACCACCGCCGCCATCCGTTTCGAGGTCCGTGGCATCAAGGACGGCAAGGTGGCGGTCGTGCTGGAGCACGTCACCCGGCTGCGTGAGGATCTGTGCCCGGACTGGCCGCAGCCGGCCCAGGAAGGCGGCTCCTACCGGGTCGAGCTGACCGGCGAGCCGTCTTATGCCCTCGACCTGTGCCTGAGCAGCCGTAAGGGCGATCACAACCACGCTGGGCTGGTGGCCACCGCGGCCCGCGTAGTCAACGCCATTCCCGCGGTGGTCGCCGCGGAGCCCGGTATCAGCACGACCCTGGATCTGCCCCTGATCACGGGGAAGGGTCTGTACCGCGCGGGATAGTTCCCCGCACGTCAGCGACGACGAGGGCCCCGGTGACACGGGGCCCTCGTTGTCGCTCCACTAGTTTTCGGCTAACCTAACTTTTCTATTCGTTATCCCGGATAGAGAGTGGATTCTTTGCAGACCGACACGCGTGCGCCGGGGCATCCCACCTGGTCCTTGCTGGGACCGGCATTCGTCGCAGCCATCGCGTACGTCGACCCGGGCAATGTGGCCGCCAACATCACCGCCGGCTCCAAATTCGGATTCCTGCTGGTGTGGGTCATCGTGGTGGTCAACGGTATGGCCGGACTCGTGCAATACCTATCGGCGAAGCTCGGCCTGGTCACCGGGCGGACCCTGCCCGAGCTGGTCGCCGACAACTGCCGCACGCCCACCCGGATCGCCTACTGGCTGCAAGCCGAGCTGGTCGCCATCGCCACCGACCTCGCGGAGGTCGTGGGCGGCGCGATAGCCCTCAAGTTGCTGTTCAACCTGCCGATGCTGCTCGGCGGCGTGATCACCGGGATCGTTTCGCTGCTGTTGCTGGCGGTGCAGAACCGTCGGGGCCAACGGTTCTTCGAACGCGTCATCGTCGGACTGCTCGCGATCATCACCGTCGGCTTCCTGGCCAGTCTGGTGATCAATCCGCCACCGGCGGCCGATGTGGTCGGCGGGCTCCTGCCGAAGTTCAGCGGCTCGGACAGCGTGCTACTGGCCGCCGCCATCCTGGGCGCCACCGTCATGCCGCACGTCGTGTACCTGCATTCCGGTCTGGCCCGCGATCGCCACGGCCGCCCCCAGCCCGGCCCCGCGCTGCGGCGACTGCTGCGTTTCACCCGGTACGACGTGGCGTTGGCGATGCTGGTCGCCGGCGCGGTGAACCTGGCCATGCTGCTGGCCGCCGCGACGAACCTGCGCGGTGTCGACGGCACCGACACCATCGAGGGCGCGCACGCCGTCATCGCGAGTGCGCTGGGATCGACGGTGGCGTTGTTCTTCGCGATCGGCCTGCTGGCCTCGGGACTGGCCTCGGCCTCCGTCGGCGCGTACGCCGGCGCTATGATCATGCAGGGACTGCTGAACCGCTCCTATCCCCTGCTGCTGCGCCGGATCGTGACGCTGATCCCGGCGCTCGTGGTGCTGAGTCTGGGCATCGACCCCACCGAAGCACTGGTGGGTTCGCAGGTGGTGCTCTCGTTCGGGCTTCCGTTCGCGCTCATGCCGCTGATCCGGCTGAGCAGCAACCGTACGGTGATGGGGACCGAGGTCAATCACCAACTCATCACCGTGCTCGGATGGGCTGTGGCAGTGGTTATTTCGGCCCTCAACGTCGCCTTGATCTATCTATCCGTCACCGGCTGAGTACTGTCGTACAGATGGTCGCACCTCTCCGGGATTTACGTTTCGGGTTGAGCCTGCGCAGCACCGGTAACCGCGACGCCGTCCAGGACGCGGCAAAGCGCGGTGAGGCGCTCGGTTACGACGTCCTGCTGGTGCCCGATCACCTGGGTGCGCCCGCGCCGTTCCCGGTGCTGGCCACCGCCGCGGCGGCGACCCACACGATGCACATGGGCACATTCGTGTTCAACGCGTGCTTCTACAAGCCCGCACTGCTGGCCCGCGACATCGCCGCCATGCGTGACCTGACCGACGGCCGTTTCGAGGCCGGCCTGGGTGCCGGCTATGTCCGCGAGGAATTCGAAGCAGCCGAGCTGCCATTCCCGACGGCCGGCAAGCGGGTCGAATACCTGGCCCATGTCACCGAACATCTGCGTACCCAGCTGCCCGACGTGCCGGTGATGATCGCCGGGGCCGGCGACAAGCTGCTGACCGTGGCCGCCCGGCAGGCGCAGATCATCGGGCTGACCGGCGGTCGGCCCACCCCCGAGAACCCCGATCCACTGGCCGAGCGGATCGCCTTCGTCCGCGACGCGGCCGGTGCGCGATTCGACGAGCTCGAATTGAACCTGGCCATCACCGCGGTGCCCACCGACGGTTCGGGTATTCCGAACCTGTCCATCACCCGTCGCTTCCTGCCCGATCTCAGCGATGAGGAACTGCTCAAAACTCCCGGGGTATTCACAGGGACCACGACGGACATCGCCGATCGGGTACGACACCTGCGCGACACGTACGGGGTCAGTTACATCATCGTCCAGCAGCAACATGCGGATGTGTTTGCGCAGGTCATCGCCGCGCTGCGGTGATCGGCGCGAAGCTTACCCAATTTTTACCCACCAGCGTTTGACGCGGGCGCAAATAGAGTCATTTGACTCTAGCGAGTGACTCAGCCCTCAGAGCACCATCATCTGTGAACCTACTCCGAAGTAACTTACTCCGTAGTCAGGGTTTGCCAGTTCACCCCCTGAGCCCCTGAAAGGCACACCAAATGAACACCGCTGTTCGACCGTTCGCATCCGCGGGCGTCTCACTCATCGGAGCCACGGCCATCGCCATGACTCCCGTTCTCGCCCCCACCGTCGGCACCCAGATCCACCGTATGGAAGCCCAGGTCGAGCAGGTAGGCGTTCAACTGGCTGCCGCCGCCAACCCCTACGGCGACGTCTACCAGGCCGCCATCGCCAACCTGCAGGACATCCTGACCACGCAGCTGGCCAACCCGACGCCGGTTCTCACCCAGGCGCTGAAGAACCAGATCACCGCTTTGCAGGACCTCCTGAAATTGGCCGCGAACCCCGGTTCGCTGGTGGTCAACCCCGCCGGGCAGCCGTCGGTTCCGTTCACCCCATCCTCGTCGCTCATCGGCGCGCTGGGCCCCACGCTGACTCAGGTCTTCACCAACCTGACCACC
>Ga0153956_1003077_pt1 | contig 11287 bp, 9 predicted proteins | sample TSFL040MetaG_FD_104704 | JGI IMG/M metagenome (GOLD analysis project Ga0153956, IMG submission 104704) | Attine ant fungus gardens microbial communities from Florida, USA - TSFL040 MetaG | ecosystem: Host-associated > Fungi > Mycelium > Unclassified | place: USA: Florida, Wekiwa Springs...
CGCGAAAACCTACATCGCCAGCGATACGCTCGCGACCGTCGCCGTCGTCGCCGGGATCTTCATCGTCACGCTGATCGTGGTGTCGATCGTCACCGTGCGCATCTCCGACATGATCCTGGATTCGCGGATCGGCGCGCTCGATCGCACGCTCGGCTTCCTGTTCGGCCTCGCCCGCGGCCTCCTCATCATGGTCGTCGCCTTCCTGTTTTTTGCATGGCTGGTCCCTGAGAAGCAGCAACCTGACTGGGTTCGCGGCGCAAAATCGCGTGTTGTGCTGCAAGGAACTGGCGATTGGCTGATGTCGCTCTTGCCGGACGACCCTGAAAACACCATCTTGAAGAAGTTCAAGAAAACCAAGCCGGAAGACGAACCGGCCGATTCCGCTCCGGATAACCGGACGGAAAACCCGTCGGACCCCGGCGGCTACGCCAAGTCGGAGCGCGACGGCATGAAGTCGCTCATCGACGGCAAAGCCACGGCGCGTTAACTGTAGGCCATGATGCTCGGGAATCGGGTGGTGATTTCAGCTAGATATCATAGCAATAGCGCGGAGGCTTGGTGACACGATGAGCAACTTCTCCGGTAGCACGACGGCCCCAGGCGACCGCGCCCCACGCGACATCGATCTGCACGGTGAAGGCGACACGCTACGGGAAGAATGCGGCGTGTTCGGCATCTACGGACATCCGGAAGCCGCCGCCATCACCGCTCTCGGACTTCACGCTCTTCAGCATCGCGGACAAGAATCCGCAGGCATCGTCACCTTCGACGGCAACCGCTTCCACTCCGAGCGCCGCCTCGGCCTCGTCGGAGACGCGTTTTCCCGCGCTGCCGTGATCGACCGCCTGCCCGGTAACAGCGCCATCGGCCACGTCCGCTACTCCACGACCGGCGAAACCATCCTTCGCAACGTGCAGCCGCTGTTCGCCGAACTCAACGCCGGCGGCCTCGCTGTCGCCCATAACGGCAACCTCACCAATGGCCTGTCGTTGCGCCGCGAACTGATCCGTCAGGGCGCGATGATGCAATCGACGAGCGACACCGAAGTGGTTCTCCACCTCGTCGCCCATTCCAAGCGCAACCGTTTCATCGAGCGTTATATCGATGCGTTGCGCACCATCGAGGGCGCCTACGCGCTCGTCTCGCTCACCAACAAAAAGCTGATCGGTGCGCGTGACCCGCTCGGCATCCGCCCGCTGGTGCTCGGCGAACTCGATGGCTGCCCGATCCTCGCTTCGGAAACCTGCGCGCTCGATATTATCGGCGCTAAATATATCCGCGACGTCGAGCCCGGCGAAGTCATCGTGTTCGACGAGAAGGGCACCGAGATTCATAAACCCTTCCCGCCGCAGCCTCCGCGCCCCTGCATCTTCGAGTATATCTATTTCGCCCGCCCGGATTCCATCGTCGGCGGGCGATCCGTTTACGAGGTCCGCAAGGGTTTCGGCGCGCAGCTCGCCCGCGAAAGCCATGTGGATGTGGACGTGGTCGTCCCGGTGCCGGATTCCGGCGTGCCCGCCGCGGTCGGCTACAGCCAGGCTTCAGGCGTACCGTTCGAACTCGGCATCATCCGTAACCATTATGTCGGCCGCACCTTCATCCAGCCCTCGCAGAGCGTGCGCGAACTCGGCGTGCGGATGAAGCATGCGCCGAACCGCGCCGCGATCGAGGGCAAGCGCATCATCCTGATCGACGACTCGCTGGTGCGCGGCACCACCTCGAAGAAGATCGTCCGCATGATGCGTGACGCGGGTGCCACGGAAGTGCACTTCCGCCTCGCCTCGCCACAGATCCTTCATCCGGACTATTACGGCATCGACCTGCCGGATCGCGGCGGTCTTCTCGCGGCGACCCACTCGCTGGAAGAAATGCGCGACATCATCGGCGCGGATTCGCTCGCCTTCCTGTCCATCGACGGCATGTATCGTGCGGTCGGCGAGCCGGGCCGTGACCCGGCCAATCCGAAGTTTGCCGATCACTGCTTCACGGGCGATTACCCGACCCTGCTCACCGACAAGACTCAGGTCGAGCACCCGCAACATCAGCTCTCGCTGCTGGCGGAAGCGAGCTAAGTCAGCTCAAAGCCGTCGCATCATGAACTGCGCATCGTCGCCGTAGCTGCGCAGTTTTTCCACGAGTGCGCTGTCCAGCACCGCTTCAAATCCCTGCCGCTGCCAGAACCCAGCCGAGCCGTTGACCGCGATCAACGACAATGACGGCAGACGCTCGACCTGCGCCTGCAGCGCCAACGATGCCACCATTTCGGCGGCTGCCCCGCCGCCTCGCGCCTCCGGCAGCAGCGCGATATCGTGAAGATAATAGGTCGAAGGGTTTCCGGGCAGGCTCACCAGCATCATGTTCAACGCCGGTGGCGCGTGGTCAACCCACGGATGGCTGACGACGTAGGCAGCAAGCGCCCCGTTCTGCTCCAACACCCGGCAGCCCGGCGGATAGAGACGAAGACGCTCGGCGAAGATCGCTTCATCCTCCGGATAGGCCTGATGAATGAGTGCGGCCAGCGTGTTGACGGCAGGCAGATCGGCGGTGGCCATCAATCGCCAGAGGGCAGGTGCTGCGGGCATGGTGAGCCTGTCCTACTTCACGTCGCCCCGTGTTTACGGAGAGAAGTCGGATCGCGAAGCGATCCGGGTGGGGGCAAATCGGGATGGGTTTATTCGCAGGCATCGATATGCCATAGCAAGCCCTCACCCGGTGCCCGCTGATGCGGCGCGCCACCCTCTCCCGCAGGCGGGCGAGGGAAAGAACCGAGCCGCCCCATGACCGCAAAACCTCTCGCCTCCCGCATCGCTCTCGTCACCGGCGCATCCCGCGGTATCGGCCACGCGACAGCCCGCGCACTGGCCCGCGCAGGCGCTCATGTTATCGCCGTGGCGCGGACCCAGGGCGGGCTGGAAGAACTCGACGACGAAATCCGCAGCGAAGGCGGCAGCACCACGCTGGTGCCGCTCGATCTCACCGACTCCGACGGCATCGCACGATTAGGCGCGGCGCTGAACGAGCGCCACGGCAAGCTCGACATCCTGATCGGCAATGCCGGCGTCGCAGGCCCCTCCTCGCCGCTCGGCCATATCGATCTCAAGCCGTGGACGGATGCGATCGCGGTCAACCTCACCGCGAACTTCCAGTTGATCCGGTGCATGGAGCCGCTGCTGATCCATTCAGACGCAGGCCGCGCGGTGTTCGTCACCTCCGGCACCGCCTCCAAGGCCAGCGCCTATCGCGGCCCCTATGCTGCCTCCAAGGCTGGGCTGGAAGCGCTGGCGCGGGTGTGGGCGCATGAGACGGCGACCAGCACGATCCGCATCAATCTGTTCAATCCGGGCCCGATCCGCACCCGCATGCGCGCCGCCGTCATGCCCGGCGAGGACCCGATGACGCTCGATACCCCCGAACAGGCCGCCGAATACATTTTGCCGATGTGCATGCCGGACTGGACCGAGACCGGCAAAGTCTACGATTATCGCAGCCGCTCTTTAATGAGCTTCCGCGCACCGGTGTGATTGATTGCTAGGATTTCCGCTTCGCCTTGTGCGCGAACGGATTGGCCTTCTCGCGCAACGTAATGCGCACCGGCGTGCCGGGCAGTTCGAAGGCTTCGCGCAAAGTATTCGTGAGGTAGCGCAGATAGGACTGCGGCACCGCGTCAGCGCGCGAGCAGAACACCACGAAGCTCGGCGGCCGCGCCTTGGTCTGCGTCACGTAATTCAGCTTCAACCTGCGGCCGGAGACAGCAGGCGGCGGATTGTTTCGGGTCGCCTGCTCGAACCAGCGGTTGAGCGCGCTGGTCGGAACGCGCTTGTTCCAGGTGACATAAGCCTTCTCGATGGCGCCGATCAGCCGGTCAATGCCCTCGCCCATCAGGCCAGACACAGCAACGACCGGCACACCACGCACCTGCGGCAGCAGATGATCGGCACTCTCGCGCAGCTTGCCGATGGCACTCGGCGCGCGCTCCATCAAATCCCATTTGTTGACGGCGAGCACGATGGCGCGGCCCTCACGCTCGACAAGATCGGCCAGCCGCAGATCCTGTTCCTCGAAGCGGTTCTGCGCATCCATCACCAGCACGACGACTTCGGCAAAGCGCACCGCACGCAACGCATCCGACACCGACAACTTCTCGAGCTTGTCGTCGATGCGCGAACGGCGGCGCAGCCCGGCGGTGTCGAACACCCGCAGCTTGCGGCCGTTCCATTCGACATCCACCGCGATGGAATCCCGTGTAGTGCCGGCTTCAGGACTCGTCAGCAGGCGCTCTTCGCCAAGCAGATGATTGATGAGCGTTGATTTGCCAGCATTGGGACGGCCCAGCACCGCGACGCGGATCTGGCGCGTGGGATCGATCTCGCCATCCTCCGGACACTCGTCGTCCACCTCGTCATTCTCGACGGGCTCCGGCATCAAGTCTTTCAGCGCGTCGTAGAGATCGCCAAGACCCTCGCCGTGCTCGGCCGAAATGCCGATCGGATCGCCAAGGCCGAGCGCATAGGATTCCGCGATGCCCGCTTCGCCGTGCTTGCCCTCGCTCTTGTTCGCGAGCAGCAGCACCGGCTTGTTGGCACGGCGCGCAAAGTCAGCGAAGGCGCGGTCATTCGGCGTGAGGCCCGCGCGTGCGTCGATCACGAACATCAGGGCATCCGCGGCTGCAATGGCCGCCTCGGTCTGCTCCTGCATCCGTGCGGTCAGCGATCCGCGCGGCCCTGAATCAAGCCCCGCCGTATCGATGATGGTGAATTCGAGATCGCCGAGACGGCCCAGCCCCTCGCGACGGTCACGCGTCACACCGGGTTGGTCATCCACCAGCGCAAGCTTCTGCCCGACCAGCCGATTGAACAGCGTTGATTTGCCGACGTTGGGGCGGCCGACGATCGCAATGGTGAAGAACATGATCGATCTCGTCCGCCCTTTATGCGGTCATGCGCCAAAGCGTGGCGAGGCGGATTTAACGCGAGAAGCTACCGCTCGGCAACGGCGCCGGGAATGGCGACATTTGTTGCTGCTGAGGCTGAGCGGCAGGCGGTTGCTGGGGTGGCGGTGGAGGAGCCGCGGCGGGTGCTTCGTCCGGCGGCGGCGCGGTGATGCTCCGGCGCTTGGCGGTTTGCACTTTCTTCTTCGGCTTCGGTTCGGGAGGCGGTGCTTCGGCGGCGGCTGGTGCGGGAGGCTGCGCAGCAGGCGTGGCTTCCGGCGTCATCAGATCGTTCTGCTGATTGCCCTTGTAAAGCTCCTTGGGCACACCCTGCTCAACACCCGGCACACCTTCCGGAAACACCGGTTTGCGCGCGCCCGGCAAGGGCTTCTTCTGGTCGAGGAAGCTCAGCATGTCGGTCGGATCGAAACTGTTCGCAGCACCGCCACACCCCGACAGAACGCAGGCGGCTGCCATCAGCATGACGCCGGTGGATGCGCGGAATACGGAGCGTCTGGGAAAGCGGAGCGGCATGGGATCAGCTTTTCGCGGCCGGGGGCAGCAGCGCGAGCAAGGCTTCTGCGCGCCTGCGCAGCGTTGCCGGGCTCTGCGGATCATCGCCGATCATGTCGAGCCACTTGCGCGCAGCATCGTTGTTCTTCGCCCGCCAGGCCGACAGCGCCAGCACTTCGCGCGCGGAGTGACGGAAGGCATGAGTGCCGGAGGCATCGTCCGACAACCGCTTTTCGATCTCGTCATACGGCGCGGTATCGAGCATCAGGCTCGCGGCGCGCAGACGGGCGATCTCGCGGATCGGCGCATCGGCCTTGCCGTCATTGGCGATGGCGTCGAACGCGGCAATGCCCTTTTGCGAATCCTGCTTGGCAGCCTCAGCCGCCGCATGAAGCCGCGCCAGCACGCCGTAGCCCTGCGCATTGCTGCCAGCGATCTTGTCGAAAGCCGCCTGCGCCTGCGCGGGGTCGGTCAATGCGGCCGCTGCCTCGAAAGCCTTGCCAGCGGCTTCCGCCTTTTGATTTTCGAAATATTGATAGGCGCGCCAACCGCCGACACCGCCGACGATCAGGAGGATCAGAACGATGAAATGCAGCGAATAACGGTCCCACAGCTTCTTGAGCTGTTCGCGGCGTAATTCCTCGTCAACTTCGTTAAATAATTCAGACACTTAAGAAAACCCCGCCGATCGTCGCGGCGCTTCAAAGGCGCCATTCCCCTGCAATGATGCAAGCCGATACAGTAACGCTGTGGCGGCCACAAGGCAAAGCAAGGCGGATCAAAGCGTTAACCGCCGTTCCGGCCTCCAAAAGCCGATCAGGGCCGGAAAGCGGCTACTTCGTGACTTTCGGCTTCAGGTTGTAGACGTGCTCCGGACCCGGAAAAGCACGGGAGCGGACCTCGCTGGCGTAGTCCTGAATCGCCTTCTCGATGCCGGGCCCGAGGTCGCCATAGCGCTTCACGAACTTCGGCGCCCAGGGCGACAGGCCGAGCATGTCTTCCAGCACCAGCACCTGCCCATCGCAGGCCACGCTGGCGCCGATGCCGATGGTGGGTGACGCGACGCTCTCGGTGATCTTGCGTCCCAACGGCTCGGCCACGGCCTCGACCACGATCGAGAACGCGCCCGCCTCCGACACCGCCTTGGCGTCTTCCAGGATCGCCGCCGAATCCGCCTCGGTGCGGCCGAGCGCACGGAACGAGCCAAGCGTGTTGATCGACTGCGGCGTCAGGCCGACATGGCCCATCACCGGAATGCCGCGGTTGACGAGAAACTCGACGGTCTCCGCCATCCGCACCCCGCCTTCCATCTTGATGCCGCCGCAGCCGGTTTCCTTCAGCACGCGCGCGGCGGAATGAAACGCCTGCTCCTTCGACGCCTCGTAGGAGCCGAACGGCATATCGACCACCACCATCGCCTGCTTCGAGCCGCGCATCACCGCGTGCCCCTGCAGGATCATCATCTCAAGCGTGACCGGCACCGTCGTCTCGAAGCCGTGCATCACGTTGCCGAGTGAATCGCCGACCAGGATGATGTCGCAATATTTGTCGACCAGCGCCGCGGTGTGCGCGTGATACGAGGTCAGCATCACGATCGGCTCGCCGTTCTTGCGCGCGAAAATCTCAGGCGCGGTTTTGCGCTTGGCTGCATTTTGAATGGACATGAATCAAACTCCGACGGCAGGAACGCCGATCACCAGCGGATGGAATGCGAATGCGAGCGCGAGATAGGCCACGATGCCGACCGCGACCGCGATGAGATCGTTGCCGATGCCGCCGACCGGAATCGGCGGCGCACCACTGTCGGCACGGCGCTTCAATGAAATGCGATCATACACCGCCCACGCCAGCACCGAGCCGAACAGGATGATCGAACCGAGATCGCCGTTGGCGAGCAGATGCGCCAGCGCCCACAGCTTCACGCCCGCCAGCATCGGATGCTTCAGCTTCGCGAAAATGCGGCCGCGAATATAGGACGCGGCGACGAGGATCACCGCGGGCAGCATCAGAGCCAGCGTCAGATGCCGCATCGCCTTGGGCGGATACCAGACATCGACCCATTCAGTGACGCGATAGAGGCTGAAGCCCTTGGCCGCAAGCGCGAGGCCGGTGAGTGCGATGACGCTATAGGCGGCCTTGTAGCCGCCCTCGCCCAGCCGCGCGACCAGCGAAGCACGCAGACCGCGCTGCGCCGTCAGCACATGCACGCCCAGCAACAGCGCCAGCCCCAAGATCAGAAGCGCAAAACCCATGAGGGCACCCCATCGGATCGATGCGCTCGGGTAGCATTTTTATGATGCAGCGCGCAATGCACCTGAAGGCGGTGCTCGCGCAGTCCCGGCATGCGAAACCGGCGTCCGGGTTTCTTCAACGCCGCAGCGGATTGCCGAAGCGCGACAGATATCGGGACGCAAGCATGGCGGAGCCGTAAGGCGTCAGATGATTTGCATCGTTATAGACAGGCGCGCCGTCGATCTGCGCGACGCACTTGCCCTCCGTGCAGGCGACGGCCTGAACGTCGATCACCACGAGGGCTGGATATTTTGCTTCCATCTCAGCAAAGAAATCGCTGACCTGCTTTCGCTTGTCGCGCTCAAAGCCATTGTCCACATCGAATTCGCATTCGCCATGATACGGCCGGCGCAGCTTCACATGCCGGTAGAAGCAGTTCTTGAGATTTTGCCCGTTCTCGGGCACGGGCCCGAGAATAACCGGTGTGATGTTGTTTTTCACAAGCTGGTCCAGCACGCCGTCGAGCTTGCGGATTTCCTCCATCGGATGACCGGCCCAACGCTCTCCGATCAGAACATAGGCAGGGCGCTCCCTGAATATCCTCTCATAGATACCGGGCACCGTGCGGCGGCAAACCTCATCAGCATCAGGGCTCGCGGCGCCGGGCAGCGCCAGACACGAACTCATGACGTAGCTTGCACCTGCGATTCCTGCGTCTTTCGCCAGCACATCGACGAAACGCCGGTAATGGCCCGCGTGAGAATCCCCCAGCAGGAAAAACGATACGCTCGCCTGAGGAACGCCCAACCGGCATTCGCCTCCCCGGTGATCGGCGATGCAGGTTCCGCGATCCGCATAAGGCGCCAGCGCCCGATGGATCGCAACCGCTTCCGCGCCAAGGCGCTGGTAGAAGCCGTCGTTTCTTTTGGAGATTTCCCTGGTCGCGGATGCGAGCGCAAGCGGAAGAAGAAAAAACAGAACGACCAGCTTCCACAATGGGAAGGCCCGCAATCCGTGAGACCGTTTCTCGACGAACACATACGACAGATGCGCCAGCACCAGCACGCCGGCGAACAACGCGCATGTCAAAGGCCACGACAGCGGCACCTGCATATATGCAAGCAGAGCGAGCGGCGGCCAGTGCCACAGATAGGCTGAATAGGAAATCCGCCCCACGTGAACGAGAGGCCGCACGCTCAGGAGCGCATCGTCCTTGCCCCAGATCACAATGGCCGCCGCCAACAGACAGACAAGCGCTGCATGGAAGCCCGGAAAGCTCGTCGTGCTGCTAAAGCCGACAGCCAGCCCCACAAGTCCGGCAATTGCTGCCGCCACCAGAATGCGCCTGTAGGACGCGCGCATCCTCACATCGATGAGCGCCGCAACGCAGCCGATCAGCGGCTCGAAATAACGCGCCACTCCGGAAAAGTAGGATGCCTGCGATGAACCCGTTTTCCAGATGGATATCGCCAGAAAGACGGATGTCAGGCCGACGAGCCCCGTCATCAGGCCGCGCGGGCCGAGACGGCGGTGCGCAACCAGAAAAAACACGGGAAACAGCAGATAGAACTGCCACTCGATCGACAGCGACCAGATATGCAGAAGCGGCAGATCATGGGCGTCGTGCGAAAAATAATCATGAATCGCATGATCGAAATGCACATTCGCCAGAACCAGAAGACCCTGAATGAGACTCTGGAAGAAATTGATGAAATCGTCCGGCACGAACAGAAACGACACAGCGACCGCGGTCACGGACGCGACCACGAGGAACATCGGCATCAGGCGAACGATCCGCCGCCGATAGAAATCATCGAGCGCCGCACCCAGCGGGGTTGCATAACGGCACAGCAGCGAAGTGATCAGGAATCCCGAGATGACGAAGAAAATATCGACGCCGATATAACCGCCGGTGAAGGGCCGGATTCCGTAATGGAATGCGATGACGAGCAGAACGGCAACGCCGCGCAGGCCGTCAATATCCGGCCGGTATTCCAGCGACACCGCGCGGCGCGGGGCCGCCCCGGCATGAGTTTGATCTGAGCCTTCCCGCAGGGGTTCTCCATCCTGAACGAGAGAATGGCTCATTCAATCGCCCTTGCCTGCCTTCTTCACGTCCTTGACGCTGGTGAAGGTGATGCCGGGCGAACGCTCGCGGGTGTAGCCGAGATAGAATTCGTTCTTGGCGAGATACACCAGATCGTTGTCGACGTCCTCGGCGAGGCTGGAGCCGTTGGCATTGACGAAGGTGTCGTATGCCTTGCGATCCTCCGCCGTGAACCAGCGTGCCAGCTGGAATTCGCTAATCTCGAAATCGACCGGCAGCGAATATTCCGCATCGAGCCGCGCCTTCAGCACGTCGAGCTGCAACTGGCCGACGACGCCGACCATCGCGGGCGAGCCGTCGCGCGGGCGGAACACCTGCACGACGCCCTCTTCGGACATCTGCTGCAAGGCTTCCTTCAGCTTCTTCGCCTTCATCGCATCGCCTAGCCGGACGCGGCGCAGGATTTCCGGCGCGAATGACGGCACGCCGACGAACTGGATGTCCTCGCCTTCGGTCAATGTATCGCCGATCCGCAGCGTGCCGTGGTTCGGAATGCCGACCACATCGCCCGCGAAGGCTTCATCGGCGATGGCGCGGTCCTGCGCGAAGAAAAACTGCGGCGAGGACAGCGTCATGTTCTTGCCGGTGCGCACCAGCTTCGACTTCATGCCGCGCGTCAGCTTGCCCGAGCACAACCGCGCGAACGCGATGCGGTCGCGATGGTTCGGGTCCATGTTCGCCTGAATCTTGAACACGAACGCGCTCATCTTCGGCTCCGACGCCTCGACCTTGCGCGTGCTGGATTCCTGCGCGCGCGGCGGCGGCGCGTAACGCCCGAGCCCTTCCAGCAAATCACCGACGCCGAAATTGCGCAGCGCCGAGCCGAAGAACACCGGCGTCAGATGGCCTTCGCGGAACGACTCCAGATCGAACGGCTTGCAGGCTTCAGACACCAGCGCGAGTTCTTCGCTGACGGCAGCGGCATCGAGATTGGGATTGCGGCTCGCAAGATCGGCAATCGCGATCTGCTCGGCCTGCCCGGTTTTCGCGCCGCCGCCTTCGAGCAAGCGCACGCCGCCGGTCGTGATGTCGTAGGTGCCGAGGAAGTCGCGGCCGCGCCCCACCGGCCACGTCATCGGCGTGGTGTCGAGCGCCAGCGTCTTCTCGATCTCGTCCATCAGGTCGAACGGATCGCGGCTTTCGCGATCCATTTTGTTGATGAAGGTGATGATCGGAATGTCGCGCAGGCGGCAGACCTCGAACAGCTTGCGCGTGCGATCCTCGATGCCCTTGGCGGCGTCGATCACCATCACGGCGGAGTCGACGGCGGTGAGCGTGCGATAGGTGTCCTCGGAGAAATCCTCGTGGCCCGGCGTATCGAGCAGGTTGAACACGAGGTTGTCGAATTCGAACGTCATCACCGAGGTGACGACGGAGATGCCGCGATCGCGCTCGATCTTCATCCAGTCCGAGCGCGTGGAGCGCCGCTCGCCCTTGGCCTTGACTTGACCGGCGAGATTGATCGCGCCGCCGAACAGCAGCAGCTTTTCGGTCAGCGTGGTCTTGCC
>Ga0153956_1003078_pt1 | contig 11286 bp, 9 predicted proteins | sample TSFL040MetaG_FD_104704 | JGI IMG/M metagenome (GOLD analysis project Ga0153956, IMG submission 104704) | Attine ant fungus gardens microbial communities from Florida, USA - TSFL040 MetaG | ecosystem: Host-associated > Fungi > Mycelium > Unclassified | place: USA: Florida, Wekiwa Springs...
CACGCCGAGCGCATCGAGGACCTGCAGGCCACCTACACCGGCTTCCGTCGCACCGAGCTGGGCCGGGCCAGCGACCCGGTCTGGAGCGTGGCGGCCCTGCACCGGCCCGCCGAGTTCAACAAGAGCCATGTGCCGGCCTTCGTCGCAGGCGAGGACCCCGGTGACTACATCTGCGTCTACCCGTTCGTCCGGTCGTTGGACTGGTATCTGCTGCCCGATGAGGATCGGCGCCGGATGCTGGTCGAGCACGGCATGGGTGGTCGTGAATACCCCGATGTGCGGGCCAATACCGTGCCCGCGTTCGCGCTCGGGGATTACGAGTGGATCCTGGCCTTCGAAGGCCCTGACCTGGCTCGCATCGTTGAATTGATGTGGAAGTTGCGCTACACCGACGCCCGTCGGCACGTCCGTGAGGAGACCCCGTTCTTCGTCGGCCCGCGCGTCGGCGTCGAGGAACTGATCGTCCGGCTGCCGTAGTCGGTTGGTCTTATCCAAGAATTTGCTGTACACGGGTGATTGAAAGCAGAACTAATGCTGGCCGTGTTGCTAGCGTTTATTCGTGCCGAAGTTTATGTGGGGGGTGAGTTCGGTCGGACTGATCGCGGTCACGACCGGTTCGTTTCTCATGCTCTCCGGCGTGCTGACCGCCCGCGGCCTGGGCGATCTGGTGATACTGGCCACGTCAGCGACCGCATTTCTGGTCACCGTGCGGGCCGCTCGACTGAGCGAGGGCCGGCTGCGGCACGCCTGGATCTGCCAGAGCATCGCCGTTGCCGCTTTGGTGCTCAACGACCTTCTGGAGTTCGGTGAGACCGCGCTCGGCGGCCTTGAGCGGACACCGGTTCCATCCGTCGCGGACGTCGTTTACATGGTGTATCCGATGGCGACCTGTCTGGCACTGGTGCGTTTTCCGCCCAACAACATCCGGTTCCGGACCCGGGTGGTCCTCGACGGTCTGATTGTCTCGATAGCGTTGTTCGAGGTGATCTGGGAGTTGGTGCTGGAGGAGGTCTACCACGCCGGTTCGTCGAGCCCGTTGCGGTTTGCCGTGATCGTGGCCTATCCGCTGACCGACGTACTGATCGTCGCCGTGGCTGTCATGGTGCTGCCACGGGTGTGCGGGACTGTGCGCACCATCGTCGCGCTGCTCGCTGTCGGCGCCGTCTTCAATGCCTTTGCTGACGGTGCCAACGTCTACACCGCCGCGTTCGACTCACATGCTGGCATCACGGTGTTGGTGTACATCGGGTGGGTCGCGGCGTCGGCGTTCCTGATCGCCGCCGCACTGCTGGCCCGCTGGGTGCGGGACGTTCCTGACGAACGCCCATCGACCGTGCCGACCCGGATGGATTTGTGGCTGCCGTACGCGGCGGTGGGGCTGGCCATCGTGCTGTGTAGTCCGCAGGTCGTTCCGGCGCTGGCTCAGGGGCCTTTGCTGGTCACATCGGTGGTGTTGTTGGCGGCGTTGTCCGTGCGGCACGCCATCGTGATGATGGACAACCGCCGGCTGCATACCGTGGTCAGCGATCAGGCACTGCGCGATCCGTTGACCGGGCTGGCCAACCGGGTGCTGTTCCGCGATCGCGTCGTGCACGCGGTGCATCTGCGTCAACGTGACAACCGCGCGGTGGCGGTGGTGCAGCTGAACCTCGACGAATTCCGTCAGGTCAACGCGGACTACGGCCAGGCCGTTGGTGACGACTTGCTGGTGTTCGTGGCGAACCGACTGATGAACGTGGTGCGTGCCGGCGATACCGTCGCGCGGATCGGGGCCGACGAATTCGCCATCGTGATGGAGGGCGTGGCAGATCAGACCCGGATCATCGCGCACCGGGTGGTCCGGGCGTTCGATGAGCCGTTCGCCGTCGGTGGACGGTCCATCAGGGTGACGCCCAGCGTCGGATTCGCGATCGCCAGTGACTCCGCCGACGTGGACGCGGCCGGGTTGCTCGAACAGGTGGAGCTGGCCATGCAGGCGGCCAAACGTGCCGCGGACCATGGCCTGCATACCTTCACCGAGGATATGCGGTCCGCGACCGACGTCGTTCCGCGCCGGGGCAGCAGCAAAGAGGCGGTGATGTTGCGCGAGCTGCGCGAAGCCATCGACGAGGACGAACTCAGCGTCGTCTATCAACCGAAGATCAACGTGCGCACCGGTCTGCCGGTGGGGGTGGAGGCGCTGGTGCGCTGGCCGCACCGCGAGCTGGGCCTGTTGGGGCCGGATTCGTTCCTGCCGTTGGTCCGCCAACACGGATTGATGAGCGGTGTCACCGAGCGGGTACTCGGACGGGCTCTGGACGACGTGGTCCTTTGGAAGGCCGACGGCGTGCTGATCCCGGTGGCGGTCAATCTGTCGGCGCCGTCGGTCGCCGACACCCAGTTGCCCGCCTACATCGCCGGACAGCTGGCGGACCGCGGCCTACAGCCGACGATCCTGACGGTGGAGATCACCGAGGATTTGTTGCTGGAGAACACCCAACGGGCCAGCGGCGTGCTGGATCGGTTGCGCGCCAGCGGGGTTCGCATCGCGCTCGACGATTTCGGCAGCGGTTACTCGGCGCTGTGGTACCTGCGGGACCTGTCCTTCGACGAGGTCAAACTCGACCGCCAGTTCATCACCCCGCTGTTGACCGATCGTCGTGCTGCGGTGATCGTGCGTGCGGTGATCGATCTGGCGCACGATCTGGGCGGCACGGTGGTGGCTGAGGGCGTCGAGGATGCCGAGACGGTGGCCAAATTGCGCGACTACGGGTGCGAGATCGCACAGGGTTTCCACTTCAGCCCACCGCTGCAGGCCGCCGATACGTTGACCTACTTCAAGAAGTCGGCATTGCGGGCACCAGCCGCAGTGAGACCGAATTGATGCAGTAGCGCTGGTCGGTCGGCGTGGGGTAACCCTCGCCTTCGAAGACGTGACCCAGATGGCTGTGGCAATTGGCGCACAGTACCTCGACCCGGCGCATGCCGAGGGTGTCGTCGGCCCGCAGGACCACCGCATCGGAGTTGGCCGGATCGAAGAAAGACGGCCAGCCGCAATGTGATTCGAATTTCTCGGAGCTGCGGAACAGTTCGGTGCCGCAGGCCCGGCACTGGTAGCTGCCTTCGGTCTTGGTATCGGTGTACTCACCGACGAAAGGCCGCTCGGTACCGGCCTGACGCAGCACCTGAAATTCTTCCGGGGTCAGCTTCTCGCGCCATTGCGATTCGGTCAGTTGCACCTTGGGCGGCGGGATGCTCATGAGGCCAGGTTAGCGCCGGACTCGGTCTCGCGGTGATCGGCGGGCAGCCACAGCGGATCGATGCCTTCGTCCAGTCGATTGTCTGCCTTGGCATCCAGGTACCGGAAGAGCAGCACACAGAACACCACCACCAGCATCAGCGACCAGCCGTACGTGATCTTCATGTATTCCAGGAAGCGGCCGGTGGTGGGCCAGAAGTACAGCAGATAGTTGTCCATGGTGAGGAACCCGTAGACCGCGAGCCAGGCGGGCCAGTTGCGGATCGTGGACCGCGGCAGCACCACGGTCATCAGGAACGGGAACAGCATCATCGAGTAGTAGCCCTGCGCCAATGCGAGTACCAGCCACGAGGTGATCAGCAGCACGCCCGAGGAGGTGGCCATCCAGAACAGCGGATCGACCTCGCGGTAATAGCGGTACAACAGCCACAGGCTGCCGGCGGCCAGCAGCACGAACGTCACGCGCAGTGCCAGGATCAGCCATGGCGGCAGCCCGTAGTAGATGCCGTTGCCCAGGATCGAGGAATTGAAGTAGTCCCGGGTCTGGGTGATGTAGGGCAGCGTGCCGTGCACGAAGCCCATCGGGTCGGCCGACATGGACCAGGCCACGGCGTTGAAGGCCAGGGGGACCACGGCGGCGGTCACCAGTGCACGCCACTGCCGGTTGAGCAATGGCAGCAACAGCAGCGGCAGCAGGACGGGCTTGACCACCATGGTCATCCCGATGGCTACGCCGGCCAGCCATTGATGGCGGACCTTGCCGTCCAACAGCCAGCGTAGGAACAGCACCAGCGCCAGCAGGATGCAGCCGTTGACGTTGGTGAAGATGATCGTGTTGGTCACCGACTCGGTGCAGAACATGGCCAGCAGCAGGGCCGGCAGCGCCACCGAAGTCAGCGAAAAGCTGAACAGTCGTACCAGAAGGCACGCGGCGATGATCATTGCGACGACGTTGAACGCGATGAACCAGTTGCGCGACGCGAATTCCGGGAGGTAGCCGAACGGGGAGAGCAGCAGGGTGCCGCCCGGCGGATACAGGTAATGCGGGTCGACGTAGTTGAAGTGCTCGTTGTAGATGTTCCAGTGCCGACGGAAGTTCGACACCGCGCGGTAGACCGGACCGAAGTCGTCGGTGATGTGCGGGTTGGTCGACAGCACGTAACAGCGATGGAAGATCGACAGTATGGCGATGGGCCACAACGCCGCCCGCACCACCTCGGCGGTGCTGCGTGGCGCGCTGCGCGGGCCGAACACGCTCAGGAGCGAATAGGGGCGTGGCACCAGCGAACCCTACCGCGGCGCGCCGGAGCGACCGTTCAGGCCGGGCAGAACGTGTCGGTTTCGGGCAGCTTGCCGCTGTCGAAGTAGTTCTGCACCGGCGCCATGGCACATGGGGTATACACCACCGCGCCGTGACCGATGCCCTGCCACATCACCCGGCGACTGCTGGTGCCGGCGTTGATCGCGGTCGCCGATACCGCGGCCACACCCTCGTTACCGATGATCGCGTCGGCGTGCGAGCCCAGCAGCAGGATCGGGAAGGTCAGGTTCTTCGGGTCCGGGACCGCCGAGACACTGGGCCAGCTCAGGCATTTGGCCAGACTCAGGGCCCCGCTTGCACCGAATTGCGGATACAGCTTGGGCCAGGCCACCAACAACTGGCGGATGCGGTCCGGGGTCGGACGATTGATCGCGTCGGTGCACGAACCGACGTACTGCCCGTCGGTCTGGCGCATCTGCTGCGCGGCCGAGACCATCGCGTTCAGTGGGGCGTCGTCACCGTCGCGGGCGGCGGCCAGGACACCGGCCAGCGCCGCGGTGTTGGCCGGTCCGTCACCGTGTGGGAAGCCCAGTGCGGTGGTGATGGCGTCGGTGATCGCCGCGGCCGAGTTGCCGCCGACGCCGCGGCCGGCCCGGGCCGTGCCCAGCAGCGCATCGATCGCGCCCTTGGGATCCGGTCCCAGCGGGCAGTTGATGGCGACACAACTGGTGGCGAACGCGTCGAGTGCGGTCTGTGCGCCCTTGACCTGCTGTTCGGTGGCCGATTCGGCGTTGATTCCCAGTGGCAGCGGCGAATCCAGTACCAACCTGCTCACCTTGGTCGGGTGGGCGCTGGCATAGGCCAACGCCACCTGGGCGCCGTTGCCGATGCCGAGGATGGCCAGCGTCGGCACATCCCAGGTGCTGCGCAGCCGCTCGAGATCGTCGGCCGCCTGGCTGTTTCCGTAGGCCGAGGTCCCCGGTGCCAGGGTGTCGGTGCAGCTGGTGGTAGCCGACTGGGCGATGGCAGCGAGGTTGGCCACCGGGTCATCGCCGCCCTGGAACTGCGCCTGGTTCAGCATGTCCTCACGGTCGCTGGTATCGCGACAGCTGATCGAGGTGGACAGACCCATGCCGCGGCGGTCGACGGCGACGATCGGGTGGCTCTTGAGCAGATCGGTGCCCGACCGGGACAACCACACCGGCAGCTGCTGTGAGGTCGGCAGATCGGTGCCGGTGGTCACCACCACGGGTCCGGCGTCGGCGGGGGTGGCCGAGCTACGGGCCCGCACCACACCGATGCTGACGGTGCCGCTGGCGCCGTTGAGCGCGTCCAGGTTCGCGTCGTAGGTCGAGCATTCCAGGTTCACGTCGGCAACGGGCGGCACCGAGGCGCTACCGAAAACCTGCCCGGTGCATTCGTGCCAGGTCAGCTCCTTCTTCGGGGCGGCGATCGGCGGCGGCGAGGGTGCCGGTTTGTCGGTACGCACGGCGCCCTGCGGATGGGCGCCGGCATCGGTGGCAAAGCGCGGGTTGGCGGCCAGGCCGGGGGCACACCCCGTCGACAGGGCGGTGGTCGAGAGCATCAAGGTCGCGAAGCTCAGGGCCGGGAGCAGGTGTCGACGCATGCGCACCACAGTAGCGAGGCACATGCGCGTCAGGCGCGAACGTAGCGCGTGTACAGATAGCCCTCGTCGTCGGTGAGCAACTGGCTGCGCCGCATCCGGGTATGGGCCTGCCCGATACCCGAGGCGATGCGTCGCGCCGAGCCACCGACCACGATCGGGGCGATCGTCATACACAGTTCGTCGAGCAGATCTTCTTCGATCAGCAGACTCAGCAGGGAAGGTCCGCCCTCGGTCAGGACCCGCAGCAGGCCGCGTTCACCGAAGATCCGCAGCACGGCGTGCGGATCGACGCGGTCGCTCTCGCTGCCCGAGGCGTCGACCACTTCCGCGGCGGCACCGAATCGACGGGTCGCGTCGGCCACGCATTCGCGCGAGATCAGCAGCAGCGGCGGGACCTCGGTATGGGTGAACAGTCGGGCGTCGTGCGCGAAATCGGCGGCGTGGGTGATCACCGCGATCGGCGGCACCTCGCTCTGGCCGCGGGCCTGACGGGCCTGGCGCTGGGCGGCCGACAACTGCGCGCCACCGTAGTTCTCGATCCGCGCCGTAGCGGCGCCGACCAGGATGACGTCGGCGGCCTGGCGCATCAGGCCGAACAGCGTGCGGTCACCGGCTCCGGCCAGGCCGCCGGAGGTGCCGTCGTCGGTCGCGCCGCCATCCAAACTGGTGATCATGTTGGCCCGAACCCAGGTCCCGGTCAGCGCGTCGGGGTAGTCGTACAGCGCCGCCAGAAGAGCCTCATCAGCACCGGCTTCGTCGGTCCGATAGCCGGGGCCGACCGGCTTCAGTGCTGTGAGCTGCGTCGCAGCGTCGGGTTCTGGCACGTGCTCCATTCCAACACGCCGATATGGTGCCTGAATGCATGGGGCCAGCGAAGTCGCGCATCTGACCGAACGTCATCCGACCGTCACACCGGAACGTCTGATCGCGCAGCTGGTTCCGCCGTCGACATTTGCCGACGTCAGCTTCGATTCCTACCGCCCCGATCCGGCCGAGCCGTCGCAGGCCGCGGCGGTGGTCAAGGCCCGCACGTTCTGCGTCGACGCGGTGCGCCGGCGGGCCGGCAAGAAAAAACTGTTCGGTAAGCGCGACGTGCTGCCCGGCGTCGGGATCTACCTCGACGGCGGTTTCGGTGTGGGCAAGACCCACCTGCTGGCCTCGACGTACTACACGCTCGCCGGATCCGATGCCGGGCCGGCCGCGTTCGCTACCTTCGGCGAGCTGACCCAGCTGGCCGGGGTGTTCGGTTTCACCGAGTGCATCGAGCTGCTGGCCGACTACGTGGTGGTCTGCATCGACGAATTCGAGCTCGATGACCCCGGCAACACCACGCTGATCTCGCGGCTGCTCTCGGCGTTGGTGGAGCGCGGCGTGTCGATCGCCGCGACGTCGAACACCCTGCCCGAGCAGTTGGGTGAGGGCCGCTTTGCCGCACAGGACTTCCTGCGGGAGATCAACACGCTGTCGAGCATTTTCACCACGGTCCGGGTCGAGGGCCCGGACTATCGCCAGCGCGGTCTGCCGTCGGCCCCGGTGCCGCCGTCGGATGCGCAGGTGCAGTCCTGGGCCGCGGGCGCGGGTAGCGGGGCGACTCTCGACGAGTTCGACGCGCTGTGTGCGCACCTGGCGACCATGCATCCGTCGCGCTATCTGACCCTGATCGAAGGCGTCACCGAGGTCTTCATCACCGGCGTGCATACCGTGCACGACCAGAGCGTGGCGTTGCGCCTGGTGTCGCTGACCGACCGGCTCTATGACGCCGGTATCCCGGTGGTGGCCTCCGGGGACAAGCTCAACATGCTGTTCGGCGAGGAGATGCTGGCCGGCGGTTTCCGCAAGAAGTATCTGCGCGCCACCTCGCGGCTGTTGGCGCTGTCGGCTGCCGGCCAGGAGCTGCACGCCTAGAGCGGTTCAGCCCCGTAAAAACGTTGGGCGCGTTGGTTTTCCTGGTTGATGGGGGAGCGGACGGCGGACAGGCCAGTGGGAAGGTCGCCGCGGCGAGTTCACCGGTATCTCCGTGGCGGCCCGCTCGATGAGTACGGGCACCCGATCAGGGCAGCGGAGCGCCCGGCTGCCAGATGTTCCACTGGGCCAGGTGGGTACCGGTGGCCGGGTTGATCAGCACGACGTTGGTCACCAGCCCTCGATAGACATCCCAGTAGACGGCACCGTCGACGGTCGACCCGGGTGGCGTGTTGAGCAGCTTGGATTCCAACGCGTCGGGGGCGTCGGTGTGCCGGGACTGGTAGGCGTCGGCGTAGGGAGTCACGCCGGAGAAGGTGAACGCGGTGGCCATCTGGTAAGGATTAACCGACTTGACCGTATGCACGGTGACGTCGGCCTTCCAGGGGCTGCCCTGGGCGCGCCAGCGCGGCGAGCCGGCCCAGGTCCATCCGGGCGGCACGTCGGTGGGCACCACATCGTGCACGGTGACGTCGGCGATGATGCCGTCGAAGTTGACGTGCAGGGTGTCACCGAGGTTGCCGATCGGGGCGATGTCGTCGGCGGTGGCCAACGGGACCGCCGCGGTGGCCAGCGAGACCATCGTGGCGGCCAGGACACCGAGCACGCTTGTCACCCGGCGGCGCCGGTGTGTCGAGTTGCTGTTTGCCACCGTGCTCATCGTGTCCTCTCGGTAAAGGCTGACTCGCATGATGACACACTGCCCGAATCTGTTCACCCAAACGGGGGTTCAGGCGTTGCGCAGGGTGTCCCAATCGTGCTCGGCCTCCAGCTCCGTGATGGCCTTGGCGGTGCGCTCCTTGAGCAGCAGCGTCACGCCCAGGCCGACGACCACACCGACCACCAGGGCCACCCAGGAGAACCGGGACAGCCATTTCTCGGCCGCCAGACCGAGGAAGTAGACGACGGCCGTGGTGCCGCCGGCCCACACCACCGCACCGGAGGCGTTGGCCGCCAGGAAGTGTGTGTAGCGCATCTTCAGCGCACCGGCCAGCGGTCCGGCGAAGATTCGCAGCAGCGCGATGAACCGGCCGAAGAACACCGCCCACACTCCCCAGCGGGTGAACAGCTGCTGGGCCAGCGCGACGTGCCCGGGCCCGAAGTGTTTCGGGAAACGCCTACCGAGCCGTTCGAAGAGCGACATGCCGAACCGGTTGCCGATGCTGTAGCCGATCGAATCCCCGATGATGGCGCCGGTGGCTGCGGCCGCTGCGACGCCGGCCGGGTTGACGTCCAGTGAATGCCGCGAGGACAACAGTGCGGCGCCGACCAGGACGATCTCACCGGGCAGCGGGATGCCCAGGCTCTCTAGCCCGATCACACTGCCGACGACGAGATAGACCGTCCATACCGGGATCGATTGCAGCAGTGTGTCGACATCCACGTGGTAAGGATGCCTTACCGGGACAGGCTGCGGCTGATGACGAGGCGTTGGATCTGGTTGGTGCCCTCGAAGATCTGGGTGATCTTGGCTTCGCGCATATAGCGTTCGACGCGGTAGTCGCGGGTGTAGCCGGCGCCGCCGAAGACCTGTACGGCGTCGGTGGTGACTTTCATCGCGGCGTCGGTGGCCACCAGCTTGGCGACCGAGGCATTGCGGGAGTAGGGCAGTCCGGCGTCGCGGCGGCGGGCGGCGTCGAGGTAGGTGGCGCGCGCGGAGTCCACCGCGGCGGCCATGTCGGCGAGCACGAAGCCAAGGCCTTGGTGGTCGATGATCTTGCGGCCGAAGGTGGTTCGCTCCTGTGCATAGTCGACGGCCTGGTCGAGTGCGGCTTGGGCCAGGCCGACGGCGACGGCGGCGATGCCCAGCCGGCCGGAGTCCAGGGCGCTGAACGCGATGGGTAGGCCTTGGCCTTCGGCGCCGATGCGGCGCTCGGTGGGCAGTAACGCGTTGTCGTAGTGCGCGGTGGTGGTGGGCACCGCGTGTAGGCCCATCTTTTCTTCGGGCCGTCCGAAGGTCAGGCCGTCGGTGTCTTTGGGCACCAGGAAACACGAGATTCCTTGGGAGCCTTCGCCGGTACGGGCGAACAGGGTGTAGAAGTCGGCGATGCCGCCGTGGGTGATCCAGGCTTTGGAGCCGGTGATGCGGTAGCCGTCGTCGGTGGCGGTGGCTTTGCAGGACAGGGCGGCGGCATCGGAACCGGCCTGGGGTTCGGAGAGGCTGTAGGCGCCGATGAGGTTGCCGCTCAACATTTCCGGCAGCCATTGTTGACGTTGGTCGTCGGTGCCGTAGGCCATCAGTGGGTGGCAGGACAGGCTGTGCACGCTGACCGCGACGGCCACGGCGGCCCAGCGGGCGGCGAGTTCTTCGAGGACTTGGAGGTAGACCTCGTAGGGTTGGCCGCCGCCGCCCCATTCTTCGGGGTAGGGCAGGCTCAGCAGTCCGGCTTCACCGAGGGTGGCGAACACCCCGTCGGGGTAGGTCTCGTTCTTCTCGTGCGCATCGACGATCGGGGCGAGGACCTTGTCGGCGACCTCGCGGGTGAGCGCGATCAGTTCGCGTGCCTCGTCGGTGGGTAGCAGACGGTCGACGGGCACGGGGCTTCCTCTCGGTGGGCGGTCGCGACTGGGCCGGTGGCTCAGTCCATGATGTCGCGGACCTTGGTGTGTTCGTGGCCGCGGACCAGGGCCAGGGTGGCGATCTCCATATGCTTGCGCCAATGTGCTTCGGCCTCAGCGCCTTTGCCCGCCGCCACCAGGCTGTTGAGTCGATGATAGGACTTGACCATCCGAGTGTAGTCAGCGGTGGACATCGAATTCGGGGTCTGGTCGATCGCGGTGATGGTGTGCCGCACGGTGATTTCGTAGAGCATGCCCGCGATGATCGCCAGGATCGGGTTGGCGGACAGTTCGACCATGCGCCGGTGCAGGTTGGCCGTGGTGTGGGCCAGGTTGGCGCCGTCCCATTCGGTCGGCAGCTCGTTGACCAGCCGGTCGAACTCGGCTTTGGCCTCGGGGGTGCCGTGCTCGGCGAGCAGCCGGGCGGCCGCCGGTTCGAAGGCAATCCGGGCGTCGATGACATCGGTCAGCGTGGCGCCGGACAGTTCCAGTAGTAATCCGGCCGGTCGGGCGACGATCTCGGGTCCGGGCACACGGACCCTGGCGCCGGTACGCGATCCACGGCGCACCTCGACCAGTCGCTCGGATTCGAGTACCCGGACGGCTTCGCGCAAAGTGGGACGGCTGACCTGGAAGTGC
>Ga0153956_1003079_pt1 | contig 11284 bp, 8 predicted proteins | sample TSFL040MetaG_FD_104704 | JGI IMG/M metagenome (GOLD analysis project Ga0153956, IMG submission 104704) | Attine ant fungus gardens microbial communities from Florida, USA - TSFL040 MetaG | ecosystem: Host-associated > Fungi > Mycelium > Unclassified | place: USA: Florida, Wekiwa Springs...
CATCGGTACTGTCCGCCGATGCCCTGAGCCGGGGAAACGTCGGGGATATCTCCGATCTGAACAACGTCGTGCCATCCGTTGATCTGGTGGGTACCTTCAACGGTCGTGTGCCGATGGGCATCCGCGGCATCTCCAGTAACGCCAACGAGGCGACGGTGGGACTGGCCTCGGGTGTGGCCATCATGGTCGACGGCGTGCCCGTTCCGTCCGACTCGCAGTCGGGCAATCAGCTGGAAGACATCCGCAGCGTCGAGGTGCTCAAAGGGCCGCAGGCAACCCTGGGCGGCCGGACGGCATCCGCGGGGGTGATCAACATCGTTACCCGATCGCCCACGGATCAGCTGACGGCGGACATGAGCGCCACCGCGACTGATGATCATGAGTACCGCTTCAATGGCTTCGTCGGCGGCCCCCTTTCCAGCAGCGTGCTGGCCAGCGTTTCGGCCTATGCCAACACCCGGGATTTCCCCATCATCAACGAGTACAACGGCGACCATTCGCGCCAGCACAATGACGGCGTGAGGGGGAAACTGCTGTTCCGGCCGAATGACCGGCTCGACATCACATTGATGGGTGACTACCACGTATCGGTGTCCCATGGCAGCAATTTCACCTATTCGTACGTGACCCCCGGAGCGTACCTGCTGTTCGGCACGAGCCCGCCGCCGCTGCCGCCGCCGGTGGTCGCGACGTTGAGCCAGGCCAGCGTGCTGGCGGGCGTGACGCCGGGCACTGCCAATCGTTATTACAACAGTCCGGTGACGGACTCCGGCTCGGACATCGAGGACCTGAACTTCTCGCTCAACGTGGACTACCGGCTGGGCGACCTGACGCTGGGCTCAACCACGGCGTACCAGCACGAGATCGTCCAGAACATACAGGACCTGTTCGTGAACTCGTCCTACTTCTCCAACAACTTCCGCGACGCTTTCGCGTCCTTCATCGGGGCGATTCCCGGAACACCCGGTACCTGGGCGGATTTCAACAACACCCAGTACCAGGGAATAGACGTCCTGCAGACCAGCCAGGAGTTCAAGCTGGTGTCGCCTGCGGAGTGGCGTTTCAGCTACGTGCTGGGACTGTTCTTCTCAGACCAGAAGGTCAACCTGCTGACCTATCGGACGTTCACGCCCGCCATGACGGACTACTACGTCACGACCGATACCAAGACCTATGACATCTATGGCCGGGGTACCTACAAGCTGACCGACTCGACCTCGATGGTGCTGGGGCTGCGCTATAACTCCGACCATTTGAGCTACGGCTACAACCAGCTCGACGGCGCGGTTGCAACCGCCAACAGCGATACTTCCGGCGCGGGCGTCGGCGATTTCAGCCTGCAGCAGAAGCTCGGCGGCGCGAGCATGGCGTATTTCACCTATGCGCGCGGCTATGCCCCGAAGGTCTTCAATACCGGCGTGTACAGCGGCGGCAACGCAGTCGCCCCGACGCCCCCCCTGGCCGCGACCGGCCAGGAGCACATCAACCACTTCGAGCTCGGCTGGAAGGGGCGCTACTGGGACCAACGGCTGATGCTGGATGCGGCGCTGTTCAATACCGTGTACTCGGATTACCAGGTGCAGACGGCCGAGGCGATTCCAGGTAATCCGGCCCCGATCCTGGATTTGCAGCCAGCCGGCAAGGCCAGGACGCGCGGCGCCGAACTCGATGCCACCCTGGCCGCGACGGACACGCTGAAAATCGACTTCAGCGCCGCCTATATCGATGCGCGCTTCGTCGACTACACGACGGCGCCGTGCTGGGGTAACGGGGTAATCCAGACGGCCGCTGACGGTTGTCACGCCAGCCCGACGGTCCCGGGACAGCTGGTGCAGGATGTGTCGGGAAAGACCATGCCGGACTCGCCGCGTTTCAAGGAGACGCTGGGCATCGAAAAGCGGGTGCCGCTGGGCGGCGGGCTCGAAATGACCTTCGGTGGCACCTATTCGTACCGCACGAGCGCGCAGTTCCAGCCGGACCAGAACCCCCAGACCATCCAGGGGGGATTCGGCCTGCTGAACCTGAACATCGGCCTGCGCCGGACGGACGACAGGTACTCCATTACCGTCTTCTGCAACAACGTCACCAACCACTTCTACGCAGCCGATATCGAGGACTTCTGGGGCGGCCCGTGGAACTCGAATGCGGTGGTGATGCAACCCGCGCGCGACGCGGTGCGTTACTTCGGGGTGCGGCTTACCGCGGGGCTCTAGGGCGATGAAAGCCACGTTTTTCAGCGCGGGAACCAGGGGCTGAAAACCGCTTGTTGCGGGAAAGCTAGCGGCGGCGGCTCCATGCGCGCATGAATTCGAGCATGGGGCCGCTCAGCGACTCGTCGCCGGTGTTCACCGCATGGACCTGGGTCAGGTGATTGTGGGAAGGTATGACGCGAAGGTCGGGTGAGAAGCCGTGATCGCAGACCAGGCGTCCGAACAGCTCTCCCGCCTGCACCTGCATCTGCAGCAGGTCGAGTTGTGCAAAAGACATCCACAAGGGCAGGGGCGGGGCATCGATGAGCGCCAGCGTGGACATGCCAGGGTAGGAAGCCGGGTCTGCGCCGAAATAGGCCTCGTTGCGCGGATCAGGCGTGGCGATCCCGAACTGCCGCCGGGCCAGCCGTTCCAGCTGCACGTTGTACACGCCGGAGATGAGCAGAACCCCCGCCGCGCGCAACCCCTCCGGAGGATGGAAACGCCTGACCAGTGATGCCGCGGCGACATGTGCCGCTCCCGCGGACTCACCGGCCAGGAAGATCAGGGAAGGGTCCCCGGAATATTCCGCGCCGTGAGTTCGCGCCCACTGGCAGGCACGGATGACATCCTCGGCGCCGGCCGGCCAGCGGTGGGCCGGTGCCAGGCGGTAGTTCGGGATGACGACCAGGCAGCCGTGGCGGGCAAAGTGGTAGCCGATGTTGTCACGATGGGATTTGTCACCCCGGACGAAGCCGCCCCCATGGAAAAAGACCAACACCGGGTGGCCTGGCGCGGTGGGGATTGCGGGTTGATAGACATCAAGCCGGTGCCGTTCATCCGGCCCGTATACCACGTCCCGTGTCGTCGCCACCCCCGCGCGTTCCTGGCGCGCGAGCAGGGGCAGATAGAGCCGCTGCGCCAGCTCCAGGTCCAGCGCAGGTCCGCGCTCGCGAATCCGTTGCGCGATGTCCGCCGGCATTCCGGCAATGCTCATGATGCGCGGTCCTCAGGACCAGGGACGGATCGCGGGCGCCTTGTGGAACCGGCCGTCCTTTATGATCGCCAGCAGCCGATGCCGGTCCTGGAGCAGGCTGACGTCCTGTGTGGGGTCACCCTGGACAAGCAGCAGATCCGCCAGGAACCCGGTCTTGATCTGGCCCAGTTCGCCGGCCATGCCCATGATCTCGCCTCCCAGCCTGGTGGCGGCGACCAGGGCCTCGGTGGGGGTGTAGCCGAAGTGCCGTACGAACAATTCCAGGTCGCGGGCGTTGCGCCCGTTGGGATTGAACGGGAAGCCGTAGTCCCCTCCCGGCACCACGCGGATGCCCCGCTTGCGCAATTCGGGCACGAGCCGCATCTGGTGCTCGAGCACGATGGCCGCATCGGCCTTCATGTCGGTCATGTCCATGTGCGGCGGCGGCTGTGCGTCCAGGGTGGCCTGGACGATGCCGATAGTGGGTCCGACGAAGATTCCGTCCCGGCGGGCCTCCAGCATGTCCAGCGCCTCCGGGTCCGCGTAAGTACAGTGGTACAGCACGCGGAAACCGTGTTTCAGGCCGAGCTTGATGGCGTCCTTGCAGTGCGCGTGTCCGGTAAGCCAGACATCGGACTCGCGCGCCTGTTCACCGGCGGCGCGGATTTCGTCCTCCGTATACAACAGCTGGTGCGAAGCGCCCGGCTTCAGTGCGCTTTCACCGGACAGCATGAATTTCACGGCTTTGGCCCCGATTCCGGCGCAATGCCGGACGAAGGCCTTGATTGCCTCGGGCCCCCCGCCGTGTGCGATGGCCTGGCCGGCATCCAGTGATGCATCCGAGACCGGGGGCGCACGTTCGATGGAGGAGGGGACGAGCCGCGGACCGGGCATCCCGCCGGAGTCGATATGGGCCTTGAGTGAAGTCTCCACCGTGACACCCAGGGAGCCTGCCGAGTAGGCGCTGGTGAAGCCGTGATCGAGCAGGATGCGCGCGTTGCGGGCCGTGTTCAGCAGCAGATCGTCGGGAGGCAATGACATCCCGGGCACAAAGCGCTCGACCGATGACGGCCACGACAGGTGCGCGTGGGCCTCGACCAGGCCGGGCATCAGTGTGGCGCCGCCGCCGTCGACGACCTGCGCGCCTGCCCGTGGGAGCGGCGGCTGGCCCGGGCGGCCAACCCCGACGATCCGGCTGCCCCGGACCAGGACCTCGCCGGCAAAGGGGGCGGAGCCCGATCCATCGAAGATCGATACATTGGTGAATAGAGTCGCCTCCAAGAGTCCCCCTCGCTCGTGGCCCGGCATCAACCGAGCTCGAACAGCTGTTTGGGCGTACGGTGCAGGCACCCGGAAGGTCCATCCGCCTCGATGAGGTAGTTGTCCGTGTTGTGAACGAAAAGCCGCTGGGTCGCCAGTCCCGGGTGACAGACCATCGACATGTGCTCTTCCAGCGGCAGCGTCTCGTCGGCCCGGACCAGCGGCCGTTCCACCATGTCATAGCCCATGCCATGCGCGCTCAACCGCCGTTCCTCTCCCAGGCCCTGGGCCCTGAGATAGTCATCCAGTTGCGCTGCTACCTGCGCGCACTGTGCCCCCGGCCGCAACAGCGACAGCGCGTGACGCTGTGCTTCGAGCACGGCCGCATGCGCTTCGCGCAGTTCGGTGCCTGCCCGTCCCAGCACGAACATGCGCGACAGCTCGGTATAGTATCCGCCGGGACCATTGTTCTCGATTAGCAGTGAAAAGACATCGCCGGCCTGCAGGGTGCGGCCCTGCCGATAGCGCGGCAGGAAGGTGGCGGCCTGGCCCTCGGGGGCGGACGAACACAGGAAGATGCCTTGCTCGCTGCCGAACTGCTGGCCGACGTGCTGGGCATAGGCCGCGATTTCGAAGTCCTTCAGTCCCGGCCGGATGTATTCCTGCACCCGGGTGAAGATCCGGTCCTGCATGTGCGCCACCCGCCGGATCAGGTCGCGCTCTTCCGCGCTCTTGATGGCCTTGATCCGGTCGACCAGCCCGGTGGAATCCACTACATCAAGGTGGACCAGGTTCGCGCGCAGATGCGTGGCGAAGCCGTGGTACATCGCCGCCGGCGCCACCAGGCCCACGCGCTTCGCACCCAGCCGGCGCGCCTCCCGGGCCGCAAGGTCCGCGTCGTACGATGCGGTGTATTCGACCGAAGGATAGCTCGGCGTCGTCAGCTTGCGCGTGATGCCCGTGGTCAGGGCGTCCGCGGCGGGAAAATCACGCACCAGATCGAACGGCCCCTGCTCGATCAATGTCATGCCGCCTTCCAGCGGGAATACGATGGTCGTGAGATAGCCGTTGGTGGCCGGAGTGTTGCTGAACCAGCGTGTATAGCCGCCCACCCAGTCGCTCGAGTTCTGCGCGATGAGGACATCGATCTGCGCTTCACGCATGCGCTCTCGTACGGCGTTCCAGCGGCGCTGCAGTTCGGCGGGAGATACTGTGTTCAGCGAACGGGATTCGGCTTGCATGTGGATCTCAGCGGCGCACCAGGTTGACGAGGTTGCGGTTGCCGTGCAGGTAGATCTGCAGGTTTTCACGAACCAGCGGGTAGCACTGATCCAGGTAGACGTCGCTCATCCCGCCGACGAGCGGGGTGATCAGCAGATTTTTCTGCCGCCACAGGGGCGAATCCGGCGGCAACGGCGTTTCGCGGAACACGTCCAGGGCCGCGCCCGCCAGCCGTCCTTCGTCCAGGGCGGACATCAGGGCGACCTCGTCCAGCACCGCGCCACGGGCTACGTTGATGAGGTAGGCGTCGGGGCGAAGGGCGCGGATGATGCGCTCGTCCACCAGGTTGTCCGTTGAGGCGGAGTAGGGAACGATGATGATCAGGTAGTCCGCCAGCGCCGCGGCGCCGGCCAGGCCGTCGCGATGGAACATGCGGTCAAAGCCGGCCGCGTCCCGTGGGGAGCCGGTCACGCCCCAGACCGTCATGCCAAATGCCTTGCACCGGGGAGCAAGCGCAGCGGCGATGGCGCCGACCCCGACGATGACGGCTGTTTTGCCGAGCAACAGCGGCTGTGCCCATCTTTCCCAGCGGCGCTCCCGCTGGTTGGCCAGCATGCGGGGAAAGTCGCGGGTCAGGGCCAGCATGTGCAGGAACACGATTTCTGACATCTGGGGGCCATGGATGCCACGCGTCGAGGTGAGCAGCACGTCGCGGCCCAGCGACGGCAGATTGACTATGGCATCCGTGCCGGAGGTCAGGGACTGAATCCATTTCAATCGCGGCGCCCGCGCCAGCAGGGGGTCGTCGAACTGGAAATGGTGCCCGACCAGCACCTCGCATCGATCGAGGTGCTGGAGCGCGGCCTGGCGCTCGTTGGTCGCAAACAGGTCGATGCCGGGAATGTCAGCGCGGACGCGCCGCTGAAATGTGTCGGCATCCGCTTCCGGGGTGCCTATATAGACCACTCGAGCCATAAGCCTTCATCACTATCCGATGCGGCAGCTTCGGTGCGGTGAGGGTATAGCGTCAAATCGTAAAAGCGGGTCATGGCATAAAAAGATGTTATGACCGTGAAGGGTCAGGAACGGGCCGATCGCAGCTCGGCGGCCTGGTAGGAGGCGGCCACCTGGTGGGCCGTCTGCACGACGTGGGAGGCGAGCGGCGGGAGCGTGCCGGCGCGCCGCCACTTGATGCTCAGGGTGCGCCGCCCGGCGCCGCGCAGGGTGATGGCGCGGATGCGCCAGAAGTTATGCACGGTCGCCTGGAACTGCGTCACCAGGGTGACGCGGTTGGTGAGCGTGACGATCGACTCCACCAAGGGCAGGGAATTGCTCACGACGATGTCGCTGGGCCAGGGTACGCCGGCGGCCAGGAACAAGGCCTCGATGTACCGGTGATAGGCGCTGCCCGGCCCGGGCAGCACCCACGGGGCATCCCGCAGCTCCGTGAGCGACAGCGAGCGTCGCTTGGCCAGGGGGTTCTTCGGTCCGACGCCGACGCGGAACGAGTCCTCGAACAATCCTTCCTCGGTCAGGTCCGGTGGCAGGGTCGTGCCCGATCCCGGGCCCAGCACCAGGTCCAGGCGGCCGGATTGCAGCGCTGGAATCAGCTCATCATCCAGGCCTTCTGTCAGCGATATCTGCACCGCGCTCTCGTTTTTCAACAGGCTGCTCATGAGGTCGGGCATGAACTTCAAGGTCATGGACGGGGTCGCGCCGATCCGCAAGGGGCCGTTGACGCCCAGCCGCTTGAGGCGGACCTGCTCGGTGGTCTGGCTCAGCAACTCCTCGATGGTGCGTGCGCCCTGCAGGAGGATCTTGCCGTACTCGTTGACCTCGGAGCCGCGCCGAGTGCGTTCGAGCACCGGAAAACCGAGGCGCCGCTCCAGCTGGGCAATGCTGTTGGAGAGCGCCGGCTGCGACAGTCCGCGCGCTTCCGCGGCCCGATTGAAGGAGCCATAGGTCGCCACGGCGAGCAGATTCACCAGATGGCGCGGATCGATTTTCATCATGTCGCCTCGAATCCCGGCTGGGCTATAAATTTTAAGAGGCACCTGAGAGAGAAATTCAATCAAATGTCTCCACGCGCGAGCATACCATCCGGGCAGGGGCGGCGTGACGCCGCACGAGGTGCGAATGTGGAGTACGGCGAATTGCAGTCCCCGGCCGGTTGTGACCCACGATCGGGCGCCGGGAATCCGGCGGGCCGGGCGCGCGTCACGCTGCTGTTGTGCACGACGGCCGCGCTGCTTGAAGGATTCGACAACCAGTCGATGGGGGTTGCCGCGCCGACAATGATTCCCGAGTTCGGGCTGTCACCGGCACAGGCCTCGGTACTGTTCAGTGCGACGACCTTCGGGCTGTTTCTGGGAGCGGCCGCCGGTGGCCGGATCGCGGATCGCTGGGGCCGCAAGCCGACGCTGGCGGCGTCCCTGTTCCTGTTCGGCGTGTTTTCCCTGCTGACTGCGATGGCGGGCGGTCCCGGTGTATTGCTGGTGGCAAGATTCATGACGGGGCTCGGCCTGGGTGCGGCCATGCCCAACTTCATAGCGTTGTCCTCGGAGGCCATGGCCGCCTCGCGGCGACTGAGCGCCGTGACCGTTGTGATGGCGGGAATGCCATTCGGCGGCGCCTTGTCGGCGGTACTGGCCCTAGGTGACGGCCAGGGATGGAGCTGGCGCGGCATTTTTTACGTCGGGGGCGCGCTGCCGCTCATCCTGTCGGTTTTTACCTGGTTGTTCCTGCAGGAACGGCGGCCGCACCGGGCCGCCAGGGAGCACCACGCGGCGGAGCGCCTCGAGAGCGTCGCGAGCGTGCTGTTCGGGCCGGAGCAGAGGTGGACCACTCTGGCGCTGTGGGGCGGCTTTTTCTTCACCCAGCTGGTGTTGTTCCTGATGCTGAACTGGCTGCCGAGTCTTCTGATCGGGCTGGGCTATTCACATGCGCAGGCAACCCTGGCCTCGATCTGTTTCGGCGTCAGCGGCGCGGCCGGCGCGGTATTCCTGGGCCGCCTGCATGGGGGGACGAGACGGCGTCTGTGGGTCGCGGTGACGTATGCGGGCATGCTGGTCTCGGTCATCGTGTTACCGGTGGCGGGGGCAAGCTTCGGGCTCACCGCCCTGGCGAGCGCATTCGCGGGTGTTTTCATCATAGGAGCGCAGCTGGTGCTGTTCGCGCTGGCGCCGCTTTACTACCGACGGACCGTTCGCGGCACGGGAGTGGGGGCGGCGGTGGCGGTCGGACGGCTGGGCTCGGTGGCGGGGCCGCTCTATGCGGGTGCCCTGCTGCTGGCCGGTGGCGGCAGTACCGTGGTGCTCCTGGGTGTCGCGCCGTTCATCGTGCTGGGCGGTCTTGCGGCGCTGCGGCTCGCCACCCGCGAGCAGTGCGGGGACTGATCCCCGCACGCCCGTGGGCAGGCCGGCTATTTCAACCGGGCCTTGATCCGGTCCAGGCCCGCCTGCGCGCACACCTCGTCCTGCTGTCCGATCACCGCTCCTCCCGCGCCACTGGCGCCGATGGCGCCTATGACTTCGTGGCCCACCACCAGCGGCACCGCGCCGCCCTCGACGAACATGTTGGGGGTGACCCGCGCGAGCAGTTGCTTGTTCTTCGGCACCAGCTGGCTGGCCCTGGAACTCGCCATCGTGAACTTCAGTGCCGTGAGCGCCTTGCGCATGGCCACGAACACGTGGCTGCCATCCGAGCCATCGGCCGTCAACATGGCCCGGGCTTCGCCGGCCGAGTCGATGACGGTTGCGCCGATCCGGTATCCCGCTGCTGAACACGCATCCACCGCGGCGCGCGCGGCTTCGATGGCGAGCTCGAGGGACGGGCCTTTTGCCACCGATTCAGGGGGGGAACCGGGTCCCCGGTGCAGGGCACCCGCGGGAATAGGCGGAGCCGGGACGAGCTGGCCCCTGTCATCGAGCATGCCGAACGGCGGCAGGTTGTCTGCCGGAAGGCTGCGGGGCGAGTCCGGCTTGTCGTGAAACACGCTGTCCGCCGCGGGTACGACGCCCGTCAGCAGCAGTCCGCCCACGCACAGCAGGCTGGCAGTCCTGTTCATGTGTCTTGCTCCTGTGCAGTTCAATGTTTGCCGCCTTCCGGCATTGCCGGCAAGGACAGGCGGGTCACCCACGGTGGCACGCCAGGATCCGAGTCTGAAACGGCGGCGTCAATGTCCGGCCCGGTTATCTGCCGCGGATTTACGGTATACGCTCCGGCCAGCAGTATTGTCCCGTCCACCTGTTTGCGGATGGTCATCCGATGGGTTGTCTCATCGAACAGCACAAAATAGGGGAACGGGAAGCCGACGGTGGGCGCGGCGGCAAAGTGATAGCCGATGCGGGTGGTGCTGAAGTCCAGCCAGGCGTTCGACATCGGCATCTGCGCCGGGTCGAGATGCCTGGGGATCAGCATGGGCGTGTGCTGCTCGTGCAGCACGGCGACCCGGTGCGTGGCTGGATCCACCGCCGCCTGGTCGAAGAACACCCGGGCGTTGTGATGCTGCCCGGGATGGATGTCCTTTTCCTCCGGCGAGACCTTGTCGATGACGATGTCGACATCCAGCGCCACGATCCTGGCGGGCGGTGGCGGCTGCGGCGGGCTGTCCTTGGGTATCCCGGAAAGCATGGGCATGATGTCCGGGTCCCTGGCATTGGGCGGAGGAGCGGCGACCTCATCGTCCGTCAGCGGCCGCGGATCGATGCTGTAGCGGCCGCCAATGAGTACATGGAAGTCCGGTCTCGCCAGCATCGCCATGCGCTGTGTGTCAGCCTCGAACAGGACAACGAGCGGCCGTCCGTGGTTGACGGATGAGGCGAAGTTGAGCCGATAAGGCTTGCTGCTCATGTCGAGGATGGAGGCGTCCGCCGGTTCCACGGCAAACCAGCGTCCCCCGATGTAATGGCTGAGTGAGCTGACCCTGACCCGATGTGTCCGGGGATCCACGGCGCTGTCGTCGTAGGTGACCCGGTCGATGTCGTGGCCGCCGATGCGGTACATCCGCTGGTCCTCCGGGGCCACCTGGTCGAGCTTGACGTCCATGGACAGGGTGACCGTCCGGGCCTGCGCCCCGGCCGCCGGGAGGAGGCAGGCGGCCGCGATGAGGAGCGGGTGCGGTCTGAAATTGAACTGGCGCATGAGATCTCCGTGAGGTGCGATGCCTTACCAATTGAAAGTGAGGCGGATGCCATAGGTTCTGGGTGGAACCAGCGTGCGCAGGTCGAGGTTGGGATCGATCAGCGTGCCGGTGGAGGTGTAGTCGGGCTTGTTCTCGATGTTCCGGACGTACGCCTGGGTGGTCCAGCGGGTGTCCGGCGTGACATAGGTCAGCGTGAAGCTCGAGTTGGTGTAGCCGGGCAGCAGCTCGCTCGCGTTGCCCGCGGTATAGCGCGACTTGAAGCGGGTGGTCACCGCGGGCGTGATCCGGCCGCCGTTGGGCAGCGCGAAGGTGTGCTGGTAGCTCGCGTTGCCGGCCCACCTAGGAATGTTCGCGAACGGCAGGTTTGCATAGTTGTAGCCGGGCTCGCCGTCCGGACAGGTCGTGACCGGCACCGAGCCGGTGTAGAAGGCGCTGGGCACGCAGTAGTCCAGGTACCTGCTGTCCTCATAGATGACGGAAAAGCTCAATACGTCG
>Ga0153956_1003080_pt1 | contig 11282 bp, 10 predicted proteins | sample TSFL040MetaG_FD_104704 | JGI IMG/M metagenome (GOLD analysis project Ga0153956, IMG submission 104704) | Attine ant fungus gardens microbial communities from Florida, USA - TSFL040 MetaG | ecosystem: Host-associated > Fungi > Mycelium > Unclassified | place: USA: Florida, Wekiwa Springs...
GCCGAACCCGCGCGCGAGCGGATCGAGCGCATCGCGCGTCTGGCGCTGGAAAGCGCACGCGGCGACGACGATTCGCGGCGATAACGGGAAACACCGTTCACGCGGCGACGCTGGCGCGCCCGGCGGGTTTTTGCCAAGCTGCCCGCATGGATTTCCTCCGCGTCGTCACCGCCCTCGTCGCCGTTGCGCCGTCGCTCGCGATCGCCGCGCCGGAGACCTACCGCTTCGACCCGGTGCACACGCAGGTCTGGTTCGGCAGCGACCACCAGGGCTTCTCGCATCCGCTCGGGCGCCTGCGCGTCGCGGGCGGCTGGTTCCGGTTCGACGACGAGAACTGGAGCGACAGCCGCGTCGACGTCGCCATCGACCTGGACTCGGCCGACATGGGCGATGCGAAGTGGACGGGGATGGTCAAATCCGGCGCGTTCCTCGACACCGCCCGCTGGCCGAGCGCGCGCTACGTCAGCCGCAGCGTCGAGAAACTCGGCGAACGCAGCGGCGTGATCCACGGCGAGTTGCAGTTCCGCGGCCGGCGCGCGCCGGTCGACGTCACGTTCCATCTGAACCGGATCGCCACCGATCCGTACCTGTTCAAGCGCAAGGCCGGCTTCTCGGCCAGCGCCTCGATCAGCCGTTCGGCGTTCGGCATGAAACGTTATGCGGACGTCGTCGGCGATACCGTCGACCTGCGCTTCGAGATCGAAGGCATCCGCGACGGCGACGCGGCGAAGACCACGACACCCGGAGACTGAGAGATGGCATTGAAAAGCGATGCGGCGCATTGGGGCGGCGTGGCGAAGTTCTTCCACTGGGCCGTGGTGCTGCTGATCCTCGTGCAGGCCGTGCTCGGCCTGGTCATGGTCGAGCTGCCCAAGCGTCCCAGCTCCATCCCGTACTACTCGTTCCACAAGTCGCTCGGGCTGACGATCTTCGCGCTGGCGGTACTGCGTCTGGCGTGGCGCGCGGTCGACCGCCGCCCGAACGAGGTGGCCGGCATGCCGCACTGGCAGGCGATCGCCGCGCGCTGCGGCCACGCGCTGTTGTACCTGCTGCTGTTCGCCGTGCCGCTGTCGGGCTGGCTGTTCGATTCGGCGTCGAGCCTGCGTCCGCTGTACTGGTTCGACCTGATCCACGTGCCGAGCCTGACCGGCGGCAAGGACGACGCGATCAAGGAATTCGCCGAAGGCGCGCACGAGTGGCTGTTCTGGCTGCTCGCGCTGGTCGCCGCGGGACATGCCGCGGCGGCGCTGGCGCATCATTTCTTCAATCGCGACGACACGCTGCGGCGCATGCTGCCGGGACGTCGAGCGAGCGACCTTTCCCGACCCACCGAGGAGTAACGACCATGATGCGTCCACTGTTGTGCATCGCCCTGCTGCTGCCGCTCGGCGCGTTCGCGCGCGACTGGCAGGTCGACGCCGCGAAAAGCACGCTGGGCTTCAAGGGCAGCTACCAGGGCGAAGCGTTCGACGGCCGGTTCAAGACGTTCGACGCGACGATCGCCTACGACGCGACGGACCTGGCCAAGTCGAAATTCGACGTGACGATCGACCTCGCCAGCGCCGACACCGGCAACGGCGATCGCGACGATTCGCTGCACGGCAGCGACTTCTTCGACGTCAAGAAGACGCCGAAGGCGCATTTCGTCACCGAATCGTTCGCCAAGGGCGCCGACGGCGGCGTCGAGGCGAAGGGTTCGCTGACGATCCGCGACAAGACCCGGCCGGTCACGCTGAAGGTCACCTTCGCCGAGAACGGCAGTGCGGCGACGCTCGACGTCGCGACCACGCTCAAGCGCGCGGATTTCGGCCTCGGCGCCGGCAGCGACTGGGCCGATGTCGGTGCGGACGTGCCGGTGCACGGACACCTCGCGTTGAACGCGAAGTAGCCGCCGGTCGCGCCCCGGGCAACGCGATGAATGCGCCCGTGTCGCTGTGGCAACGCCTGCACGCGCGTTTCGCGCGGACGGGCGGCCGTGCGATCGCGGCATCGTCGGGCGGCGAAACCCACGCGTCCCAGGCCGCCGCCAGCCTGCGCGGCCTGCTCGACGACACCTCGATCCCGACCGCCATCCGCAGCGGCCTCGCCGCGGACTTCGCGCGCCTGGAAGCGATGCTCGGCAAGCTCGAACGCGGCGAGTTGCACGTCGCGGTGTTCGGCCGCGTCAGCGTCGGCAAGTCCGCGCTGGCGAACGCGTTGCTGGGCGAGGATGCGTTCACCGTCGGCGTGCTCCACGGGACGACGCGCGAAGCGGCGCAGCGCAGCTGGCGCGAGGTCGCCGGCAGCGGCATCCACCTGATCGACACGCCCGGCATCGACGAACTCGACGGCGAGGCGCGCGAGAAACTCGCGTTCGACGTCGCCGGCGTCAGCGACCTCGTCGTGTTCGTCGTCGACGGCGACATGACGCAGCGCGAGCGCGACGCGCTGCAACTGCTCGCGCGCACCGAACGGCCGCTGCTGCTCGCCCTGAACAAGGCCGATCGCTACGGCGACGACGAGCGCGAGCGCCTGCTCGAACGCCTGCGCGAGCACGCGCACGGGCTGGTGCGCGACGACGACGTCGTCGCGATCAGTGCGCAACCGGCGCCGATCAAGCGCCTGCGCGTCGATGCCGACGGCGTCGAGCACGCCGAACTGGTCGAACGCATGCCCGACCTCGACGCGCTGCGCGACCGCCTGACCGCCGTGGTCGAGCACGAAGGCAGGACGCTGGCGGCACTGAACGCGAGCCTGTTCGCCGGGCGCGTCTCCGACCAGGTCGGCACGCGCATCGCCGAGGCGCGGCGCGAACTCGCCGCCAGGGTGATCCGGCAATACTGCATCGCCAAGAGCCTCGCGGTCGCGCTGAATCCGATCCCGGTCGCCGACCTGCTCGCCGCCGGCGCGCTCGATGCGGCGCTGGTCATGCACCTCGGCCGCGTCTACGGCCTGCCGCTGACCAAGGGCGAGGCCGGCTCGCTGATCGCGGTGATCTCGGCGCAACTGGCCGCGCTGATGGGCGCGATCTGGGGCGTCCATCTGGTCGCGTCGGCGCTGAAAGGGCTGAGCGCGGGCGTGTCGACCGTGGTCACCGCCGGCGCGCAGGGAGCGCTCGCGTGGTACGCGACCGAACTGGTCGGCCGCGCGGCCGAGAAATACCTCGTCGCCGGCAAGTCGTGGGGCGACAAGGGTCCGAAGCGTGTCGTCACCGAGATCGTCGAGAGCCTCGACCGCGATTCGATCCTGCGCGAGGCACGCGTGGAAATCCTGCGGCGCCTGCGCGCCTGAGCGAAGCGACGACGCCCCTCCTCGCGCCCGACCCGGCGGCTTCGCCTTGGCGGACAATGCCGCGGAGCGTGCGCTGCTCGGCAGTCCGGCCGCGACACCGTCCGCAGTGAGGCAGGAGATTTCAGTCCAGTCCGCCCGACTTCGGCGGGAGACAGTCGCATGAACGGCACGACACGCCGCGTCCTTGCATCCGCGATGATCCGGTCCGGCGCCGCACGGGCTGCCAACGGCGACATCGACGCCGGCTTCGGAACCGCGGCTTCGCCTTCGCGGGTCAGGCCGACGCCTTCGGAGGCCGCCCCAGCTGCCGACCGGTCCTGCAGGCCGACGGCAAGATCGTCATCGCGCGCCTGCTGCCGGACGGGTCGCCGGACGCGAGCTTCGGATTCGGCGGCCGGACCATGCCGCGTTCGACCTCGGCGGGCAGAATCTCGACGCGATCCTCGACGGCGTGCAGCAAGCCGACGGCAGCCTCCCGTTCGTCGGCACCGCCACTTCCGCGGCCAGCCAGGTCGCCTGGCCTTGCGCCCGCACGCGGATGGCGCGCTCGACAACGCGTTCGGCACGTTCGGCACGAGGAGCCACGACTTCGCGTCCACCTCGCCCGATGTCCAGGCGTTCGATGGAATCGCGGCGCAGGGAACGCGGTTCGTCGTCGCCGGACTCGCCGACGTTCCTCCCGGCGGCTCGTCGCCGTGAATCGGCGTTTTCCTCATGCGTATCGCCGACGACACGATCTTCGCCGACGGGTTCGAATAGGGCCGGACCACGCGACCGCTCACCGGGGACGACCGCGACCGGAGCGCGCCCGTGGATGCAAACATTCGCATCCGCGGCCGTGCGGTTCATGCAGCCGACATGCCGGCGCGCCTAGATTCGGCGGACCCCGGCGCACCGCGCCGCCGGTATTCCCAACGACGGAGGATGGCTCAATGAAATCGACCACCACGCTTTCCATGCTGCTCGGTGCCGTCATCGCAGTGCTCGGCGCGCGCGCGCCTGCCGTTGCGCAGGATCTCGGCGCCCTCAAGGGCCTTGCCGGCGGCGGCGACTTGTCGTCGATGGCGTCCGGCAGCGCCGGCAACGCGGCCGGCGTGATCGGCTTCTGCGTGAAGAACAACTACCTCGGCGGCGATGCGGCCAGCTCGGTCAAGGACAAGCTGATGGGCAAGCTCGGTGGCGGCGACGAGTCCGAACAGGACAAGGCCGACTACGAGGACGGCGCCAAGGGCCTGCTGAAGACCGGCGACGGCAAGAGCCTCGATCTCGCGAAGGCCGGCGGCCTGAAGGAATCGCTGACCAAGAAGGTCTGCTCGAGCGTGCTCGACCACGCCCAGTCGTTCCTCTGATCCAGCCGATGCGAAGCGCGGGATCCGCCTTTGCGATCCCGCGCTTTTTCCGGCAAGCCCGGCCGTGCGGATTCAGGCGTGCGCGTCGACCATCGCGCGCAGTGCCGGATCGGCGATCTCGAACACGTCGAACAGCCCCGCCGCGCGCAGGTACGGCACGCGCCGCAGCAGCGCGTCTTCGCAACGGCGTCGCTCCGGTTCGTCGTCTTCCGCGGCGAGCGCGCGCTGCGCCAGCGCGATGAATTCCTCCAGCCAGATCAGCGCGGCGAACTCCGCGTCGTCGGCGGCGCGCGCCGCGTGCGCGGGAAGGGTTGATGGGAGCGTCGTATCGAGAAGCGCAAGCGTGGCGTGCATGACCCATGACCTTGATGTACCGACCGGACGGTACAGTATATACTTCGATTTTCCCCGTCAACGGCCGCTCGCATGACCGCGAAACCGAAAGCCAGCGCCCGCGAGCGCATCCTCGAAGCGGCCGAGCAGGTGGTCATGGACGTCGGTGCCGGCAATCTGACCCTGGACGCGGTCGCGGCCGTGGCCGGCGTCAGCAAGGGCGGCCTGCTCTACCACTTCAGCGGCAAGGAAGCGCTTCTCAAGGGCATGATCGATCGCCACATGGACGAGGAAACGGCGCGCATCAGTGCCACGCACGAGCAGCTCGGCGGCAGCCCCGCGACGTATCTGCGCGCATTCATCGAAGCCATGAACTCCCCGGCCGAAAAGGACGCGCATCCGCCGGCCGCGTCGCGCTCGTTCCTCGCCGCCGCGGCGAATTCGCCCGGCCTGCTCGATCGGCCACGCCGGCAGATCGCCTCGCACTACGAACGCTTGCGCACGGCGGGCGGGAATTTCCCGCTTGCCGCAATCGCCAGCCTGGCGCTGGATGGCCTGTATTTCAGCGACATCTTCGAGATGACCGCGCTGACCCCCGCAGAACGCGAGCAGCTCGTCGCCCAATTGCTGAGGCTCGCCGACGAAGCCACTCCGCCCTGAACGGGCGATCCGCGCCTGACACGCGCGCCGCGACCTGCGACCATTGCGCGTTTTTCCACGAAACGAGGCGCTGCGCATGTCCGACCCCTACGCGATCCGCCGCGACGTCGGCCCTTGGGCACTCATGCTGACCGGCCTCGGCTCGATCATCGGCTCGGGCTGGCTGTTCGGCGCCTGGCGCGCCGCCGGACTCGCCGGCCCCGGCGCGGTGTGGGCCTGGGTGATCGGCGCCGCCGTGATCATGACCATCGCGCTGACCTACGCCGAGCTGGGCGCGATGTTCCCCGAGTCCGGCGGCATGGTGCGCTACGGCCACTACTCGCACGGCTCGCTGGTCGGCTTCATCGCGGCATGGGCGAACTGGATCGCGATCGTCTCGGTGATCCCGGTCGAGGCCGAAGCCTCGGTGCAGTACATGGCCTCGTGGCCGTGGCAATGGGCGCAGGACATGTACGTGCACCTGCCGGACGGCCACGGCGAGCTGACGCCACCGGGGCTGGCGATCGCGGCGGCGCTGGTGATCGTCTATTTCCTGCTGAATTTCTGGAGCGTGAAACTGTTCGCGCGCTCCAACAGCGCGATCACCGTGTTCAAGCTGGTGGTGCCGGCCGCGACCGGCCTCGCGCTGATCGCCAGCGGCTTCCACGGCGGCAACTTCGACGTCGGCATCCACGGCGACGCGCACGCGTTCGATTTCGCGGCGGTGCTCACGGCGGTCGCGACCGCCGGCATCGTGTTCAGCTTCAACGGATTCCAGAGTCCGGTGAACCTCGCCGGCGAGGCGCACGATCCGGGCCGCAGCATCCCGTTCGCGGTGATCGGCTCGATCGTGCTGGCGACGATCGTCTACGTGATCCTGCAGGTCGCGTACATCGGCGCGGTGCCGCCGGACCTGCTCGCGAAAGCCGGCTGGCACGGCATCGACTTCCGCTCGCCGTTCGCGGAGCTGGCGATCATCGTCAACCTGCACTGGCTGGCGATGCTGCTCTACATCGATGCGTTCATCAGCCCGAGCGGCACCGGCATCACCTACACCGCAACCACGGCTCGCATGATCTACGGCATGGAGCGCAACGGCACCCTGCCGAAGCTGCTCGGCCGCCTGCATCCGGTCCACGGCGTGCCGCGCCCGGCGATGTGGCTGAACCTCGCCGTGTCGTTCCTGTTCCTGTTCTTCTTCCGCGGCTGGGGCACGCTCGCCGCGGTGATCTCGGTCGCGACGATCATCTCCTACCTGACCGGGCCGGTCAGCGTGATGACCCTGCGCCGCACCGCGCCGAGCCTGCACCGCCCGTTCCGCCTGACCGGCCTGCCGCTGCTGGCCGGGGTCGCGTTCGTGATGGCCACCGAACTGCTGTACTGGGCGAAGTGGCCGCTGACCGGCGAGATCATCCTGCTGATGGGCGTCGCGCTGCCGGTGTATTTCTACTACCAGGCTCGCGCGGGCTGGCACGACTTCGGCCGCCAGCTCGGCGGCGCGTGGTGGCTGATCGTCTACCTGCCGGCCATCGCGGCGCTGTCGTGGGCCGGTTCGACGCGCTTCGGCGGCCAGGGCTATCTGGCGTACGGATGGGACCTCGCGCTCGTCGCGCTGGTCGGGCTCGTGTTCTATGGCTGGGGCGTCCGTTCGGGCTGGCGCACGCCCGCGGTCGAGGCCGCATGCGAGGCGGCCGTGCCGTAAGCGACGGACTCGCTCGAGACGGGACGTCCGGGCGACTCGTGTCGCGCGGCCGGCTAGGGAATGCCCTAGCTAGGGCACGCCCGGATGGGCGCGGCGGGCGGCCGATGGTCTAGTGGGGAACGCTCCGCCACTGCCATCGAGGCCTCCATGTCCGTCAGTGCCGTATCCGGTAATCACGCGTTCGCCGCACAGGCCAGCAACAACGACTACACCATCCAGAGCGGCGACACGCTGTCGGGCATCGCCGCCCGCTACGGCGTGTCCGTGCAGGATCTGCTCGCCGCCAATCCGCAGATCTCGAATCCGGACCTGATCTACTCCGGCCAGTCGCTGGCGATCCCGTCGGGCGGCGGCAACGCCGGCGGCACGGGCGCCGTGCAGGAGCCGAGCGGCGTCGACACCGCCGCGCCGGGTTCGCAGCAGGATCGCATCAACCAGGCGATGGGCTACTTCGAGAGCCAGGGCTGGTCGCACGCGCAGGCCGCCGGCATCGTCGGCAACCTGCAGGCCGAGAGCGGCGTCGATCCGAACCGCGCGCAGGACGGCGGCGGCCCCGGCTACGGCCTCGCGCAATGGGAAGGGCCGCGCCAGGCCGATTTCGCGGCATGGGCCGGACACGACATCCACCAGTCCACGTTCAAGGAGCAGCTCGAGTTCATCCAGCACGAGCTGACCACTACCGAGAGCGGCGCCGGCAATGCGCTGAAGGGCGCGACCACCGCGTCGGAAGCGGCGCAAATCGTTTGCAACCGCTACGAGCGCCCGGGCGTTCCGCACATGGACAGCCGCATCGCGTTCGCCGAGGCGGCCTTCAACGGCTCCTCGCCGACGAATCCGGGCGATACGGGGCAAACGCCGCCGTCGATGGGCGGCGACGACGGTTCCGGCAACACCCCGCCGGCCGGCGGCGACTACACGGTGCGAAGCGGCGACACCTTGTCGGGCATCGCGGCGAGCCACGGCGTGTCGCTGTCGGCGCTGATCGCGGCCAATCCGCAGATCGGCAACCCGAACCTGATCTTCCCCGGCCAGGCCGTGCATCTCCCGGGCGGCGCGTCGAACGGCGGCAGCAGCAGCTACACGGTGCAGAGCGGCGACACGATGAGCGGCATCGCCGATCGCAGCGGCGTCTCGCTGTCCGCGCTGATCGCGGCCAATCCGCAGATCGGCAATCCCAACCTGATCTACCCGGGCCAGACCGTGAACCTCCCCGGTGGCGCGTCGAACCGCGGCGACGACGGCAATGCCGGCACCTACAGCGTGCGCAGCGGCGACACGATGAGCGGCATCGCCGATCGCAGCGGCGTCTCGCTGTCCGCGCTGATCGCGGCCAATCCGCAGATCGGCAACCCCAACCTGATCTACCCGGGCCAGACCGTGAACATCCCGGGCGGCGGTTCGCTGCCGGGTCCGAGCGGTCCGAGCGGTCCGTCCGGCGTGGACGGCGTCAACGGCAGCCAGGCGCTCGCCAACGCGGCCCGCGACGCGGCGATGGGCATGGGCGGCTACAACTCGCAAGGCCTGTGCGCGACCGGCGTCAGCCGCGCGATCCAGAACACCTACGGCATCAAGGTCTGGGGCAACGGCAACCAGATCGACGACAACCTGCCGCGCGACAAATTCCGGCAGATCGACATCCCGCTGGCCGAGGCGCTGAAGATCCCGGGGCTCGTGCTCACGTGGGAAAGGACCTCGACTGCGGCCGGCCAGATCTACGGCCACACCGCGATCACGCTCGGCGACGGCCACAGCTCGGCATCGGATTTCATCGAGAACAACACGCTCGCCGGCGACGCGAGCCGCTCTGGCCTGAAGATCTTCATGCCGATCTGACGCGGGGATTCCATGCCGCAGGAACGGCCCGGCCACTTCGGTGGCCGGGCCGTTTTCGTTGCCCGCCTGCACGCGCGATGCCGATTCCCGCGGGACCGGCGGACGCGAAACCCGGGCGCTGCGGGCCAACCCGCCTCCAGGCCCGCGCGAATCGTCCTTCGAGCCATCGCCGCGGGAACTGGGGTCGACCCTAGCTAGGGCACGCCCGGATGGGCCGCGGACGGCGATGGTGTTCTAGTGGGGAGGCCATCCCTGACATCGAGGCTCGCCATGTCCGTCAGTGCCGTTTCCGGCAATCGCGCGATCGCCGCGCATGCCAGCAGCAACGATTACACCATCCAGAGGGGCGATACGCTGTCGTCGATCGCCGCGCGCCACGGCGTGTCCGTGCAGGACCTGCTCGCCGCGAATCCGCAGATCGCCAATCCCGACGTCATCTACAGCGGCCAGTCGCTGGCGATCCCGTCGGGCGGCGGCAACGGTGGCAATACCGGCGGCGCGCAAGCCACGCAGGGAGCGAGCGGACCGAGCGGCGTGAACACCGCCACGCCGGGTTCGCAGCAGGACCGCATCAACCAGGCGATGGGCTACTTCGAGAGCCAGGGCTGGTCGCATGCGCAGGCCGCCGGCATCGTCGGCAACCTGCAGGCCGAGAGCGGCGTCGATTCGAACCGCGCGCAGGACGGCGGCGGCCCCGGCTACGGCCTCGCGCAATGGGAAGGGCCGCGCCAGGCCGATTTCGCGAAGTGGGCCGGACACGACATCCACCAGTCCACGTTCAAGGAGCAGCTCGAGTTCATCCAGCACGAGCTGACCACCACCGAGAGCGGTGCCGGCAACGCGCTGAAGGGCGCGACCACCGCGTCGCAAGCGGCGCAGATCTTCTGCAACCGATACGAGCGTCCCGGCACTCCGCACATGGACAGCCGCATCGCGTTCGCAGAGGCGGCGTTCAACGGCTCCTCGCCGACGAACCCGTCCAACCCCGGCAAGACGCCGCCGTCGACGGGCGGCGACGACGGTGCCGGCAAGACACCGCCGGCCGGCGGCGACTACAGCGTGCGCAGCGGCGACACGCTGTGGGACATCGCCAAGGCTCATGGCGTGTCGCTGTCGTCGCTGATCGCAGCCAATCCGCAGATCAGGAATCCCGACCTGATCTTCCCGGGCCAGACCGTGCACCTGCCCGGCGGCGCGAGCGCGACCACGGGCACCGGCAATGCCGGCGGCACCAGCGGCCCGGTCGCGGGCGGCACGAAACCGACCGGCGGCAACCCGGCGGCGATCGCCAACAGCTTCCTCGACCGCAACGCCTCCGATCTCAAGCGCAGCGGCGAGCTGCCGATGAACGCGAACGTGCCGAACGACGTCTGCTGCGCGAATTTCGTGACGGCCTGCCTGCAGAAGGCCGGCCTGATCGACTGGCACAGCGACGGCGTCGTCGACATGGCGAACCGGCTCAAGGCGCAGGGCTGGAAGGTCGTCGACGCGGCACACGCGAAACCGGGCGACGTGGCGATCGTCAACGGCAGTGCGCACACCGAACTGGTCTACAGCAACAACGGCGGCGACGTCACGCTGATCGGATCGAACAACCGCAACGCCGACGGCTCGCAGCGCGTCACCTACGGCAACCCGTACGGCAATACCTACTACCTGTCGCCCCCCTGATCCCGAGTCGCAGGCGACGACGCCCCGGACCGGCACGCGCCGCTCCGGGGCGTCGTCGTTTTCGCGCCGGCGTTTCGCGCGCCGGCAAGGCCGAATCGATTTCGCGCACTGTGGATTGCGTCACCCATACCCTAGGGTTCGCACGAATGTGCGCGCGGCGGCGATGGTGGTGAACTGGCTCGAACGATTCGATCCCTTCTTCGCACCCAACGAGGCTTGCCATGTCCGTCAGTGCCGTCTCCAGCCAGCGCGCCGTCACGGCGCAGCCCAGCCACAACGAATACACGATCCAGCGGGGCGACACGCTGTCGGCCATCGCGGCGCGCCACGGCGTTTCGCTCGGTGCGCTGGAGGCGGCCAATCCGCAGGTCCGCAATCCGAACGTGATCTACCCCGGCGATCGTTTGACGATCCCGTCCGGTGGACACGCCAACGGCCCGGCGAACACCTCCGGCACCGGCAACACGCAGGCGGCGAGCGCAACC
>Ga0153956_1003081_pt1 | contig 11280 bp, 10 predicted proteins | sample TSFL040MetaG_FD_104704 | JGI IMG/M metagenome (GOLD analysis project Ga0153956, IMG submission 104704) | Attine ant fungus gardens microbial communities from Florida, USA - TSFL040 MetaG | ecosystem: Host-associated > Fungi > Mycelium > Unclassified | place: USA: Florida, Wekiwa Springs...
AGAACTTCGAATCCATCCACAACCACTCCGCCTACGCCCGCATCGAACGGCGCTGACCGCCTGGCCGGCCAACGGCCGGCGGAAAATCCCTGCTCCGCCGAAAACAAGTACGTCGCGGGCAAAGCTGCTATGATGGGTCGCCCCGAACAGGTCTGTCCGGAGAGCATCCGGCGCGCTGCGCCGGGTCGCCGAAGGCGCAATTTCCGCCCGGAAACGCTCAGGCAAACGAACGGCAGACACCGGCGCCCCCTTGATTGAAGGCGCGCCGTAGGGGCTTCTGGAGAGCGGCGGTCCGCTTGAGGACCCGCCCACCGAAGGGGAGCGATGCGCAGCTTCAGGCTTCAGGCGCATCCCATCTCTCAGGTCACAGGACAGAAGGGCGGCGGATGACTGCACGGCAGTCGCCCGCTGGCCTGTCTTGGACTTTCCGGAGAACCACATGGGGCGGCAGACTCCGCTTTTCGCTCAGCACCTGGAACTCGGCGCGCGCATGGTCGATTTCGGCGGCTGGGACATGCCCGTGCAGTACAGCTCGCAACTGGCCGAACACCATGCGGTGCGGCGTGCTGCCGGCATGTTCGACGTCTCGCACATGTGCGCCATCGACCTCGAGGGCGCGCGCACCCGCGCCCTGCTGCGGCACCTGCTGGCGAACGACGTCGCGCGGCTGCAGGCCCCCGGCAAGGCGCTGTACTCCTGCATGCTGAACGAACAGGGCGGTGTGCGCGATGATCTCATCGTGTACTTCATCGCCGCGGACCGCTTCCGGCTGGTGGTGAACGCGGGCACCCGGGATGCGGACCTTGCCTGGATCCGCGCGCAGGCCGCGCCCTTCGGGGTCACGGTCACCGAACGCGGCGATCTCGCCATGCTCGCCGTGCAGGGACCGGAGGCACGCTCCAGGGCGGCGCAGCTGCTGGACGCCGCGAATGGCGCGGCGGCGCTCACCCTCGGGAACTTCTTCGGGCGCCAGTTGGGTTCCTGGTTCGTGGCACGCACCGGCTACACCGGTGAGGATGGCTTCGAGATCATGATGCCGGCGGCGGACGCGGTGCCGGCCTGGCGGCAGCTGGCCGCACTGGGGGTCGCCCCCTGCGGCCTGGGCGCGCGCGACACGCTGCGCCTGGAAGCCGGCATGAACCTCTATGGCAACGACATGGACGAGCACACCAACCCGCTGGAATCGGGCCTGGCCTGGACCGTGTCCCTGAACGATGCCAGCCGCGATTTCATCGGCCGCGCCGCGCTCGAAACCACCACGCGCCAGGGCGTCGGTCGCAAACTGGCGGGCCTGGTGCTGGAAGACCGCGGCGTGCTGCGCAGCCACCAGCGCGTCGTCAGCAACGCCGGCGACGGCGAGACCACCAGCGGCGGCTTCTCCCCCACCCTCGAGCGTTCCATCGCCTTGGCCCGGCTGCCCGCCGCGGCCACCGGCACCGTGCAGGTCGACATCCGCGGCAAGCTGCTGGCCGCGCGCATCGTGCCACTGCCCTTCGTGCGTCACGGCCAATCCCAACTCCAGGAAAAACCCCAATGAGCAAGCTCCCGCCGGACCTCAAGTACACCAGCTCGCACGAATGGGTGCGCAGCCTGCCCGATGGCACCGTGGAAATCGGCATCACCGACCATGCGCAAAGCGCGCTCGGCGACCTCGTGTTCGTCGACGTCCCGGAGGCCGGGCGCGCCGTGAAAGCCGGGGAAGCCTGTGTCGTGGTGGAATCGGTCAAGGCCGCCTCGGATGTCTACTCACCGCTGAGCGGAGAGATCACGGCCGGCAATCCCGTGCTGGCCAGTGAACCCGAAGCGGTCAACAAGGACGCCTACGGCGCCTGGCTCATCCGGCTGAAACCCGCGGCGGGTGCGCTCGAGCAGGCGCAGCTGCTGTCGGCGGCTGACTACCAGAAGGTGCTCGACGCGGAGGGCGGCTGATGGCCTTCATCCCCCACACCGAGGCCGACGTCACCGCCATGCTGGCGGCGATCGGCGCAAACAGCATCGAGGACCTCTTCGATGAAATCCCGGCCGCCCTGCGGGTGGGTTCACTCCAGGCAGTCCCCGAGGCCCTGAACGAAATGCAGATCGGCCGCCTGATGAGCGAGCGGGCCCAGGCCGACGGCCTGCACCTGAACTTCATCGGCGCTGGCGCCTACGAGCACCACATCCCGTCCGCCGTCTGGGCCATCACCACCCGCGGCGAGTTCTACAGCGCCTACACCCCCTACCAGGCGGAGGCCAGCCAGGGCACGCTGCAGGTGATCTACGAGTTCCAGAGCATGATCACGCGCCTCACCGGCATGCAGGCCGCCAACGCCTCCATGTATGACGGCGCCTCGGCGCTGGCGGAAGCGGCGCTGATGGCGGTGCGCGCCAACCGCAAGTCCGGCAGCAGCACCATCCTGGTGCCGACCACCGTGCACCCGCACTACCGGCGCGTGGCCGTGGCCGCCACCGCCAACCAGGGCCTGAAGTTCCTCGAAGTACCGTACTCGCCCGAACGGGGCGTGGTACTGCCCGAAACCCTGCGCGGCCACGAGGGCCAGGACATCACGGCCCTGGTCATCCAGCAACCGAACTTCTTCGGCAACCTCGAGGACGTCGACGCGCTCACGCACTGGGCACGCCAGCGCAACATCCTGGTGATCGCCGTGGTCAACCCGATCTCCCTGGGGCTGCTCAAGCCGCCGGGTGAATGGGGCGGGACCGGCGTCGACATCGCGGTCGGCGAGGGCCAGCCGCTGGGCGTGCCGTTGTCCGCCGGCGGTCCCTACTTCGGCTTCATGACCACGCGCATGGAACACATCCGGCAGATGCCCGGGCGCATCGTCGGGCGCACCCTCGACCTCAACGGCCGCGAGGGCTTCACCCTGACGCTGCAGGCGCGTGAACAGCACATCCGCCGCGCCAAGGCGACCTCCAACATCTGCACCAACCAGGGACTGCTGGTGACGGCAGCCACCATTTACCTGTCGATCATGGGTCCGCAGGGCCTGGCCCGTACCGCGGCCGCCTCGCACCAGCGCACCCGCGAACTGGTCGGCGCGCTGACCCGCGTGCCGGGCGTGCGCCAGGCCTTCAGTGGACCGTTATTCCACGAAGCTGCCCTGCTGCTCGATCGCCCGGTGGCGCCCGTACTCGAGGCACTGCGGCTCCGGGGCATCCACGGCGGTGTGGACCTCGCCCCCTGGTACCCCGGCCTCGGCAACGCACTGCTGGTGTGCGCGACCGAGACCAGGACCAGCGCCGACATCGAGCGCTACCGCCTCGCCCTGGACGAGGTGATGCAGCACAACGCACGCGCCGCCTGAGCTTCAAGGATCAGAACATGTCCAATCCGGAAAAGGTGATCTTCGAACACTCCCGGCCCGGCCGCGGCGCGAGCGACCAATGGCCGGCCGAGGTGCCCGCGGCGGCACTGGCCGATCTGCCCGCGGCGCTGCTGCGCGCGGCGCCACCGGCGCTGCCGGAAGTCAGCGAGCTCACGGCCGTGCGCCACTTCACGCGCCTGTCGCAGCTGAACTTTTCCATCGACACGCACTTCTACCCGCTGGGGTCGTGCACGATGAAGTACAACCCCAAGGCCTGCAACCAGTACGCCATGCTCCCCGGCTTCCTCGCGCGCCATCCACTGGCGCCGACGGACGACGGGCAGGGATTCCTGGCCTGCATGTACGAACTGCAGGAAATGCTCAAGGCCGTCACCGGCATGCAGGGGGTGGCGCTGTCCCCCATGGCCGGCGCCCATGGTGAATTCGCCGGCGTCGCCATGATCCGCGCCTACCATCGCGCCCGCGGCGACCTCGAACGCAACGAAATCATCGTGCCGGAGGCCGCGCACGGCACCAATCCCGCCACCGCCACCATGTGCGGCTGCGTGGTGCGGGAGATCCCCGTGGACGCCGACGGTGACGTGGACATCGAGGCGCTGCGGCTGGCGGTGGGGCCGCGCACCGCGGGCATCATGCTCACCAATCCCTCCACGCTGGGCGTGTTCGAGCGGCGCATCCAGGAAGTGGCGCGCATCGTGCACGACGCGGGCGGGCTGCTGTACTACGACGGCGCCAACCTCAATGCCATCCTGGGCAAGGTCCGCCCCGGGGACATGGGCTTCGACGTCATCCACATGAACCTGCACAAGACCTTCTCCACCCCGCATGGCGGCGGCGGCCCCGGCGCCGGTGCCGTCGGCGTGAGTGCGCGGCTGCTGCCGTTCCTGCCGCTGCCGGTGGTGGGCCAGGTCACGGACTCCAGGGGCGAACGCTACCGCTGGCTGGATGAAGCCGACCTGCCGCAGTCCATCGGCCGCCTCTCCGCCTTCATGGGCAACGCCGGGGTGCTGCTGCGGGCGTATATCTACATGCGCCTGCTGGGCCGTGAGGGCATGCGGCAGGTGGGCGAATACGCCACCCTGAACGCCAACTACCTGCTGGCGCGGCTGAAGCAGGCCGGGTTCGATGCCGCCTATCCGCAGCGCCGCGCCAGCCACGAATTCATCGTGACCCTCAAGCGGCAGGCGCGCGAATCCAACGTCACCGCCATGGACTTCGCCAAGCGGCTGCTGGACCTGGGGTTCCACGCGCCGACGACGTACTTCCCGCTGCTGGTGCCCGAGTGCCTGCTCATCGAACCCACGGAGACCGAAAACCTGGAGACACTGGATGCCTTCGTGGCGGCCATGACGCAAATACAGCGAGAGGCCGGGCAGGACCCGGAGCACTTGAAGGGCGCGCCCTACACCATGCCGGTGCGCCGCCTGGACGACGTGCGCGCAGCGCGCCAGCCGGATCTCGCCTGGGTGCCGCGGCCCGCCCCCTGATTCTGCGCGGCGTTCAAAACGGCATCCTGCCGTTTCAGTACTCGACCCCGTCCCTGGGGCCTCGCCCTCAGTCCGGGATCGTGAGCTTGGGCAGCGTCAGTGACGTGGAGTCCACGTCATTGGCCTGCAGGCGGCTGATCAGGGTGCGCAGGAACACCCGGTTGAAACGCAGCTGGCAGGACGCCGACACCTGTTCCAGCAGCGTGGAGCTCACCTTCAGCACCGTCACGGCGTCCAGCGCACGGATGGTCGCGGTGCGGCGCGCGCCTTCGAGGTACGAGGTCTCGCCGAAGCAGTCGCCGGCATCCAGCGCACCCATGCGCTGGCCATGGCGCTCCACCATGCACGAGCCGTTGACGATCACGTAGAAGCGGTCGTCCATCTCGCCCTCGCGCACGATTTCCTCGCCGGCGGCGTAGTTCTGCCACTGGCTGGCCCGCAGCACCTCCCAGATCTCGGCATGCGAGAACTCGTGGAAGAACTTCAGGCGCCGCAGCACGCCGAACTGCTCCTGCCGGTCGATGCGCGAGTTCTGCTCGCGCAGCTTCTGGTGCACGCGGGTCAGTTCGGCGGCGAAATCGAGCCCGCTGCGATAGCGCTTTTCCGGCTCCTTCTGCAGCGCCATCGCCACGACGTTCTCCAGCTCCTCCGGGATGTCCCGGCGCAGGGTGTGGATCGGCGGCGGCGTCGCATAGACGATCTGGTGCAGCAGTTTCTGCAGGTTGCCGGCGCGGAACGGACGGGTTCCGGTCAGCAGTTCATACATCACGGCACCGAGGGAATACAGGTCCGAGCGGTTCGACAGGTCGATGCTCTGCACCTGCTCCGGGGACATGTACGAGGGGCTGCCGGCGATGCCCTCGATGCGCGAGATCTCCGAATCCGACACCAGCGCGATGCCGAAATCGATGATGCGCACGTCGCTGTCCTGCGTCAGCATGATGTTGGAAGGCTTGATGTCGCGGTGGATCACGCCGCGCGAATGCGCGTAGTGCAGCGCCTTGGCGCACTTGTAGACCAGCTCGACGACGTCATCCACGCGCAGCAGGTTGTCAGGGCGGCAGTATGCGGCCAGGGTGCGTGCCCCGTGCACGTGCTCGGTGACGATGTAGCAGTAGCCGTTTTCCTCGCCGGCGTCGTACATCGGCAGGATGTTCGGATGCTGCAGCATGCCCACCAGGTGGGCCTCGGACAGGAACATCTTGCGCGCGATGCGCGCCTTGTCCTCGTCGCCACCGGCGTCGATGTTGTACACCTTGATCGCCACGTCGCGCCCGTAGTAGGCGTCGTGCGACAGGTACACGGTGCCCGTGCTGCCCCGGCCAACCTCCTTGATGATGAGGTATTTGCCGATTTTCTCCGGCATCGGGCGCGAAGAACGGTGGGTCTGGGTCTGGGGCGCCATGCTTCTTGACGATCAACCGCGCGGGAGGGACGCACCACAGAATAGGCAAGGCCGCGGCCGGCGACTGTGACGCACCCCTCACCCGAAGTGGTCATATCCTGCGGATGCGACGGGCAGCACGGCCCCGGCCCGCCGCGCCACGGCGCCGGGTTCGTGGACCAGTTCACCGATGCGCTGATAGCCCCACCGGGCGGGTGGCGCCGCCGCCAGCAGCGCCGGCACCCGCGACTGCGGCACGGCGAAAGCCAGTTCGTAGTCATCGCCACCGGTGAGCGCCAGGGTGGCCGCCTCCGGGGTGGCCGTGCGCAGCGCGGCGGACAGCGGCAGCGCCTCGCAATCGATGACCACTCCGCAACCGCTGGCCGCCGCCAGCTTGCCGCAATCGGCCAGCAGGCCGTCGGAGACGTCGATGCAGGCACTGGCAAGACCGCGCAACCGCTGCCCCAGCGCCAGGCGCGGCGCGGGATACAGGAACCGCTGGCGCAGCGCATCATTCTCGGCTTCGTCCGCCTTGAGCCTGCCCTGTTCCAGCAGCAGCCCCGCCGCGGCATCACCCGGCGTACCGCTGACGAACACGGCATCCCCCGGGCGGCCACCCGTCCGGGTCAGCGCGGCGCCTGCCGGCACGAAGCCCAATGCCTGCACGGTGATGCACAGTGGCCCGGCCGTGGTGTCGCCCCCGACCAGCGCCACCCCATGCTCGCGGGCCAGTTCGCCCAGACCCGCGGCAAAACGTTCCAGCCAGGACTCATCCACCGCGGGCAGGGTCAGCGCCAGCAACGCCCAGGCCGGGCGGGCGCCCATGGCGGCCAGATCACTCAGATTGACCGCCAGCGCGCGATGCCCGACCGAACGCGGTTCGCAACCCCGGGGGAAATGCACTCCCTCCACTAGGGTGTCGATGCAGGCCACCAGCTGCTCGCCGGCCGGCGGCACCAGCACGGCGGCGTCATCGCCAACCCCCAGCGCCACATCCTCGCGGCGCGCGCCCAGGGCGCTGAAATAGCGCCCGATGAGGCCGAACTCCGACCGCCCGGGGGCTGCTGGCATCAGTGCTCCAGCGGACGCAACTCGCGGGCCGCGCGGTCCAGCACGGCATTGACAAACTTGTGGCCGTCGGTGGCGCCGAAGCGCTTGGTGAGGTTGATGGCCTCGTTCAGCACCACCCGGTAGGGAACCTCCGGCCGCTCCTTGAGCTCCAGCACCCCGAGCAGCAGCACGGCATGCTCCACCGGATCGAGCTGGGCGGGCGGACGGTCGAGCCAGCCGGTCAGCACCTGGTCGAACTCCGGCTGGCGGGTGCACACACCTTCCACCAGCGCACGGAAGTACTCGAGGTCAGCCTTGGGCATGTCTTCGGCGGTGGCGAACTCCACCAGCAGGTCCTGCCACGGGGAAGCGTTGATCTGCCACTGGTACAACGCCTGGACCGCCAGGCGCCGGGCCACGGACAGGCGGCCGTTGGCACGGAAGTTCTCGGGGACGACTGTCATGTCGGCATTCCTCAAAAGGCCTGGCAGGCCGGCAAAAACCACGCTTGGGGCCGTCGCCGCGCATGCGCGGCGGTTGCCCGTTGCCGGCCGTGCAGAAAGCGCCGCAGGCGATTTTCTGCCATGGATCAGACGCGCTGCTGCAGGCGCTGGAACAGGCTGGCCATTTCCAGCGCGGTCGTAAGCGCCTCCCCGCCCTTGTTCATGCCCGTCACGGCGGCGCGCTCCAGCGCCTGCTCGGTGGTGTTCACCGTCAGCACGCCGAAGATCACGGGCACGCCGGTCTCCAGCGACGCCAGGGTGAGGCCCCGCGCGCATTCACCGGACACATATTCAAAGTGCGGGGTATCACCGCGGATCACGGCGCCCAGCGCCACCACGGCATCGAAGCGCCCGCTCACGGCCAGCTTGCGCGCCACCACCGGCAGCTCGAAGGCACCCGGCACGCGCGCGATCAACAGGTCGTCAGGCGCGCCATCCTGCGCGCTCCAGGCGGCCACCGCGCCTTCCAGCAGGCTTGAAACGATGAAGTCATTGAAGCGCGCGGCGGCGATCGCAACGCGGCGCCCCCGGGCGCTGATCTCGCCTTCCACGACGTGCGGACCCTGTGGTTTCGGCTTGTCAGTCATTGTCGGTATCCGCGCCGACATAGGCCTCGACCTCGAGGCCGAAGGCCGACAGGCCATGCATCTGCATCGGGCTGGACAGCACGCGCATGCGGTTCACCCCCAGGTCCTTGAGGATCTGGGCACCCACGCCAAAGGTGCGCAGCACCCCGCGCTCGGCGGCGCCGCGGGCGCCCTCGTGGTTCTCCTGGCCATTGAGGATGACCACCACGCCGTTGGGTTCGCTCGCCACCTTCTCCAGCGCGCGGCGCAACGTCCAGCTGCGATCGCCCTGCACCGCCAGCGCATCGCGCAGCGGATCCGCGACGTGCACGCGCACCAGCGGCGCTTCGTCACCGTCGAGCCGGCCGCGCCACAGCGCCAGGTGGGTGGTCTGGCTGGGGCCGTCCTGGAAGGTGGTCTGGTGGAACTCGCCGAACTCCGTCGCCAGGGTCTGCTCGGCAATGCGCTCCACCGAGCGTTCGTTGCGCAACCGGTAGCGGATCAGGTCGGCGATGGTGCCGATCGCTAGGTTGTGCTGCCGCGCGAACACTTCGCACTGGGGCAGCCGCGCCATGCTGCCGTCGTCATTCATGAGCTCGCACAGCACGCCCGCGGGCGTCAGGCCCGCCAGCCGGCACAGGTCCACGGCGGCCTCGGTGTGACCGGCGCGCACCAGCACGCCGCCGGCACGCGGTCGCAACGGGAAGATATGCCCCGGGCGATTGAAGTCCTGCGGCTGGCTCGACTGCCGCGCCAGCGCCTGGATGGTCAGGGCGCGGTCGGTGGCGGACACCCCGGTGCTCGTGCCGTGCTTGTAGTCCACGGACACGGTAAAGGCCGTGCGGTAGCTGTCGCTGTTGGCGGCGACCATCTGTGGCAGGTCCAGCTGCCGCAGCCGCTCATCTTCCATGGGTACGCAGATGATGCCGCTGGAATGGCGGATCATGAAGGCCATGGCCGCGGGCGTGGCATGCTCGGCGGCCATGATGAGGTCGCCTTCGTTCTCGCGGTCCTCGTCGTCCAGGATCAGCACCATGCGGCCGGCGGCCAGCTCGGCGAGAATGTGCTCGACGCTGCTCATGCCGGCGGCGGTTGCCCCGTCGCCGGGACCTGCGGTACCGGCGGCCGGGTCGGCCCCGGAACGGGGAGTGAACTTGCGGATGTTGGTCATTATGACGCTATGGTACCCGAGGCTGACCCAGCAGTCGTTCCACGTAGCGGGCCACGGTGTCGACCTCCAGGTTCACCCGCGACCCGGCCCTGAGCCGGCCCAGAGTGGTCACGTCCTGGGTGTGGGGAATGAGGTTGACGCCAAAGCGCGCCCCTTCGACCTCGTTGACCGTCAGGCTCACCCCGTCGATGGCCACCGAGCCCTTGCGGGCGACATAACGCGCCAGCTCCGCGGGAGCCTCGAAGGTCAGGCGCAATGACCGCGCGTCCCCGGACTGCGCCACCACCTGCGCGAGGCCATCCACATGGCCGGACACCAGGTGGCCGCCCAGGGCATCCCCGGCGCGCAACGCCGGTTCCAGGTTCACCGGCGATCCCACCTCCAGGTCGCCCAGCGTGGTAAGGCTCAAGGTTTCACGCGACAGGTCGGCATGGAACACCGGTCCCTGCATGCCTGTGACCGTCAGGCAGCAGCCCTGCACGCAGATGCTGTCGCCGATGGCGGTGCGTGCAAGGTCGAGGGCCCGGACCCGGATACCCATGCGCAGATCGCCGCCCGCGGGGTCGAGCGACTCGATCTGTCCTACGTCCTGGACGATGCCGGTGAACATTTTATAAACCTCGTTGGAATTCACGGGCGAGCCTTGCAACCGCCCCGCCGCGGACGACTCGCCCTCCTCGGGCTCGACCATGCGGCGCCGGGCCCGGCGCCCCACACCCGCCGTGTGGCAATTGCAAGGCTCGCCCTCAGTTCTCTGGCCGCAACCGCAGCCTCAAATCAGGACCGATGCGCATGACATCGTGCAGTGCGAAGCGCGGCGCGTCCTCGAGCGACGCCAGCGCCGGCAACTCCGCCAGCGGCCGCGCCTGCGGCCCGAGCAGCAGCGGCGCCACGTACAGCAGCAGTTCATCCACCACGCCGGCCGACAGCAGCGGCCCGGCCATGCGGGCGCCGGTTTCGGCGAACACCTCGTTCACGCCCTCGGCGGCCAGCGTACGCATGACCGCCGCGAGATCCAGCCGCCCGCGCCCGTCTGCCGGCACGTCGAGTATCCGCGCACCGGCCTGCTCCAGCGCCGCGCGCCGTTCAGCGTCGCGGCTGCTGGTGAAAATCAGCACACCCTGCTCCCCCTCGAACAGCCGCGCGCCAGGCGGTGTCAACAGGTGGCGGTCGAGCACCACCCGCAGCGGCTGGCGGGTGATGCCCGGCAGGCGCACGCTCATGCGCGGGTCATCCGCCACCACGGTGCCGGCGCCGGTCAGCATGGCGGCGCTCGCGGCGCGCCAGCGCTGCACGTCCTCGCGCGCGGCTTCGGACGTCAGCCACTGGCTGGCGCCGCTGGCCAGCGCGGTGCGGCCGTCGAGGCTCATGGCGAGCTTCAGCCGCACCAGCGGCAGGCCCCGCGACATGCGCTTGAGATAGCCCTCGTTCAATTCCGCGGCATCCGCAGCCAGCACCCCGGTGTCCACCCGGATACCCGCTGCCTGCAACTGCGCCAGGCCACGCCCGCTCACGCGCGGGTCCGGATCACCGGCCGCCACCACCACCCGCGCGATGCCAGCTGCAATCAGCGCCTCGCTGCATGGCGGCGTGCGGCCGTGATGGCTGCACGGCTCCAGGGTCACGTAGGCGGTCGCCCCGCGCACATCGATGCCGGCCGCGGCGGCGTTGCGCAACGCCTGGATTTCGGCATGCGGGCCGCCGGCCCGCTCGTGCCAGCCTTCGGCGACGCTGACGCCGCCCTGCACGATGACGCAGCCCACGCGCGGATTCGGCTGGGTGGTGTTGACCCC
>Ga0153956_1003082_pt1 | contig 11279 bp, 7 predicted proteins | sample TSFL040MetaG_FD_104704 | JGI IMG/M metagenome (GOLD analysis project Ga0153956, IMG submission 104704) | Attine ant fungus gardens microbial communities from Florida, USA - TSFL040 MetaG | ecosystem: Host-associated > Fungi > Mycelium > Unclassified | place: USA: Florida, Wekiwa Springs...
GCCACGGCATCTTCGCCTTCGGCCGGATAGAAGAACGGCGTATCCATCGGCCCCGGCCCGACCGCCGTGACCGAGATGCCGCGCGCGCCGAACTCCTTGGCCGCCGCCCGCGTGAAATGCTCCACCGGCGCCTTGGTGCCAGCGTAGGCTGCATAGAACGGCGTGAAGGCGCCCAGCAGCGAAGTCACCAGGGTCACGATCTTGCCGTTGTCGTTGACGTGCCTGCCCGCCTCCCTGAGGAAGAAGAAGGCGGACTTGCTGTTGACCGCGCTCATCTCGTCGTATTCGGCCTCGCTGATCTCGGTGAATGGCTTCTTCAGCACCTTGCCGACCGTGTTGATCGCAATGTCCGGCGCGCCAACGGCCGCGACCGTGTCGGCGAACAGCTTCTCGACGGCGGCAGCGGTGGTCAGGTCCGCCTGGAAGGCGACCGCCTCGGCACCGGTCGCGCGGATGACGGCGACGGTGGCTTCGGCATCGGCCCGGCTGGCGGCGCTGTTGTAGTGGATCGCGACGGCGCGGGCGCCCTGCAGGGCGAGATCCCGGGCGACCAGGCCGCCGAGGTTCTTGGCGCCACCGGCGATCAGCACGACCTTGCCCTTGATGGAATGGTCTGCCACGGCAATCTCCTTCATGGATCGATGGGGGCTCCAGCGTAGGCAGGCCGGGCCAGCGGATAAACCGCTCATCGCTGGATGGATCATCCAGGAAATCCGCCCAATCGGGCGCCATCGGGCAAGCCGGCAACGGCGCGTTCCCGGCATCGCGCCATGGGTATGCCAGGCAGGATGGCGGTTCGGCCGGAGCAGGCGGTCGCTGCAGTCATCAACCCGCCACCGATCACTGCCAGCGCCGGTTGTCTCCCGGCAGGACACTTCGCGCAACCGCCGAATGGAAAGCATCGCGCGCCCATGGTCAGAGCACACAGCGAAAGGCGCAACGAGTGCCACGGCCATGGGCAGGTGAAACGATGCCACGGAATTCCCGCACATGAAGCGCCACGACCAGCCGCCGGAACGCATGGTGCAGCCCGCGCGTGATCCGCCCTTCGGCATGCGCCCGATGCAGCCGGCGGTTGAGTCGCTTGCGGTGGTGACCGAAAATCCTCCGGCAGCAGGCGCATGCGCTCCTTCCGTCCGGAGTCCGCATCTGCTGGAACAGGGAATCGGGGGAACAGGCGGCACCGCGGTACCGCCACCGGATGCATGCCCGCCTTACCCGCACCGCAATCGAAGACTTCCGCGCAGGCACCCTGGTATTGATGAACAGCCCGACGACGAACACAGCCCCTGCCGCGCCGCAGTCCGATCTGCTGGCCGGACTGTCCGATGCCCAGCGCGAGGACATCCTGTCGCAGATGCAGCGGTTGTCGCTGCGCAAGGGCGATTACCTGGTGCGGCAGGGCGATGGCGCACACCATGTCTACTACGTACTGCGCGGGCGTTTCGAGGTATTGCGCGATGGCCGCCACCTGGTGGCCGAGATCGGCGCCGGCGAGCCGGTCGGCGAGATCGCCTTCTTCAGCGGCCTGACCCGTACCGCCGACGTGCAGGCAAGCCGCGATTCGGAAGTGCTGGAACTCAGCCGCGAGAGTTTCGACCGGCTGGCCGCCGCGCAGCCGGGCTTCATTCAATCCATCCTGCGCACGCTGGGCCGCCGCCTGGCCGCCACCACCTCCACCGCGTCGGCGATGGCGCCCCGCATCGCCGACGCCATCGGCCTGTGTCCCGCAGGCCGCCACCCGGTTCCCGAGGAACTGGTGCAATCGCTGCGCCAGGCGCTGGCGGAAAGCGGCGCCCAGGTGCGCATGCTGCGTGCGCGCGACCTGCCCGCCGACGTCCGCCACGACGACGAGCAGCACCTGTCGCAATGGCTGGGGACGCAGGAAATCCGCGGCAGCAAACTGCTGCTGGTCGGCGGCGACGGCAACGCGGCCTGGGACCGCGCCGCGCTGCGGCACTGCGACCAGCTGCTGCTGTGCGGCCGGCTGGACGAGGCCAACGCGGGCCCGGTGCCGGCCGGCGAACTGGAGGCATATGCCACGCCGCTGTTCCGGCCCCGCCAGATCGGGCTGCTGCTGTGGCGCGCGCAGGCGGGCGAGGCCATCGCCAACACCGCGCACTGGCTGGGCCAGCGCGCCCTGCACCTGCACCACCACGTCGCGCTGGACCGGCCGCGCGACTTCGGCCGCGTCGCGCGCCTGCTCACCGGCACCGCGCTCGGCGCGGTACTCGGCGGCGGCGGTGCGCTGGGGGCCGGCCATATCGGCACGCTGCGCGCCCTGAACGAGGCCGGGGTGGAACTGGACATCATCGGCGGCACGTCGATCGGTTCCGTGGTCGCCCGCGCCTATGCCGCGGGCGACGACCCGGCGCGGATGATGGCCGAATACGACCGTTTCTTCCTGCAGCGCAAGGCGCTGGGGCGCTTCACCCTGCCCTGGTACAGCCTGCTCGACCACCGCCACCTGGATGCCTGCATGCGCCAGGAACTGGGCGAAGCGCGGCTGGAAGACCTGCCGCTGAACTGCTTCGCGGTCGGCGCCAACCTCTCCACCAACGAACTGGAAGTGGTGCGGCATGGGCTGGTGCGCGAAGCGCTGCGCATCTCCACCGCCATCCCGGTGGCCCTGCCGCCCTGGATCGATGCGCAGGGCCAGGTCCTGGTGGACGGCGGCGTCATGAACAACGTGCCGGTTTCGGTGATGCGCGCGATCAAGAGCGGCCCCAACCTGATTTCCATGCTGTCGCCCGGCAACGAATGGCGGGTGAGCAGCGCCTACGAACAACTGCCGTCGCGGCTGTCGCTGGCCTGGCAGCTGCTGCGCGGCCGGCGCAAGGGCGACGATTTCCCGCGCATCGGCGTGGTCGCCGCGCGCTCGATGCAGATCACCTCCGGGCGCATGCTGCGCGGCGCCGGGCTGGGCAACGACCTGTTGCTGAAGCCACCGGCGGTGCCGGGCATGGGCCTGCTGAACTTCAAGCTGGGCCGCGCGCAGGAACAGGCCGGCTACACGTACACGCGCGGGCTGCTGGAACGGATGGGCGGAGCGGAAGGTTTCCGCGCGTGGCAACAGGGCCTCGCGCAGCCGCCCAACGACGATTGAGCCGCCCCGGCCGCCGGCCTCACGGCAACGACGGCCACAGCGCCAGCGCGGCCAGCCACAGCGCCTTGCATGCCACGTGCACCAGCTGGTCGGTGTTGTAGCCGATGCGGCGGCCGCACTTGAGGTCGTCGATGAGCATGTGGCTGGCCGTCTCCAGCACCCCCAGCACGATGCTCCCGGTGAGCACGCCGACCATGCCGCCATGGATCACCGCATGCGCGGCCAGCGCCTGGTACCACGGCACGCCGGGCAACGGTGCGAAGCGGTTCTTGGCCTTGGCCAGGAACTCCCCCTGCAACGGGTAGTCGGCCAGCGCATGGCCGACCACCAGCAGCGCGAACGTCTGGAACAGCTCGTAGGGGGCCATCGGCATGTCCGGGTAGGGTTCCGGTCGGAGTCTGGCACTACTTCGAGGTGGCCGTGAAGACGCCGTCCCAGTCCGCAGGCGGCGCCTGGAGAAAGCCTTCGATGCGCTGCGCATAGACGGCGTGCAGGTCGGCCAGCGCGCTGCCGGCGGACGCCACGCGCAGCGCCTGCAATGCCTGCCCGGCGGCAACGAAATCGCCGGCGCGGTAGTGCGCGAGCATGGCCGCATGCGCATCGGCCAGCGCGAGGAACCGCGCATCGGCTGCCAGCTGCGCATCGCCCAGCAGGGCATGCAGCGCTACCGGCTCATCGCGCCCGACCACGCGCACCCGGTCCACTTCCACGAAGGCCAGCTCCGGCGCCTGCGCGCGCACCGCCCCGGTCACCAGCAGGGTGACGCCATACAGCTTGGTCAGCCCTTCCACGCGCGAGGCCAGGTTCACCGTGTCGCCGATGGCCGAATACGAGAAGCGCTGCTCCGACCCCAGGTTGCCGACGCAGGCGTCACCGGTGTGCAGGCCCACCCCGATGCGCAGCGCGCTGCCGCGTTCGTGGTTGAGCGCGTCGACCGCGCGGGCCATGCCCAGCGCGGCCAGGCAGGCCTTGCGCGGGTGCATGGGGATGTCCACGGGGGCATTCCAGAACGCCATGATCGCATCGCCGATGTACTTGTCGATGGTCGCCTCGTGCGCCAGCAGCACGTCGGTCATCGGCGTCAGGTAACGGTTGAGCAGCGAGGTCAGCGCCTCCGGTGCCAGGCCTTCGGACAGCGTGGTGAAGCCGCGGATATCGGAGAACAGCACGGTGATCGTGCGCATCTGCCCGCCCAGCTGCAGCGCCTGCGCATCGTGCGACAGGCGTTCGACCAGCACCGGCGACAGGTAGCGGCCGAACGCCGAGCGCACGAAGCGCCGTTCGCGGTTCCCCAGGAACAGCAGCGCCGGCATCATGCTCAGGAACACCGCCAGCAGGCACAGCAGCGCTGGCAACGGGTCCAGCAGCAGCGCATGGGCGCGATAAGCCCACCACGCCCCCCCCAGCACCAGCGCCGCCAGCACCAGCAGGGCCAGCGACGACCACAGCGGGCGGCCGCCCCACAGCACCAGCAGCAACAGCAGGGCGCTGGCCAGCGCGGCCAGCACTTCGGCGCCGCGCGACCAGTCCGGGCGCTGCAGGAACTGCTGGTTCAGCGCCTGGTCGATCACCTCGGCGTGCACGTTGACGCCGGGCTCGGCCGCAGCCAGCGGCGTGGCGACGATGTCGCGCAGGCCGATGGCCGACGTGCCGACCAGCACGATGCGCCCTTCCACCTTGCCCGCCAGCGTGGCGGCGTCGGCCCGCAGCAGGCGCCAGGCCGGGATCACCGTCATGTGCGGCATGCCGGAAAAATGCACGCGGAAGCGGCCATCGGCCCCGGCCGGCAGGTCCAGCTGGCCCACCCGCACGGAGGTCAGCGCCAGCGGCCCGCCACCGCCTTCGCCGCTGGCGTCGCTGGAACGCAGCAGCAGGCCCGGCGCGCCCTGTGCCACGCGCAGCGCTTCCACGCCCAGCCCCGGATACAGCTGCCCGCCGGCCACCGCCACCAGCGGCATGCTGCGGATGATGTTGTCGCGCGCCGGCGGAAACGAAAAACTGCCGATGCCGCTGGCCGGCGCAGTCAGCACCGGCAGGTTGGACAGGCCACCCTCGAAGGCCGGCAGGTAGCGGCGCGGGTCGCTGCCGGCGAACGCCAGCCCGGCGACCGGCGGCGACAGCGCGCGGCCGGTCTCGCTGGACAGCGCCACGCCCATCACCACCGGGTTGCGGGCGATGGCCGCGGCGAAGGCCTGGTCGTTGTCCAGCGGCGCATCCGCCGGCACCTCGATGGCGATGCCCTGCGCACGCAGGCGTTGCAACTGCGGCCCCAGCGAGGTGCGGTCGGCTTCGGTGAACACCATGTCGAAGGCGATCGCCGCCGCGCCCATGCCGCCCAGTGCATCCACCATCTGCCCGATGCGGTCGCGTGGCCACGGCCATTGCCCGGCGCGCGCCAGCGAGTCCTCGTCGATGTCCACCACCACCACGCCCGGGTCGGCGGTGGCGGCACGTGGCGCGCTGCGCTGGAAGGCATCGAACACCAGGTCCGACAAGCGCGACAGGCCATCGCGGAACAACACGTCGGCGCACAGCGCCAGCAGCAACACCGCCAGGCCCGCCAGCAGCAGCTTGAACCGGGGCGGGCGCCGCGGCCTGCGGCCCGGCTCCGCGCTCGCCGCCGCGCTCAAAGATCGCCCACCGCCGTGGTGCCCGTCTTCTTGCCGGCGAACACGCCGGCGGCCTGCCAGCCGCCTTCCTGCACGTGGAAGGTCCCCAGCATCGCCGCCGCCTTGTCGCTGCCCTTGCCGGCAAAGCCGGCCGTGTATTCCCCCTCACCGCTCATCGAGGCGGTGTAGAGCAGGCCACCGAACGCGGTTCCCTGCGAACTGGCGGGGATGGACAGGTAGTCATCGCCAAAGGTGCGGCCATCGAAATTGGCGATACGCAGCGAACCGGTGCCAGTGCCGAAATTCACCGAGGCGGTGAAATCGCCGGTGACGCCGGTGCGGGTTCCGGCGTCGTCCAGCACCGTGCCCACCGCCTGCCCGGCATAGCTGGCGATGACGTTGGTGGGCAGTTCCGCCAGCGGCGTGAGTTGGCCGACGACCCAGTAGCCGTTCTCGGCCGAGACCGTACTTCCATAGGCCGGCACTTCGGCATTCCATTGCCCCCAGGCCAGGAAATCGCAGCCGCACAAGGCCTGCGGGTCGAGCCCGATCACGCTGCCCTCGGCGTTCGCGCCCAGGATCGGCATGCTGGAGCCGGGCAGGTATTGGCCCTGGGCCAGCGTATAGCTGGCGCCCTCCCATTGGAGCGGGCTGAACTCGGCACTGAACTGCTTGGCGCCGGAATGGAAGGCCATGTCCACGTCCGCGCCCATCCAGGCGAGGCTGCCATTCATGACGAAGGACGCAAAACCGCTGTAGTTGCCATCCAGTACCTCCACCGGCGGATGCGGGTACGGCATCGGCTGCGTCGCATTGCCGTGCTTGCCGGCAAAAATGCCCGCCGCGCTCCAGTTGCTGCCATCCCAGAGGCTGAAGCTGCCCAGCAGCGCCGCCACCGTGTCATCGGCATTGCCGGCGAAAGCGGCCGTGTACTGGCCGCCGCGCGCGCTCGAATCCCCCCACAGGATGCCGCTGAAGCTGCCCGAAGGCAGGTTGTCGTTGAATGGCGAATGGGACAGATCCAGCGCATCGTCGCCGAACGAACGGCCATCGAAATTGGAAATGATCAGCCCGCCGGTGCCGGTGCCGAAATTCACCGTCGCCCAGAAATCGCCGGTCGCTTCGTGCAGCGCCCCGCCGGAGGACACCATGCCGATGGCATGCCCGCTGTAGTTGGCCACCAGGTTGCTCGGCAGCTGCTGCAGCTGCGCCGCCGTGGCCAGCGCATTGGCCGCCAGCCAGTAGCCGCCGTCGATGCGGCTCTGCGCCTGCGTGGCGGCGTTGCCCCAGGTTCCCCATTGCAGGAAATCGCAGGCGCACAGCCGCGACTGCGCGGCATCGGGACGCAGGAACAAACCATCGCTGCCCACGCCGGCGTAGTCGCTGTCGCTGCGGTAATGGCTGCCGTCTGCGCCGAAGCCGAACTGCCCGGAAGAATAGCCCGGCGACAGATCGGCGGAAAACGTGCCGGTGGCGGCATCGAAGTGCAGGACGGCAGCGCCGCCGCTGTCGGGCGAACCGCCGAAGAAGCTGGAGGTGAAACCGGAATAACTGCCGTCCAGCGTGCGCACCGGGCTGGGAACCGGCCGGCCGGCTTCCGTCTCGAGCCGGGCCTGCAATACATCGCCCGGCGCAACCGGCTGCGGGCCGCCCACGCCGCCCGGCGCGCCGGGCGTTTGCACCTGCGCGGCCAGCGCCACCGTCATCGGCGCGCCGCTGAAGCCGGCCAGCCCGTTGGGGTCATCGGCCAGCGCCGCGCCCGTATCCGCAGCATCGCCATCGGCCACCGGCGCAGTGGCCACCGCGCCGGGCTGCAACGGCGGCAGGCCGCTGGCATAGCGGACCGCGCCGCACCCCTTGCCATCGCCACTGACCAGCATGGAACTGCCCGCCGCCGACAGGCTGCCCACCGCGCCGCCACCGCAACTGAGCACCACCTGGGTGCCGTATTGCAGGTCCACGCGCAGCTGCCCGTCCACCGTGCCGGGGATTTCCAGGTCGGCAATCGCGCCGCGGATGCCCGCCACGCCCACCGGGGTGCTGATCTTCGCCCCTTCCGGCTGCTTGGACGCGGCGCCGCCGATGAAGCGCATGATGCCGCGCGAGGCGCTGGCCGCCAGCTGTGCGGTGCCCTTGGCCGGGTCGTAGACGAAGCGGTCGATCACCAGCGAAGAATTCGGCCCCACGGTGAAACTGGAACCGTCCACCAGCAGGATCTGCACCATGCCCCTGGCATCGGTCTCGAAGCGCTGTTCGCGCAGCACCTGGTCGCCCAGCCGCACCTGCCGCACGTCCGCGCTGCCCAGGCGGCTGTGCGCATCCGGCACCACCGCCGCGGCGACGCCGACCTTTTCGGCATGGGCCGTGGCCGCGGTGGACAGCAGACCGGCGACCGCCATGGAAAGAAGATGCCTGCGCATGGCCTGGCCCTCAGAAATTCTGGCTGATGGAAAAACCGACGAAACCACTGGCGTAGTCGCGCAGGTCGTAATTGGAATTGACCCGGTGGTAGCCGGTGTAGAGCTGCAGCTCGCGCTTGCCGCGCAGCGGAATGGTCTGCACCGCCTGCAGCAGCCATTCGTTGCCGCGCTGCGTTTCGGTCTGGCTGACCACCGGCATCGGCGCGTCGTTGCGCCGCCGCGCCACCTGGCCGCTCAGCACCAGCGTCCACGGCTGGCTGCCGTCGCCCAGCAGCGCCGGGAAGCGATAGCCCACGCCCAGGTTGAGCTGCGGTTCCCAGTAGGCGTTGTAGTCGGTGCGCGCGGCCAGCCGTTCCAGCGCCGGGCTGAGCATCCATTGCCAGTCGTCGCCCACCTGCCGCGTGTAGGTGAACGTGCCCCGGTAGCGCTCGCCGCTGAAGCCGCGGGCACTGGCATAGGCCGCTGCCGGCGTATAGGTTTCCTCGCGCCGGTCCAGGCCCAGCGCGATGGCCGCCTCGCGCCCCACCGGCTTGCGGAAACCGGCGGTCACCGCGGTGGCGTGCATGTAGCGCCCGCCGTCCAGCCAGCTCTGGGCGAAGCCAGCCGAAAGCGCCAGGTGGCCATCGTGGATGCCCCAGCGGTTGAGCGAGAAATCCGGCCCCAGGCGCAGTTCGGCGACGTCGCTGTCCAGGTGGTCCAACGCGCGGTAGCGGTTGGACGAGGCGGCCAGCGACGCATCGAAGCTGTCGCCGTTGCGCGACACCGGGCGCTGGTAGCGCAGCTGCGCGCCGAGCTGGCCGCTCAGGTCGCTGGCCGCGCGCGAATCGGGCGACAGCTCGAAGTCGATGCCGTTGAGGTTGATGGTGCTGCCGTCCGGCGCGGCATTGGCGTTGCTGTCGTAGCGCGCGCCGATGCTCACCCGCGCGGAAAAACCGCCATGCGCGCGGCCGCCGGCCGCATCCATCGCCACCAGGTAGCCGTCGATCCGGCGCTTCACTTCCGCCGGCGTGTCCGCGCCGGCCTTGACCCGCTCGAACAACTGCCGCGCCGGGGCATAGGCGCCGAGGCGGAAATACAGCGCGGCCAGCTCCAGCTGCAGGCGCGGCGTCGCCGGGCGCAGCACCAGCAGCCGCTCGTAGGTGGCGATGGCCGCTTCGTAGTCGCCAAGGCGCGTGGACAGCACCGCATAGGCGAAGCCGGCATCCATGTCGGACGGGTCGTCCTGGATCTTCTGGAACAGCGCCCGGCGCTGCGCTTCCAACTGCGCGGCCTGTTCCAGCGGCACCGCCGCGGGAAGGTTGTAGGACTGGTGCTGCGCCCAGGCCGTGCCGCTGGCCAGGCTGCACAGCATGATGAGCGGGGCGCCCAGCCACCCCATGCGCACGCCGCGCGCGCGCCGTGCACGGCACGTTGCCGACCTGTTCCGTTCCACCCGTACCTCCTGCATGGCATGGCGTGCATCCAGGGCTGCCGGAACGGCAACCCGGCGACGATGTGCCCGGAGTGTAGGCAGCCAACGTAAGAGCCCCGGCCCGCGCCGGACCCGCGCGGTCAGGCGTCGGGCCAGCCCGGCAGTTCCACCGACGCCACGCCGTCGACGCGGCCCAGCTGCTCGACCGTGGCCAGCAGTTCTTCGCGGGGCCAGGGCGGGTCGCAGTCGATGTCGACGATGGCATTGCCCTGCCCGCGCGGCCGCAGGGTGATGCGCTTCACCGGCAGGCCGGCCGCGCTGGCGGCCGCTTCGACACGCGCCAGCGGCGTGCCCGCGGCCACGTGCAGGCGCAGGCGGCCGTTGCGCGCGCGCCGGTGCAGGTAGCGCCGCTCCAGCGGCTTGAGCAGCGCCAGGATGGCCCACAGCAGCAGCGTGGTCATCAGCGCCGCGGCATACAGCCCGGCGCCGCAGGCCAGGCCCACCGACGCCACCGCCCACAGGCCCGCCGCCGTGGTCAGGCCGCGGATCACCTGCTCGCGCTGCAGGAACATGATGGTGCCGGCGCCGAGGAAGCCGACGCCACTGACCACCTGCGCGGCGATGCGCGACGGGTCCAGGATCACGTTCGGCTGCCCCAGCACGTCGGAGAAGCCGAACGCCGAGACCAGGATGGCCAGCGCCGAGCCCACGCACACCAGCATGTGCGTGCGCAGTCCCGCGGCCCATTCCAGGCGGCCGCGGTTGACGCCGATCACCGCGCCCAGCAGCGCCGCCAGCAACAGCCGCGCACCGATTTCCCACCACTGGATCATCGCCGTCTCCCGGTCGCCAGGGCCGTCGCGGCAGTATAGGCCGGGCCGCGTCCGCGGCATGCGACGACGCCACGCATGCGCCACGCCGGCACCGGCGCGGGGGCGCCACCGGCGCAGACGTTACACTCGCAGGCTCTCCGTATTGGATGCTGCGATGTACGGCAATGACACGGCCCTGCTGGTGGTCGACCTGCAACCGGATTTCATGCCCGGCGGCGCACTGCCCTGCACGCAGGGCGATGCCATCGTGCCGGGCATCGCCGCGCTGCTGGCGCAGCGCCGCTACGCCACCGTCGTCGCCACGCAGGACTGGCACCCGGCCGACCATGCCTCCTTCGCCAGCCAGCACGCCGGGCGCCGACCGTTCGATTCAATCGAACTGCACGGCCACCCGCAGACGCTGTGGCCCGACCATTGCGTGCAGGGCAGCAGCGGCGCGGCGCTGCACCCGCAGGTGGACTGGCGCAGCGCCGACCTGATCCTGCGCAAGGGCACCGACCGCCGGGTGGATTCGTACAGCGCCTTCCGCGAGAACATCGGCCCGCGCGGCGAACGCCCGGCCACCGGCCTGGCCGGCTGGCTGCACGAGCGCGGCATCGCCGAAGTGCACGTGTGCGGGCTGGCACGCGACTACTGCGTGCTGTGGAGCGCGCAGGACGCGGCGATCAGCGGCTTCCGCGTGCGTTTCCTGTGGGACCTGACCCGCCCGGTCGCGGCGGGCAACGACGAAGCCACCCGCATCGCGTTGATCGAGTCCGGGGTCGGCATCGACGCCTGAACCCATGCCCGCGCAAGTCAGCGCGGCGGGTGCACGGTCAACGCCACCAGCCGCGCCACCAGCGGCCGCCCCCCCCCCCCCCCCCCCCCCCACACGCCCCACGCCGCGGCCGCACCCCACAC
>Ga0153956_1003083_pt1 | contig 11274 bp, 8 predicted proteins | sample TSFL040MetaG_FD_104704 | JGI IMG/M metagenome (GOLD analysis project Ga0153956, IMG submission 104704) | Attine ant fungus gardens microbial communities from Florida, USA - TSFL040 MetaG | ecosystem: Host-associated > Fungi > Mycelium > Unclassified | place: USA: Florida, Wekiwa Springs...
CCCTCGGCCGTCCCTCCCCGTCCCTCGGCCGTCCCTCCCCGTCCCTCGGCCGTCCCTCCCCGTCCCTCGGCCGTCCCTCCCCGTCCCTCGGCCGTCCCTCCCCCGCCCCCCGACCGACAGCTTGAGAGGCCTGGACCCTCCCCGCGCGCCGGCTCGAGGTCGATGGGCCGAAAAGCCGCGATATGGCGCACTTTTCGGCCCATCGACGCGGAGGCCTCGTCCCTTCTCGGGCGACAGCTTCAGGGACCTCGTCCCTTGCCCCCTCGGAGGCCGCCCGCGCCCCGCGCGCTGCCCTCACGCGTCGCAGTGCGAGCGGAGCATCAGCACCGGGACCTTCGCTTTGTGCAGGACCTTCTCGGAGACCGAGCCGAGCAGGGCGCGGTGGACGCGGCTGTGGCCGTGGGATCCCATCACCAGGAGGTCGTAGTGGTCCTCGGCGACGAGCTTGAGGATCGTCGGGGCGATCTCGCCGTGCTCGAGCCGGGTGGTGACGCCGATGTCGTTGGGGATCTCTTGCAGGGCCTCGCGGATGATCTCGTCGTGGGACTCGTCGGTCTCCGGCGGCGGCGCGACGCCGGGCCCGACCGCGGTCGGCTGGTGCGGGACGACGCTCAGCAGGGTCAGCTTCGCGTTCTGGTCGCGGGCCAGCGTGACCGCATGGCGCAGCGCCGTCTGCGAGTCGGCCGACCCGTCAAGGGCGACCAGGATGTGGTGGTAGATGCTCACGTCTCCTCGACCGTTCCCGCCCGCACTGTAGTAGCCGGCACCGCTCTGCAATGCGTCGTTTGCGGGCGATTAGTCAGGGGGCTTGCGGAATTCAAAACTGATGTTATGCTGCGCGGGGAGTCGAGCAATCAGGGAACTCGATGTTTATGCGGTAGGGGAAACTGAGGGCGCGGTTCGCATAGCCAGCACCAGTGCCTTAATCGGTTAAAGGACCGGACTTGTAAGCCGGTGATCCGGGTTCGAGCCCCGGCTGGTGCATTCGTAAATCGGGATCGTCCGGGAGACGGGGCTATGGCGGGGAACCTTTTCGACAGCATCGACGGAGTGGCGGCCGGGGAGTCGGCCACCGCGCCGTGGGCCGCCCGTTCCCCGTACAGCCCGGAGGACGGCCGCGACCTGATGCTGGTGCCGCGCGTCCGCGGCTGGTCCGAGGACGCCGGCGCGCGGGCGGCGCTCGAGCGGATCGCCGCCGACCCGGCCGTCGCCGCGATCGCCGAGCGCCGCGGCGGCGTCGACGTCCGCCTCGCCGACGACTGGATCGAGGCGCGCGGCGAGGCGCTCGAGCCCGGCGCCGACCCCGCCGCCAACCGTGACCTCGCCGCCGGCGAGCGTTACGCCGTCTACTTCTGGGGCGCCAACACGACCAAGGCGCTGCACGTCGGCCACCTCCGCAACCTGGCGCTCGGCAACGCGATCGCGGCCGGGCTGCGCAGCGGCGGCGCCAAGGTCGAGAACCGCAGCCTGATCTGCGATGTCGGCCGCAGCATGGGGGAGGCGATGGCGGGGGTCGTCGCCTCCGGGCGCGCCGACGGCGAGCTCGGCGCCGAGAACGGCAACGGCGAGAAGTCCGACCACTTCGTCGGCCTCTGTTACGCCGAGTACGTGAAGTCGGGCCGCGACGACCTCGGCGACGACGGGGCCGAGGACTCGGTCGCCCGCGAGTCCGCGCTCTACGACGACAAGGCCGACGAGCTGATGATGCGGGTCCTCGGCGGCGACCAGCGGGCGATCGAACTGTGGTCGAAAACGCGCGCCTGGGTGATCTCCGGGCAACGGAAGACGCTCTCGCGGCTCGGCGTCCCCTTCGACAAGGTGATCTTCGAGTCCGACTTCCTCCCCGAGGTCGCCGAGCTGACCAACCTCGGGCTGCGCGAAGGGACGCTGCGCCGGCGCGAGGACGGCATGGTCATCTACCCGACCGAACGCGAGGAGCTGGAAGAGATGCCGCTGGTCCGCCGCGACGGGCTGCCGACCCAGCACATGCGGGCGCTCGCTTACTGGTCGGCGGCGCCGGAGCTCGACGACTTCACCTCGCTGCAGGTCTGCGGCACCGAGTGGGTCGCCCACGTCACCTGCCGCCGCCAGCTGCTCGACGTCCTCGCGACGGCGCGGTCGAACGGCCACCCCAACCCGGTCACCAACGGCAACGGCAGCGGCGGTCCCCCCACCCACGACGTCTTCCACGGGATGGTCGCGCGCTCCAACGAGGCGGTCAGCTCCTCGAAGGCGGGGGCGCTGCTGATCGATGACCTGGTCGAGTGGGCGGAGGGCCAGTTGCTCGCCGACCCGAGCCTGGCGGCGGTGCGGGCGGCCCACCCGCAGCCCGACCGGATCGCCTCGCGGCTGGTGCTCGCCTGGTTCCTCCTGCAGCCGACCCCGAAGCGGATCGAGTTCGAGCCGGAGCTCCTCTTCGAGACCGAGCGCAGCCTCGGCTGGGACATCGTCCGCGCCCAGGCGCGCCGCGGCGGGGCGAACGGCGCCGCGCGTCCGGCCGCCGACCTCGACTACCGCTTCGCCGTCGTCCAGTCGGAGCTCTTCCGCCGCCACCTGCGCAGCGCCGTCGCCCTCGACCCGCTGCCGCTGGCCCGTTACCTCTCCCACTTCTCCCGCTGGTACGCGGCAGAGGAGCGCTCGCCGCGGGTCGACGCGATCGTCCAGGCGGTGCTCGACGACGGCGTCCGCGGCCTCGGCCTGGAGGCGGCGTGATGCGCACCCTGCTCGTCGACAACCACGACTCCTACACCTACAACGTCTTCCACCTGCTGGCGGCGGCCTCGGGCGAGGAGCCGACCGTGGTCAACAACGACGCGGTCAGCTGGCGCGTCCTCTCCCGCTCCAAGTTCGACGCGTTCGTCCTCTCGCCGGGGCCGGGACGGCCGGAACGCTGGCACGACTTCGGCGTCTGCCGCGACATCCTCCGCTATAGCGAGGTGCCGGTGCTGGGGATCTGCCTCGGCCACCAGGGGATCGGCAACCTGCTCGAGGGCGACGTCGCCGGCGCCCCGCGGCCGATGCACGGGCGGCTCAGCCACGTGCGCCACCGGGGCACCGGGATCTTCGCCGGCGTCCCGCAGGAATTCTCCGTCGTCCGCTATCACTCGCTGGCGATCACCGGCCCGGTCGGTCCCGAAGGCCACGTGGTCGCCTGGGCCGACGACGGCGTCGTGATGGGCGTCGAGCACGACAGCCGGCCGATGTGGGGCGTCCAGTTCCACCCCGAGTCGATCGCCACCGAGTTCGGCGACCGCATCGCCCGCAACTTCTTCGAGCTCGCCGACCGCTCGGCAAGCTCCGGCACCTTCCTCCCAAGGTCACATTCCCGGCCCACTTCCGCGCGCCGTTCCCAGGGCCCCGGTGGTCGACGGGCCGAAAACCTGTCAGATAGTCAGGTTTTCGGCCCATCAACCGGGGTGGTGCGCGGAAGTGTGACCGGGGAGGGGGGCTGGACCGTGCTTTCGCGGACGTTGGAGGGGGCGGCGCCGACCGAGCACCTCTACGAACGGCTCTTCGCCGACGCCGAGACCTCCTTCTGGCTCGACTCGGCCGACGCGCCGACCTGGCTCGCCCGGTGCTCATATATGGGGACGAGCGCCGGGCCGGGCGAGCGCCACCTCTCCTACGACGTCGACGCGGCGACGACGACCGTCCGCACGCCCGCCGGCGAGGAGCGGCGGCAGGGCTCGATCTTCGACCTGCTCGACGGCGAGTTGCGGGACCTCCGCGCCGCGGTGCCGGCCGGCGTCGAGCGCGGGCTGGTCGGCGGCTACGTCGGCTACCTGGGTTACGAGCTGAAGGCCGACTGCGGCGCGACGAACGTCCACAGCTCCGACCTCCCCGACGCGGCGCTGATGCTCGCCAACCGCGTCGTCGCCGTCGACCACGCCCGCGAGCGCACCCACGTCTTCGCCCTCGTCAGGGACGATGTCGATGGGCCGAAAAACCACGATATGGCGCACTTTTCGGCCCATCAACACGGGGGGGAGCGGGCTGCGCAGGAGGCCTGGCTCGAATCGACCACCCGTCTCGCCGCCGCGGCGATCTGTGATCCGCCGACGCCGCGTCCCCTCGACCCGCCCGCGGAGCCCGGCGGTCACGTCAGCTTCCGCTGTGGCCGCGGGCGGGCCCGTTACCTCGCCGACATCGAGCGCTCGCAGGCCGAACTGGCGGCGGGGGAGTCCTACGAGGTCTGCCTGACCGACCAGATCTCGACCGACGCGAGCCCCGACCCGTTCGCGCTCTACCGCCGCCTGCGGCGCTCCAACCCGGCTCCGTTCGCCGCCTTCCTGCGCTTCGGCGACACCGCGATCGTCAGCTCCTCGCCGGAGCGCTTCCTCTCGGTCGGCCGCGACGGCGCCGTGCAGGCGCGCCCGATCAAGGGGACGATCTCGCGCGCCGACGACCCGGCCGAGGACGCCGCCCGCAAGGCCGAGCTGGCCGCCGACGAGAAGACCCGCGCCGAGCACCTGATGATCGTCGACCTGCTGCGCAACGATCTCGGCCGGGTCAGCGAGATCGACTCGGTCCGCGTCCCCGACCTGATGGTGGTCGAGCCCTACGCGACCGTGCACCAGGTCGTCTCGACCGTGACCGGGCAGCTGGAAGCGAGCCGCTCGCCGGTCGAGTGCGTGCGCAACTGCTTCCCCGGCGGCTCGATGACCGGCGCGCCCAAGGAGCGCACGATGGAGATCATCGACGAGCTCGAGGACGAGGCGCGCGGCGTCTACTCGGGGGCGATCGGCTACTTCGGCGTCGACGGCGCGGTCGACCTCTCGATCGTCATCCGCACGATCGTCATCCGCCCGGGCCGCACCACGATCGGCGCCGGCGGGGCGATCGTCATGCAGTCGGACCCGGAGGAGGAGTTCGACGAGATCCTGCTGAAGGCGCGCGCCCCGATGGCCGCGATCGCCCGCACCGTGACCGGCCGCGCCGACGAGGAGGCGTGGAGCATCGAGCTGGAGCCGGGGCGGGCGAGGAGCGCCGGAGCGGCATGAGCGGGGCGGCGACGCAGCGCCCGGCCGCGGGGTCGGGGATCGGCGGCTGGCAGGTGCGGCCCGCGCGTACCGAAGACGCACCGGCCGCCGCCGCGGCGGTCGCGGCCCTGCTCGCCGAGCTGGGAGGGACGCCCCCGGCCCGCGCCGCGATCGAGGCCGAGGCCCGCGCCCACATCGAGGACCCGTCGCTCGGCATCGTCCTCGTCGCCGCGGCCGGGGACGACCTCGTCGGGGTGCTGACGGCGAGCTGGGCGCGGGCGATCCAGGTCGCCGGGCGGTTGCTGACGATCGAGGTCCTCTGGACCCAGAGCGGGTGGCGGGGCCGCGGCGTCGGCGCGGGGCTGGTCGAGGCGCTGGCCGCGGCGGCGGGCGCCGAGGGCGCCGGCCGGGTCGAGGTCGGCCTCCCGCGCGAGAGCTTTCCCGCCCTGCGCCCCACCGAACGCTTCTACCTCGCCAACGGCTTCGAGCGCCTCGGCCCGCGGATGCGGAGGACGGTCCCGTGAGCGAGCTGGTGATGGTCGAGCAGCGGACCTGGGTCGACGCGGGCCTCGACACCAGCTCGGTCTGGATCCGCGAAGGCGACGTGCGGCTGGCGGGGCAGGACTCCGACGCGCGCCTCGCGGCGCTGCGGCTCGGGCTGCGCCGCCACTTCGGCGTGCGCACGGTCGACGCGGCGGCCGGCGACGAGGAGGTCGAGCGGGCGCTCGCCGCCCTCCACGGCGCCGACCATCTGGCGGCGCTCGACGCCGCGGGCACCGAGCCGACGGTGCTGCCGGAGCTCGCGCCGCCCGGACTCGAGCCCGACATCCCGGTCAACGCGGCGCTCGTCGCCGCCGCCCGCGAGGCGGTCCGCACCGCGCTCTCCGCCGCCAACCGCCTCGTCGCCGGCGACCGTTACGCCTACGCCGTCTGCCGCCCGCCCGGCCACCACGCCGGCCCCGACTTCATCGGCGGCTATTGCTACCTCAACAACGCCGCGGCGGCCGTCCAGGCGCTGCGCGAAGGCGGGCTCGCCCCGGTCGGCGTCCTCGACCTCGACCTCCACTACCCGAACGGCACCTCGGAGCTGGTCGAGCGGATGGGTGGCGAGGCGACCCTCCACTCGCTGCACGCGGCGCCGGTCACCAACGTCGCCGCCGGCACCGAGCTGCCGCGCGCCCCGCGCGAACGCGCCCACGCCTTCGCCGCCGCGCCGGACCCGGTCGCCTACCTGGCCGAGGTCGAGGCCTCGCTGGCCGAGCTCGCCGTCGACTCCGTCGCGCTGGTCGTCTCGCTCGGCTACGACACCGTCGACGGCGACCCGCACGGCGGCTGGCACTTCGGCCCCGAGGTCTTCGCCGGGATCGGCCGCCTGCTCGCCGCCACCGGGCTGCCGGTCTGCGTCGTCCAGGAGGGCGGCTACTCGCTCGACGCGCTGGCGCCGTGCAGCCACGCCTTCGCCGCCGGCCTGCTCGGGGAGGACCCGGTATGAGCGCCACCGGGGAGCAGGGGCTGACCCCCGCCGAGCAGGCGGTCGCCGCCGGCCTGGCCCCGTTCCGCGCCCGCCTCGACGAGATCGACGCCCAGCTCGTCGACCTGCTCGGCGAGCGGTTCCAGATCTGTCGCGAAGTCGCCGTCCACAAGTCCGAAAACGAGATCGAGATGATGCAGCCGGGCCGGGTCGAGATCGTCCGCGCCCGTTACCTCCAGCACGGCGCCGAGGTCGACCTGCCGACCGACTTCACCGCGGGCTTCTTCGACCTGATGATCGACGCCACCTGCCGCGCCGAGGACGTGCTGATGGCCCGCCTCGCCGCCGGCGACTCCGACGCTTGTTCCCCTATGGAGGACAAGCGTCGCCGCGAACCCACCGACGCTTGTTCCCCTATGGGTAACAAGCGTGAGGAGGGGGAGGGGGTATGAGCCTGCCGCCGGGGCCGCGGATGCCGCGCGCGTTGCAGGCGCTGGGGTGGACGCGGCGCTCGCTGCCGTGGCTGGAGCGCTGCCGGGCGCGTTACGGCGACGCCTTCACGCTGCGCATCCGCCACTGGGGCGACTGGGTCGTGCTCGCCGACGAGGCCGACGTCAAAGCCGTCTTCACCGCCGGCGACAAGGTCGGCGTCGCGCTCGCCAACCCGCTGCTCGGGCCGGTCCTCGGGCCGCGCTCGGTGATGCTCTCCGAAGAACCCGAGCACATGCGCCGGCGCCGGGTCGTCCTGCCCGCCTTCCACGGCGAGGCGATCGCCAACGACGCCGAGACGATCGGCGAGGTCACCCGCCGCGAGATCGCCGCCTGGCCCGCGGGCGAGCCGTTCGCGCTCTGGCCGCGGATGCAGCGGATCACGCTCGAGGTGGTGATGCGCGCCGTCTTCGGCCCGCGCGCCGACGATCCCCGCCTCGACGATCTGCGCCTGCGCCTGGTGGAGCTGACCGAGTACCTCAACCTGCCGAGCAGCCTCGCGGCGCTGACGATCTTCGGCCCCGAGTGGGTGCGCCGCAGCGCCGGCTACCGGCGGGCGATGCGCCCGGTCGAGGAGGCGGCGCTGGCCGAGGTGCGCCGCCGCCGCGCCGAGCCGGTGCCGGAGCACCCCGACATCGTCTCGATGCTGATCGCCGCCCGCCGCGAGGACGGCTCCCCGCTCGGCGAGGGCGAGCTGCGCGACGAACTCCTCACCCTGCTCACCGACGGCCCGACCTCGAGCACCCTCGCCTGGACCTTCGAGCGCCTGCTGCGCAACCCGGAGACGCTCGCCCGGGCCCGCCGCGCCAGCACGGCCGGCGACGACGCCTACCTCGACGCGGTCGTCAAGGAGACGCTGCGGATGCGCCCGCCGGTGCCGGTCGTCGTCCGCCGCCTGCGCGAGCCGATGCGGATCGCCGGCCGCGACCTCCCGACCGGGACCGTGGTCGCCCCCTGCATCCACCTCGTGCACCGCGATCCGCGCCACTACCCCGCGCCGCTGCGCTTCCGTCCCGAGCGCTTCTTCGAGCAGCCCGCCGGGACCTACACCTGGATCCCTTTCGGCGGCGGCGTGCGCCGCTGCCTCGCCGCCAGCTACGCCGAACTCGAGATGAAGCGGGTCCTGCGCGAGGTGCTGACGGCAGTCGACCTGCGGCCGGTGGACGGCCGCGACGAGCGTATCCGCAAAGCAGCGATCTCCTTCAGTCCGGGAGAGAAGGGGTTGGTGATGGTGGGATGAGCGATGACGTCTGTGATCTGCTGATCGTCGGCGCGGGGGCGAAGGCGGCCGCGATCGCCGCCAAGGTCGACGCGATGAACCGTCTCGGGCTGGCCGAGCTGACCGTCACGATCGTCGAGAAAGCCGAGCCGGCGGCGTCCTGGCTGGGGCTCAACGGGATGACCTCGGGCGAGGAGCCGCTCGCGGTGCCGCCGATCAAGGACGTCGGCTTCCCCTACCGGAGCGCCCGCCAGTTTCCCGAGGCCGGCGACGAGCTCGACGCCGCGCTGCTGCCGCTGAGCTGGCAGCGCCACGCGATCGAACGCGGCGAGTACGCGCCGTGGGTCAACTCGGGGGCGCCGCCGATCCTCCACCGCGACTACGGGACCTACCTCGGCTGGGTGCTGGAGCGGGCGACCGAGGGGGTGACGATGCTGAGCGGCCGCGTCGTCGCGGTCGAGCTCGACCCCGCCCGCGAGCACTGGGTGATCGACGTCGAGGCCGGCCCGGACACCGACGCTTGTTACCCAATGGGTAACAAGCGTCGGGGGGCGCCGCGGCGGCTCCGCGGGCGGGCGCTGCTGCTCACCGGTCCCGGCGTCCACCGGGCCTTCCCGCACGACCCGGCCGCCGAGCCGCGCGTCCTGCACTGCGATTCGCGCCGGGGCGAGTTCGCCCGCCTGCCCGCCGACCGCGAGGTCGACGTGGCGATCGTCGGCGGCGGCGAGAGCGCGCTCTCGGCGGTGGTGTTCCTGCGCGCGATGCGCCCGCAGGCGAAGATCACCGTCTACACGCCGATGCTGCCGCTGTCCCGCGGCGAGAGCTTCCTCGAGAACCGCGTGTTCGCCGACCCCGACGACGTCGGCTGGGAGCACCTCGACGCCGAGACGCGCCGGGACTTCGTCAAGCACTGCGACCGTGGCGTCTTCGACGCCGGCGTGATCGCGCGGCTGGCGGGGGAGCAGGGTTGCGCCTTCGAGGTCGGCCGCGCCGTGCACGTCGGCGCCGGGCGGGGCGGGGAGGAGGTCGAGCTCGAGTTGGAGACCGCGGTCGGGCCGACGATCGCCCACCACGAGTACGTCGTCAACTGCACCGGCTTCGACCTCCTGGCCCAGCTGCGCGGCCTCTTCGCCGAGCCGATGCGGGCCGACCTCGAGGCGCGGGTCGGGCCGATCTGGGACCGCCCGCCGGAGGCCGAGCTGCGCTTCGACCGCTCGCTGGCGCTCGACGGGATCGAGCCGCGCCTCCACATCCCCGGCCTCGCCGGCCTCAGCCAGGGTCCCGGCTTCGCCAACCTCGGCAGCCTCGGGCTGCTCGCCAACCGGGTGCTGTCGCCGCTCGTCCCCGCCCTGACCAAGGCCAAGCGCGGTGCCGCGGCGGCGGTGCTGACGATCCTCGCGATCGCCCTGCTGGCGGGCTGCGGCGGTGGTGGCTCGACCGGGAGCGACACCGACGGCGGGGGCGAAGGCGCGCAAGGGGCCACGGCCGCGGCGGGTACCGAACCCGGCTACCCCGGCGTCGACCGCGCCAACACCCGCTTCGTCGAAGGGCCGATCAACCGGTCCACGGCACCGCGGCTGAAGCTCGCCTGGCGGCTGTCGAGCGAAGCGCAGAGCACCTACGGCGCCTACGCGGCCTCGCCGGTGGTCTCGGGCGGCGTCGTCTACATGCAGGACCTCGAATCGAACGTCCAGGCGGTCGATCTCGAATCCGGCGAACTGCTCTGGGAAACGAAGATGGAATCGCCCGACCAGGGCCCGAACGGCGTCTCCGTCGCCGAAGGGATGGTCTTCGGGGCGACGGCGACCGGGGCGTTCGCGCTCGACGCCGCGACCGGCAAGGAAGTCTGGGCGACCGAACTGGCGACGGTGGCGAAGGAAGCGATCGACATGTCGCCCGGCGTCCACGACGGCCTCGTCTACGTCTCGACCGTGCCGACCGATGTGACCAGCAGCTACAACGGCGGCATCGCCGGCGTCCTCTGGGCGTTGGACGCGAAGACCGGCGCGAAAAAGTGGCATTTCGACACGGTGCCGAAAGGGCTCTGGTCGAAGCAGCACCGCTCGATCAACGCCGGCGGCGGCCTCTGGTACGCGCCCTCCTTCGATGACGAAGGCGGCATGTACATGGGGACCGGCAACGCGGTCCCGTTCCCGGGCGCCCCCGGGCTGCCCTGGGGCAAAAGCCGGCCGGGTCCCAACCCTTACACCAACTCGCTGGTCAAGCTGAACGCGAAAACCGGCAAGCTCGAGTGGGCGCATCAGGTCACCCCGCACGACGTCTACGACTGGGACTTCCAGGACCCGCCGATCCTGGTCAAGGCGGGCGGCAGGCAACTCGCGATCGGCGCGGGCAAGTCCGGGCAGGTGGTCGCGGTTGACGCGAAGAGCGGCAAGGTGGTCTGGCAGACCCCGGTCGGCAAGCACAACGGCCACGACGACGACGGCCTGCTGGCGATGCGCGGCGAATACTCGAAGCTGCCCAAGCAGGCGACCGTCTACCCGGGCGTCCTCGGTGGCGTGATCGCGCCGATGGCGGCCTCGAAGACGACCCTGTTCGTGCCGGTGGTCAACCACCCGCTGACCATCGAAAACGGCGAAACGATCGGCGAAGGCGAAGGCCTCACCGGCGAAATGGTCGGGCTCGACCTCGCCACCGGCAAGGAAGAATGGAACCAGGTGTACGAAGCGGCGGCCTTCGGGGCGCCGGTCGCGGTCAACGACATGGTGTTCTTCACCACCTTCGACGGCATCCTGCACGGCCTCGATGGCGAGACCGGCGGCGAAGTCTGGACCGAAGCGCTGCCCGCCGGGTCGAACTCCGGCGTCACGGCCTACGACGACAGCCTGGTCCTCGCCGCCGGCATCGCGGTGGCGGAAGGCCAGCGGCCCTCGTTGCTGGCTTATCGGTTGGGGGGGTAGGGGGCGGGGCGGCCGTCCGGGGCGGGGGCGCGGGGGGCTGGCGGCCGTCCGAGGGGGTGGGGCTCCGCGGCCCTTGCGGCCGTCCGAGGTGGGTCCTGGGCTCCTCATGGGGGTCCTGGCAGGCTGTGACCCCCATGAGGAGCCCAGGGACGTGAGGCGTTGCGGGGCAAAGGGTCAAAGGTCCGTCACGAACCC
>Ga0153956_1003084_pt1 | contig 11271 bp, 14 predicted proteins | sample TSFL040MetaG_FD_104704 | JGI IMG/M metagenome (GOLD analysis project Ga0153956, IMG submission 104704) | Attine ant fungus gardens microbial communities from Florida, USA - TSFL040 MetaG | ecosystem: Host-associated > Fungi > Mycelium > Unclassified | place: USA: Florida, Wekiwa Springs...
AGGTCGCGCTCGATGCGGCATGGGACATGGTCAAGGACTGGACCTGCGAAGAGCGCCAGGCGATGCGCGATGCCGTTCCGCGTCTCGCCTTCAAGACACCGTTCCGCGACACCAATGTCGGCGAACTCGCCAAGCAGATGATCGAGATTTCCGCCGAAGGTCTTCGCCGCCGCGCGAAAACCGATTCCATCGGCACGACGGAAGAAGGCTTCCTCATGTCGCTGCGCGAAATGGCGACACGCGGCTACACCCGCGCGGAGGAACTTCTGGATCACTACCGGAACAATTGGGGCGGCGACATCCGGCCGATCTTCAAGGAATATAATTTCCTCTAGCGATCACCGCCGCATTCGCGCCGCTTTCTTTCACCATCTTCGGCGCGATGCTGAGCGAAATCAGAACCCGCCTTGCGGGAACACGCGACCGCCGCGCCTTTGGAGAATTCGACGAACGCGCTGCAAAGGATTTGCAGCGGCGCGAACTGATCGACGCTGCCATCGCCGCCCGCCGCTGCTGGGTGGCGGAAGGTTTCGGCAAGGTCGTGGGTTACGGAATCCTGTCCAAGAACTTTTTCCATCGTGACTTCATCGAGGTTGTCTATGTGGCGGAAGACGCGCGGCGCACAGGCGCGGGCGCGTCGCTTCTGTCCGCCATCGAGAAATCGGTGCGGGAGGACAGGCTGTTCGCGTCCACCAATGAATCGAATGTCGCCATGCGCGCGCTGCTCTTCACGCGCGGCTATCGCGAAAGCGGACGGATCGAGAATCTCGACCCGAACGACCCGGAACTGGTGTTCGTGAAATTCCTGGAGCCTAGCGGCGGCGCGCCCAGAGGATGACGAGAATGCCGACGACCGCGAGCGCGATGCCGCGATACGTCCAGTCCATGCTGCCAACCATCGTGAACTGGCCCACGGCATGTGGCGGCCATTGGATCAGGCCATAGCCTTGTCCGGCCCAGAACAGGCCGAGCGCCAGCGCAACGATGCCGACAATCAGAAGAACGGCTTTCATGAAGGCCTCCTCAGACGATGGCGAAGCATAGCACGGTTGGCGGCCGCCGCGCTGCTTTACGCCGTCAATGCTCCGGCAGCGGGATGAACTCCTTGTCGTCGCCGGGAATCTTGGCGAAGCGGCCGGACTTCCAATCGTCCTTCGCCTTCTCGATGCGTTCGCGCGAGGAGGCGACGAAATTCCACCAGACATGCCGCTCGCCGTCCAACGGCGCGCCGCCCAGCAGCATCACGCGGCTGTCGCCCATGGCGCTGATCTCCGCATGCTCGCCCTTGTCGAACACGATCATGCCGCCATCACCGAGACTTTGCCCTTCGCTTTCGATGCGCCCCGCGACAACCATCACGCCGCGTTCGGCATATTCGGTCGGCAAGGTGAGCGAGCTGCCATCTTTCATCACCGCGTCGACGTAGAAAATCTCCATCGGCACTTTCACCGGCGCTTCGAGACCGAAGGCTTTGCCGCACACGACGCGCAGACTGACTCCATCGTGCTCCAGCGCGGGCAGCTTCGCGGCGGCGACATGCTGGAAGCTCGGCGGATCTTCCTCGTTCGCGCGGGGGAGGCCGACCCAGCTTTGAATGCCGTGCATGCGATGGCCGCGCGCGCGAACCTCCGCGCCCGTGCGCTCGGAATGGGCGATGCCGCGGCCCGCCGTCATCCAGTTCACATCGCCGGGCACAATCTCCTGCGTGTTGCCGAGATTGTCACGATGCACCTGCGAGCCTTCGAACAGATAGGTGATGGTGGCGAGCCCGATATGCGGATGCGGCCGCACATCGATGCCGTGCCCCGGCTTGAACTCCACCGGCCCGAAATAATCGAAGAACACGAACGGCCCCACCGTGCGCTGTCCCGCCTGCGGCAAGACACGCGCAACGGAGAAGCCGTCACCCAATTCCCGCTTCTGCCCCGAAAGATCGCGCATCGGGTTATTTCGGCTGCGGAACGCGTTCGGCGCTCTGACGCGCGAGCATCCAGCCCGGATATTCACCCGGCAACGCACTCACATCGTCCAGCGTCTTTATCTCGTCAGCCGATAGCGTGACTTTCACGGCGGAGAGATTGTCGTCGAGCTGCTCGGTGTTCTTCGCACCGATGATGACGGTGGTGACGAACGGCTTGTGGAGGATGTAGGCGAGGGCGATCTGCGCCACGCTCACATCTTTCTTCTTGCCGATCTCGCGCATCGCATCGACGCACTTCCACGCGCGGTCTTTATCCACCGGCGGGAAATCGAACACCACGCGGCGCGCGCCTTCCGGCCCGTTGCTGCCCGGGCCGTATTTGCCGGAGAGCAATCCGCCCGCGAGCGGCGACCACACCATCAGGCCGACTTTCTGGTCCTGCATCATGGGAACGAGTTCGCGTTCCAGATCGCGCCCCGCGATGGAGTAATACGCCTGCAGCGTTTCAAAGCGCGCATAGCCTTTTTTGTCGGCGATGCCTTGCGCCTTCATGATCTTCCACGCCTGCCAGTTGGACACGCCGGCATAGCGCACCATGCCTTGCCGCGTGAGGTCGTCCAGCGCGCGCATGGTTTCTTCCACGGGCGTCACCGGATCGGTGGCATGGATCTGATAGAGATCGATGTGATCGGTTTGCAAACGCTCGAGGCTGCGCGACACCGAATCCATGATGTGCCCGCGCGAGGCTCCGATGTCGTTCGGTCCCGGCCCCATGCGTCCATAGCATTTCGTCGCGATCACCACGCTCGAGCGCTTGATGCCGAGGTCCTTGATCGCCTGTCCGGTCAGCCGTTCGGATTGCCCGGCAGAATAGACATCCGCGGTGTCGAGGAAGTTTACGCCCGCTTCGAGCGAGCGGCCCACGATCTGCGTTGCCAGCTTCTGATCGACGTCGCCGATACCGGCCCAAATGCCGGCGGGCTTTTTGTCGCCGGTGAACGTCATCGTGCCGAGGCAGATTTCGGACACGAACAATCCGGTGTTGCCGAGCTGATTGTATTTCATGAGAGCACCTCCAGGTTTCAGGCTGGGAGGATCGTAAGCTCCGGCCAGTGTTCTTTCCAGCGCAACGCTTTCTCCATGTATTTGTCAGGGAGAAAGTTCGGCATACGATTGGGGCGAACGATCAAATGGGAAATGTCATCGAAGCCGCGCGGCGCATAAACCTCTGTTTCGCCTTCGCTTGCGCGAATACCCACTTGTGCGTTGTGCATAAGAAAGCGGTCGATGCCGTCGGTGCTGCGCGTCAGCGGCGGGTAGGGCGATCCGAATTTCTCCTGATACCAAAGATGTACCCGCGCCTGATTGCGGACTTCAACCGCAATGCCGAGATCCGCAAACAATTCACCCGCGCGCCGGATCGCGGCATCTTCGGCATCGTACGATGTATCGGTGTCGAAATAGAAAATGTCGTAATCCTTGATGTGCAGATCGGGCCGTTGGCCGGTGCGCGTGTTCCACACCGTCTGAAACAATCCGCCGGACACCAGCCAGCAATCGGGCAGGGCGAGCGACGGCAGCCGCTCCAGGATCACGCGGTTGAACGGATTGCGCTGAACGGTTTCGAGGAATTCGTAGCGAGTCATCGCCGCCAGATTGCCATCGCGCGCGAAGCGCGGCACGGTCGCTCAGGGCGTAAATTTGGGGACAAGAATGCAAAACGAAATCGTGGGGCTGGCGGCGGCGTTTCTCACCACCGTCGCGTTCCTGCCGCAGGTGGTCCACACGATCCGCACGCGTTCCACGCACGACATCTCGCTTCGGATGTATTCGCTCTACACCGCCGGAATTTTTCTATGGCTGGTCTACGGCCTGTTCCTGCACGACCTGCCGCTGATCGCGTCCAACACGATCACCTTCGTTCTGTCAGGAACGATCCTCGGCCTGAAACTGCGGCACGGCTGACTAGCTGAGGCGTCCGGGCGCTGCCGCGTCTTCGGCATAAGCCGCGGCCGGAAGCGCGAACACGCCATCGCCCTTGTCGCCGATCGTGCTCACCCAGCGCGCGAGTTTCAGATCGAGCGCGCGATAGAGATGCGGGAAGGTGCCATGCTCGCCTTCTTCCCATTTCAGATCCGCGCCCAGATCGTCCGCTTCGATCGCGATCAACGCCAAATCCTTCGCGCCGCGGAAATGCCGCGTCAGCGTGCCCGCGAGTTGCGCGGAGGTGGACAGATGGATGAACCCATCGCGCTTGTCGTCAGCCGATCCGCGATAGGCCCCGGCTTCTTCCGCCGTCTTCCACTCGTCTCGGCTCAAAATCTTGAAAACCAATGACATTGCGAATTCCTATGCTGCCTGTTGCGTGCCGCCGACGGTGAGGCCGTCGATGCGCAAGGTCGGCTGACCGACGCCGACCGGGACGCTCTGTCCATTCTTGCCGCACGTACCTACGCCCGTATCGAGCTTCAGGTCGTTTCCGACCATCGTGATCTTGGTGAGCGCGGTCGCGCCGTCGCCGATCAGCGTTGCGCCTTTGATGGCGGGGCCGATCTTGCCGTTCTCGATCAGATAGGCCTCGGTGCAGGAGAACACGAACTTGCCGTTGGTGATGTCCACCTGTCCGCCGCCGAAGTTCGTCGCGTAGATGCCTTTGTCCACGCTGGCGAGGATTTCGCCGGGGTCTTTGTCGCCCGCCAACATATAAGTGTTGGTCATGCGCGGCATGATGTTGCTGGCATGGCTTTCGCGGCGGCCGTTGCCGGTGGGCGCCACGCCCATCAACCGCGCGTTCTGGCGGTCCTGCATATAGCCCTTCAGGATTCCGTCTTCGATCAACACTGTGCGCGAGGTCGGCGTGCCTTCGTCGTCCACCGTCAGCGAGCCGCGGCGGTTGGCGATGGTGCCGTCATCCACCACCGTCACGCCCGGCGCGGCGACGCGCTGGCCGAGCAATCCGGCGAAGGCGCTCGTCTTCTTGCGATTGAAGTCGCCTTCGAGGCCGTGGCCGATGGCTTCATGCAGCAGGATGCCGGGCCAGCCCGGTCCCAGCACCACTTTCATCTCGCCCGCAGGTGCGGGAATGGAAGAGAGGTTCACCACCGCCTGACGCAGCGCTTCGTCCACCGCCGCGTGCCAGTATTCGGGCTTCATGTAGAACTCGTAGCTCTCGCGGCCACCGCCGCCGAAGCTTCCGCTTTCCTGCCGGCCATCCTTCTCAACGACCACCGACACGTTGATCCGCACCAGCGGACGGATGTCGCGATAGATCTCGCCGCCCGGGCGCACGATCTCCACCACCTGCCACGAACCGGCGAGGCTGGCGGACACCTGCTTCACGCGGCTGTCCTTCTTGCGCGCATATTCGTTCATGTCGGCCAGCAGCTTCACTTTCGTCTCGAAGCCGGCGGAGTTCAGCGGATCGATGTCGGTGTAGAGCTTCGCGTTGGTGCGGGCCGGGGGCAGGGCGATGGTGCCGCCATGACCCTTGGCCACGGCCTTCACGGTTTCGCCCGCGCGCTTGATCGCGTCTTCGGAAAGTTCCGAGGCGTGGGCATAGCCCGTCATCTCGCCCGCAACGGAACGCAGGCCGAAGCCCTGGGTGGTGTCGAAGGTGGCGGCCTTCAGGCGGCCGTCATCGAAAGCGAAGGTTTCGCTCTGCTTATATTCAAGGAACAGCTCGCCATCGTCCGAGCCCTGGAGCGATTCGTCCACGAGGTCCTGAACACGGCTGCGGTCGAGGCCGGACTGGTCGAAAAAGATATTGTCTGGTGCGGTCACGGGGTGCGACTCCGGCGTAAAAGATGATGTCTGTAAGGAATATGGCTATTGCACGCGCGAACGTCACCTCCGCCAAACCCCCGTGCCATAAGGTCGCAATGACTTTAAGGGGTTAGCCCCTCTAAATCCTTGCCGGATTCCGGGGCAGCGCGTGCGGAACAGCGCGTGGGCGACGGAACATTTGCGAGGTCGCCTGATGTTTCTGAAAAAGATCGGCGCCGGGTTGTCGGGGGCATTTGCGCTGGGTGGCGCGTTCCTCTGGTCGACTGCGGCTTCAGCCCTTCCCGTAGACTGGCAGACAGGGTTCCAGCCCGCTGCATCGCCCGTGATGGAGAATATCGAGGACTTCAATAAGGAGCTTCTCGTCATCATCACGCTGGTGACGCTGTTCGTGGCGGCGCTGCTGGTGTGGGTGATCGTGCGCTACAACCACCGCCGCAATCCGGTGCCCAGCAAGACCGCGCACAACACGCTGCTGGAAGTCGCCTGGACGATCGTTCCGGTGATCATCCTGGTCGTCATCGCGATCCCCTCTTTCCGTCTGCTCTATTTCGAAGCGACGATCCCGACCCCGGACCTGACGATCAAGGCGATCGGCAAGCAGTGGTTCTGGACCTATGAGTATCCGGGCAGCAATTTCACCTTCGACTCGCTTGGCCTGTCGGATGCCGACGCCGCCAAGAAGGGCGAGCCGCGCCTGCTCGGCGTGGACAACGCTCTCTGGGTGCCGGTGAACAAGGTTGTCGAAGTCGAGACCACGGGCGCCGACGTCATCCATAGCTGGGCGATGCCGCAGATGGGCGTGAAGATGGACGCCGTGCCGGGCCGCATCAACCACACATGGTTCAAGGCCACCAAGATCGGCACCTATTACGGCGAGTGCTCCGAACTGTGCGGAGCGCGTCACGCCTTCATGCCGATTGAACTGCATGTGGTTTCTGAAGCCGACTACGCCGCATGGCTGGCCGGGGCGAAGAAGAAGTTCGCCGCGATCGACGACAGCACCCGCGTCGCCGCGAAATAAGGACAACAGATATGGCTGATATCGCACACGCCCACGAAGACCATCCGCACGGCTGGCGCCGCTACGTCTATTCGACGAACCACAAGGACATCGGGATGATGTACCTCTGGTTTGCGATCTTCGCCGGCATCGTAAGCGCCGCGTTCACGATGTTCATCCGCGCGGAGCTGATGTATCCGGGGATGCAGGTCTTCAACGAGACGCACACCTACAACGTGTTCGTCACCGAGCATGCGCTGATCATGATCTTCTTCATGATCATGCCCGCGATGATCGGCGGGTTCGGCAACTGGCTGGTGCCGCTGATGATCGGCGCGCCGGACATGGCGTTCCCGCGCATGAACAACATCTCGTTCTGGCTCCTGCCGTTCTCCTTCATCCTCCTGGTCGGCTCGATGTTCGTCGAAGGCGACTCCGGCGGCATCGGCATGGGCGGCGGCTGGACGATGTATGCGCCGCTATCGACCTATGGCTCGCCCGGTCCGGCGATGGACATGGTCATCTTCTCGATGCACATCGCGGGCGCGTCCTCGATCCTGGGCGCGATCAACTTCATCACCACGATCTTCAACATGCGCGCGCCGGGCATGACCCTGCACAAGATGCCGCTGTTCGTGTGGTCGATCCTGGTCACCGTCTTCCTGCTGCTCTTGTCGCTGCCGGTTCTGGCGGGCGCCATCACCATGCTGCTGACCGACCGCCATTTCGGCACGTCGTTCTTCAACCCGGCGGGCGGCGGCGATCCGATCCTCTACCAGCATCTGTTCTGGTTCTTCGGACACCCGGAAGTTTACATCCTGATCCTGCCGGGCTTCGGCATGATCTCCCACATCGTCTCGACCTTCTCCAAGAAGCCGGTGTTCGGTTATCTCGGCATGGCCTACGCGATGGTGGCGATCGGCTTCATCGGCTTCCTGGTGTGGGCGCACCACATGTTCACCGTGGGCCTTACCGTCGATACCGAGGCCTATTTCGTGTTCGCCACCATGGTCATTGCGGTGCCCACCGGCATCAAGGTGTTCAGTTGGGTCGCCACCATGTGGGGCGGCTCGGTGGAATTCCGCACGCCGATGCTCTGGGCGATGGGCTTCATCCTGCTCTTCACCATCGGCGGCGTGACCGGCGTGGTTTGCGCCAATGCGGGCGTCGATGTCGTGCTGCAGGACACCTATTACGTCGTGGCGCACTTCCACTACGTGCTGTCGCTGGGCGCGGTGTTCGCGATCTTCGCGGGCTTCTACTTCTGGTTCCCGAAGTTCACCGGCTACATGTACAACGAGACGCTCGGCAAGATTCACTTCTGGATCACGTTCATCGGCGTGAACATCGCGTTCTTCCCGATGCACTTCCTGGGCCTTGCTGGCATGCCGCGCCGTTATGCGGATTACCCGGATGCCTTCGCGGGCTGGAACTTCGTCTCGTCGATCGGCGCCTTCATCGCAGGCTTCGGCGTGCTGGTGTTCGTCGTGATGCTGATCGAGGCCTTCACGCGCAAGCGCATCGCGGGCGACAATCCGTGGGGCGTGGGCGCCACGACGCTGGAGTGGACGCTGTCCTCGCCGCCGCCGTTCCACACCTACAATGAACTGCCGCGCATCACGGGCGCTGGACACTAAGCATGGCTCTGGTTGACGTTTACGCAGGTTCTGAGCAGCGCATCGCCACCGCCGGCGATTTCTTCGCGCTGCTCAAGCCGCGCGTGATGTCGCTGGTGATCTTCACCGGCTTTGCCGGGATTGTCGTGGCGCCGGGGCATTTGCATCTGCTCTCGGCGTTCACGGCTCTGCTCTGCATCGCGGTGGGGGCGGGCGCATCCGGTGCGCTCAACATGGCTTACGATTCCGACATCGACGCGATCATGGCGCGCACCGCCACACGACCCATCCCCATGGGCCTCATCGCGCGTGAAGAAGCGCTCGCCTTCGGCTGGTGGCTGTCGGTGGCATCCGTCGCCATCATGGGCCTGTTCATCAACCTGCTTGCGGCAGGGCTGCTGGCTTTCACGATCTTCTTCTATGTCGTGATCTATACGCTGTGGCTGAAACGCCGGACGACGCAGAACATCGTCATTGGCGGCTTGGCGGGCGCGTTGCCGCCAGCCATTGGCTGGGCCGCGGTGACGGGCGATCTGTCATTGGCGCCGCTGGTGCTGGTCGCGATCATCTTCCTCTGGACCCCGCCGCATTTCTGGGCGCTGGCGCTGTTCCGTTCGGACGATTACGCGCGCGCCGGCGTGCCGATGATGCCGGTGGTCGTGGGCAAGCCGTCCACGCGCCGTCAGATCTTCGCTTACACGCTGCTGCTGCTGCCGGTTGGCCTCGCGCCTGCCGCGCTGGGTTTTGCCGGGCCGCTCTATCTCGCCGGCGGCGGATTGATGAGCGCATGGTTCCTGTTCGGCGCCGTGAAGGTTCTGTTCGAGCGCGACGCGGTGAAAGAGCCAGCCGCCAAGAGATTGTTCTTCGTATCCATCGCCTATCTCTTCGTTCTGTTCGCGGCCCTGATCGCCGAAAGGCTGATCGGTCTCGCGCCGTTTGGAGCGTGGTTGTGAGATGGACGATGACGACATCAAAACGCACAACGCGCGGGAGCGGCGCAAACGCAGCATCGTTCTGGCGCTCGTGCTCGGTGCGCTTGTTATTCTGTTTTTCCTGATGACGATGGTCCGCATGGGCGGACACGTCCTCGATATGCCGTGAGGAGAGGGTTTTTCCAATGTCGCACGCTGATGTGAAGCACGACTATCATCTGGTGAACCCCAGCCCCTGGCCCGTGGTCGGTTCAGTCTCCGCCTTCCTGATGCTGGGCGGCGCGGTCCTTTGGATGAATGGCGACTATGGCGCGTTCGGCGGCCTGGCCGGCCAGCCGTGGGTTTGCCTCATCGGTGTGGCGCTTCTGTTCCTCACCTTCTTCGGCTGGTGGCGCGACGTCATCAAGGAAAGCGTCGTCGAGCATGACCACACACCGGTCGTGAAACTTGGCCTGCGCTACGGCATGGTTCTCTTCATCGCGTCGGAAGTGATGTTCTTCGTCGCGTGGTTCTGGGCCTATTTCAACACCGCGATCTTCCACGCCGATGTCGGCGTTTCGTCCTGGCCGCCGGCCGGTATCGTCACGCTCGATCCGTGGCACCTGCCGCTGCTCAACACGCTGATCCTGCTGTGCTCGGGCACGACGGTCACCTGGGCGCATCACGCACTTCAGCATGGCGACCGCAAAGGCGCGATTCAGGGCCTGATCCTCACCGTTCTGCTGGGCATGTCGTTCACGGGCTGCCAGGCATGGGAGTATCTCCATGCGCCGTTCACCTTCGGCTTCAACGGCCTTGCCAAGGTGCCGTTCACCGATGCGGCGCATATCTCGCTCACCGCGGGCGTCGGCAATTTCGACGCCATCTATGGCTCGACCTTCTTCATGGCTACGGGCTTCCACGGCTTCCACGTCATCGTGGGAACGCTCTTCCTCGCGGTCTGCTTGGGCCGCGCCATCGCGGGCCAGTTCACGCCGACGCGCCACTTCGGCTTCGAAGCCGCCGCCTGGTACTGGCACTTCGTCGACGTGGTGTGGCTGTTCCTGTTCACCTGCATCTATGTGTGGGGCGTGGGACCGGTCGTGCAGGCCTGATGGCCGCCGAACCGACAGCGCTTAAAGCTTCGATTCAGGGCCTCTGTCCGCGCTGCGGGCAGGGGCCTTTGTTTTCCGGCTATCTGAGCATCGCCAAAAGCTGCCCGCGTTGCGGCCTGGATTATTCGATCTTCGATGTGGGTGACGGCGCGACGGTGTTCGTCATTCTCATCGCCGGCTTCCTCATTTGCGGCGCGGCGCTGGTCGTGGAGGTGAAATATTCGCCGCCCTATTGGGTGCACGCCCTGATCTGGCTGCCGCTCATCGCCGTGCTCGTTCTGGGCGGACTGCACTTCGTCAAAGCCACGCTCATGGTCCTGCAATACAAGAACCGCGCGGGTGAGGGGCGGCTGGAATAATAATGCGCCCCTATTTCAAACCGCTTCTCGTTCCCACACTCTGGCTCATCCCTATGCTCGCGATCCTGATCGGGCTCGGCACGTGGCAGATCCAGCGCCTGCACTGGAAGCTTGATCTTCTGGCGAAGATCCATACCGGGCTGATCTCCGCGCCCGTTCCTTTGCACGATGCGCTTCCGGCTTATGACGCGGATCATGTCGCCGCCGCGGACTATCGCCGCGTGAAAGTGCGCGGGTTGTTCGAGAATGGCGAAGAGATGTTTTTCTTCACCACCGGATCGGAAGGCGGCGCGGTCTATCATGTCATCACGCCGTTCCTCATGCGCGACGGCCACACGCTGCTGGTGGATCGCGGCTACATCCCGATGGAGATGCTGGGTTCGCCGGCATGGAAAGCGGGCGACCTCGACGGACAGCGCACGATCTCCGGCATCATCCGCCAGCCCGAGCCGCCGAACTGGTTCACGCCGCCGGCCGATAAAGCGGGCCGCATCGTCCACACGCGCGATCCGCAAACGCTGGCCAAAGCGTTCGAGCTCAAGAACATCTATCCAATGTTCCTGGAA
>Ga0153956_1003085_pt1 | contig 11269 bp, 11 predicted proteins | sample TSFL040MetaG_FD_104704 | JGI IMG/M metagenome (GOLD analysis project Ga0153956, IMG submission 104704) | Attine ant fungus gardens microbial communities from Florida, USA - TSFL040 MetaG | ecosystem: Host-associated > Fungi > Mycelium > Unclassified | place: USA: Florida, Wekiwa Springs...
CTAACCCTAACCCTAACCCTAACCCTAACCCTAACCCTAACCCTAACCCTAACCCTAACCCTAACCCTAACCCTAACCCTAACCCTAACCCTAACCCTAACCCTAACCCTAACCCTCAAGCAGTGACTCGGGATCTTCCCAGTCCGGCATATGGGCGTCAGCGGGATGATCGCTCGCATGTATGATGCGAGTGACATACCGCCTGAGCATCTCATGAGTAGCTTTGGCGTGGGTGATGTTGGTTATATTCCTTCCAGCGGCAAAACCATGCAGTATGCCATGGCATGTAGGGCGCATGGTGGCGGTGGCAAAGAATTGATCACCAGAGCAAATGGTCGGCTCCAGCGGGGTCAGGACGAGATGGGGGGTGCAGGGGCGCATGTAGAGAGTCATGCCGGGCTGTAGCCAGATCGGCGCAAACTCCAGGAGGTCAGCATTCATGGAATCCAGATTGAAGTTTTCGAAGCGATCGATCGAACCCGTTTTTCCATCTTTGAAGCGACCCAGGATCCAGAGCTTCGAACCACAGAGGGGTCTTATTCTGGTCGCTAGACCGTCACTGTCAATGTGCCATTTGCTGTAAGCGCCCTCAGTGGCGGCCAGGAACCAACTGAGCTCAGGTGGGAATGGCTCCTTTATGTTGCAGAAGGTATCCCCGGCTACGCTGTGCCACGCTTGCTGACAAGAGGCGAGGGGGTTCTCCGACCAAGAAAATAGTCGGCTGTTGTTCGGGATGTCGAGGGCATTGAGTATTCTCCGTTGGCGTGGGTCGTGGGCAGCGGAAAGGAGGGTTTCAGCACTTACCCCTTGGAGGCGGTCGAGGTACGAATTCTTCTCTGATATGGAGAAGTCATGTGCCTCCACCGTCCTCCGAGCGCCGGGGTGAATCTTATCGAAAGTTGATGCATCCCATGCAACCTCCGGTGTGCTGGTACTATCGACTACAAGAAGAGATTGACGAGCGAAGATGTCTTGTAACCTATCCTCGCTGTAAGCGTTGAAATCCTTCGTCGTGATGGTACGAAAGATTGCGTTGGGGTTGCCGGTGTGATACCAGTCTGGTGGGAGGTTGTTGATGACGTTGGTGACGTGGTTGTAAAATACCACCTGTTCTTTAAGGTGGACTACTGGCGTCCAAGGTGTTTCCGACTCGGGGGCATAAAAACTCCGTAAAAACAGAGTTTTCGCTCGGAGAGCCTGATGAATATAATCAATAAATCGACAATATAAAAATTAAATACAAAGATAGCACTCACTGGCGGTTTTGCAGATTGGATCGTTTCGCCGGGCCATGCGGGTTGAGCATCCGGACGATAATATGTGAGCTCTTTGCTCACTGGTTGCGTCCCATCCTCACTCTGGGAGGGTGTGGGCGATCCTTCCCTTATTGCCGCTGCCTTGGCCTTCCCCTTTTCTTCCCTTACTGCCACTACCTTGGCCTTCCCCTTTCCTTCCCTTACTGCCACTACCTTGGCCTTCCCCTTTCCTTTCCTTACCCTCAGCTGTCTCACTTGCCTTCCTCCCTCATTTTCTCTCTCAACTTCCTGATCATTTTCTCTCTCGACTTGCTCATCATATGGAGGCGGTAAACTCTGAGTGGGGCTGGTTTGGTGGGTGTAGGTAGATGATTGTATGGACGCTTGTGCAGGTTCAGAAGCCCCGGCACTTGCTAAGTTGGGCTCTGGAATGCTTTGATTGCCGCAAAGTATGCGACGGGAGCCAGCCGATGAGGAAGGGCCAGGGAGTCGAAGGGTGGGAGGGGTTTGATCAGTCTCTAAGCCTGCACTACCTATTCGTTGTCGCTTTCTGCTGCCTTCAACAGCCGCTTCTTCATCTTCATCTTCCTCGCCGGCCTCATGGTCCTCTAGGCTGCGTTTAGGGTTGTAGTATGAAGGCTTGATTAGCCGAGTGTCGATGTGCGGGACATTAAGCGAGCCCTGCACAGGTCTTGACTGCCAGAAGTCGTCGAGGGCCGCCCGTATACTGGTCGTACCTGAGGCAACCTTGAAAGCAACCCTCCACAGCTCAGCCTCAATATTTTGAATAATCGTCGGCCGGGTGATGCGGCCTAGAAACCAGGCCTTGGTGAAATCGGTCATAGTAGGTTGAGACATGCAGAGGTTTGTTTCACCAAACAACAAAAATGGCGACAACGTCGCTGCAGTATAGATGGGAATATCGAGGCGGGTGAGGTTTGCGTACTGAGATGCACTGTGCTTTTCCTCGGGGAACTTGGCGGTTAACTCGGACACGGTGGGGAGGGTGAAATTTTGATGCTCATTAACATGAGCAAGATAAAGAGCGGCACCGAGGATGTTCGCCATTATGCCTGATGTCCGGGTGAGGGTCGAAAATTCAATGATGCCCTCTAACAGGCATTCTGGAATGCGATGGGCGTCCGGAAACGCTGCAGCGCCAGTTCCAGTCGTGAAATCCCTCCCCTGAAGGAGAAGATTGTTCCATTCAATGGAACTACAACCGATCTACAGCGTTGTTTGAATTGGATATATTTTTGTATATGATTTAGGACATACCCATTGTGCCCAGTTTGTTGCCGTCTGGCTCTGCAATATGGACTGCAACAACGGCGGATATCTGGGCTCAGAGAAAATCGTTGGAGGGTGGGGTTCATTTCCAAACTTGAGATACCACTGGTCGGCTAGAAAGTATGCAAAGAGATAACATTGGGCCGTTGCCTTGGCCCGATGCTTCTTTTGGAACTCGGAGGAATGGCTTATATCAGTGCCGACGAGGCACTCAAACGCATCCCAGTGCTCAGGGCGTTCATGTTCAAGCTTGTCGAGCGCACTAAAAAAACCCTAATAAAGAGTGCAAAAAATAGGCATTAGACGTTGATCAAATTTACCATTTACGGATACCTCTAATAATGACCAGTGCTGTGGTTGGAACAGAGGTTCAGCATCAACAAATTTCTCAACGGTTGTGACGAGGTCGGTGAGAAAGGGGAATGTGGCAAAATACGCGTTGTTTTGACGCCAGGACATGATGCTACTGCAGCGGTGAAGGTACGCTGAAGGGAAGGGGACTTGTACTTGGTAACAGAAAAAATGCCGGGCTCACGTGCTTGGGGTGGGCGCACAAGGATTATATAAGAACTGGGACTATGTTCTGACATAACCAGGTAACACGTGAGTGCTTGATGTCAGATAAGATATGAAGGGTGATGCATGACCGCTTGATGCCAGATAAGATATGTAGGGTGACGCATGACCATTTGATGCCATGATTATGTAAGACTTGGGACTATATTCTGACATAATCCAGATGGCACATGATGCCGTTGTGAGAAAAAACTGGCCGAGTTACGGCACGACGTTCACGGGTTTATCAAGCCATCTTGTCACCAGGGCCCGCATTATGAGACCTGTGAGGGATTCGTTAGCTCAAGCGTTGTAGATGTTACCCTGAATAATTCAATTTGCATTTTGTAGCACCAGGTCCAAGGTAATTCTGGCAAAAGGCGTTGCAAAGTACCGCTTTCCCCACCTCATTCCAGTGCCGTTGGCCCTCCTACTTTGTTGGTGATGGTTGTCGAGTTGCCAGTCAACACCTGGATCATAGATTTCAGTGAAATTCTGCATTAATGTGCAGGAAGTGGCAGGCCAAGGAGAGGGAGTAGAATGAGCATTAGCGCTGGAGACCCATAATGCGAAAGCATCGTAGAAGCAGAATGGGAGGCTCACAGTGGCTGGTAGAAAAAAAGGAAAACAAAAGATGTATTTTCTCAGGTGGTTATTAACGTTGGTAAAGTTAACAAGCAGCACAGCTAGAATAGTTAAGTAGCTAGATAATTTAGTTGCGATGTTCTATGAACCATAGGAACATAGCCACTGTGTTTGTCGGGTGCCCAGCAATGGGTGGTGCTCTTAACCAAGCGGCGAGGCTCCGGACTGTTGGAAATGAAGTATTGAAGAATAATTCTGCAGCGGGCCTGTGGTCTTGGTTGTGAAATATGCTCCATATGAGGGGTAGTATGATGTCCTTGTAAGGACAATCAAGGTCTTTGGCGATGTAGGGATGGATGGAGTCATCAATCTGTGGGACATGGCAGAAGAAGCACACATAGCCATGAACTCGCTTGTTGTATTGAACGGTTTTTCTCCACTCGACATGGAGAGACCAGGTGTTTGCAAAGATAGGACAACGCAAAGCATTGTGGTCGTCACTTCTCTGCTGCTGGACCAGACAAAACGTGCAAGTATGTTTGACCTGTGCAAGGGCGCGTGCGAGCCGGCGGACATAGATGTGGTGGCCAGTGGACTGGTTCATGCGGCGGTGCTTGGCACGAACAACCTGCTGTTCAAAGACATCACCAGATTTGCGCTTGCCTAGGACTTCAGAGGACTCAGACGAAAATGAAGATATGTTAGTCTTCTGGGAGAGTGGGAAGGATGAGATAGAACTGGAGGAGCAAGTCGGATGCGAGGGAGTATGTGGGGTTGGTTTAGGTGGTGGAGAATGGATCGAGTTGGTGCAAGAGTATGCTGAAGGGGGATTGGAAGGAGAAGAGTTGAACAACTGCGAATTTACCCTGGCTGGTTGAGGGCCAGATACCAGCGAGGAGGGCGTTCCCAATGTAGACGTGGCAGGCAGAGAATGGTGCAGGGAGGTATCGGATAGTTCAAACGGAAGATTGAGAGCGGTTTCATACGATGACAAAGGAGGGCTGGATGACACTGGGGATGACACTGGGGCATTGAGGGAGTGGAGGTGGCCGACACTAGCGGTGGATCCAGTGGAATCCTGGGGCATCACCACCGAGGAGGGGTCGCAAAAGCTGCATGGCTGGTCTCCGGACACAGGAGAGCATGAGACGTCTTGGTCATTGCCATCGGTGAAACTGGTAATCTTGTGTCGAAGACAACCGCTGGCCTTGGTGATGTAGTCCTTGATGGCATCGTAACCCCAGTGGTCAATGGAACCGGGGGGAGGTTGGTTAAACTTGGTACCTCTGGGAATGACATAGGACGAGGCAGGAAGCCGGTCTCTGCCAGCCCGACCTATCTCTTGAACAAAATTGACGAGTTCGGAGGGTGTGCCAGCATGGATCGTCAATCGGACATGTGGATAGTCATTCCCTGCACCAAAAGCACTGGTGCAAACAAGCACTTGGTTTTTCCCAGTACGCCAATGTTCATACATTTCTTCTTTGGCTTCAAGGGTGACAGAGCCGTGTCCAGAGAAGAAATTGCATTGGAGTGCTGCAGCAAGGAGAAAGCCCAGATCCATACGAGGGACAAAGATCAGTGCACGATCTCGGTCGGAAAACTGATGGATGTGGCGCTGATATATCTTAAGCGACTCCGATATCAGTTGCTCATCAGAGTCAGCCTTGGGTTGAATGATGTATCGAAGTTCGGGCCGGTTTGTTGGCTCCCGAATGGTAAGAGTTTTTGGGTGGAGCAAGAAGGCATCAATGAGAGCGGCGATGGAAGAGGGGGGTATGGTGCCGGAGAGCAAGATCCATTGAACAGGAAGGCGCCGAAGTTCATAGATGCGGTCCAGCTTTGGGCGGTAGTGACGGGCAGTGAGTACAAGGTGGGCTTCATCGAAGTAAAAGCGGCGAACAGGGCGTGAAACATCTATATTGCAAATGAAGTGGATGAATTCAAGGGTATGGGCTTTGTCGGCGCTGACAATTATAAACTTGTGTCTGGATTCAACAGCAGTGCCGGGGCCAGAGTAAGTGACGAATTGGACTCCTAACTCCATAAAGCGGTGTTGATAGTCGATAAGAAGAGCCGTAAGAGGTGGTATAATCACTGATAGATGTTGTTCTTCAAGAAGGGCAACGACCAAGGGAATCAGGGTCTTGCCTCCACCCGTCGGGAGGACAGTGACAAGATCAGATGCTCGAGTTGCTGTGGCTAGAATGGCTTGACGTTGGCCATCTGAGCGCCATGTGGCAAGGGGATCATTGAGAACTCGGCGGAGGGCACAAAGACATCGTTGCTCGAGGTCGACACTGGCCTGGTGAGCGGGTTAAAGAGGTAGCTTGGAGATAGCACTCAATTGCTTACAATATCTCCGGTCTCTGGTGGGTTGGGTGGTGCGATTTGGAGACCAGGTGAGGTTGCACTGGGAAGTGATGGTCTGTGTTTGGTATCATGATGCAAGTGCATCCAAAATGGCTGGCAACACTCACGTAAAAGAGGGATAAGGGTTAAGTCTAGGTCTAGAGATGCTACTGTATGTGCTAGGGGGTTGCTTCCTTTCAGTGCTTTCTGGGGGAGATTTTGGCTGCAATAATTTAACGAGGGTTAGTATAACCGACGCGTAAAAATCGACTTACATTGTGATGGCTGGCAAGATCAGGATTGGTAGTGCTTTGATCGATCTGGGGATAACTCAGCCAGCATCTCAAATAAAATCTGCAAAGAGCTAACCGTAAATTGTTGAACAGATGTCAGGTTAGAATTGTTAACCAAGGAATTCGAACACGGATGGTGGGACTGCAGTGATTTGAGAACACACATGAACTGAGCATGGATAGATCACTTACGTCAAGAGAACTATGATCGAATGCCTTAAAATCGCATTGGTGGTTGTCGAGCGCGAGTTTGAGGTGCTGATAGACAGGGCAAGGGCAGGGAGGGCGGGTGTTTGTGGATTTAGTAAGGTGTTGTCGGTAGAGTTTGGGATCGGCCATATCAGTGTAGGGAATGATTTGACCCCCAGCAGGCTGAGCAAAGAGGTGATGTATGCGGGTACTTGCTTTTAAAAAGGGAAAGAGCACATCCTCGCCCCTACCCATGAATGACTCGGGAGACAGACCGTAAATTCGGTTTTCAGTGGAGCGACTGTGCCCAGCCTGGAGGGCACCATAGCTCTCATAATCGTCATCATAATTCAGCAACCGTTCATACTCGGGGCAATGGCGGCGTCTCAGAGCAGTCTGCATCGTCCTCCATGATGAAACACATGCGGACACACCAATGTGGGGTTCGGATTGAGACTTCATCCAATCACTCAGATGTTCGGTGTCAAGAAGGCGGTCATGATGGACAAAAAGGTGACTGTGGAGCAGCAAATGAACTGGGTGTGTCCGAGGGAACAGTATTAAAGCAACCATTTGGGCAAAGGGGCGAGCAATTAGAATGGATTGAAGAAGAACATCTGCGGTAAAACCATCGAGGGAATGGGGTAGAAGTTTCTCTTTGCCGGTGATAGCAGTCGTCTTGTTGTATTGGCAGATGATTGCAATATGGCGGCCAAGGGCAAAGAGGTTGCGTTTGCGTGTGGGGGTATTCCGAAACTGAACACAGGTGATCTCAGTTCCGCGGGCTGGGGAACCTCCTAGAAACTGAACGCGGCCAGCAATGGTAGTCAGAAGACGGCTGTGGTCATGATACCACTGTCGCAAACGAACAAGGTTCCATACAGGAGTGCCATTCTTGGGATCGTAACCCTTGATGAACTGGGATGCCAAAGAAGGGGTGCCAAGCACATGGTCAATCAAGGTGCGCCGATGTTTAAGGAATTGGGGATTGCGAGGATCAGTAAAGAAAGAATAATCAGTGGCCATGCTCGTTAAATCATCGGCAATGTGGTCGTATGTCACACGGAAAGGGTGACCAAGAAATACGTCATCGGTGAGAGTGTCGTAGGTAGATGAGTTGATAGCTCGAAGCATGGAGCGAATGTCATTGAGGTGGACTTTGTCCCCTTTGAAGATGAACTCGGTATAGTCTGCGTTGTCTGTCCAGATGACGGAAGGTAAAGAGGTAGTGGAAAAGGCAAAGGAGGAAGCTAGATGTTGGAGAGTTCTAAGAGAGTTAAAAGTTGATTCGGTTTTCTCAGTGGTGAATCGGAGGAGTTCATCAAGCTGTCGAGATACATCGGTCGGGATAGTCGTATAAGCTTGGTAGAGCATCGTCAAGCGGAGACAATACTCCAATTTGGCAATGGCAGGGGTGACCAACGTGGGAGGAGTCCAGCTCCCATCTTCTTTGATAGATGACAGAACAAGATAGCATATAGTTGGGTCGCCAACGGAGTTTTCTGGAGCTGGTTTCCATACGGTGGACCACAGCGCAAAAAGGGCGCGGTGCAATGGTTCTATGAAAGAACTTACAGGGGCAGTGGAGGGGAGAGCAGAGAGGCAATCGATGTGGCAGGTCAATGAGTCGGGTAGAGGAAGGGCATAGGGTTCGTGCTTTCTAAGAAGGAAAGCAATGAGCTTGACAGGTTCGAGGATATACTTCTCAAGAGTACGCTCGCCATTCTGGTGGACATGGAATGGAATATTGGTGATGCCACTGGTGAAACGGGTGTCAGGCGATTGTTTAAAGGAAAAGTGAATAAACCCAGCTCACGTCTTTTGCGGATCAGGGGTGTTGAGCTTTTGTAGTGCAAGCACAGGCGTACCTTCAATCAATGACGCACTACGCTCATACAGAGCAAGCATTGCAGGACGCAACCATGGAAATTCGCTGTCAAGGGGGTATGACACTAGTCGGCGCAAATGAGATTTGGTGTGTCCCAAAACATGGGAGGGCCAGCCGGTCGATCGAAGCCATGGGGTGAGGGATCGAGGGTCATTGGGAGCGAGGTTGGGAACCTGAGTAAGATTATCGATTGTTTCATACAGTTGCATAACCCAGTCTTTGCCAGCATGCGCTTCGAGAGAGGAAGAGGAAGGGGGTTCAACTTTGAACAGGCGATTGTGAGACCCATTGTCAAGGCGCTGCGCAAAGACAACAGTCCAGTTTGCAGGGATGGGGGTGCTGGGATGTTCGTCGCGGTAATGCTTGCACATAGACAATTGAGTTGAATACACTTTACAACAACCTTGAACTCCACAAAGAAGAGCATCGGTAAACATGCGGAGACCTGGGATGGCAGGGATAGCCCAAAGGTCAGTCGGCATTTGGGTAGAAACGTCTAATTGAGCACAGGCAGCATCAAGTTGTGGCTTGCTGATTTTGAGACGAGAGTCATGATGGATATTGCGGAAGTGGGTAGCAGCTGATTGAGAAGTCAAGGCAACTTCGCAGTCAAGGCAGACCAGGAGTCGGTAAGTCGACTCAAAATGAAGGCCAAACTCGCTAAGTAGTTCTGATGCGTGAAGAGTGTCGCCCATGACAAGAACAGAGTCTGGCAGTGCAGCGGAATTGGCCTATGTTGAAGATTTTCAGGACCTGTTGAGTCCTTGGGATAGGTAGGACTTACAGATCGATCGCTACCAATAAGAGGGCTGGTTTTTGAATTAGTGATGAGGGGCCGATGAGTGATCTAAGAGAATTTTTAAGCAATTGTAAGTCTAAGATATAGATGACATACTGATTTTGATTTTTCCGTATTTTTTGGGAGATTTTCGTTGATAGAATTTGGAGTATATACAATTTTAGATGTCTTGGCGGTGGTCAGTGAATCAGCGCAGTAATGGGAATCAGGGGACATGCATTGGGTTGAAGGCTGCCACTGGTATTGGTAGCAAGCCTGGTTTTTTGAGCATATGTCGAGGATTCCACAAGCAGTTGAGGATCGATCTATGAAAATTGAGTTGACAGTGTGCAATAGGGGGACTCAAGTACTCTACATTTCTTTCATCAAACGAGGCGGCATGGTCAGGTGCTCTGCTTCCACTATGTGGTTCATCTATGGCTTCGCTGGCTGCATACTTGAGGGTCAGGTGAGCGATGAAAGACTGGGGAATAAATCAGTAAGATTCTTACAGATAACTTGGCAGAGTTGGCAAGAGGTTGGTCATCCACAGCTATGGTCGGAGTAGTAGCAGTTTGGCTTGCATTTGCAACCTGTTTATGGGTGGTTGGTTCAAAGGGGAACGATAAGCTACAGAAGCGACACACAATGTTGCGAGGAAGACCGATCCAGTCCTGGTTACACTTGGAAACATGTTCCTTCAAAGCGCGGGCAGTTTGAAAGAGGCGGGGACATTGGTTGTGGGCGCAGCAGCACAAGAACCCGCCGAGAGCACTATCCTTCAGGAGGCTGACAGTTCCATTTGGATATACGACAGTGGCTTGTGTTATGCAATGCCGGCGGTGTGTATCCTTTGCATTTTTACTTGGAAAGTGTTCATTGCAGAGAGAGCAAGTGAAGGTGGAGGATGCAGCACACATGTTGTCGCAAGTTCGATGGTTTGATGGCAAGAAGATCGCCGAGTAGGACTACCTTACTATTTAAAACGATCGACCACTGTGTGGAAGCATTGGAGAGATTGGCAGCATGTGGAGGTTCCTGGGTATTGTCCTGCCGCAATTTGCCCGGTTCCCATGACAGAATATGCATTTGTTTTACTCAGCGAGGGCGTTAATTGCCGGGAGATCTGGGTGGTGGTCCTGTCAGGTGGGAGGACAGATGGGAGATCGGTTGATTAAAAGGTACGTGCATACGACTGTCTTTGTACTAATGTCACATCATTGCTACATCAGAATATGTATTTCTAATAGAAACACCAGATTTGGGTAGATAAAGATATTTTCATGGCCAGAACGCCTCCTCGCGAGAGATAACATCGCTTTTAATAGAGTCAGCAAGGGATTGAACGGCGGTGGTGAGTTGGTCAATGGCAGTGGCGATTGGGTGAACCTCCTTGGATTCTATCGGTTGAGCCATCACTTCATGAAGAGACATGCCATGGTGCAATGTTTCATCAGCCTTGGACTGGGTGGGTGGCTCGTCCGAAGTCAGGATGAACTCGTCGAGGAACCCAAAGACGGTAGGATCGGTTTCGGGGGTGGCAATTTTGGCCTAGATGTTTCGTGAGTAAGTGTGCAAGATGGAAGGAGTGGTGTTGGGGACTCACAGCGGCATGCCAAAGGGCTGCTATCACAACAGCTTTAGCCATGCCCAGACTCTCGAATTTGATATCGAGGCGCTCAATGTGTCTCTCAGCAGTTTTGTTGACCTTTGTCACGACAAGGTCTCTTTCTTGGAGCATGTCAAAAGGAGTTGGAATATGGGAAGACGAGGTGGAGGAGGTAGAAGATTGAGATTGCGGAAGTGAAGCACGCAACTCGGTGAGTGCACTTGGAACTTTAGGCATGGAGTGGTGTGTGTGTAGCGAGAGCACAGGAGTGGGACGATATAGAATGCACAGGGGGGAAGGGGGGGGCACTGAAAAAGAATGACCCTTAGAGTAGAGCCCTTAGGTGTTTATAGTAACCGGTTCCGCTTTTTATCTCAAGTGATGAGGAAAGATCGAGATTCTAAGAAATGACTCATTTACAGGGTGGTAAATTTGCATGATTTGATATGGCGATATCAGAATGGAGAGCAAATC
>Ga0153956_1003086_pt1 | contig 11261 bp, 9 predicted proteins | sample TSFL040MetaG_FD_104704 | JGI IMG/M metagenome (GOLD analysis project Ga0153956, IMG submission 104704) | Attine ant fungus gardens microbial communities from Florida, USA - TSFL040 MetaG | ecosystem: Host-associated > Fungi > Mycelium > Unclassified | place: USA: Florida, Wekiwa Springs...
TGGTGCGCCTGCGCGACCTGGGCAACACCCTGATCGTCGTCGAACACGACCTGGATACCATCGCGCACGCCGACTGGGTGGTCGACATCGGTCCGGCCGCCGGCGAACACGGCGGACAGATCGTGCACAGCGGCACCTACAAGGAGCTACTCAAGAACACCAATTCCCTTACCGGAGCGTATCTTTCGGGTCGCGAGAGCATCGAGGTCCCGGAGATCCGCCGGCCGGTCGACCGCAAGCGGCAGATCACCGTCGTCGGCGCCAAGGAACACAACCTCAAAGAGGTCGACGTCGCGTTCCCGCTCGGCGTGCTGACCTCGGTCACCGGTGTTTCCGGTTCGGGTAAGTCCACGCTGGTCAACGACATCCTGGCGTCGGTGCTGGCCAACAAGCTCAACGGCGCGCGGCAGGTGCCCGGCCGGCACACCCGGGTCAATGGGCTCGATCAGCTCGACAAGCTGGTGCGGGTCGACCAGTCACCGATCGGCCGCACCCCGCGCTCGAACCCGGCCACCTACACCGGTGTGTTCGACAAGATCCGGTCGCTGTTCGCGGCCACCACCGAGGCGAAGGTTCGTGGTTACCAGCCCGGGCGGTTCTCGTTCAACGTCAAAGGTGGCCGCTGCGAAGCCTGTTCGGGTGACGGCACCATCAAAATCGAGATGAACTTCCTGCCCGACGTCTATGTGCCCTGCGAGGTGTGCCACGGCGCGCGCTACAACCGGGAAACCCTCGAGGTGCACTACAAGGGCAAGACAATCTCCGAGGTCCTGGATATGCCGATCGACGAGGCCGCCGAATTCTTCGAGCCGATCAGCTCCATCCACCGGTATTTGAAGACTTTGGTCGAGGTGGGACTGGGCTATGTGCGGCTGGGACAGCCGGCGCCGACGCTGTCCGGTGGTGAGGCGCAGCGCGTCAAGCTGGCCGCCGAACTGCAGAAACGCTCCACCGGACGCACCATCTACATCCTCGACGAGCCGACCACCGGCCTGCACTTCGAGGACATCCGCAAGCTGCTCACGGTCATCAACGGGCTTGTCGACAAGGGCAATACGGTGATCGTCATCGAGCACAACCTCGATGTCATCAAGACCTCGGACTGGATCGTGGACATGGGGCCCGAAGGGGGAGCGGGCGGCGGAACGGTCGTGGCCTCCGGTACGCCGGAGGACGTCGCGGCGAACCCGGACAGTTACACCGGCCAGTTCCTGGCCGAACTGCTGCCCGCACCCGCGTTGGCGGCGCCGGCACCGAAGCGGCGCCGCAAGACCAGCGCCTGACTTCGTTGGCTCTGCGTCTGTGGCGTGTTCGTTCGAGTAGTGAGCGCCCTCAGCGCAGAGTCAACGTGGTGGACAGCGGTGACGGGAACCGTGGCTTGATCCGCACCCCGTCCAGCCAATCGGTCAACGACGATACCTTGCGCTGCAACACCTTCCGCGCGGCAGCGCCGGGATCGTCGACGAACGCCAGCTGCACCCGGCCATCCGCATCCTGCCCCCAGGCTCCGACCACCCGGCCGTCCCACCACACCGTGGGCCCGGCATTGCCGGAACGGTCGAACAACTGCCCGGCATGTGGACCCAGATACCAGTCCCGGGCCTGCCAACCCATGATCGTCGGGTCGAGCCCCGGTAACAGTGCACCCCACCGCGATGGGGCCGCAACGGGTTCGAGATCATCGGGCAGCACGAATCCCGGTTCGCTGCTGCCTTCCATGCCGACCTCGACCGCCTCGATGTCACGCAATCCGGCGCGGGCCCAGCCCAGCGTCTGACCGAACCACCACTTCACATCGGCTTCGGTGGCCGGGCCGAACGCGTGAAGCCAGCCGCGCAGCAGCACCGCGCGTGCCTGATCGGCGAGCAGTCGATCGCTGGGAGAGGGCAACCACGCCGACGCCGATGCCCACAGCGGCCGCGATGTCGTCCACCCGCCATCATTCGGCCCGCGCACCACTTTGCCCTGCGCGGTCAGCACCGTCAGCACCCGGGGAGCGATGGGAGTCACTGCGCCCCAACTCTTTCCAGGCGCTGGATTCCACTCTCCGGCCAGTTCGGGCAACGCGGCGCGCAGCGTGGCCGTGCCGGCGTGTTCACCGGAATCCAGGTATGCCAGCACCGCGGCGCAGGCCCGATCCAGCCAGGCTCCACCGTCGTCGGCGATACCGGCTTTCTGCACGTCGGAGATCAGCCGCCGACGTTCGGTATCGGCGACCCGATCACTACCACCGGACTGCACCGCCGCCAGATCATCCGCATGTACCACCCACAGGGTCCGCCGCATGGCCATGTGCTTGACCAGAATCCGTTCGCGATACAACGCGGCATCCAGATCGCCGGTGGTGAAATCGGGCAGCCGCGCCCACAATGACAAGTACGGCGTGGCCGGATCGGTGCCGTGCAGACCGATCAGCGATGCGGTGACCGCACCGATATCGTCGCCGGGCTCGGACAGAAAATGACGCCGAGCCAACCGGTTTCGCCGCTCGGCAACGGAAAACGTGTGCATCTCAGTCGTCGTGCATCGAGCGGCGGATCTGCTCCAGTCGCTCGGCCGCGGCCTTCTGGCGGGCTTCGTACTGCTCTTCGACGCCGCGGCCCTCAGGCGTCTCCGAAGCCAGCTCGACCGAGCCGATCGCGGTGCCGAAACGGTTTTCGATCTTCTCCCGCACCGATTCGAACGTCGGCACACCGTCGGCGGTATACCCCGTCTCGGGCACGTTCGCCGGCTGATCAGGCGTGGTCTCGCCGAATTCTTCGGGTGCCATGGTCCCACGGTACCCGGCCGATAGTTGGGATCGGTAGCAACTGGCGGCGGCTGTACTTGCCGCACGGCGACGCCAACCGGGCGGCGCGATATGAAGGGAATCGCTGTCATGAACACCAACGCCAACATCACTCGTGCACTGGCTGCCGGAGCTGGATTGCTGGCCGTCGGAGCCGTCATGGTCGGCTGCTCCACCGACAACGCCGCCAAGGGCACCTCTTCGGCGGGTAAGGCGCCGGCATCGGTGAACACCAGCGGCAACACCGAGGTCAAGGTCGAGGGGCAGGATCTGGCCGGGCTCGATCTGAAGTCGGTTACCTGCGTCAAGCAGGGCGGCAAGATCAACATCGCCAGCGCACCCATCGGTGGCGGCGCCCAGGGCCTGGGCGTGGTGATGACCGATGAGGCCACCCCCAAGGTGGAGTCGCTCGGCCTGGTCGTCGACGGCAACGCCCTTGCGGTGTCGGAGATGGGCGGCATGAAGACCGGCTCGGCCGAGGTGAAGGCCGACGGCAATACCTACACCATCACCGGCCAGGCCGCCGGCGCCGATATGAAGAACCCGATGGCGGGCATGATCACCAAGGGCTTCGAGATCAAGGTGACCTGCGGCTGAGTCCACTGGCTCAGGACGGCGGATGCGCACGGCGCATCCGCCGTCGGTCCTATGATGCAGGCGTGTCGATTCCCGACGAACTGCAGCGTGCCCGCACGCTGATGTTCGCCGCGGACGAACCGGCCGCCAAAGAACTGTTGCTGTCGCTGCTACCGGATATCGAGGCTGCCGACCGCGACGACCTCGCGCTGGAGGTGTTCGCCCAACTTGGCGAGATCTACCTGATCCGCAGCGCCAACGACGGTGTCCGAGAATGCATTCAACGCATCGATGACTGCCTGAACGTCTACCTCTCGATTCTGGCCGGAACCGCACCGCCGGCCGTCGCCGAGAAGATGACCATGACCGAGGCGGAAGCCGAGCGTCTGGTCAGCCGTTACAGCGATCGGGCACAGTTCCTTCGAGCCGGTGTGGCCGCCGCCCTCGGCGATCACGAAGGTGCGCAAACGACGCTGGCAGAGCTTGTCGCCGGGTCCAGTGACCTGCCGCACGAACACGACTATCTGATCACCCATGCGCGCATCCGCTGCGCGCTGGCGCTGTGCGATGACGACCTGCACGTGCGATCGGTGCCGCTGTGGGAGCCGGTGCTGGCGACCCTGGCCGATGAGCCCGCCGACGAGGCCGCGGAATACCTCTGGGTGACCGGGGCCTTGGGCTATGCCCGATTCTGCAACGAGACCGGACGCGTCGCCGAAGCGCAGCCGTGGACCCGCCGGGCGGGAGCGCGTGCGGAACGCCGCGGCTGGCGATTGGATTCGGCGCGAGCACAATTGGAGCGCGCGGCCGGTCTGTGGGCCGATGGTGACTATCCGGGCACCGAGGAACTGGTGCGCCAGGCATATCCGGCGATTGCCGAACACATACGGGCCCACGAGGTTTCGCGGTGTTGGATGTATTTCGGGTTGACCCGGCTGTCGGCCGGTGGATTGCAGGTTGCCGACGAATGCTGGGAACATGCCGAGCGGCATTGGCGAGAGCTCGGCAAACCGCTACATGTGCACCGGATTCTGTTGCAGCGCAGCTGGATATCGATCTTCCGTGGGCGCTATGACGATGCGCGGGCCCAGGTGGAACAGGCCCGGGAATTACTGAACTCCTCACCGCGCAGCAGTTGGCTGCAATACGCCCGCCTCGACGACCACCTGGGCACGGTGTGGCGGGCCGAAGCGCTGGCCGACCTCGGATTCGACGGCGCGGGCAACCCGCAAGATACCTGGGAGGAAGCCGAAGAGCGCTATCGGCGCTCGCGGGGTATCCGACATCAGCAGTGGGGTGTGGGCGAAAACCACACCGCCATGGCCAAATTGCAGCGCGCCGCCGACCTCAAACTGCCGGCGGCGCTGGCCGTCGACTCGATGCGATACTCGATCACCGATGCCGACGCCAGGTGGCGGTGGGCGAGCGGTGTCGCCGCGCCGCTGCTGTCCTCGGCCTTTGCCGTGGCCTGGGAACTGGAGGATCCTGTTCTGGTCGGCGAACTCATCGAATATCACAGTGCCCGAGGAGTATTCAGCATCGATAGCTCCGAGGATTCGCCGATCGACTGGGCCAGGGTGGCCACCGCGCCGGTGCCGGTCGCCGAGATCGAAGAGATGGCGCTGGTGGCCGCGGCGCCGCCGTCGACGCTGGGTGGCGGGTTGACCAGGCTCGGGCCACTGCCACCACTGCAGATGGATCCCGGCGGCGGCCCGGTGCTGGTCCGCTATCGGGAGTTGGCCGCATCGCGCTACGGCCTGGTCGTCACCGCCGACGAAAAGACCTGGTCCACATGGCCGTAATCGACGGTGAAGCACCACGATTGGTGTTGCGGTTCGCCGATGTCGGGGTGGCCACCTACGCGAGCCTACGGGTGGTCGGTGCGCTCGACCGGTTGATCACCTGGGTACTCGATGACGCTCAGCTGCGACCGGTGGTCGACGAGCTGGCCGCGGCGCTACCGGATCCGAATCCCGATGAGCAGATCGCCGACGCCTTGGCCCGCGCCCTCACCACCGGCGCCTACGCGACAACCGATTCCGAGCGACGGTTGGCCGCACTACTGGGGACCCTGTTGGCCGACCAGGCCTGGGAACTGCTCACCGAGATCTCCCGAACGTCGATACGCCCGGTGCTGTTCGTCTCGCCCAGCGCGCGGCTGGGCCGGGTGCCATGGGTCCTGGCGGCGCCGTCGTCGGATGACCGGCGTCTGATCGAGTTCATCGATGTGGTGATGGCGGTGCCGCCCAATATCGTGAATTCACCGCGTGATCGGGCCGATGCGACGACGTCATCGCATGCGGTGGTGGCGATCCTGGACCCGAAGGTGCCGGGTCAGCGTGCCGACTCGGCACTTGGTTCGGTGCTGGGCCGTCCATCGGCGGACTCGCTCTTGGCGCGCCACTTCGCGGGTCGGGTCGTGGTACCCGAGGTGGCGGACCCGGCCGAACTGTTCCGGCGCACCGACATCGACCGCGGCTGGCTGGCTGGCGCCCTGGCACAACGGCCGGCGGCGCTGGTCTACGTCGGGCACGCCAGCGCCGCCGAGGACCGTGCCGGTCATGCCGACCGGGCGGCGTTACATCTGGCGGAGTTCGAGCCGCTGTCCGCCGCGGACATCATCGCCGCCCGGTTGCCGATACCGCCGCGGGTCGCCTTGCTGGCTTGCTCGTCTGGCGGCGACTATCGCTTCGACGAGGCCACCGGTCTGGTCGCCGCGATGATTCTCGGTGGCGCACAGGTGGTTACCGCGACACTGTGGTCGCTCCCCACCACCGCTGGATACCGCAGGTTCGCCACATCAGCCAGGACAGAGGATCCGATGGCCGAGCTGATCGTAGCGGTCGACGACGCACATTCGCAGGACTCCGCGGCACACGCGGTGAACCGTTGGCAGCGTGGGTGTCTGAGGCGGTGGCGTGACGGCGACGTGAGCGCGAACCCGTTGTACTGGGCCGCGCTGGTCAGTTTCGCCGTCCACGGTGCCCGCTAATTGGGTGGGATGCTGACCGCGACCACCGATTCGTCACCGACCCGGTAGTAGGTGTCCACCACACTGCCCGGCTGCACGTCGGTCAGCGCGGACGCGGGAATCAACACCGTCTCGTGTGCCGGGAACTGACCGCCATGTGGGCGTCGTACCATCAGGTCGAGCTCGATTTCCCGGTAGTCCTCCCGGGCGCCGCCGGTGGGTGCCACCGCGGTGACCACGCTGCACGATTTGGTGCCGTGCCGGATGAGCTCGAGCTGATGCGAGGTCACCAATCCCTTGCGCAGCAGCATCGCATCGAACGCCGACTGGACGGCGGTCATATCGTCGGCCAGTGAAACCTCGCGATGCATCACCGGATCGAAGGTGACCAGCAGCACCACACCGGGTTTCAGCTCGCACAGCAACGGATCGTTACGGCGGTGGCGCAGCCGCCCGACAAACCGTTGACCGGAAACGCTTTCCACGTCGACGGTGATCGGACCGGATCCGCCGCGCACCGTTCCGATGCCGACCGCGGCCGGCCCGGGTGCCGGGCAGTGCCGGCGCAGGACGACGAAGACGCCGAGCGCCGAGCAGGACAGAAACGTGAGAACCGCCACCAGGGCTGTCGATGTCGCGCACATGACATCGATCCTGCTGAGCGCCCCGGGCTACCGAACCCAACTTTCCCCGCCGATTTCGCGCTCGGGCCCACTATCCTGGGCCGATGACTACCGTGTCGGGGCTGACCACGCCGGCGCAGCGCGCGGCCGGCTCGACCAGGCCGCGCCGCGCGGTCATCGACGCGGCCTGGCGCGAGATCGGCCCGGGTCTGGAGGTGCTCAGCGGCGCCGACGGCGGGCCGTTGAGCCGAACCGTCAAACGCATCGTCGACCCTTTGGTGTTGCGACTGCGGATCAATCCGCAGTATTCGACGCCGCTGGTCGACGCCGACACCGCGGCAGCCATGCATCGCGCCGTCGTCGACGAGGCCGGCCGATTGCGCGCGACCGCGCAGTGGTTCGCGCTGTTGAAAACCGAGCGTCGACGCGCCCGGATCACCACCGGCAACGCCCAAGAGCTCTATTTTCCAGTATGTTTCGAGCTTGCCGCCACCAAAGGCGCACCAGCGCACGGTGATACCGACACAGCATCGACGGTGCTGCGGGAGATTCACGACGATCGCGACCGCACAGATGCGCAGCGACTCACCGAATATCTATCCGATCCACGGGTCATCGGCTTGCTATCGCGCCAGTTGGAGGCCAGCTGGCGCGACGTGCGCGCCGGCAATGAGTTGCCCGGACCGTTCCTGGCCGGGCTGACCACCGTGCTGGGTCCCGCCGAAGGCCACACCGCCCATGCCGCTCGCCAGCGGGTCTGGACGGCGTTGATCGCCGATTCGGCGCCCTACAACCTCGGTGCCCGCATGCGCGACGAATTCCCGGATGTGCCTTGGTCGATCGTCCAGATAGGTCTGTGCGCGCTTGCCCCACAGCTGCCCCCGCAGCTGGTCGGTGAGCGCAGCTCTGCCGATCGTCCGTTGGACCGCGCGGTGGCCGACCGGGTCCGGGCCACCGTCCGCCGGGCATTGGACCGTGACGAGTTACCGGACCTGCCGACACTGTGCGCCGAAGAGGTCGACCGTGCCGCGGCACCCTGGGGACTGCTGGGGGAGGACAAACAATCGACCCTGGTCGCCGGTATCGAACTGGGCATCGAGCTGGCTCCGCTGCAGGAAACAGCAAGTGCGCGTTATCAACTGGCGCAACAGATCCAGGCTCGGCTGCGCAAGGAGGCATACGTGTTGCACGCGCGTCGCTACCTGGCCGACGGTGGACCGGTGCACCCACGCCAGCAGCAGGTGATCGATGACCTGGCGGCATTCGTCCGGCCGTATCTGGCTCGGCTGTGGGCCCGGTTGCACGGTCGTGATGTCTGGCAAGAACCATGCACCGACGTCGATGAGGTACGCGCATTGCTTGACGGGGTGGCCAGATCGGTCAGCCTGGATCACCGGCAGCGGATCAAGTTCATGCTGGAAATGGAGGCGGCACAGTGAAATTAGTTGCCGAATCCGGATTGTGGACCACCGGACCACAGGTGGCCGAGCCGCCGTCGGTGGCGGTGTTGGAGGTTGCCGGCGCCGTCCTGGAATGGACCGTCACCGATGCGCCCGATGCGCCCCGCATCACCTTCACCGATGTCGCGGCCGCCGATTGGTTGTGGCGTCTGGTGGGTTCCGATGGGCACGCGCAGCTCGCCGGCGTCGCCGAAAACCCGGCGCCCGACGGTGCTCTGGTGGAGATCGGCGACCTCAGAGTGGCGCCCGAACCCTTAGCCGCGTTGCGGCGTCTGGCATTCGGACATTGGTTGCGTCGATGGTGGCCGGCGAGCCGACGTGACGGCATCGAAGAACTCGACGCGGCGCTGCTGGATGCCGAGATCGCCGTGCTCACCGCCGATCTGCAGGAGTATTTCTCGCAGAATACCTTCGATTCCGATATCACGGGTCTGCTGACGCCGCACCGGATGGCGCTGGCGCAGACGGTGCGCGGTGGTGACCCCCGCACGATCGATCTGATACGCGCCGCCGCCGCGGTGGCCGATGATCTGGGTGTCGGTGACTGGTCGGAAGTCCTTGGAAAACAAGGTGATTCACCGACGATGCGTCAGGATGACTACGCCCTGGTCGCCGGCCGAACGGCGGATGATGTCGCCGATGCCATCGCCCGTGGCGTCTCGACGGTGTGCTGGACGGCGGTGCCGCCGCGGATCTTCGATGCCGGTGAAGACACCGTCGAATGGGCCGTGCGGGGATCGGGCAGCGCCGCGGTCGCCGAGGTCCGGGTGGCGACGCTGGGCTCGGCTGCCGGCCTGCCGCTGCGGCTCGATTCGGATGCCATCACGGGCCGGGCGGTGTTGGCCGCCGACGGCAGCGCGACCGTGCAACTCATCGACGCCGACGGTGCGCCGGTCACCGAAGATCGGGCCTGGGCACATCATTGGGCGGGCACCCGGGTGTCGGTGGGTGCTCCGGTCACCGAGCCGGAGACCGTGCGAGAGGACGTCCGGGCGTTGGCCCGCCGACGGTTGGCTGCGCCCGGCCCGGACAGTTTCCTGGCCGAGATCCTGGCCGCCGAGGCCGACTACTGACCTACCGGCGCGCCGCCTGCACCGTCGCGGCCGGGGTGGTTGCGGTGGTCAGCGGCAGGCGCGGCACCCCCGGCGTACCGACCTGACCGGCGAGCCAGGGCAGCGCGGCGGTGAAAGCCTGTGCGGCGAAAGGCCAATCATGCTTACCGGGTTGGGCGATGACCGCGCAACTGATCCCGTGGGTGCTGCCCAGATTGCACAGTGAATTGGCCGCCACGGTCTGCGCCGGAACCACCCGTGAGGTTCCGGAGCCGCTGATGTCGTACCAGCCCGCCACATCCCGGTAGGTGTGTTTGGCGATCACGCTCATCGGATCGAAATCGGCGTAGCGGGCAGCACTTCCACCGAACAACCGGGCGATGGTCTGCGTGCGGGTGCCGGCGTTCGGAGCGATATCGCCGGCGATGTCCTCGAAAGTGCTGAACATCTCTGGATGCATGGCGGCCAGATCCACTGCGCAGGTGCCGCCCATCGACCAGCCCACGATGCCCCAGTTGCCGCGGTCGGCACTCACACCGTAGTTGGCCGTCATGAACGGCACTACGTCCTTGGTCAGATGATCGGCGGCGTTGCCGCGCGAACCGTTGACGCATTCAGTGTCGTTGTTGAACGCGCCGCCGGAATCGACGAACACCAACACCGGCGCATTGCCATGGTGCGCGGCGGCGAACTCGTCCATGGTCTTGATGGCATTGCCCCGGCGCAGCCAGTCCGACGGGGTGTTGAACTCTCCGCCGATCATCATCAGCGTCGGCAGTTTGGGTGCTGGGTCACTGCCGAACCAGGCCGGCGGCAGATAGACGTATTCGTCACGGTGAGTGAAACCCGATGCGGCCGAACCGATCTTGACCGGCACCACGGTGCCGTTGGGCGGGACCTGCCGGGCCTGGCGCATGGCGACGACGGTGGCCGGTTTGGTCTCATCGGGCAGCGGCGCGGACGTCGCCTGATTCCACAGCGTGCCGACGGTGGGGAAGTACCCCACCCACAGATTCAAGGCCAGTGCCGCGCACAACAGGCACAGTGGCACCGACAGTGCCGACGCTCCCCGGCGCCACCATCCGGCAGCGCGCCATCCGGCGACGAACAGGGCCAGCGCGGCCGCGGCCAACGCTGTCCACACCCACAAACTCATGGGTGCCGGCTCGTCCGACAACCCCTCGGTGGCGATGTACCGATGAACGCCGAACGCCACCACCAGGCCGACGACCGCGGCGGCCGGTAGCCAGAGCAGGCGCCAGCGCCGGTTGCGCCAGCCGATGGCGAGTGCCAGCACCACCGCGGCGAGGATCTGCGCGGCGATGGGCAACCAGCCGTGCAGCAACGAAAGTTGTTGCTGTCCAGATATTCCGACAGTCATCGCGGCGTCTCCACGTCGACCATGGTGGACGCCTTGGCTGGGAACCGGCTGTGAATGCGTCCGCCGAGTTCGGGTCAGCGCGGTTTTGCCAGCGGGAACGGCAGTGTTTCCCGGATGCTGCGGCCGGTGATCAGCATGACCACGCGGTCCACGCCCATACCCAGGCCGCCCGTCGGTGGCATCGCGTATTCCATGGCCTGCAGGAAATCCTCGTCGAGTTCCATCGCCTCGGGGTCACCGCCGGAGGCCAGCATCGACTGCTCCTGCAGTCGCCGGCGTTGCTCGACCGGATCGGTCAGTTCACTGTAGGCGGTGCCCAATTCGACACCCCAGGCCACCAGATCCCAGCGCTCGGCCACCCCGGCGATACTGCGGTGCGGCCGGGTCAGCGGCGACACCGACGTCGGGAA